>Ga0164293_10004206_pt1 | contig 12309 bp, 7 predicted proteins | sample GEODES118metaG_FD_111487 | JGI IMG/M metagenome (GOLD analysis project Ga0164293, IMG submission 111487) | Eutrophic lake water microbial communities from Lake Mendota, Wisconsin, USA - GEODES118 metaG | ecosystem: Environmental > Aquatic > Freshwater > Lake | place: USA: Lake Mendota, Wisconsin... | reverse complement strand
ATAATCAGTATTCACTGGATCGAAATTAGTCCATCCTGCCATCCAGTTGTCATTTGTAGTTTGTGTTCCAGAGAATGCACCCACAAAATTTACTTTAGTAAAGAACGCATCAGAAGCTTTAGAATTTGTAAAATCTGGAGCAACACCTGGTACATTCCAATTGATACCTAAACCTGTAGTATCTGTACTAATAGGTTTAGTAGGATTGAACGTACGCGTAACACCACCAAAAGTTGCAGTAGCAAAACAAATTGGAGATTGAGAAGTAGGAACTGGATTTGGATTAGCTAAATTAAATGGAGCTTGTAATCTTACACCAGATTGTGCAGTTGGGTACGTTCTGTTTTTGTTTGCGCTAGATGCCATCCAAGTTTTAGGACCTACTAAGCCAGAAGTAGACCAAGGAGCAACTGTTGTATCACCCCAATTGATAGTAGGCGTTAAATTACGAGCACCGTCTCTTACATAGAAAATATCATTTCCGTTTTGGTTACCAGCAAGAATATTATTTCTAAATTGTTGTTGGTTAGACGTTATATTATTAATGGTAGAACCGTAAGATGCAGAAGATTCATCTAATAATAAACCTACTGGCCATCCGATGATTACGCTATTTAAAATGCTTTGAGCAGAACCTCTACGTGTATGAATTGCTGAAGTAAACTGAGGATCCCAAGCAGTAGAAGTAGGGCTTACTAATGGACCAACAACCGTAACATTAGAGAAAATAGCTCTTGTAGCTAAGGTATCTGTAAGCAAACCAGAGTTAGTACCAGCTAGGTAACTATCATTTTCAAATGCTTTAGATCCAGATACGTCAGCAGAATATGGGTCTCTGATACCAAATACGAATTGATTTTTACCTGAATAACCACAGTCTGTATCAAAGTCATCATCCCAACCACGATAAGCAACTAAATATTTTGCGTTTACATTACCTCCAAACCACTCATAGGAGTCATCTCCACAAAAAGAAACTTGGATATTATTAATTGTAGTTGCAGCACCCACACCACATAATGTTAAACCATTTACCTCATTACCTGGAGAGAACGCCACACCTGGGAACTCAATACGTACATATTGTAAAGTACCGCTATTGTCGTTAGGATTAGTACCGCCATAAAAAGAACGTGGACCACCTTCTACTTGAGCTTGACCAGCCGTCCAATTCGTAGGTGCAGATCCGCAAATAATAATACCACCCCAATCACCATAAGCACGAGCACCCGCTGGTTGATTAGATGTAAATACGATTGGAGCAGTAGCTGTTCCTTTTGCAATTATTTTAGCACCTCTTTCGATGATCAAGGTACCTTTTGTGTTTTTATCACCTTTGATGATAACACCACTATCAATAGTTAAGGTAGCACCTGAAGTAACGTACACTATACCTTTTAATAAATATTGTTTGTTGTTTGTCCATGTAGTGTTCGTAGAGATACTATCTTGAACATTTTGCACAGTAACTTGCGCTTGTGCAGCTTGAAATCCGCATACCGTTAATGCGATGAGTAATAATTTTTTCATAGTTTTTTTTTTAATTTGATGTAAAAATAGATTGGTTATGTTAACTAAATATTATGTGCTGGTTAACTAAATCTTAACTTTCAAGCCCAAGCTGATATAAGAACCTGGTTTAAATTCTCTAACAATTTTGTCAGCACCTCCATTCTTATATTCAAACTGATTATTAAAATCAGTATCATAAATAAAACGCATTGTGGAATTCAATAAATTCTGTACACCAAAGCTTAGGATATAACGTTTTTTAAAGGTTTTATCGATAGAGAAATCCAATGAATTAAACGGCATTTCAATCATACTCGCTGTTCTATCTAAACCAATTAAAGAAATACGCGGACCTGCAACATTGTACAATAAAGAACTTCTAATCACTTTTTCTTCATTGGTATAATATAATCCCGTATTAAACGTATACGGCGATTGACCTTGTAAACGCGTTGTATAATTAGGCGCAATACCCATATTACTTAAGGTATTACCAAAGTTCAATTCACTCTTAATAAACGATGCATTAGCAATAAAAGACAATTTATCCCACCAGCTAGTAGCTACTATTTTATTCAAAACATCTAAATTCTTTCTAATATCAATTTCAACTCCGTATGCTTTTGCCGTTTTTGCATTCGTAAAGGTAAACATTAGATCATTGGTAGTAGAAAGCATAATGTTTTGTATAGGATCTTGGAATGTTTTGTAAAATGCTCCTATTTGAACCATTTCTGTTGCACTTGGATACCACTCATAACGTAAGTCATAATTTTCAATTTGTGCGATTTTTAAAACTTGTCCGTTCGGACCAGCAATAGGGTTGCCGTATAAAGAACCATAAGTACCTGCTCTATTATCTAAGTCATAGAAGAAGATAGGTGCCCATTCTCTAAACTCTGGTCTGTTTAATGTTTTACCGTAAGCTAAACGTATTAATTGTTTTTCGGTAAAATTATACGATGTATTTACAGAAGGTAATAAAAAGTTGGTGTTAATGCTAGGATTTATTTTGTTGAAATTCACACTTGCTTGTAAGGCTTGCTCTGCTATTTCATTTCTTAAGCCAGCTACAATTTTCAATTTAGGGTTTACTTGAACCGTTGCATTAAAAAAGCTCGCAATTAATTTATTTGTTGCCGAATATGTATCGTAGTCACGCGTTTTTTCATTTAAAACAAAACTAGTACTCTCTCCAACGTTTCTTAAATTGAATATATCATTAATACCTAGCTTTTGCAATTGAACAGACGTTGCTCCAGGTTTGATGGTATAAGCAAATGATCGAAGATTATACAATCTATCTTTGAAATCAATATAATTTCCTAAAGCAAGATCAATAGACATCTTTTTAACTAAAAACTTATGAGAAAATTGATGAGAGAAACTATACGTATTTTCTTTTAGATCAGAGAAAATTCTACCTCCGTTTCTTGATTCGTCTCCATCGGTAGATATAGCCGTTGCAAAAGGTATTGATTGTAAAGGTGTACGGTAAGTAATACGCATTAAATCAGGCATATTTCTATACATATTGGCAAAACCTAAAGACCACACATATTTAGTATTGCCATCTTTAGTAGCATGTGTTCCGCCTAATTCACTCATATAGTTACGAATACTTTCATAACCCATATTATAAACCAATTCTCTACTGAAGGAGTCTTGAGGCATAAAATTATTTTTTCTCACATTTACAGAAGCTCTACCTGTTTGTGATAATAAATTTTTAAACTCAATTCTAGAATTTCGGAAAGAGATACCCGTATTCCACATCACATTAACAGCATTACGCAAATTACTTACTTGGTCTGTGTAACTGAAATTATACGCTAAAGAGTCAAAATCCTGACGTAAGATAGAAAAATTAGTACCTGTCTTGGTATACGATACACTACCAATAGTTCCCACTTTCATTTTCTTCATTTTCCATACACGCGCTACTGAAAAATTAATACGTTGATCTAATCCTAATGTACCTTGATTAACTACCCAGTTATTGTTAAAACGCTTGGTTGCTTCTAAAGCATTGCTGTTCGATTTGTCTAAAAAGGCTGGCGTACCCGCTGGTATAGCACGTTGGCCATTATCATATCCTAAGAAATCTGTACTCGATCTTTCGTTATAATTGATCGTAGTGCCGGTAGAATTTTGACGATAAGACGTTTGCATACCAAAGGTCATGCCGTTCTTTTCAGGTATAGAAGAAGTATAAACTTTTACCATACCACCCGCAAAATCTGCTGGTAAATCTGCCGACGGTGTTTTGAATACTAATAAACGATCAATAGCACCGCTCGGAATTACATCAAATGAAAATGCTTTTTTATCAATCTCACTACTAGGCGCCGCTGCATCGTTTAACCATGTGGAATTATAACGATCCATCAATCCACGTACCATGATAAATTTATCATCTTGTACGGTAACACCCGGAATACGTTTTACAACATCTGCTGCATTTCTATCCATTGACTTAGAAATCTGCGCCGCACCTACCGCACTTACGGTTACATTGTTCTTTTTAACCTCACTTATTACGGCCATCTCCGTATGGGTAATTTTGCTCGATTTTAAGGTTACGCCTTTTAACTGATTACCCTCACCAACTAGTTTTACTAATACAGAAGGGGTATTATCACTTACATTCACATTGATTGTTTGCGCTTTGTAAGACACATAACGAATGGTCAATTTGTAACTACCGTTGGGAATATCATTAAATTCAAACACCCCGTTACCATCGGTTACGGTGGTTTTGTTTTGTTTCTCTAAAATTACAATAACGCCTGCCAAATTTGAAGCATCTTTGGCGTCAATTACAGTTCCTTTGATGGTACCTGCAAAAGAGGCTACGATTAAACCTAAATAAAAAATAACTAGTAAAATAAATGATTTCATTGTTTTGTTTTTGTTTGTGTTTGCAAAATTAATATGGTTAAATGCGGGAAGGAATTGACTTAGGTTACCAAATCGTTTCCTGAATATTAAGTAATTGTTAAGCATGTATAGCAAATGGCTCTAAGTAATTGAATTTGTGATTAGATACAATTAAGGAAATTATTTCATTTGTTTGTTCGGGATAGTTCACTTCAATGTTTTGATGCGCTTGAATCCATTTACTCAAGGCTGCTTTTTCTTGAAATAAATCAAACCAAACCGGTACACCCATCTCCGCTAAAGCTGCCGCATTGCAGTATTGCTCGTACTGATTTTTCATAGGCACCACCGCCAATTTCTTTTTTAAATACAAAGCTTCTGCAGGTGCCTCAAATCCAGCACCACACAAAACACCATTCGAGGATGCCATGCTCAACAAAAAAGCTTCATCACCCACCGGATAAATAGTTACATTATTGAAATAGAAATTGACCCCGGCATCTTTTGAAAATACTTGCCAATGCACTTCTGGAAATTGACTTAGGAATTTAGCTAAATGATGATGATTATACGAAGGTAAATACACGGTATAATGCCCTGCATTAATCGACTGCAAATGACGCACTTTCGGACGAATTATAGGCGTGTAGATGTGCGCATCGTAAGACTTAAAATGAAAACCAAAAGCATAGGTACATGGTGCATAATTTTTCAAGATCCATTTGCTCCATTTAAAATCTCCACTCGGCTTTGGACTCATAGGATTGGCTACCGCTTCTTGATGACTCAAACCATAACAGGTTTTCTTTCTCCATCGGCATGCCCATGCCACCACTGGCTCAAAATCATTTATAATCAAATCATATTCTTGAACGGGGAAAAACAGAACATTTCTAAAAAACTGTAGCCAATCAAAATGAAAAAAACTTCGCACTAAATCTACACCCCCTTTTTTGCCGATGATAAAACTTAAGCCTTTGAGATGATATTTTACGGGAAAAGATTTGGGTACGCTCGATTGAGTACCACTTACTAATACGTCCACCTCTCCATATTTTTGAAGAACAGGATAAATGGCTTGGGCTCTAGAGATATGACCATTACCTGTAGCCTGAATAGCCAATAAAATTTTCATGTTATACTTTTTGCGACTGACTAATCAATAAATGGAATAACTCTGGTATGTCTGTGGTTTTAGATTGTAAACTAGAGAGATCTACTTGCTGCGCTACCGCATCTTGCTCATAAAAATAGAGCTTCCATTGATCCTCATTGTATTCTAAGGCACTTAGATTTTCTATCCAATCGCCAGAATTTAAATAATTAACCACACCATGCGGAGTAACAATAATTTTATTTTCTGGTTGATGAATATGACCACAAATAGCATAATCGTAATCGTGCTCTGCAGCTATCGAACAAACCGTATCTTCAAATTTGTTCATAAAAGCCACCGCTTTCTTTACGCTATTTTTAATTTTTTTAGAGATAGAAACACGCTCTCTACCCATCTTCATCAATATCGTATTCACTGTATGATTTAAAAATATCAAAGCATCATATCCTATGGAGCCCAATTTGGCCAACCATTTACTATGCTGCATCACCACATCAAAAACGTCGCCATGGAAAATCCAAACTTGCTTATTATTGAGTTTTAAGGATAATTTATTTTTAATTTTTAAAGAGCCTAATTCGGTATCGGCAAATTTTCTTAAATATTCATCATGATTACCGGTTATATAATACACCGGAATTTGCTCGCTAGCCCAAGCTATAAAATGCAATAAAATAGCAGTATGTAAAGGAGGCCAATACCGTTTTTTAAATTGCCAAATGTCTATGATGTCACCGTTAAGTACCACCATTTTCGGTTGTACGGTTTTTAGATATTGTAAAAGTTCTTTGGCATGACAACCCTGTGTACCCAAATGGATATCGGACAATACCAATACTTCAACTTCTCTTTTGGTCATAGTACAAAATTTAGACTATAACAAAATAAAGCTTCTAGTATGTCTTAATTATTAATTGATTATTAAACAATTGTAAACTTATAAGGATTCTTGATAATAGATACTGCGCACAATACCATCGGCTAAGCCAATCTTAGGCACAAAAATCTCATTGCTCTTCATGTGCTCCATGATGTTTAAGAAGATCGATATGGCCGGTACCATTACATCGGCACGGTCTTCACGCAAATCATAATGATGCATGCGCTCTTCTATGCTCATAGCACTCAAGCTATCATAATACGAAGATAAAGTCGCTTTAGTCAAAGGCTTGCCTTCTTTCTGCTTCGATAAGGAGAATAATTTATTGATATTGCCTCCACTACCTACTAATTGCACCTGGTCATTTTTCTTACTAATTGCTTTTAAGAACCTTGCCAGCTCTTGCCAATGCGCTTTGCTTACTTGGTTTTGCAATAAACGAATAGTGCCAATATTAAAGGATTCTTTCTGTACTAATTTATTATCGCGGAATAAAGATAATTCTGTGCTACCCCCACCCACATCTATATACAATAAGGTTTTCTGCGCATTATTTTTTTCGCCCAAATGTGCATTGTAAATAATCGTCGCTTCTTCTTGTCCGCTTATAATATCTATTTCAATATCACTTGCTGCTTTGATGGCTTTAATTAACGCCTTGCCATTTTTTGCATCGCGCATAGCTGAGGTAGCACAAGCTCTATACACATCTACTTGGTATACATGCATCAGCATCTTGAAGGCCAGCATAGAATCCGTCAATTGCTCTTCTTTACTTTTGCTAATTCTACCTTTCTGAAATACATCAAAACCTAAGCGTAAAGGGATACGAAGAAATAATAACTTGGTAAAATCTACTTCCTTACCTTTATAAGGATGCGCTTCTGAAATTAATAAACGAATGGCATTAGAGCCAATATCAATAGCTGCAATTTTCAATTATAAGTATTTTTTATTGCTTAAATAAGTATATGTTTCTGTTTGCGAACGAAGTTTCTTTGCTTTTTGCGCCGGCAATACATAGGTATTCACTTGTTCATTATCTAAGATACGACCTTTTACATTTTCTTGTAATTGAATAGTCAAAATATCTTGCAATTCTTCTGCAATGAGTGGATCCAAAATCGGACAAGCAATCTCTATGCGATGATCTAAATTACGCACCATCCAATCGGCAGAGGAGATAAAAGTTTTAGCGTTTTTACCCGTACCAAAAATAAATACGCGCGCATGCTCTAAATATTGATCTACAATACTCAAACCTTGGATAGGTTTCTTAAAGGCCGACAATTCCGTCAACGCACAACAGATACCTCTTATTACCAAATGCACCGATAAACCCTCTTTTGCTGCATCGTATAATTTCTCAATCAAAATTTCATCAACTAAGCTGTTCAACTTAATTATAACTTGACCTTGTTTGGTACTTTTATGTTTCTTAATTTCTTGCTGAATCAAATTTAAAAAATACGGACGCATCTGATTCGGCGAAGCAATCAATATTTTCATCGCATCTAATGGGTTTTTCTTTACCATCGGTTTTTCTAAGTAGGTAAATACCGCATTCACATCGCGTAAGATTTGTGCGTGACTGGTAAATAATAAATGATCACCATATACTTTAGAAGTAGACTCGTTGAAGTTGCCCGTAGATACAAATCCATAGTATTTTATTCTATTGAATTGTTTCTTTTTAATCACACACAATTTAGCATGCACTTTCATATTAGGCATACCGATCAATACCTTTACCCCCTCTTCTTCTAGTACCGATTTCCAATGCAAATTCGCCTCTTCATCAAAGCGTGCACGCAATTCTAATACCACCGTTACTTCTTTACCATTGCGCACCGCATTCAGTAAGGCATTGATGATCTTAGAATCTTTAGCCAAACGATAGCAGGTAATTTTTATACTTTGCACAAAGGGATCAATCGCCGCTTCGCGCAATAAATCGATTACCGAATCGAAAGAGTGATAAGGCAAATGCAACATTACATCGCGCTGATCTAAAACACTCATAATTCTACACGGCTGTGTAAGCAGCGGATGAATAAAAGGTTTTGGACGCTCGGTATAATTAGTAAATACCGATTTAGGGAAATCCATAAAGTCTTTGAAATTATGAATACGCCCACCAGCAATAAGGTTGTCTTTTTTAGAAAGATTCAATCGCTTGATTAAGAAATCTAATAAGCGAGCATCTATTTGTTTATCGTAAACGAAACGCGTAGCCTTCCCTTTCTTCCTGCTCTTCAAGCCTTTTTCTATTTCTTCTACTACGTTCGACTGAAAATCGTTATCAATTTCAATCTCTGCATCGCGGGTCAGTTTTACGATATGACTCGAGAATTGATTATAGCCAAAAGGTGCAAATAAATTCGATAGATTGAAGCGAATAATATCTTCTAATAAAATCACATGCACTTCTTTTTTGCTATCAGGCAAAATCACAAAGCGCGGTAAGGTCTTAGAAGGGATATCTATTAAAGCATAAGATTGCAAATTGGTATGCTCTGCATTGCCCAGTACGCAAGCCAAATAAATATGCTTATCTCTCAAGAAAGGCGATTGTGGCATACTTTCTATCATCAGCGGCACTATTCTTGAGCGCACCTGATCTTCGAAGTAGTTTTTTACAAACAGCTTTTGCGCCGCATTGAGTTGGCGCTCATTCTTAAAATAAATACGATGCTTTTTTTCTAAGAGCTCTATGATATTGGTAAACGTCTTATCAAAAATGCGTTGCTGCTCTACTACCTTATCGTGTATCTTTTTAAGAATCTTTTCGGGATGTGCCTCGGCATGAAATTTATTAAAGGCACTAATGGTTTTCATTTTGGTAAGCGTAGCCACGCGCACTCTAAAAAACTCATCTAGATTATTAGAAAATATGCCTAAAAATTTGAGCCGATCATATAGATGCACTTGCTCATCCATGGCTTCTTGCAATACGCGTTCATTAAAAGCTAACCAGCTAATATCGCGAATGATGGTATTCTTCGTTTTCAAAATAAATAATTAAAACACAAATTTAATTGGCCCTTGTGGTAAGTTATATTAATTAATTGTAAACAAGGACTTAGCTTAATAAAAAATGTACTTTGCCCGTAGCTATATTATAAATAGCGGGCACCACACCTACTTTCCCGGCTTGCACTAAGTCCTTGATAATCGGACTGCGTTCTGTAATTTCTTTAGCACCGAGCAATACATTGGTTTTGGTTACTTCATACTCAAACAATTCATAGTCTCTTTCTTGATTAATAGTTTTGGCTACTTCCACTACTGCCGGTTCTATTTTTTCTATAAGCTCTGTTAAGTGCCCTAAGTGAATATGATTGCAAGCCCCTTTAATAGCGCCACAATTGGTATGCCCTAAGACCACAATGAGCTTGCTGCCAGCTACAGAAGTAGCATATTCTAAGCTGCCCAAGATGCCATTGGTGACTACATTACCCGCAATGCGGATACTAAAAATATCACCAAAGCCTTGGTCGAAAATAAGTTCGGCCGCGGTTCTCGAGTCCATGCAACTCACAATGGCTGCAAAGGGATGCTGATTATCTTTTAGTTGATTTAACACTTCCAGGTGATCTCTGTTCTTCTTTAAATTATTTAGGAAGCGAAAATTACCTTCTTTTAATAATTGTAAACTATGTGTTGGCATAACTTATTCTATTTAATGTTTCAATTGTTGTATTAATTTCTGATGATTACCGGCAAAACGCTTAGGCAATTCATCGAGATACGCTAAACTACTTAATAATTCAGTCTCTGTAATCGTTTGTTTTAATTTATATCGATTATTAAAACCAATCATGGCTATTTGAATATGGCGCTCTTGCGCTTTCGCCTCCTGAAATTCGCGGATCAATTCTATCACATCATAATCGATATACTCATTTTGCGAAGCATCTAAAACAAGGTAAGTATTGGCTGGCAATAAATCTAAAGCTGCTTTTATACTGGCTTTATTTAAAAAAGAAACTACTTGTGACAATTCTATTTTAATGATTTGCGTGGTGGAATAAATGCTTCGTTGAAAATAAAAAGGTGCACGCATATTGCGTTTTAAAATATAAAATATGCTCACCAACAAACCCATGCATACCCCTTTCAATAAATCGGTAGCCACTACTGCAATAATCGTTACCATAAATGGAACAAATTGACTCCATCCGCCTTCTTTCAAGACTTGTTTAAACTTAGATGGATTACAGAGTTTATAGCCTGTGGCTATTAAGATAACCGCCAATGCGGCCTTAGGTATCCAATTTAAATAATGCGGGATGCTTACTACGCAGATCAATAATAAAACACCATGCAGTATAGCCGATGCTTTACTTTTAGCCCCTGCATTTAGATTAGCCGATGAGCGCACTATTACCGAAGTGATGGGCATGCCGCCCAAAAGACCATTGGCGATATTGCCTATACCTTGTGCACGCAATTCTACATCGGTAGGGGTTACGTTTTTATGCGGATCCAATTTATCTATGGCTTCTATACTCAAAAGAGTTTCTATAGAGGCCACCAGAGCAATTTCTATACCTACAATCCATACCTCAGGCATGGTAAAACCTTTAAGGTTGGGAAATAGAAAATGGCTGCCAAAGTCTGATAAAGATTTGGCTATAGGTATTTGTACAAAATGTGCTTGCTCTAGTTCTAGATGCGGATAAAAATATTTGTAGATTAATACCCCGCTCACAGCAACTAGTACTACGACTAAGCCTGAGGGAAGTTTATTAATTTTTTTGGCATAGCTACTTTGCCAAAAGAAAATAATAGCCAAGCCCAAAAGCGTGATGAACAATACCCCATAATGAATATGATGAAAGGCCTCATTTAAAAAACTAAAAGAGATGCCATCTTCCGCATCTAAAAGCTCCGACCATTTTTGTTTATGAAAACCAAAAGCCTCTGGCAATTGTTTTAAGATAATGGTAATGCCTATAGCGGCTAGCATGCCTTCAATAACACTGGTAGGAATATAATCAGCAATGAAACCCGCTTTTAAGATACCTAATAACAATTGTATAAAACCTGCTATGAGCACGGCACATAAAAACAATTCGTAAGATTGCAATTGTAGTACGGCAGCAAAAACAATAGCCGTTAGCCCCGCTGCTGGACCAGATACACTAAGCGATGATTTACTCAGGGCACCTACTAATACCCCGCCTATAATACCGGCTACTAAGCCCGAAAAAACAGGGGCGCCTGATGCTTGCGCAATACCCAAACATAAAGGTAAGGCCACTAAAAAAACTACGATACTCGATGCAAAATTGGCTTGCACAGCTTTGAAAGCTCTAGAAAACATGAAAAGGAATTAAAAAAAGAAAATTAAAAAAAAGACGGACTATTTAGGCCTTATTGGGAGGAGGCACGTGCAGCTCGTCTAGAGGTGCTATTATGCAGCTTTGCGCATAGCGAGACGCTACAGGAAGCGCTGCTCTCCATAATAAGGGCGTTGTGTAGCAATGCATTTGGGGCACCAGACTCTCTTGCTCCAAAAGGCTAAGTTGATCTTCTTGCTCATCATCATTATCATCTGCTAGCAAGCAAGTGCTGAGCGAACTCGCCATTTGGCATAGCACGAGCTGCTTGTAGCTGATGGCTACTAAGAAGAGTAAAGCGAAGAGTTTAGCCAGGTTTTGCACTGCTCAAAAATAATAAATTTTATAGGCTTGGCAAGTAATAGCTTGTTAATTTAAGAATAAAAAAAAGAAAGAAAGCTTAAACAAAGTAGAGAGCCGTAAAATAAAAAAGCCTTCTACAAGAGAAGGCTTTTTTGTGATCCCGTTGGGACTCGAACCCAAGACCCCATCATTAAAAGTGATGTGCTCTACCAACTGAGCTACGAGATCATCCCACTGTTCAAAACTGAACGGGGTGCAAAGATAATTATTAT
>Ga0164293_10004204_pt1 | contig 12309 bp, 11 predicted proteins | sample GEODES118metaG_FD_111487 | JGI IMG/M metagenome (GOLD analysis project Ga0164293, IMG submission 111487) | Eutrophic lake water microbial communities from Lake Mendota, Wisconsin, USA - GEODES118 metaG | ecosystem: Environmental > Aquatic > Freshwater > Lake | place: USA: Lake Mendota... | reverse complement strand
TGTGTGGCCTTCCCGCGCAGCGATCTCAAGCTTCAGGCCGGCATGGAGGACGCCCTCTACGAAGCCCAGTTCGGCCAGTATCAAAAGTGAGGAGCTGCCGGTGACGGGGCTCTCCCTGCAGTGTCTGCATCTGCAGCTGGAGCGCCCCTCGGGCCCTCTGCGTCCGGCCATCGAAGCCGCCCTGGCCGGTCATGGCCGGCCGCTGCGCTGGGCGATCACGGCCGCATCCGAGGGGCAGCTGGAGATTGAGGCGGTTGTGAGGTTGGGCGCGGATGATGGGGTTGTCGATGCGGTGGCACCGCCGGGTGGGGGCAAGTCCTTGACGGCAGCTGATCAAGCTGCAGCGCCCCTGCCCATCCTGTTGGTGATCCCCACCGGCATCGGCTGTGAGCTGGGGGGCTACGCCGGCGATGGTCTGGCGGCCGCCCGCTTGCTGGCGGCTGCCAGTGGCAGCCTGGTTACCCACCCCAACGTGATGAACGGCGCCTCCCTCTATTGGAGCGATCGGCGCATCCACTATGTGGAAGGTTCGGCGCTGGATCGCTTCGCCGCCGGAGGCCTCGCGCTGCGGCCTGTGCGGCACCAGCGGCTGGGGGTGCTGCTCGATGCCGGCATCGAGCCCGAGCTGTGTCATCGCCATCTGCAGGTGGTGGACGGCTGCCGGGCCAGCCTTGGCTTGGAGATCGGGCCGGTGCTGCGCACCGACGATCCCCTGGAGGTGAGTCTGCAGCAGGGTCCCAGTGGGGCCAGCTGGGGCCAGCTGGGGCGTCCTGATGCCCTGCTGCGGGCCGGCGAGGCCCTGCGGCAGGCCGGCGCCACGGCCATCGCCGTGGTGGCCCGTTTTCCGGATGATCCCGCCAGCGAGGCACTGGCGGCCTACCGGGGCGGATCCGGGGTGGATGCCCTGGCCGGCGCGGAGGCGGTGATCAGCCACCTGCTGACCGAGCACCTCGGCATTCCCTGCGCCCATGCCCCCGCCCTCAGCTCCCTGCCCCTCAGCGCCGACCTGGACCCCCGCGCGGCCGGCGAGGAACTCGGCTATACCTTCCTGGCCTGTGTGCTGGTGGGCCTGAGCCGGGCCCCCGATCTGGTGCCTCGCCCCGTTGCCGGCGACTGGAGTGATCCCCAGCTGCTGCGGCCCGAGCTGATCGGCGCCGTGGTGGCACCAGCGCATGCCCTGGGTGGTGCGGCGGTGCTGGCCTGCGCCGAGCGTGGCGTGCCCGTGATCGCGGTGCACAACCCATGTGTCCTGGAGGTGAACGCTGAGGCCCTGGGGCTGGAGGTGCTGCAGGCCCGCAGCTACAGCGAGGCCGCCGGTCTGGTGCTGGCCCTGCGCGAGGGGATCGCTCCCGCGGCCCTGCAGAGGCCGTTGCCGCCCCTGCGCCTGCTTCAGCCACGGTGATAGGGGCCCCCCTGAAGGATTGTCTGGGCCCGGTAGAGCTGCTCCAGCAGCAGCAGCCGGGCCAGGTCGTGGGGAAAGGTGAGCGGCGACAGGCTGAGGGTCCAGACGGCCCGTTGCTTGAGTTGTGAACTGAGTCCATCGGCGCCGCCGATCACGAAGGCCAGCCGGCCGGAGGCTGAGTCGCGCAGGCGTTCGGCCAGCTGCACCGAGCCCAGGGCCTGTCCCTCTTCACTCAGGGCAACGAGCTGCTCATCACCACGCAGTTCCGCCAGCAGGACCTCAGCCTCCCGCTCCGGGCTGCCTTCGCGCAGCTCGTGCACCGTGAGACCTGGAAGGCGCTTGAGATAGAGGGCCAGCCCTTCGCGCACCCAGCCTTTGCGCACCTTGCCCACCGCCAGGATGCGGATGCGCGCCGGATTGAGCATCAGCGCAGGCAGGCCATCGGGTGGCGGGTGGTCATCCCCAGCGCCCGGGCCACGCCGGGGTGGCAGACGGCTCCATTCACGGTGTTCAGGCCGGAGAGCAGTTCCGGCCGGTCGGTGACCGCCTCGCTGAGGCCGCGGCCGGCCATCACCAGGATGTAGGGCAGGGTCACACTCACCAGGGCCTCGGTGGATGTAAAGGGCACGGCCCCGGGCATGTTGCCCACGGCGTAGTGCTGCACGCCGTGCAGGGTGTGCACGGGATCGGTGTGGGTGGTCTCCCGGCTGGTGGCGATACAGCCGCCCTGATCAATGGCCACATCCACGATCACCGAGCCCGGTTTCATCTGTTTCACCAGCTCTTCATCCACCAGCGTGGGGGCCCGCCCCCCGGGGGTGAGCACGGCCCCGATCAGCAGGTCGGCGCCCGGCACATGGCGCTCGATCAGGCTGGGGCTGCTCACCAGGCTCACCAGCCGGCCCCGGCGATCGGCCTCCAGCTGCCGCAGACGCTGGGGCGAACGATCCAGCAGCAGCACCTCGGCATCCATGGCGGCGGCGATGCGGGCGGCGTTCCAACCCACACTGCCGGCACCCAGAACCACCACCCGTGCCGGCCGCACGCCGGTGCAACCGCCGATCAGGATGCCGCGACCGCCGTGGGGTTTCTCGAGCAGGTGGGCGCCCACCTGGGCTGCCAGCCTGCCGGCGATCTCGCTCATCGGTGCCAGCAGGGGCAGGCTGCCGTCCTCAAGCTGCACGGTTTCGTAGGCCACGCCGGTGGTGCCGGCTTCCAGCAGGGCCCGCCCCACCTCGGGATAGGCCGCCAGGTGCAGGTAGGTGAACAGCACCAGGTCGGCACGCAGGAACGGGAACTCCTCCGGTTGGGGTTCCTTCACCTTCACCACCAGATGGGCCCCCCAGGCTTCCTCCTGACTCACCAGGCGGGCCCCGGCGGCGGCAAAGCTGTCATCGCTGATGCCGGCTCCCAGGCCGGCGCCGGCCTGCACGCGCACCTCCATGCCCTGGGCCACCAGCTCGCTCACGCCGTCGGGTGTGAGGGCCACCCGCCGCTCATCGCGCTTGATCTCACGGGGCACGCCGATGCTGGCCATCGGGGCGCTGAAGGTGGATGGGGCGGCCATGGCGCTTGCCTGCGCGTGCCCCCTCAGCCTGGCTCAGCGGGCGGCAATCGGCATCCGCCAGCCGCTGCCGAAGGCCTGGCCGCTCACTTTCAGCACCGGTGCGGCCTGACGGCGTTTGAATTCCGCCCGGCGCAGCAGCACCATTACCCGTTCGGCCAGGGCGCCGTCCTGGCCCGCCGCCCCCAGTTGCTCGGGGCTGAGGCGCTGCTCCACCAGGGCTTCCAGCAGCGGATCGAGCACGGCGTAGTCGGGCAGGGAATCGCTGTCGCGCTGATCGGGCCGCAGCTCGGCGCTGGGGGGCTTGTGGCGGATCGCCGCTCCCACCAGCTCACCGCTGGCCGGCAGGCCGAGTTCGCTGCGGCAGGCGGCGGCGGCGGGGGAATCCAGCCAGTGGCAAAGCTCAAACACCCGGCTTTTGTATACGTCGCCGATCACGGCCAGGCCGCCGTTCATGTCGCCGTAGAGGGTGCAGTAGCCCACGGCCAGTTCGCTCTTGTTGCCGGTGGAGAGCAGCAGCTGGCCCTGCTGGTTGGCCACCGCCATCAGCAGGGTGCCGCGGATCCGCGACTGCAGGTTTTCGGCCGTGACCCCGGCGGGCTCACCCCCCAGGGCGGGTGCCAGCGCCTGATCGAAGCCGGCCATCAGGCCCGCGATCGGCAGGGTGTGGGTGTGCAGGCCGAGCCGGCTGGCCAGGGCCATGGCATCGTCGATCGAGCCCGCAGAACTCCAGGGAGAAGGCAGCAGCAGAGCCTGCACTCGCTCGCTGCCCAGGGCGGCTGCGGCGATCACCGCCACCAGGGCGGAATCGATGCCGCCGCTCAGGCCCAGCAGGGCCTGCTGGAAGCCGCAGGTGCCGGCGTAGTCGCGTACTCCTAACACCAGGACCCGGAAGAGCTGCTCCAGCGGCTGCGGCTCGGGGGCCACCAGGCTGCCGGCCGATCCTTCCCCTGGCACTGAGCGCCCCGTGGCATCCCATAACGTCACGGCCTCCCGGCAGCAGGGCAGGCGGCAGAGCAGATCACCACAGGCATTCACCACAAAGCTGGAGCCGTCGAACACCAGCTCGTCGTTGCCGCCCACCTGGTTCACGTACACCACCGGGCAGCCGAGCCGGCCCGCTGCCCGGTTGGCCAGCTGGCGGCGCAGGTCGGTCTTCGCCTGGCTGAAGGGGGAGGCGGACAGATTGAGCAGCAGATCCGGCCTCAGGGGCTGCAGGGCTGCGATCGGATCCGGACCCACCAGTCGCTGGCCCTGCAGCTCCTCCTCCACCCAGAGGTCCTCGCAGATGGTGAGCCCCAGCCGCCAGCTCCGGCCCCGGCAGTCCAGCTCCAGCATTGCAGGGCCTGCGGCGGGCCGGAAATAGCGGCGCTCGTCGAACACGTCGTAGCTGGGCAGCAGCTGTTTGCGGGCCACCACCCGCCAGCCGCCGGGCTCCACCAGCGCCAGGGCGTTGTGGAGCCTGGGGAGGGAGCTCTCGCCGCAGGGCTCAGCCATGCCCACCAACACCGCTGGAGAGCCCGGGAGTTCAGCCAGGCCCGTGGCCAGCCCATCGAGGGCATGGATCTGGGCCTCCAGGCGGGCCGGCAACAGCAGCAGGTCCCTCGGGGGATAGCCCCAGAGAGAGAGTTCAGGGGTTAGCACCAGATCGGCGCCCTGGGCAGCGGCCTGGCGGCAGGCTGCCAGGATCCGGAGCCGATTGCCCGCCAGATCGCCCACCACCGGATTGAGCTGGGCCAGGGCGAGGCGCATCAGGGTCGGGCGGCGAGGCCGTAAAGATTGTGCTTCAGCAGCACCGGCCAGACGGCGGCCGGCACCTGGTCGGGCCGGGGCTGCTGACGGATCGTTGAGCTGGCCGTGGCGGGGATCTCCAGCGGCAGGGTCTGCACCCGGGCCCCGAGCCGGCGCAGCCGCTCCAGCGCGGTTGGATCCAGGGGCCAGCCGCAGCGGGGCACGATCGCCAGCCGGCAGCTGCGCAGCACGGCCTCCGCCTCCTTCCAACCAGGAATCTGGCCTGCCAGATCACTGCCCACCACGAACACCAGCTCCTCCCGGGGCCAGCGCTGGGAGGCGCGCCGCAGGGTGGTGATCGCCCAGGGGCTGCTCAGTTCCTGCGCCAGTTCCAGGCGTGGATTGGCGATCGCCTGCACAAGAACGGCCAGCAGGGCCGCCCGCTGCTCCAGGGGGGCGCCATGGCGCTTGCTTGGGTTGTCGCTGGCCCAGGTAGCCACCCGCGGGAAGTGGTTCAGCAGGCCTTCCAGCAGGGCCTGGTGGCCGCAGCTGGGCGGATCGGCGCTGGTGCCCAGCAGGGCCACGCTCACGGCCGCTCCAGCGCGATCGGCCGGTGCGCCAGCCACTGGCGCACCTGGGGGTCGCTGCTGGCCAGGCGGCGGAGCAGGGCGCCTGGCTGGCCGCCGCGCTGGCTGCGGCGCAGCAGTTCGCGGGCGGCCAGCCGGCCCGTGCGCCGGGTGGTGTGCACGGCCAGGACCGCCTGAGCCACGGCCACCGGTGCCGCCGGTGCCAGGCTCAGGCCCGCGCTGAACGGGGCCGCCAGCAGCAGCAGCTGACGCAGGGCTGCGAGCACGATCTGGATGCCCAGCTGGGCACCCCCCAACAGGGCGTTCTGGCGTGACAGTTCCCCCAGCAGCTGGCGTGCCGCCGGTCCGTCCACGGGTAAGCCATACAACCGGCAGAGCTGGGTCACCAGGGCGGTGTCGCAGGCGAGGCCGCCGGCGAGATCGAGCAGCACCAAGGGATTGGCCACCACCCCCGTGGCCTTCAGGGCCGCATAGCGGCCGATCAGCCCCTGGGCGCTGCGGCGGCCGCGCCGCAGGCGGTCGTGCTGCAGCTGCCGCTGGAAGTGGTCGGCCGCACGCAGGCTGTTGAGGGCCAGCAGGAGGGGGCCCTGGTCCTCGAGCAGGGCCAGCAGCCGCTGGCGCAGGGGCTCCACTTCGGGGGCACTGGCGTCGGTGCGCACCCGTCCATCGGCCAGCAGCCGGGGGCTGCGCGGTGCCGCCGCCACGGCCACCAGCTCCAGTCGGCCGCCGCCCGTGGGCAGCAGGGTCTCCAGCCGCCGCTGGATGCTGGTCACCAGGGCCTGGCGCTCCGCTTCGGGCCAGCAGTCGCTGCGGTTGAGCACCAGCAGCAGCGGCTTGCCGCTAGCCAGCAGGGGCAGCAGGGCGTCCTGGTCAACGCTGGTGAGGTCGCCATCGAGCACCAGCAACACCAGGTCGGCGCCGCGGGCAACCCGTTCGGCCAGGCGGGAGCGGGCGGCGCCGCCGATCTCGTCGATGCCGGGCGTGTCCACCAGCTCCAGCCGCTGCAGGCCTGGCAACGGCTGAGGCCAGGTTGTGGCCCGTTGATGGCGGGTGCTGCCATGGGCCACGTCGGTGGGACAGACGGCCTTGCCCACCAGGGCATTGATCAGACTCGACTTGCCCACCCCCACCCGGCCGAAGACCGCCAACCGCAGCTGGCCCCGCTCCAACCGCTCCAGCTGGCGGTCGAGACCCACCAGCGCTCCGGCCAACAGACTCTGCTCCCTGGGGGAGAGGCTGAGCTGGCCGCGCCATTGGCGCAGCAGCAGCCGGCAGCGCTCCCGGGTTTGCGGGGTGCGCGTGCTCATCCCGCCGGCTCTCCGGCAGCGCTCTGGTTGGGCCTCCACCAGCCCGCCAGCACCGCCAGCACGGCCTCTGCGCCGATCACCCCGGCAAAGCCGCCGAATTCATCCACCACAACCCTCACCCCACCGCTGTTGCGCCGGAAGCCGGTGAGCAGGCGGTCTGCCCGGATCATCTCCGGCACGAATTCCACCGCCTCGCTGAGCTGCGCCGTTGTGAGTGAGCCTCCGCCTTCCAGCAGCGCCGTGAGCAGCCGTTCGCGGCTGGCCACCCCCACGATTTCATCCACCTCCTCCCCCAGCACCACCCACCAGGGGGCGTGGTTGGACAGCAGGATGGAGCGCACCCCATCGAGCGGTGTGCCAGCCGCCAGGGTGGGAGCAGCCACGCGCGGTGTCATCAGATCGCGGGCGGTGAGGTCGTTGAGCTGAAACACCTTGGCAATCATCGCCGCCTCGTCGGCTTCGATCTGGCCTTTCTGGGAGCCGAGACGGGCCAGCAGGCGGATTTCGTCCTCGTCTGTGCTGATCTCGTTCTCCCGGGTGATGGCGGGCAGCAGACGCTCCAGCAGCAGCACCAGCGGGGCCATCAGCACCCCCAGCCAGTGCAGGGGCGGGGCACTGGCCAGGGACACCGGCAGGGCCAGGCGGCTGCCCACCGCCTTGGGCAGGATCTCCCCCAGCAGGATCACCAGCACGGTCAGGCCGATGGAAAACGCCGGCAGGGCGATACCCGCCACGCCCCTCTGCTCAAACAGGTGGGCGGCATAGCCACCCAGCATCAGGCTGCCGAAGATGTTGAAGCCGTTGTTGGCGATCACCAGCACGGCCAGGGTTCGGCCCAGGCGCTGGCGCAGCTGCTCCAGACGCCTGGCGCCGCCCACGGGCCTGGAACGGGTCGCCAGTTCGTGGATCCGCACCGGATTGACGGTGAGCAGAGCGGCCTCCACCCCCGAACAGAGGGCGGAGCCCATGATCACGGCCAGCACCAACAGGGCCAGGCCCAGCAGGTCATTCATGCGCGCCTGGCATGACCTGGCAGAGCCATCCTGGGGTGGGGGCGTTCAGGGATGGCTGGGCCTTCATGGGTTGGCTGGTGCTGGGACCATGGCCTCAGGAACGCTGCCCGCGAAAAGGCAGGAGAACGTCAATGCTCAATTCTAAGATTACCGATTCTGATCGTCAGCCTCGCCAGCCCGTCCGCAGACCCTGCCCACGGCTGCTGGCCCAGAGTGGTGCCCCTGACCGCCATCAACCGTTCGTTGGATCATCCTTCACCTGAACTGCGGCCCGACACGATCCACGCCCGCAGGAGGCAGCGCTTTCTTGAGCAGCTGGGCGGGGCGGCAGCGGTGATTCCCGCAGCACCACTGGCGGTTCACCATGCCGACTGTGAGTGGCCCTTCCGCCAGAACAGCGATTTCTGGTACCTCACCGGCTTCGATGAGCCCGACGCCGTGGCCCTCTTTCTGCCGCACCGGCCGGCTGGCGAGCGCTATGTGCTGTTCGTGCAGCCCAAGGAGGCCAGTGCCGAGGTGTGGACGGGTTTCCGCTGGGGCACCGAGGGGGCGGTGGCCCAGTTCGGCGCTGACATGGCCCATCCGCTCGAGGAGCTCGAGCAGCGCCTGGGCGACTACCTCCAGGGGGCCGAGGGGATCGCCTTCCGGGTGGGCAAGCATCCGGCGGTGGAGCCCCTGGTGCTCGCGGCCTGGGCCCGCCAGCTCGACCGCGCCCCCCGCAGCGGCCATGCCGCCCTGGGCCTGGTGGCCCCCTGCCCGATCCTGCATGGCCTACGCCTGCTTAAGGGTCCCGAGGAGCTGGAGCGCCTGCGCGAGGCGGCGCGGATCTCGGCCGAGGCCCATGAGCTGGCCCGCCGGGTGGCCCGGCCCGGCCTCAATGAGCGTCAGGTGCAGGCGGTGATCGAGCAGCACTTTCTGGAGCAAGGGGCCCGCGGACCCGCCTACGGCTCGATCGTGGCCGGCGGTGACAACGCCTGCGTGCTGCACTACACCGCCAACAACGCTCAGCTGCGCGATGGCGACCTGCTGTTGATCGATGCAGGCTGCTCCCTGAGCGACTACTACAACGGGGACATCACCCGCACCTTTCCGGTGGGCGGTCGCTTCACGGCTGAGCAGCGGGCTCTCTACGAGCTGGTGTTGGCGGCCCAGGAGGCGGCCGTGGCCTCGGTGGCCCCCGGCTTCACAGCTGAGGGTGTGCACGGCACGGCCCTGCGGCTGCTGGTGGAGGGGCTGCTGGAGCTGGGCCTGTTGGCTGGCTCAGTGGATGGCGTGATCGAGCAGGGCGCCTACCGCCATCTCTACATGCACCGCACCGGCCACTGGCTGGGGCTGGATGTGCACGACGTGGGCGCCTATCGCCTGGGGGAGCATCACGTCTCTCTGGAGCCCGGCATGGTGCTCACGGTGGAGCCGGGCCTCTACGTGAGCGATCGGCTGCCGGTGCCCGAGGGCCAACCGGCGATCGACGAGCGCTGGAAGGGCATCGGCATCCGCATCGAGGACGATGTGGCCGTGACCGATCACGGCCACGAGAACCTCACGGCCGCGGCGCTCAAGGCCACCGCGGCGATGGAGCGCTGAGATCCCAGCCTGAGCAGCCTGCAGGCGTTCAACTGCAGAGCGCATCCAGCACCGCCGCGGTGCTGGTCAGCACCCGGTCGGCGCCGGCGTCGCGCAGACGGGCTTCGTAGGCGGCCCGGGCTGCCCCATCCCCGTGCAGATGGGGCGGCGCCACCGCCAGGGCCACAAAACGCTGCTCGGGGCAGTGGCGCCGGGCATTCACCACCGTGAGCACGTCGGCCACGGTGTCACCCAGGTAAGCGACTGCCGGAGCACCGCTGCCCAGTCCCCTGCCGCCCCGCTTGCGCAGCAGCTGGTCGGCCAGTGTCAGCAGGCCGGTGGGGTCCGGCTTGTCCGGCGCATCGCCCATGGCGATCAGGGGGGGCTGGCACAGCCCCAGCCGCTGCTCCAGCACATAGCGGGCCGAGGGGGGTTCTGCGCCGCTCACGAAGCCCCAGCTGATGCCAGCGGCCGTGAGCTGTGCAAAGAACGGCGCCTCCACCAGCAGGGGTTCGCTGCCGATGAAGCCGCTCCAGTGGGCGGGATCGCCTGCCGGGTCGCCACCGAAATAGAATCCGCTGAACACCTCCACCAGGGCAGCAAAGGCAGGCAGCGGCGGCTGGTTTGTCCCGCCGAGCCCGCGGCGGCGCAGCAGTTCGAGGCTGGCCTCCCAGTCGTTGTTCCAGCGGCCCTCGGCCTTGAGGCTGTCGATGGTGGCCACGTCGGGCCGCCAGCCGCTGTAGTGATGCACCGTTTCGGCCAGGGCCCGGCGATAGCTGGCCCCCACGTCCCGGATCACCCCGTCGATGTCGAACAGCACCACCGCTGCAGCCGTCTCCAGCAGGGGAGAGGTGGATGGAGCGAGGTCCACAAGCTGCACGGAGAGATCGATGCCCCAAGCCTGCCAGCAATGGGCTCCGTTCCATGTGAGGGGGGAGGGCGGCTGGTAGGTTGGTTGTTTGATTTGTTGTCTTGAGCGCCGATACCATGACAGCCAGCGACCCCGGCTCATTGAGCGCAGCGCCCGAGGACGTGTCCATCGCCGCTGCTGAGCCCACGGAGGGTCGTCCGGTGATGCGTGGTGGCAGTGCTGCTCTGGCCACTGCCACCATCGACGAGGACGGGGTGCCTTCCGGCTACACCCCGAAGGCCGATGAGGGCCGCTTCCTTCTGAAGATCCTCTGGCTGCCAGACAACGTGGCCCTGGCGGTGGATCAGATTGTGGGTGGCGGCCCCAGCCCGCTCACGGCTTACTTCTTCTGGCCGCGGGAAGATGCCTGGGAAACGCTCAAAACGGAGCTTGAAGGCAAGAGCTGGATCACCGACAACGAGCGGGTGGAGATCCTCAACAAGGCCACCGAGGTGATCAACTACTGGCAGGAGGAGGGCAAGGGCAAGAGCCTCGATGAGGCCAAGGCCAAGTTCCCCGACGTGACGTTCTGCGGCACCGCCTGAGTACCGGGCCCGATCCAAGCGATCAACTCCACTGCACCCAGCGCCCTGCCAAGGGCGCTTTTTGATGTCGTGGTGGCTGAGCCCGGGTTTGCCCGATCGTTGGGCCGTTACCATCAAAAAAGCCCGTCCAGGGGACGGGCTTCACCATGAGCCGGGGGATCAGCCCCAGCTCAGATTCTCAGCTGGGGTTCTGGCTGGCCTGAAGCCAGGCCCGGGCCTGGAGCAAACTCTGCTGGGCCTTGAGTTTCTCGGTGCTGGGCGGTTTGCCCTCGTACACCTCGGCTGCCTGCTTGGCGGTTTCATAGGCGGTTTCAGCAGCCGTGGAATCAATGCTGCTGCCCAGCTGGGCGCCATTGACAAGCACAGTCACCTCGTCGGCCTCGACTTCGGCAAAGCCGCCCAGCAGGGCAATGGCTTTCCATTGATTGCCCTCCTTCAGGCGCATCACCCCGGTTTCCAGGGCCGCCAGCATGGTCACGTGGCCGGGAAGAATGCCGACCTGGCCGGTGGTGCTGGGCAGGATCACCTCTTCGGCAGTGCCATCAAAAACGCTCTGGTCAGGGGCCAGAACTCGCAGGGTGAGACTCATTGGGTTAGCTCCTCAGGGTGTGATCGGGTTTGATCAGCCCTTGGCTTCGGACAGGATCTTTTCGGCCTTGGCCTTCACTTCGTCGATGTTCCCCACCAGGTAGAAGGCTGCTTCGGGAAGCTCGTCGAGTTCGCCGGCGAGGATCATGTTGAAGCCCTTGATGGTTTCTTCGAGCTTCACGTATTTGCCGGGCATGCCGGTGAAGATCTCAGCCACGAAGAACGGCTGGGAGAGGAACTTCTCGATCTTGCGGGCCCGGTCCACCGTGCGGCGGTCGTCCTCGGAGAGTTCGTCGAGGCCCAGAATGGCGATGATGTCCTGGAGCTCTTTGTAGCGCTGCAGGGTGCTCTGTACGGCCCGGGCAGTGCGGTAGTGCTCATCGCCCACCACAGCCGGCTGCAGCATGGTGCTCGTGGAATCCAGGGGATCCACGGCGGGATAGATGCCCTTGGAGGCCAGGCCGCGGCTGAGCACGGTGGTGGCGTCCAGGTGGGCGAAGGTGGTGGCGGGAGCCGGGTCGGTGAGGTCGTCGGCCGGTACGTACACGGCCTGGATCGACGTGATCGAGCCCTCCAGGGTGGAGGTGATGCGCTCCTGCAGCATGCCCACGTCGGTGCCGAGGGTGGGCTGATAGCCCACGGCTGAGGGCATGCGACCCAGCAGGGCGCTCACCTCGGAGCCGGCCTGCACGAAACGGAAGATGTTGTCGACGAACAGCAGCACGTCCTGCTTGTTGGCGTCGCGGAAATGCTCGGCCATGGTGAGCGCCGAAAGACCCACGCGCATGCGGGCGCCCGGGGGCTCGTTCATCTGGCCGTAGCAGAGGGCCACCTTCGACTTGGAGAGGTCGTCGGGGTTGATCACACCCGACTCCTTGAATTCCTCGTAGAGGTCGTTGCCCTCACGGGTGCGCTCACCCACGCCGGCGAACACGGACACCCCGCCATGCTCCTTGGCGATGTTGTTGATCAGTTCCTGGATCAACACCGTCTTGCCCACGCCGGCGCCGCCGAAGAGACCCACCTTGCCGCCCTGGCGGTAAGGGGCCAACAGGTCGATCACCTTGATGCCGGTTTCAAACACCTTCGGCTTGGTCTC
>Ga0164293_10004202_pt1 | contig 12313 bp, 7 predicted proteins | sample GEODES118metaG_FD_111487 | JGI IMG/M metagenome (GOLD analysis project Ga0164293, IMG submission 111487) | Eutrophic lake water microbial communities from Lake Mendota, Wisconsin, USA - GEODES118 metaG | ecosystem: Environmental > Aquatic > Freshwater > Lake | place: USA: Lake Mendota, Wisconsin... | reverse complement strand
TCCATGGGTGTGCGGTCATCGTTGCCCATCCACACCCCCGTGATCAAAGAATCCGTGTACCCAACAAACCACGCATCCCGTTCATCCTGACTGGTGCCGGTTTTTCCGGCGGCGGTTTGGCTGGGCAATTGCGCGGCGCGGCCTGTGCCGGCGGGGTCCTCAACCGCCGCCCGCAGCAGGCTGTCCATGGTGGCCACGATGGGTTCGTCCACCAGACGTCTGGTTTTTTCGCTGCCTTTGCGCTGATACAGGACATTGCCGCTTTGATCCACAACCCGCGTGATGCCGAATGGCAACACCAGATGCCCCTGATTGCGCAAAACGGCGTAGGCCGTGGTCAGTTCCATCAGGGACACTTCACTACTGCCCAGTGCCGTGCTCAGGTCCGGCCGCAGCGGAGAGCTGATGCCCATAGACCGCGCCCGCGCCAACACAGGACGCACCCCCACGGCCTGCATCAGGCGGATATGGGGGATGTTATAGGATTTGATAAAGGCCTCCCTCAGGGTGACGGTGCCATGAAATTGATTTTGAAAATTCTGGGGTTTCCATGTTTTGATGGTTAGGGGGGTGTCCTCCAGCAGGCTGGTGGGGGTGAAGCCACGGGTTAGGGCCTCCAGCACCACAAAGGTTTTAAAGGCGGACCCGGGCTGCCGCTTGGCCTGTGTGGCATGATTAAACTGGGAAAAATCATAGGAAATCCCCCCCACCATGGACACCACGGCCCCGCTGGGGCGTAGGGTTACCGTTCCCACCTGGGAAACGTTATGATCCAAAGCGTACCGATTCATAATGTTTTCCGCCGCCAGATCCGCCCGATTTTGCGCGTTCAAATCCAACGTTGTGTCCACCCGCAGCCAAGCATGGTCTTTGGAATTCACGTAATACGGCAGCTGTTCCATAATCCAATCGGTGAAAAAACGCACGTTGGGGCCGGCCAGCGGGCGGCGTATGGCCATGCGGGCCTGTTTGGCTTGGTTGCTCTGATGCCGCGTGATAAAACCGGATTCCAGCATTTCCTGCAACACCACATTGCGCCGATCAATGGCTTTTTCGGGGCTGCGCAGGGGGTTTAGGTCCGATGGGGCCTTCACCAATCCCACAATCAGGGCGGCCTCTGGCAGGGTCAAATCCCGCGCAGATTTCCCAAAAAACCGGCTGGACGCCGCATCCACGCCGTAGGCGCCGGCGCCAAAATAAACGCGGTTTAAATACAGGGTCAAAATTTCTTCTTTGGACAGTTTGCGCTCGATCCAAAAGGCCAAAATGGCCTCGCGCACCTTTCGATCCATGGATCGTTCGTTGGTCAGGTACAGATTTTTCACCAGCTGCTGGGTCAGGGTGCTGCCCCCTTGGACCACGCGCCCCTCATAAAGATTGATGGTCATGGCCCGCAGCAGGGCCCAGAAATCAAGTCCCCCATGGTTGAAAAAATCCCGATCCTCCACCGCCAGCAGGGCCCGCACCAGATGAACGGGAAAATCGGCATAGCTCAGGGGTTCCCGCATCAGGGGGCCATAGTTGCTGAGCAGTTCCCCCCGCGCCGAAAGAATTTCCACCGATGGGGACAGGTTATCCCGCTCTGTTAATGTGGAAACATCCGGCAGATTGTATCCATAAATCCCCAGAAAAACCAGCAGGGCAATCACCCCCCACACCATAAAGGTCGCCAGCCACTTCAACCCCCAAACCAGGGGGTGGCGCTGCGCCTTCTTGGCAGAAGCCCTCTGCTTTTTCACCCCAACAGTCTTCTTTGGTTTTTTCTTTTTCGCCATAATCCAAAGACTATGGCAGCGATCCTAAACATGGCAACAGGTTTTTTTAGCGACGTTATCCTATGGCCCAAAGCGTATGATCTCTAACAGCAGAACTGTCGAATTCAAAAGACTGCGCCAAGGCCCTGACCCTTGCCTCAATAAACCTTTTCTCAAGCCTTGGCATGCTTTATAAGAGAACCAAAGCAAAAGATTTTAAGGAGAGCCCCCCATGACACACACCCTGCGCGTTGGACAGAAAAGCTATACCTATTATCCCTTGGAGAAGGCAGGGCTGAAGGGGGATTTGAAAAATCTGCCCTATACTCTGCGGGTTTTGCTGGAAAATGTCCTGCGGAAAAGCCCCAATGTGGCGGCGGATGTGGCGGCCTTTGATGCGTGGCTGCGGGATAAAACCTCAACGCACGAGCTGGCCTATAGCCCCGCCCGCGTCCTGATGCAGGATTTTACCGGCGTTCCCGCCGTTGTGGATTTGGCGGCCATGCGCGATGCCCTGAAAACCTTGGGCGGGGATCCCGAAACCATCAACCCCCTGTGCCCCGTGGATTTGGTGATTGATCATTCGGTGATGATTGATCATTTTGGCACACCGGATGCCTTTCAAAAAAACGTGGATCTGGAATTTGAACGCAACGGAGAGCGTTACAGCTTTCTGCGCTGGGGCCAAACGGCGTTTCGCAATTTCCGCGTCGTGCCCCCCGGAACCGGCATTTGCCATCAGGTGAATTTGGAATATCTGGCCCAAGTGGTGTTTGTGGACAATGAAACCCAAACGGTGTATCCGGACACGGTCGTGGGCACCGATTCCCACACCACCATGGTCAATGGCCTGTCTGTTTTGGGATGGGGCGTGGGCGGGATCGAGGCCGAAGCCGCCATGCTGGGCCAGCCCGTATCCATGGTGATTCCTGAGGTTGTGGGTTTTGAGCTGACCGGCACCCTGCCAGAGGGGGCCACGGCCACGGATTTGGTGTTAACCGTCACCCACCTGCTGCGGAAAAAAGGGGTTGTGGGTAAATTTGTGGAATTTTACGGCGCGGGCCTGTCCCAGCTGAGCCTGGCGGACCGCGCCACCTTGGCCAACATGGCCCCCGAATATGGGGCCACGTGCGGGTTTTTTGCCATTGACGAGGAAACCCTGCGCTATTTAACCATGACAGGCCGCAGCATAGAGCAAATCGCCCTAGTGGAAGGCTATGCCAAGGACCAAAACCTGTGGCGCGACGATGCCCACGTGCCGGTTTACACCGACACCCTGCGTTTGGATTTGGCCACGCTGCAACCGGCCTTGGCGGGGCCTAAGCGGCCGCAAGACCTGTTGCCGCTCTCGCAGGTATCATCCCAATTTCATGCCACGGATTTTGCCGCCCTGTCCGGCCGCACAACCCAGATTTCTGTTCCACTGGCGGGATCGCCAGAGCCGCTGAGTGATGGGGCCGTGGTCATTGCGGCCATCACCAGCTGCACCAACACATCCAACCCTGCCGTTATGCTGGCGGCGGGCTTGGTGGCGAAGAAGGCCCGCGCTTTGGGATTGACCCGCAAGCCGTGGGTGAAAACCTCGCTGGCCCCAGGCAGTCAGGTGGTCACAGATTATCTGGCCAAGGCGGACCTGCAGGGGGATCTGGATGCCTTGGGCTTTGCGCTGGCCGGTTATGGATGCACAACCTGCATCGGGAATTCTGGGCCCTTGCCAGAGGCCGTGGAGGCCGCCATCAAAAAAGACGACCTGCTGGTGGGTGCCGTCCTGTCGGGCAATCGGAATTTTGAGGGGCGGATTCATCCCCTCGTCAAGGCCAACTATCTGGCCAGCCCCCCCTTGGTGGTGGCTTACGCCCTGATGGGGACGTTGACGAAGGATTTGAAAACAGAACCGCTGGGCACAGTCAATGGCCGTGATATTTTCCTGCGCGATATCTGGCCCACCAATGCGGAAATTGCCGAGATCATGGCCCGCTGCGTCACGCCAGAGATGTTCGAAGCCCGCTATGGCAGAGTGTTTGAGGGATCCCCCGAATGGCAAAGGGTTAAGGCCCCCACAGGCACAACCTATGCATGGGATCACAACAGCACCTATATCCAAAACCCGCCCTATTTTGTGGGCATGACCATGAAAACCCAGCCGCTGGCCGATATTCGGGGCGCCAGACCCTTGGCCATTTTGGGGGACAGTGTCACCACCGATCACATTTCACCGGCGGGGAATATCAAAGAAAGCACCCCCGCAGGGCTGTATTTGAAACAGGCGGGCGTGGCGCCGCAGGATTTCAATTCCTACGGGGCGCGGCGCGGCAATCATGAAGTGATGATGCGCGGCACCTTTGCCAACATCCGCCTGCAAAACGCCATGCGGCCAGAAACCCAAGGCGGCGTGACCAAAATCATGCCCGCCGGCCAAGATGCCACCATTTACGATGCCGGCATGCATTACCAAGCCCAAGGCACCCCGCTGATCATTGTGGCTGGCAAGGAATACGGCACGGGTTCCAGCCGTGACTGGGCCGCCAAGGGCACCCGTCTGCTGGGGGTTAAGGCCGTGATTGCCGAAAGTTTCGAGCGTATCCACCGATCCAACCTGATTGGCATGGGCGTTTTGGCGTTGGAATTCATGAACGGGGACAGCGCAAAAAGCCTGTCGCTGCGGGGGGATGAAACCTTTGATCTGACGGGTGTGGCCACGCTGAGGCCCCGCGCCCACATCACCCTAACCCTTCACCGCGCCGACGGCACAACAACCACAACACAGGTTTTGGCCCGCATCGATACGGACGAGGAAATGGCCTATTTTGTCAATGACGGCATTTTGTCCTATGTCCTGCGGCAACTGGCGGGGAACCGGTAAGGCAACAAACAGGGGGGCAGCAACAGCCCCCTTGACCGGCCCCAGAGGGGCGTTCATTTCTGCCAAAACCTAACGATTCTGCGTCATTCCGGCCCAGCGAGCGATAGCGAGCGCCGAGCCGGAATCCAGCGCAAATGCCAAAACGCGAAGCGTTTTGTTCTTTGTTTTTTAGAATAAAGGCAAAAGGCTGCGCCTTTTGACAGTGGCGCTGGATACCGGATCAGCGGTCGCTGCGCTCCCTTGTCCGGTATGACGATGAAGGGGAGACGTCGGGGAGAGATATGGTGCGCCCGACAAGATTCGAACTTGTGACAACCGGATTAAAAGTCAGGTGCTCTACCAGCTGAGCTACGGGCGCAGAAACATCCGATGCCATGGCCACGAAGTGACTTTTGGCATCAGAGGATGGATTTTTAATAGATTTTGCCCCGCGCTTCAAGCGATTTTTTTCATAAAAAAACCACCCCAAAAAACAGGGGCCTCAGGCTTTAGCCTGAGGCGGTGGGTTAGGCGATGGCGGCCTGTTGATTGCCTGCCCAACTGTTTATGAAAACCTGTTCCTCTGCGGGTGTGTTATTCTGTCCTTCTTGATGGGGTAAAGACGAAGCTCCCTGATAAATGTCACTTATAACAGTGTTCAGATTTTCATAGTTATTTTTGGATTTCAGTGTAGTAATCACAGATAATGTGTTTTCAGTAAGAGAAAAGTTGTTCCCTGAATTAATCTTTGTGTTGATTTCGGTAACAGCAGCTTTAAATTTATCAATGTCTTGTGGGTTCATACCCACACTAACCATCGCGGCAACCATAGCAACAGAATTAGGCGATAAAGTTTCTGAGAATTTAGCCAATGCACCCAAAATTTCAGATTTTGTTGCATATTGCTTGCCTGAAAAAGCAGAGGCAACTTGGCTACACGACCACGTTGTGGGCGTAACGTTTCCTTGTATACCAAAATTGTCTTGAACTCGTTGATTAAGAGCGTCCACAACGGTATCGCGAAGACTTGTATTTCTATTGTCTTTCAAAGCTTCGTTTATACGAGAGGCCTCTAAGGCAGAACTAGAAGCTAAAACATTAGAGGCGATTTCCACTAGTTTAGTATCCGTTGTCACCCCTTCTGTGTAGGCACGAATGAGGATTTGATCAAGTTTTTCAGAATCTAAAGCTTTAATAGCTTTATCAAGATTGGTTTTTAAAGCCTCGGCTTCGGCGGCTGCCTTGGCAGCGTCCTTTTCATCTGTTTGTCTTTGAAAAATCTTTGTATATTCAGATTCTACATTAGATAAACTTGTATTATCTAGACGCTCTCCCAAAATTGTAATACTTGAGATTTTTGATTGTTCAAGGCCACAATCTTTTTTGACAGCATCGAGAATACCTTGAATTTTGCTTGTCTCTAAAAGCTCAGAATTTTTAATCCCCAACACAAGCGAGCCTGCGGGATCAAAAGCCAAAGTCAGATCATCCCCGTATTTTTGCCATACTTGGCGGGATAAAGTGACACTGTTATCACGGATATTGAGTCTTGCACCCGTACCTATGAAAGAATCCGCAGTTACGCCACTTAATTTTATGGCAACACAACTCGCTTCGGCACTCTCTATGGTGGCGGATCTTCCGTTCATATATTCTTGTTGCCGTGTAGCAAATTGTCCATCATCATCCACTTGTCTATCTCTCGCCTCTACCTTAGCTGTCTGATAGACATCCCATGCATTTTTGGTTTTAACGGCTGTGTAGATACCGCCACCAAGAACAGCGGCACCAACAACTGCAGGAATCCAAGCCAAAGCCCCTACTGCTGTGGCGGTTAAAAAACAAACTGCTGAAAGAGCAATAAGACCTGTGGTCAATCCTCCCCATCCACCCAAAGCAGCTTTCTCTTTAACCGTAGAAAGCCCTCTTGCTCCCAAAGAGTAAATTGGCCGAAGAAGCACGCGATTTACTGAGGATAAAGGACGTCCTGCAACTCTATCCCAAAGATTTAAAAGAGGATTATGTCCCTGTTTAACATTTTTATACTGATTATTCAGTCCATCTTTACCACGAATGAACTTATCAAGAGCACTTTTTTTCTTATTAAAACTGCTTGTATAATTATGTGGGTCGCCAATTTGTTTAATGGCCTCTTGTTTTTTTGCATCAGAAAGAGTCTCAAGCCATTCTGAATAAGGTAAATTTTCACCACCATGGTTTACGGTAAATGTTTGGTGTTTTCTGAGCTCGCTTATAGCTCTTTTCAAATAGTAGGCTTGTTGTGCGGGTCTTGCCCGTTTTAAGTCACCCCCATTTGCCGTGTAGAGATATCCGAGAATGCTCTCTAGGGCTTGTTTTTGATTGTTGATTATTTCTTTATCCCGCTCATTAAAGGAAGGATTGTTGTTGAGCACATTATTTAGAAGTTTGTCATCCAAAATTACAGCCATAAACCCCTCCATCTCCAACCCCCTTTTGGGGCCATACTCTCACCCTATCCCACTGGGCCCGCCATGTCAAGGGATTTAAACGATTTTTTAACTAAATCAAATGTGACAAATGTCACATTTTGGGGTGGCCGGCATCGGGATGGGGGTGGTTTTTTCCATTGAGCCTGACCCCCGAAAGGCGTACATTGTGTTTCTGATTCGTCGATAGTTTTATAAAGGTGTTTTCTCATGTCCCTCACCCCCCGTTTGCACACGCTGCTGTCCAGTGAATATGCCCTGTTTTTGAAAACCCAGACCTATCACTGGAATGTGACGGGGCCCGAGTTTCCGGCTTTGCATGCCCTGTTTGAAACGCAGTACACGGCCCTTTTGCCCCTGGTGGATGGCGTGGCAGAGGCCATTCGGTCCCTGGGCGCCAAAGTCCCCGCCGGTTTGGCCGTGTTTCAAAAGGAATCCGTGATTCAGGACGGCGATGAACACGCCAAAGCCCGCGATATGGTCCTGTCGCTGGCCGCCGATCATCGCCGCATCATCACCTTGGCCACCGAAGCCCGCCAGTTGGCAGAGGCCGAGGGGAAAATCATCACCGTGACGTTTTTGGACGGCTTGCTGGAACAGCACAATGCCTTTGCGTGGATGCTCGAGGCCACCGGAGCCTAACCCCCCATGCCTGAACCCTTTGCCTCTGTCCCACCCATTGTTTTTGCGGTGTTTTTGCTGCTGTTGCTCGTGATTGTGGCGGGGGTGTCGTTTGCTTGGTGGCGCCGCCTGTTGGCGGTGGGTTTGGAGTATGCAACCTTTAAACAAACAGCGGAGGCCGAGGCCAAACAGCTGCAGATGACGCTGGATCAGGAAAAACAACTGCACGCCCAGCAGATTGCCTTTTTAGAGCGGGAACAAAAAAACCAACAGGTCCATTTCCAAAGTCTGGCCCAAGAGGCCCTGAAACAAAACAACGAAAATTTCCTGTTGCTGGCCAAAGAGCAGTTGAACAAAACCCAGCAAGAGGCCCAGCACACCCTGCTAAACCGGCAAAAGGCCATTGAAACCCTGCTAGAGCCCATGAAATCCTGCATGGATGCCATCCAAAAACAACATCTGGATTTAAATGACAAACACACATCGGCCTATAGCAGCCTGAAAACCGAAATCAAATCCCTGATGGACCTGCAAAACACCGTCACAGGGGAAACCCAAAAATTGGTTGAGGCCCTGCGCAAACCCCAAGTTCGGGGCCGGTGGGGCGAAATGACCCTGCGCCGCGTTCTGGAACAGGCCGGCATGATGATGCACTGCGACTTTGTGGAGCAAGAGGCCCAGCGGGATGCCGATCAAAAGCTGCAACGCCCCGATGTGGTGATGCACTTACCAGGCGGGCGCTATGTCATTTTGGATGCTAAGGTGCCCTTTGATGCCTACTACGAAGTTGTCTACGCCAAAGACCAAGAATCCCGCCAAATCGCGCTGGACCGTCACGTGCGCCACGTGATGACCCACGTGCGGGCTTTGACGCAAAAAGCATACTGGCAGCAATACCAAAACAAAGCCCCCGAGTTTGTGATTTTGTTCATGCCGCTGGAAAGTGCCTTTGTTGCCGCCATCGAGCAAGCCCCAGACCTGCTGTCCAAAACATGGGAACAACGCATCATTCTGGCCACCCCCAGCACCCTGATGGCCACCCTGATGGCCATTGCCCACAGCTGGAAACAGCACCATTTGGCCGATCATGTGGAAAAGGCCGCCGATATGGCGCGGGACTTGTATGGCCGTCTGCAAACCTTTGCCGGCCACCTGCAGGATGTGGGCACCCACATGCAGCGATCCAACAAAAGTTACAATCAGGCCGTGGCCAGCTTTCAAACCCGCCTGCTGCCAAAGGCACGGCAGTTTCAGGCCCTCGCCATCAGCGCCCAAGACCAAAAAGACATCACCCTGAAAGAAGTGGATGAAACCATCACCCCCCTGCTGGAGGGGGTAGCATGAGGGTTATTCCCCGCCAAGGCCCGCATCCCTGATGCTTTGGCGCGGCTTCTTTTTTTGTGTCAATTTTTTTGCACCCCCGCTTTCCTTATGATACAATGGGTGCCTTTATTCCCCCAAAGAAACCCTTTGATTTTTTTGTATGCTTGACACGTCTTTTGATCCCTCTTTTTTTCCCAACGCCAATGGCGCTGAAACAGTGCTTAAGGTCTTAGTGGATCATGGGGTGGAGGTTATTTTTGGCTACCCAGGCGGCGCCGTTCTGCCCATTTATGATGCCCTGTTCAAACAGGACCGCATCCGTCATATTTTGGTGCGTCATGAACAGGCGGCGGTCCACGCGGCAGAGGGCTATGCAAGGTCCACCGGAAAGCTGGGCGTGGTTCTGGTCACCTCGGGCCCCGGCGCCACCAACGCCGTGACGGGATTAACCGATGCCCTGATGGACAGCGTGCCGGTTCTGTGCATCACGGGACAGGTCCCGACGTTTTTAATTGGCACCGATGCCTTTCAAGAGGCCGACACCACCGGCATCACCCGCGCCTGTACCAAACACAATTACTTGGTCAAAGACCCCAATCAAATCGCCCGCGTCATGCACGAGGCCATCTATGTGGCCACCCACGGCCGCCCGGGTCCGGTGCTGGTGGACTTGCCCAAGGACATCCAGTTTGCCCCCGCGGCCTATGTCGAAAAACAAAACGCCAAACCCAAAAGCTATAGCCCCACGCTGAGAGCCCCCCGCAGGGATATTGAAGCCGCCGCAGAAATGCTGGCCGCCAGCACGCGCCCCATTATGTATGGGGGGGGCGGCATTATCAATTCGGGGCCTCGGGCGTCGGATCTGGTGCGGACCTTTGTGCGGGAAACGGGCATGCCCTGTACCCTGACCCTGATGGGACTGGGGGCCTATCCTGCGGGGGATCCCCAGTTTTTGGGGATGCTGGGGATGCACGGCACGTACGAAGCCAACATGGCCATGCACGACTGTGATGTCATGCTGGCGTGCGGATCCCGCTTTGATGATCGGGTGACGGGCCGCGTGGCGGCGTTTTCCCCGCAGTCCAAAAAGATTCACATTGATATTGATGCCTCCTCCATTAACAAAAACGTCATGGTTCACCGCCCCATTATTGGGGATGTGGCCCATGTGATGGAGGATTTTCTGGATGTCTGGCACCAGCGGAATTATAAACTCTCGCTGGAACCGTGGTGGATGCAGATTGCCCAGTGGCGGGAGAAAAAATCCCTCGCCTTTACCCAAAACGGCAGCGTGATTAAACCCCAATATGCCATTTCCCGCCTGTGCGCCTTAACCGAGGACCACGAAACCTATATCACCACCGAAGTCGGCCAGCACCAAATGTGGGCCGCCCAACATTATGATTTTAAACACCCCAACCGCTGGATGACCTCCGGCGGGCTTGGCACCATGGGGTATGGACTGCCGGCGGCCATGGGGGTTCAAATTGCCCACCCTGATGCCCATGTCATTGATATTGCGGGGGAGGCCTCCATCCTGATGAACATTCAGGAAATGGCGACCTTGGCCCAGTACCGCCTGCCGGTGAAAATTTTCATCATCAACAACCGCTGGATGGGCATGGTGCGCCAGTGGCAGGAACTGCTGCACGGCGGGCGGTATTCCGAAAGCTATTCCGAATCCCTGCCCGATTTTGTCAGGCTGGCAGAGGCCTTCGGCGCCGTGGGCCTGCGCGTTGAGGATCCGGCCAAAGTCGATGACACCATCGCCGAAATGCTGTCCGTCAAACGCCCCGTGATTGTGGATGTATGCGTGGATCCCAAAGAAAACTGTTACCCCATGATCCCCAGCGGCGCCGGCCATAACGAAATGATCCTTGCCAGCGGCGATGAAAACGACACCATATCCGAAGAGGGCAAGGTTTTGGTGTGAGGGGGGTCTTCCTCGGCACACGATAGATCCATTTATCCAATTGGAATGACGATGAATTTAATGCATAAAAACAAAAAAATGAACTCAGAAGCTCTATATATTCAAACTGGCCGACTCATAGAGACAATGCCTGACCTAAACAACGGGAAGTTATCTCCAGAAATTTATAGATGGTTTGGAGATGCTTACGCAATTGTACAAGAATCAGGTGATCTAATTTCATCTGTCGAACTTAAAACTGCCATAGATAACATCACTTTATGCGCCGAAGACTTATCTGATTTGCATAAAGGCGTGGTGCGATCATCTATTCGTAAAATTTACACGATATTGTATCGAACTTTGTCTATTGCGGAGTTATCTGCTCCTGCCATTAGCCAGGGTAGTTTTATTCCGGTGGGGAGTTCTTTTGATGCAATGCGAGAAATATCAAAAATTTTAAGAAAGGCTCAGAATGATATTTTGATTGTGGATCCTTATCTTGACGAAAAAGTCCTTACAGATTTTGTACCTGTAACAGAGGAAAATATTACAATACGACTTTTAACTGACAAAAATGATCATAAACCTTCACTAAAGCCAGCATGTGACCGCTGGATTAATCAATACGGGAATAAGCGTCCTATAAAATTAAAGTTTGTCCCCAACAAAATGTTGCATGATCGTATTATTGTTATTGATAGATCCGAAGTTTGGGTTTTAACTCAATCATTGAAAGACATTGCTAACCGGTCGCCAGCAAGTATAGTGCGTTTCGATGATCCTAAGATCAAGATAAATGCATATAACAAAATCTGGGACTCTGAAGGAGTGGAATATTTTGAAAATATAATGACTTAAGAAAAACCTTCGTCATTGCGAGCGAAGCGAAGCAATCCAGAAATGCCAGAACCAGAAAAACTGGATTGCCACGCCTCCTACAGAGGCTCGCAATGACGTTGTGCTAAGTCCCGTGCCAATGAAAACAGACGCCCCCAGATTCACCAAGAAACGTCTGCCGACCGAGTATTCCCAATCCAAGGTTGAGTCTAACAAAATACAGTAGTTTTGGCAAGGTTTTTTTATCTAAAAATACCATGAAGAACAAAGCTTTAAACAACACTATATTCGAAAAAATCCGAAGAGGGCAAGGTTTTGGTGTGAGGGTGCGGGGGCGGTATCCGTGGCCAATGCGTTTGATTCCCCCTTGCGTTGGTTCTGAAAAATCCCTACAGTTCTCTTCATTCTGTTTTTCATCATCAGAGGGTTTCATGCGTTTTCAGCACGTTTTTGCGTTTTTCTTTCTTTTCGTTTTCGCCGTCACCTCTTTGGCCATGGCGCAGGCTGACCCCACGCGGGAAGAGCTGCTGGGCCCCCGCCCCAACGACATCGT
>Ga0164293_10004201_pt1 | contig 12314 bp, 17 predicted proteins | sample GEODES118metaG_FD_111487 | JGI IMG/M metagenome (GOLD analysis project Ga0164293, IMG submission 111487) | Eutrophic lake water microbial communities from Lake Mendota, Wisconsin, USA - GEODES118 metaG | ecosystem: Environmental > Aquatic > Freshwater > Lake | place: USA: Lake Mendota... | reverse complement strand
TTTATGGGAGTAGAGGGTGTATATCAAGTAGAGTTCTCAAAGGAGGATTGTGTAAGAAGTGGTATTGTAAAGAGATTATTAGAAAGATATGATTTGGAAGAAGAAATAAGATTAGGTGAAAGTAAAACACAACCAGATTTGGAAAATTCAAAAAGTTTTTATACCTTTGTAGAAACCGAATAAAAAAATGGAAGAAATTAAGATTACGATTGAAAAAAATGGTGAGCTTTCCGTTTTACATTTAAAAACAGATAAATCTTTATTTGATATTATAAATGCAATTGGAAATATTACTAAACAAGAAGATGTTGCTTCTTTTATAGAGAAACAATTATTATTAGATGGAAAGGATACATTTATCTATGATTCACCTGATAATGGTGGTACTATCTACAGAAGGAAGGTAGGTGAAAAGAAAAGAGAAGTAATCGCTAAGAAACAATTTAAAACTGAAACTCGACATGATTTGGGTGGAAGTTATGAAGTTGAAGTTAAAGAAACTGATGGATGGAATTGTTCTTATTGTGGTGAAAATACTTTTGAAGTTGAATCCGATTATTTAGTAGGTGTAGACCACTTATCATGCCTTTTGAAAAATGACACAGAAACAAAAGAAAAAGGATAAGCCGGATTTAGTAGTATGGGATGAGGAACGTGGTTACTATCAAAGAGAATTAACCTATGGTAGTAATCACGGAGCTCCCGCAATTAAATTAGAAGATGTTTCCGGTTGGAAGTTAAGAGGTGTTGTTAGAGTTAACCATCACTTTAAGTCACGCTACGATGAGATAAAAGCGGAAGCACAAAAACTAATAGATGAATATAATTGGAATGAGTTAGTATATACTGCTCAATTTAATTTTCAACCTGTAATGGGAGAAACGTATCATCTTTATATGAGAAAAGATGAATCTGTTTTTCTTTCTCTTATACCACCGAATGCTTGGAAACAAAAATATATAGCTTCTTTTGAATTGGATAGTAGAGAGAAGTGGGTTAAAATAAATTTTGATTATGAGTTATGATTTAGTAGTTATCAACGGAGATTCTTTTTCGGAAGGTAATGGTTTATATAGGCAGTTTGATACATACAAAGAAGAATGTAAGTATTACGATTATTGGCTAGAGTTAAAAAACTATTCTAATAATGAGGTATTTCTCGATAGGTCTTTTAGCTGGGGATTAAAAATAGCAGAATTATTAGGTGTTCCACTTTTAAACATATCTAAGAGTGGTTCATCTAATAAATCTATTCTTCGTAGGTGGTATTATCTATATGATATTGAACCCAAAGTAAATCCATATTTTATATATGATTATAAATTAGGTGAAGATAATTGGGTATTCTTAGACCCGAATAAAAGAGTATTTAAAAAATACGACAAAGAATCATTTAAAAAATTTAAAAATCCTCTTTGTATAACTCAATGGAGTGGTTCATTTAGAACGGATATGACATACAAAAGTTTAGTCCATTCTTTAAATCCAGGTATGAATCAAATTAACATTGTAGAAAATTGGTTAAAGCAAAACGGCATACCAGTTGATGCTGATAAATTTCATACATTCTTTTCTTATCTAACAAACTTTTCCCTTACTGATTATTTAGTTCAATATGAAAATCTAAATAACTTAATGGCGTATGAACATCTACTTAATATGAATGGAACAAATGGTCACTCAGTTGCACACCGTATGGCAAATACTATGGAGTTTGGATATGATAAGATACTAAAAGGTGTATTACCTTTAAAGGAAACGAAGAAGATTGAAGAAAATACATACACATTGAAAGATGTTGGTATAGAAAATTTACACTATAGTTTAGAAGGACATGAATATTTTGGTGAATCAATTCTAAACTTACTAACTAATAAACTAATATAATGTTACCTGCACTTTACATAAGAGATAATGGAGAAACTGAAATGAGAGATGGTGCGGTAGTATTCACCCTACCAAAAGGATTTACCAGTAGTACTCCATTTAATAGAAATATTAAATTAATTGAAATTGGTAAATCAATGGATACATTTAATTATAACAATCCCCTATTGGTTTCCAAAATAAAAAACAAAATTGAATCTTTATATAATTTTGATAATCCATTAAAATTTGTTATAAATTTTGCAGTTGAAGAAAGTGAGTTAACCAATGATATTGTAAAATTTTATAGAGAGATTCTACATAACAAACCTATTTTATTTTTAACAAATAATATAAATTATTTAGGAGAAGAGAATTTTATATTTTATAATACCAATCAATGGACATTAGAAGATTGCGATACTGAATTTATAAATTCATTATATACGATTAAAAGAAATGATTTAGGAACACTTAAAAAGAAATTTATGTTTCTTAATAATCATTTTTCTGAAACCCGATTTAATATACTTAAACTTATTTATAAATTAGGTAAGCAATCTGATGGTAATATATCTTTTAACTTAATAAATTTTAACGATACAAACGTGGGAATAGAGTCAGAGGAATCTTTTAATAGGGAGTGTGAGGAGTATGGTATAGAATATCCTAAATATTATGATACATATCCTGGATTATCTCAGATAAGTGAGGTGGAGGTTCAGAGAAAAAAGATATTAGGTATAAATCACATTGGAACTGTTGCTCTTAACTATAGAATATATTTTGAATGTTTCTTTGAGATTATAACCGAAACTAATCATCTATTAAGAATGCAAGGAACATATCTATCGGAGAAGATACATAAATCACTTAAAGCCGGTAATCCATTTGTTTATTATGGTAAAAAGGAAGTTAAGCAACAATTGGAAAAGATTGGATTTACCTTTAACTCACCTATATATTTTTTTGGAGAAGGTGATGAATTTATGAATCATTTGGAAACTATATTAAATAATGATATGGAGTGGTACAATGATATACAAAGACAATATCTATCTGAATACATAGCAAATGTAACAAGTTATAAAACTTTACAACTTTCACAAAGTGATATAATAATAAAATACTTATACACATGATATATTGGTTAACAGGTCAGCCAGGAGCAGGTAAAACGACCTTAGTAAAAATGTTATATACACATCTTCATCCTATGAAACCGATGATTGTAGATGGAGATGATATAAGAGAAATCTTTAATAACAAAGATTATTCGGAAGCGGGGCGTAGAAAGAATGTAGAATTAGCTCAACATCTTGCACACTTTATCCATAACAAAGGTGGAGTTGCATTAGTATCATTAGTATCCCCATATAAAGACCAAAGAGATTCATTCAAACAATTAATAGGGGATGATAATATCAAAGAAATATATATTCATACAACGGAGAGTAGAGGTAGGGAGCATTTCTTTGTAGAAGGATATCAGCCTCCAATTGAAAATTTTATAGATTGTGATACGACAATTGATAATGAATTTCAATCATATAGAAAATTATTGGAAAAATTAGATTTATGATTTATCAACATCCATTATTTAATAAAGAGGAATGTGATTTAATAAAATCATATATAAAATTACAACCTACTAAATTAAGTGAATATTTTAATTTATCTAATAATTTTAAATTAATAGATGGTAATAAAATTGTGACAAATAACACATCATATAGAGTATCTATCATACCAAATATATCAGAAACGGAATGGATGTTTGAAAAAATATTAATATGGTTTAGTCATACTAATAATATTGAATTAAATACTATTAACAAAGTAGAATATTGTACTTTACATCAATATGGAGTTGGGGATTCTTTTTCAAAACATATAGATTTAGCCGAAGGGTTCGATACTAGACGATATAATTTAGGAATCCAATTAAACGATTCGTATGAAGGAGGAGAATATGTATGTTGGGATGATAATAACAATGAAGTTCTAATCTCGAAACAAATCGGAACTGCATTATCATATCATTGTAGAATTTGGCACGAAATAAAGAAAATTACAAATGGTGAAAGGTGGTCAATTGTGATGCCAATTAAAAAACAACATATAAATGAAAAAATAAATTTAATATAATATGAAAAAATACGCATTGTACATCGGAAGATGGCAGAATTGGCATAAAGGACATGAATGGTTAATTAATCAACAATTAAATCAAGGTAAAAATGTTTGGGTAGCAATTAGAGATGTTCAGCAAGATGAGAACAACCCAAAGACAGCTCATCAAATCCTTAAAGAATTATCAAACGAACCATTCTTTACAAACAATTTCGATAAGATTTTGTTATCTATTATTCCAGATATAGAATCGGTAAACTATGGTAGAGGTGTAGGGTATGATGTAATCTATCATGAACCACCATCCGATGTAGCAGTAATTAGTGGAACTGCAATCAGAACAGGTCATATGACACCAGATGGAAATATTACTTATGATGAAACTAAAGGATAGTGATAGTACAACGTAAAAGACATATCGCTAAGACCATCTCATATCGTATTATATCAACTCTAATCGGATTTGGTATAATGTGGTGGGTAAGTGGTTCAATTAAAGTAGGGGCTGCATTTGGAGTGGCAGAATTAGTGTATAAACCCATTCAATATTATCTACATGAAAGAGTATGGTATAAGTGGATTAAATATGGATTAAAAGATAAATAATGTTTTACAAATTTATTCAAAACTTTTTAAGTAAAGAAGAATGTGATTATATAATTTCCGTTGGAGAAGCTAATGGATTACATCAAATGAAATCGTCTAGAATCCTAAATGGAGTGGTGGTGGAAGAAGATACTGAATACATTGGTAATAAAAGAATGGGTGGGTATTTCATAGATGATGTATTATCAGATTCCCGTATAAAGAGTATATCAGATAAAATTTTATCAATTTCAAATGGGTTAAATCCATTCAATGGTGTAACATATACTTCTATTCCAAAGTATTCATTTAATCGTTATTCCGATGGAGATTTTTTGGATTCACATGAAGATAAGCATGAGATAATAAATGGTGCAACTATAACACTTATTATTCAGTTAAATGATAATTATGAAGGAGGGTTGGTTAAATACAATATAAATAAAGTAGAGTATTCAGTACCGAAAGAATTGGGAAGTGTGTTTATATTTGATTCTAATATAACACATTCGGTTGATACTATAGAATCTGGTCTAAGATATTCGTTGAATGTTTGGCCATCATCAATTAAAAAAGTTAGTTTAATATGAAAAATATAATTGTTATAGGTGGAGGTACTGCTGGTTGGTTAACCGCTTTATCTGTTAATAAATTTTGGAAAGATTCATCTGTTACTCTAATAGAGAGTTCTAAGATTGGAATATTGGGAGCAGGTGAGGGTGCTACTCCTAACTTTGGAGCATTTTTATCGTTGTTGGAAATAAACCAAAATGATTTTTTTAAAAGAACTGGGTGTACTAGCAAACTCGGATTAACTCTATCAAATTGGACAGGTGATGGTAAAAGTTCATCACATCTTTTTACCGGACCTAAACCAAATGAATATAAACAGAACTACGCATATCATTTTGATGCTAGAATGGTAGCGGAATATCTAAAGGAGGTATCGTTATCAAGAGGTGTTAAGTGGATTGATGGTGAAGTTGATAATGTAAGTAAAGATGGTGATGATATTCACTCTATTTCACTTAAGGAAGGAATTGATATTAAAGATGTGGATTTTGTGTTTGATTGTAGTGGATTCGCTAAAGTTATTATAGGTAAGGTTCATAATGAGGAATGGATTGATTATTCTAAATATCTTTTGTTGAATACAGCTATGGCATATTTCTTACCACAAGAAAATCAATACTCAATAGGAGATGTAACACATACTAATATGATTTCAATGAATTCAGGTTGGATGTGGCAGATACCATTACAACACCGATGGGGATGTGGATATACATTCAATTCAGAATTCATTACTGTTGAAGAAGCTAAGAAGGAAGTAGAGGATTATATTGGTAAAGAAATTACTATACAAAAAGTATTTGATTTTAAACCAGGTAGACATAAAAGAAGTTGGATAGGTAATAGTGTTGCTATTGGTTTATCTTCTGGATTTATAGAGCCGTTAGAGGCTACCTCATTGATGTCGACGATAATGCAGTTAAAGAGATTGATAAGTGCTAAATTTGATGTATCTTATAGAGATAGGTTTAATGATTCATGTGCAAGTGTTAATGAACAGAATATGATGTTTGTTAGGTATCATTATTTAGCAGAAAGATTCGATACTCCATTTTGGAAAGCATCATACGAAATGCCTATTCCAGAAAAACTAAAATTAATATTAGATGATAATAATAATTTGATACCAAAAACAAATGCTGAATTACTAAAAATGTTTGATTTAAAAGAGGTTGGTGAAACCGAATTAACTTTCTTTATATACAATTACCAAATGATTTTTAAGAAAAACAAAAAGGTTTTACACAAAGAATTAATATAATATGGAAAAGGTCTACTTCGATGATACTACATTTATATGGAAAGGTAAATTAAATTTATCATCTCATAAAGATACCATCTTAAAGGAAGCTAATAATTTAATAAGCTCTTTAAAAGAAGTAGTTCGTACCGATGGTTTTGGATATAAAAAAGAATGGATTAATGATATAAATTTCAATGGAAACTTTACAATAGAAAACAAATTGGATGAGGTTTGTCAATATGGAATTGATAAATGTAAAGAAATATACAAATCACAATTTCATAAAGAATTTAATAAGATTAATACGGATGCGTGGGTAAATGTAGTTCGCTCAAAAGAACCTGTACAAGAAAATTTCTATGATGAAAAGAACAAATTCCATACTCATACAGAAATTAATAAAAAAACAAAATCATTCATTCCACATTACACCTATGTATATTATATACAAATGCCTGATATAATGGAAGGTGAAGATGGTGTATTATATTTTAAAGGAGAAAATGGTAAAGAATATTGGATACGACCTGAAGAAGATGATTTAATAGTAATGGAAGGTTGGATGCCACACTCTCCAAATAATGCTCCAAATTCTACAATAGATAGAGTTGTATTAGCAGGTAATGTTGGTTTTGATATGATTAAAAAAGAAAAAAGTTTGGTATAATGTTAGTAGATAATAAATTTTTATATATTTCATTACCTCGTTGTGGTTCAACTTCATTTCATTATTCTTGTATAGTAAATGGTATAGATGTAAAAAACTTAGATACTAAAGGTGATTTTGATAATTCTAAAATAGATTTTAATTCTATGAATGAATCGGATATAATGAATTTTATACAACATGCACACGAACCTCTATCGGAATTGCAAAAGAAATTTGGTTATGATTTACCTATAATCTCGGTAAATCGAAATAAGTATGATAGATTTTATTCCCTATATAAGCATATTATATTTGATTTAGATAGAATTGAGTTAAAAGAATTATCATATAAGTTTTCTAAATTTACATTGGATGAATTATTTTTTTTTCATACAAGTGATGTTATGACAAAGAAAAATAGATACGATATTATAAAAGAATATTTATTTGATATAATGCCTGAATTAAAGTATAATGACTCATATCGATACGTTGTTAATATAATTGATATTTTATTGACTCCTCTTTCACATTGGCACACTCATCATAAAAATATTATTTGGTTTAATATCGATGAAATGTATAAATTGGAAGAATGGGTATCTAACATCACTAATAGTGAATTTAAATTGAAACATATAAATTCAAGTTCATTCATAGAAACTAATATACAATTGGATAGTAAATTTATGTTAAGATATGATTCTATATACGAACGTTATGAATCTCCAAAGAGTAATAACTCAATAATATGATACCAAACTATAGAGAAATATTTGAAGCTTGGGTGATTTCAAAAAATCCAACAGAAACCCAAAAATCTATGGCACAGGATAGATTAGAAATATGTAAATCTTGTGAACATAGAAAAGAGACACTTAAGGGAATTAAATGGTCTACGGTATGTAAGTTATGTGGATGTCCATTGAGTAAAAAAGTATTTTCTCCTATGTTTAATCCCTGTCCAATGGAGAAATGGGAAGAAATTGATTCTAAATATATGAAGCGAATACCTAAAAAAACTAAAGACACTATAATATAAAAAACAGATATTTATACTAAATTAACAGAATACTATATGAAAGGAGTGATAATTGGCAGTGATTTATTGGAACACAATGGAGATGTCAAGTTTATAGAAACTAACACAAATACAACTATTTATAATCGTGGAGCTGAAATGCTTGAGTATGATAGTTTGTTTGATATGCTTAATTCAAATGGGATAACCGAATTTCATTTTATTTGGACGGAAACCGATGCATTCATTCCTCTTTATGAACCATATAAGTTTAAGGAAATTTTAGAACAAAAGTGTTCCGAAAATGGTATCTCATTTAATGATTATGTTGTACCAATGGGTTCTATTACTGTACCTTATATAGAAGATTCTTCGACTAAGTTTATCTTAAGACAATCTTATGATACAACTGCACTAATAGATGAAACGTATTGTGCTGATAAATTTGGTTTTTTTAATCTAATGAGTGGTTCAGACTATATACCAAACACATATCAATCTCATTCAGAGTTGGGAATCGATACATTATCTAATGTAGATACATCTGATTTATCAAATCCAAATGTTGTGGTAAAGGCAAGGTATCCTCAGTATGATAGGGGTACATATCCTGAAATTCATACAGTTTCTGATTTAGACCAATTAAATAATATAAAGGTAAGTTTACCAACCGATTATTTAGTTCAAGAATTCATATATTCATCTGATAATGTAGTTGAGGATAGATATTCTATAATTAGAAGTATTGATATTGTATATGGAAGTGAATTGGATGTTATTAATATGGGAGGGTATAGACACTCTTCTATTTTGCCAATGGCAACATTTGAAAATGAATTTAAAAGTGGGTCAACAAAATTAGACCAAAAAAGTAGATATAAGTATATCACAAAGGTAGTAGATGATGTAAAACAAGAATATCATACTGATGAAGATTCTTTAATTGTAGATTATACCGGTTCACTACAAAGAGCAGATACTATACAATTAGGTACTTATATTCGTTCTATTGATTTTGTTGATTTCAATGGTAATCATGGAGCTAATTTTGAAGAAGGAAAATTAGATGTATTAGGGTGGGAAAGTACATTACAACAATCTAGAGATACATTAACTCAGACCTCATCAAGTTTAAACCACATTACATCTGCTTCAGTTGATACAATGTTTATTAGAGTTACTCTTACAGATGGTAGAAGTTGGATAGATTCTCCTGCGTGTACATACTATATAGAAGAATCAGGTTCATCTGCAACTAGATTTGAGATTTTAAATAAAATGTATGTGGGTGATAAAATAGTAATCACAAATGCTGAAACTTCTGAATTAACTACATTAGAAATTGCAGAATTGGAAATGGAACACACAAAGATGATGGTATATGCTTTAGATTTTGAACCATCTGACCTTTTCTTAGTTGATTTAGGAGCAGGTAATTATGGAGTTATGCATAATCCGTGTTGGTGTCCATGGAGTTTCTGCGGAGACTGGTGTTATTCAGCGTGGTGTCCTAACTGTATTGTGAATCCAATAAAATAATATAATATTAAAAATAAACAAAATGCTTGTAAATAAAATAGATAGACCTCAAACCGTTATTAAAGTTTTAATTGTACCAATTACAACTGAAGTAAAGGTTAAAACAGCTAACGCAATACAATCTTTTATAAATAAAGTTAAAGAAAAACATTTATCTTAAAAAATGGAAAAGTTATTTTACAAAAACCAAAATTGGGATGAGTTTCATGTCAATAGTGGTAAGGTTTTGACGGATGTAAAGATTATATCCAATTCAGTTTATCATGAATTTAGAGGTTCTATATGGACTACATTTCATTCGGATTATTTCCCAAAAGTATTACCAACTGATTTACAATTTAAGCACGATAGATTCTCACAATCATATAAAGGTGTATTGAGGGGATTACATTATGATGATAAGACTTGGAAACTACTAAGTTGTCCTTTGGGTTCATTATATACGGTGTTAGTTGATATGAGACCAGATTCGGAAACATATTTAAAATCAGAAACATTTATAATGTCTCCTCAAACTCAAATACAGATACTTTGCCCTCCGATGTTTGCAAACGGTCACTACGTTCTAACAGATGATTCTCTTTTCACATATAAAATGGCATACGAAGGAGAGTATAACGATGATACTAAACAAAAAACAGTTAGATGGGATGACCCTAAGTTAGGAATAGATTGGCCTACACAAACTCCTATTCTTTCTAAGAGGGATGCTAAAGCAGCATTTATTGATTAATATGAGTATCAAACCTTATATAAGAAATGAATGGGGCAAACTAAAAGAGATAATAGTTGGCAGACCAGAGTTTGCTCAGATTCCTACTATAAGAGATAAATCTTTACATACGATTGATTACGCTAATTATACAGACGACCAATTTCGTAAGATACCCTATGGAACTTATCCTAAATGGATGATTGAGGAAACGAAAGAGGATTTAGATAACCTATCAATTACATTAGAAGGGTTGGGTGTTAAAGTACATAGGCCTTCTCTAATTGATTGGAGTGAGAAGTATTCAACTGAAAATTGGGAAGTAGATGGATACTATGGATACTGCCCTAGAGATTCTATGTTGATTATAGAAGATAAAGTTATTGCTACTCCTATGGCTCTCCGCCAAAGACAAAATGAAACTAGAGCATTTAAACATTTATTCGATGAATCACATTGGGTGGATTTTCCTAAACCAAAATTATTAGATTCAATATACGATAGGGGGTTATTACCTGCACCTACATTAAGGAACGATGAACCCGTATTTGATGCGGCTAACATCCTTAAGTGTAATAACGATATACTATTCCTAATTTCCAACACCGGTAATAGAGCAGGAGCAGAATATCTTCAAAAATGGTTAGATGATAATATGAAAGAAAAGTATAATGTACATCCAATAGAAGATGTGTATGCATTCATTCATATTGATACCACTTTTGTACTCATTAGAGAGGGACTGGTCTTAGTTAATCCGAAAAGGGTAAATAGTACTAACCTACCTAAAATCTTTCAATCGTGGGAGGTTATATACTCTCCTGAGATGGTGGAGACAAATTGTTTAGAACATTGGGCAGAAGCATCACCCTGGTTGGGAATGAATACACTATCTTATGATGAGAATACAATGATAGTAGAGGAAAGACAAATCCCTCTTATGAAAGAATTAAAGAAGTATGGGGTAGATTCTATACCCGTCCGTATGAGGCACGCTAGAACCTTTAGTGGTGGCCCTCATTGTGTAACATTGGATACAATTAGAGAATAATTTATTTGGATATATGGATTTTTTTTCGTATCTTTAAAGACTAATAAAACTATAATGTCAGAAAAGAAGTATTTTTACGAAAAGTGTGATTATTTTAACGAACCCCATATTAACTTAAAATATGAGGATGTACTTAAAATGACACTTACCGAATTTGAAGAGTGGGTTGCTATGTTCCGTAAGACCGTAGTTGATGAGTGGAACAAAACAGGTGCACCTCCACGTATCGGTTCTTCGGAGGCTGAGATTATAGACCAATTCTCTAAACTACAAACCTATAAGGTGGAAAAGTTTGAGGAGAAAGATGATGAGGGTAATGATGTAATTTTTAATTTTAATAAATTTGCAACACCCGTAAATCAATTCTTTCCCGCGATGTATAAGACGGGAATCGGTGGCTCTTCTTATGATAAACCAAAACCATCTATCTACGATATATTTTGTAATGATGAATTTCTTCCTGAGTTTGCAAAACAAATGAGGAGATTGACAAGACAAGATGCTATGTATCGTTTCTCTAAAACATTGGAGAAGGATAATAAAGAACATCACAATACACATTTAGCTAGTGGTAAAGAGTGGATTGAAAAATGGATGAGTGGTGATGTATGGGATGGACATGATTTTTGTTTAGCTCAAACTGATAGTAGAATTCCATCTCTTCCAATTACTGCCGAAGAGGTAAAGGAATTATACAAAGCAGGTGTGATTGAATATAAGCATATTTCATCACTTAAAACTGCTAATTGGGGAGAAGATATTGATGCATTAACTGAATTAGAAAAACAACCTATTCAATTAAAGTGGTATCCATTAGGGCAAACTATTTTTCCTGAAGCAACTGCGGCATTTAGAATTGGAATGGGTACACAAGCAGCTGTAAACTTTCCTCCACTAACTGCAAAGTATTTGTATCAGAAATATACAAACCATATTAAAGAC
>Ga0164293_10004200_pt1 | contig 12314 bp, 13 predicted proteins | sample GEODES118metaG_FD_111487 | JGI IMG/M metagenome (GOLD analysis project Ga0164293, IMG submission 111487) | Eutrophic lake water microbial communities from Lake Mendota, Wisconsin, USA - GEODES118 metaG | ecosystem: Environmental > Aquatic > Freshwater > Lake | place: USA: Lake Mendota... | reverse complement strand
TTCCCCATCGAAGAGATCGCTGCGTTGTGCCGCAGCAAGGGAGTGCTTTGCCACACCGACGCGGTCCAAGTGCCGGGCAAACTAAAGCTCGATGTCCGCCAACTGGGCGTAGATTTCCTGTCGCTGAGCGCCCACAAGCTCCACGCCCCCAAGGGCATCGGCATGCTGTATGTGAAGCGCCGTACGAAGTTTCAGCCTTATGTCATCGGCGGTCATCAGGAGCGGGGTCGCCGCGGCGGCACCGAGAGCGTTGCCAACATCGTCGCTTTCGGCCGAGCGGCCGAATTGGCCATGGCCAGCATCGACGACGAGAACACCCGCATTCGCGGCCTGCGCGACCGATTCGAAAACCACGTGCTGACCCGCATTCCCAACACGGTCCGCAACGGCAATCGGAATCTGCGCCTGCCCAACACGGCGAATATCGCCTTTGATTTTGTCGAGGCCGAGGCGGTGCTGCTGCTGCTCGATCAGGCGGGCATTTGCGCCAGCTCCGGTTCGGCCTGCACCACCGGGTCGCTGGACCCCTCCCACGTGCTCATGGCCATGGGGCTTCCGCCGATGCGGGCTCGCGGCTCGGTGCGCTTCAGTTTTGGCATCTACAACACCGACGAAGATGTCGACTACCTCATCGAGAAGCTGACGCCGATCATCCACCGCTTGCGTGAGATTTCCCCGTTGAGTCCGGAGCATCCGGACAACGACACGTATGACATCGAAGCGGCCCGTCGGAAGCACGAGTTGGAGATGTCGGGTCAGAGCGAGGGTTGAATCCGTTGGGTTGGGTTCCTTGCCTCACCCGAAAACCTCCCAGGTGAGGACCGCTCTTCGAGCGGTCCGGTGCCGCAGACAGGGTGATTTAGGGAAAATCGCCCGACCCGGGGAGTTGCCCGGGGAAGGCTCAGCCGGAACGAAGTCATCGGATCGGTCGGGCTGGCTGCTGTCCTCGTCCGCAAGAGGGTCGATCGTCGCACTCGCCTCGACGTACAAAAGAATGCACCCCACCACCCCTTTCCTCCCAACGGAGGCGCTCCGGATCATGCCTGCACTTCTAGGCTGACGATTTCTCCGGGTTCACATTCCGCGAAGACCTCGAAGGGGCGACAGCACACCTCGCAATCGGTGGTGAACCGCTGCTGGGCGATGGTGGTGTCGATCACCAGTTCCATGCCCTGTCCGCAGTATGGGCATTGGACTTCTTCGCTTTCCTGCATGGCCAACCTTGATCCGGCACTGGCGGCCTGCCAAGTGGGGATGCGTCGCTGGGAGGTTTGAGGACATTCATCAGCGAGATTCTTGGTGGTTCGGCACGGAACCTGTTTACCGGGCCTTCCATTCATGATGGTTCATACCTTCATCGTCGAATCAGCGACCGAGGCGGTTGGCCTCATTCGGAACAAATTGGGCCCCGACGCGGTGGTCCTGAATGTCCGGAAACTACCCGGCGAAGGGGTGTCCAAGTTGTGGAGGAAGCCCAAGCTGGAGGTCTTGGCGGCCGTGATGCCCAAGCCGGGCCAGGATTCCTCCGAGTTGGTCTCCAATTCCGCCAATATGGCTGTTCCGGCAGACCGGGTCGCAGGGCCGCCAGCCGCTGTAGATCCGCTGTCGGATTTGCGCCGCGAAATGTCGGAAATTCGGGCCGAAGTACAGCGCCATCGTGATTCGAGCCCGGCACGTGACTCGGGGTTGGCGGCATTGGGCGCTTCCACGGAACTGGCGGCCGAATCGGTCCTCATCGAGCCGTTTGCGCCGAAGGCGGTTTCCTATCCCGGCGACTGGGAGGTGGGCCCGATTCTGGAAGCGACCGGACTCCAGCCGCGCCATGCCCTCCGTGTCGTGGAGAAGTTGTGCGAAGACTACGGGGAAGCGGCACCAGAGGCCCTGGGCGAGCAGCTGGCCCTCGCTTCGAAGGTGCTCAAAGGGGAGTGGTTGGTTGCGCCGTCCCTGTCACCCCATGGAATGCCTGAAACCCATGTCCTCATTGGTCCGGCCGGTTCTGGAAAGACGACGGCTTTGTGCAAATGGTTGGCGCAGTTGGTTTTGGTGGAAGGGCGTTCCGTGGCCGTTTTCCGGCTCGATGGCGAGACGGCCAACACCGGCGAATTCCTGAGCGTTCATGCAGAGGTTTTGGGGGTGCCGGTCCAGCGAAGTCTGACCCCGGATTGGCGATCGTCCGCGGACATCGTCTTCATCGACCTGCCAGGCATATCCCATACGGATCGCCCCTCGATGGCCAAGCTCCGAGACCAGGTCCAGGGAGTGCGTCCTGCGCAAGTCCACTTGGTGCTCAATGCGGCTTACGAATCCCCCTTGATGATGGCTCAGTTTCGGGGCTTTGCGCCGCTCCAGCCGAATGACTGGATGGCCACTCACCTCGACGAGGAACCGCGTTGGGGCAAGCTCTGGAATGGGATCATGGGCATAAATTGCCCGCTGAGTTGGATGGGTATTGGGCAGAATATTCCCGGCATGTTTCACCGGGCGGATCCAGCGCGGGTTCTGAATCGTCAATTCAACCGATAAACGACGAGTAAAGAAATCAAACCAGTACCGTGATCCTTATGGCACTCGGTTTGCTTGTTAGAGCCTAGCAGCGTTGCTCTATGCGAAAGTTCATGATCACAGGTGCCCTGGTTGGTTTTGCCATCGGTGGGTTTTCAGGCCTGGCCCAGGGAGCCGGCGGGTCTGAGATTTTTTGGCGTGCGGCGGTATCGGCCGGCGTCCTCGGAATGTTGATGCGTTGGTGGTGGGGCATCTGGAGAAAATCCCTTCATGAAGCCCAGATGAAACGGATCAATCAGGTCGCAGAGGCCATGAGCAAGCTCCCGGGGGAAGTCGATCGAGTGTCCAACTAAGAACTAGCCGAATCCTATGCCTGCCTCCTCTCCCACCACGGAAGACGCCGTGCCTTTGCGCAAGACTCCGCCTCAGTTCTCCCAGTACCAAAAAATCCGACCGGGGACCCCCAAGGAGGCGGAGCTCATCGAACAATATCTTCCATTTGTGAAGAATGTCGTGGGTCGATTGGCATTGAGCCTGCCTTCACATGTCGATCTGGACGACCTCTACAGTGCCGGGTTGGTGGGGCTTCTGAATGCGGTCCGCAACTACGATCCCAAGGCGGGTTCGAGTTTCGAGTCCTACGCACGGGTCCGTATCCGGGGATCCATCTTCGACGAATTGCGCCGCCTCGATTGGGTGCCGAGGTCGGTCCACGACAAGGCTCGGAAGGTGCAAGCCGTCATCCAGCAGATCGAGCAGTCCAAGGGACACCCGCCCACCGACGTGGAGATCGCCGCGGCCCTGGGCCTGTCCATGAACGATTACGACGATCTGATGAATCAGATCCGACCGGCCACCTTCGTGTGTTTGGATGCGGTCAGCGGCAATGAAGACGGTGGCGAGACGGCCCATCATGAGACCATCTCGGACGAGGCCATGCCGGATCCGGTCGATTCGACGGTGCGCAATGAAATGGCCCGCCTGATCGAGAAGCGGTTGTCCACCCTGCCGGAGATGCAGCGGAAGGTACTGGCCCTTTACTATTTTGAAGACCTGCGTTTACGCGAGATCGCCGAGGTCTTTGGTCTCACCGAGTCCCGGATTTGCCAGATTCACTCCCAGGCCATTCTCGCGCTCCGGGGTTATTTGCAGCGGATGGTCGCTGATGACCGCTAAACGCCTTCCGATGAGCTTCATTGCGAACTCATCCTACCCCTCTCTCAGACTACCTTTTTCCTGATATGCTCGTCATCATCGGCTCGGTCATTGTTTTGGTTTCCGTCCTGGGAGGCTTCATGATTGCCGGCGGCCATCCGGCGGTCCTCCTCCAGTGGTCCGAGTTCATCATCATTCTGGGGTCAGCCTTTGGAGCCATGGTCACCATGGCGCCGATGAAGGTTCACAAGGACATGATCGCCCAGATCATCGGTTGCCTCAAAGGTTCCCCGTACAACAAGACGGCCTATGAGGACATGTTCAAGGCGCTCTACGAGATGTTCATGCTGGGTCGCCGCAACGGCATGGTGGCCCTGGAACCGCACCTCGGAGAACCTTCGACCAGCAGCATCTTCACCAAGTATGAGGCGTTCTCGAAGGACCACCATGCGATCGAGTTGCTCACCGGGGCTCTTCGCCCCCTGATCGACGGCAAGGTGAAACCCGATCAGGTCGGTCTTCTGATGGAGACGGAAATCAATGCGATGGAGCAGGAACATCACAAGCCCATCGATGTCCTTTCCAAGACTTCAGACGCCATGCCCGGATTCGGGATCGTGGCGGCGGTGCTGGGTATTTGCATCACCATGGAATCGATCGGTGGACCGGTGGCGGAAATCGGTCACCACGTGGCCGCAGCATTGGTCGGAACCTTCTTGGGCATTCTGGTCTCCTATGGGTTTCTTGGACCGTTGGTTGCCGCCATGATCTTCAATGGCAACGCCGAGATCGGTTACTACCGAACCCTGACCAAGGCCGTTTCCAATTTTGCAACCGGCAGTGCCCCCATGATGGCTCTGGAGATCGCGCGACGCGGTTTGCCGGGGGATGTGAAGCCCACCGCCGAAGAGTTGGAAGCGATGCTCAAGGCTGTGAGCAAGTAGTTCCAACCGCAACCGCAACCCCAACCCAAAACCCAACACACCATGGCCGGAGGAGGAGGAGGAGCCTGGAAGGTCGCTTATGCGGACTTTGTCACCGCAATGATGGCACTGTTTCTGGTGCTGTGGTTGGTGTCCCAAGACTCGAAGGTGAAGGACGCCGTGTCCCGGACTTTTCGGAACCCCTTTTCGGCCACGGAAAAACGGTCGACCGGTATCTTCAGTTCGAACATCGAAAACGACAAAACCTATTCCAAGGGGAACTTCGACGCCAACGCGCCCATCGAACTCGGTATCTTGCGTCGCATCAGCCAGGACATGCTCAAGACGTTGGCGACCAACCCTGAAAATCCGGAAGATCAGCCCCTGCGCATGGAACTGCTCACCGACGGCATTCGTTTGACCATGTTCGATCGTCACCAAAAACCCTTGTTCGATCCGGGTTCCCCGGAACTTTCTGAATACGGCCGCTGGATCTTCACCACAATGGCTTGGCAAATCACCCGTTTCACCAACCACTTCACCCTGGAGATTGAAGGCCACACGGAGGTCAACTACCAACCCAAGGCCGGAGAGCCGGATGCCTGGGACTTGTCCACGGAACGCGCCCATGCAACCCGTAAACTGTTGATGGAACACTCGGTGCAGTCCTCTCAGTTCCGGAGGGTTTCCGGGTATGCGGACACCGCTCCCATCGAAGGGGTTCCCGTCACCGATGAGCGCAATCGTCGAGTCACGTTGATCCTTCGGGCCAACGACACTGTGTACAAGCTTTGAGGTTTTCCCCGTCGCCGTCCATGTCCTCCAATTTCAAGCCACTGACCCCCGGAGCCAATGCCTCTGGAACCGCTCCAGCCGGAAAGGCTCCAGGCCAACGGGACCTCAAAAGTCAGTTTCATCCGATCGGAGTAGCCAGCGACAATGTCCGACCGGCGATGGGCGCTGGAGCCCATGTCGCCCACGCGTCCCATGGGGCCGCAGTCGCTTCGTCCCATGCGGAGCCGAAAGATCCGATTCCAAGGGTGTCTGCCGCCATCACCCGGTTGGTTCGGGATGGTGATCGGATCACTCACATCGAGGTCCAATGCGGGTGCGGTGAGATCATCACACTGGAGTGCGGCTACACGGTGTCCGGTGAGTGATCGGCCCGCTCTTGGGGCTGCGGGCATTGCCACGGTCAATCGCCATGGATCGCACAATCCCGAGCCCACAGCAGGTCGCCCAGGACAAGTCCCCCCCGGGTCACTATGCATTTTAAAAAGGGCCCAGGAAGACCCTGAGCCCAGTGCATCGACGACGGGTGCCGACTCGACAAGTCTTCCCCCATCACTCCCACTCGATCGTTCCGGGCGGTTTGCTGGTGAGGTCCAGCACCACGCGGTTGACACCGCTGACCTCGTTGGTGATGCGGGTGCTGATGCGTTCGAGGAGTTCGTAGGGAACCTTCACCCAGTCGGCGGTCATGCCGTCCTGTGATTCCACGATCCGCAGTGCGATGGTGTAGGCGTAGGTCCGCTCATCGCCTTGGACACCGACGCTGCGCACCGGCAGCAGCACGGCGAAAGATTGCCAGGTCTTGTAGTACCAGTCGGCCGCCTTCATTTCTTCGACGACGATCCGGTCGGCATTGCGCGTGATCTCCAACTTGTCCGGGGTCAACTCACCGAGGCAACGCACGGCCAAGCCCGGCCCGGGGAAGGGTTGTCGATACACGATCTCCTTGGGCAGGCCCAGTTCGAGGCCCAACTGGCGGACCTCATCTTTGAAGAGATTGCGAAGCGGTTCGAGCAATTGGAACTTCATGCCCTCGGGCAGGCCACCCACGTTGTGGTGGCTCTTGATCATGTGGGCGGGATTGCCGGCGATCGGCACCGACTCGATGACGTCCGGGTACAGAGTTCCCTGGGCCAGGAACTTGGCTTTGCCGGCCCGACGGGTGGCCGCTTGGAAGACATCGATGAAGGTCTTGCCGATGACCTTTCGTTTTTGCTCCGGATCCGTGACGCCCTTGAGCTTGCGCAGGAACAACGCGGTGGCGTTCTCGTATTGGAGCTTGAGCTGGAAATTGCGCCCGAACACCTCTTGGACCACCTCGGCCTCCCGATGGCGGAGCAGGCCGTTGTTGACGAAGATGCAGGTGAGTTGGTCGCCGATGGCTTTGTGGATCAGTGCGGCCGCGACGCTGGAATCCACTCCACCACTGAGCCCGAGTATGACCTTATCCTTGCCGACCTTCGCTCGGATTTCTTCGCAGGCCTGCTCCACGTAATTGCGCATGGTCCAGTTGGGGCGGCAGCCGCAGACGCCCTTCACGTAGTTGGACAAGATCTCTTTGCCTCGGAGCGAATGCACGACCTCGGGGTGGAACTGGATGCCGAAATAGTTTTTCTCCGTGTTCTCGATGGCCGCGTATTCGGAGTTGTCGGTGGTGGCCACCGACGTGAAGCCCTTGGGAAGGCGGGTCAGCTTGTCGCCATGCGAATTCCAGACCTGGAGGGTCTTGGGCAGTTTTCGGAACAAGGGGCATTCCTTGCGGGTGACCGTGAGGGTTCCCTTGCCGTATTCCCGCTTCGTGCCCTTCTCCACCTTGCCGCCCAAGAAATGGCCCATCAATTGCACACCGTAGCAGATGCCGAGCACGGGCACCCCCAGGTCAAAGATGGCCGGATCGGGCAGGGGGGCTTTCGGCGTGTACACCGAGGCGGGGCCGCCGGAGAGAATGATGCCTTTGACACCGAGTTTCTGGATTTCCGAAGCCGGGGTGTCAAAGCGCAGGATGGTCGAATAAACGTTCAGTTCACGGACCCGGCGCGCGATGACCTGAGTGTATTGGGATCCGAAATCGAGGATGACGATCTGCTCCATGAGAGACGGTGACGGCTGAAGTGCAGGGGCTTCAAGCCGGATCTGCCAAACCGAAGGGTCGGAGTCTCTGGGAGCTAAAATGTTTTAACCATAAAACAACGTGTTTGACTGAACACTTTTTTGAGCTGAGTTTGTGCTCCATGGACATGGGTCAACGTTTTGCAGGACTTCTCCGCGGGCTGGGGTGGCACGTTGCTCTGCTGGTCGGCGCGAGCTTCGGCCTGTTTGGGCAGCGGGCCTTTGGGGCACCTCTCACCGTATGCGCCACCGTGGGAATGGTGGCGGATCTGGCCCGTGGCGTGGGCGGACCGGAGGTGGTGGTGGAGGGGTTGATGGGCCCCGGTGTTGACCCGCACCTGTACAAGGCGACCTCTTCCGATCTCATCCGCCTGCAACGAGCGGAGGTAATCCTGTATGGCGGACTGCATCTGGAGGGGAAAATGCAAGAGACCTTCCAACGGTTGTCCCGGTCGGGACGGCGGGTGCGGGCGGTCACCGATGGGCTTCCTCGGGAGCGGTTGATCCGGGTGGGCCAAGACGGGGTCGTCGATCCTCATGTCTGGTTCGACGTCGAACTCTGGTCGCAATGCGCCGACGGAGTCGCCGAAGAATTTGCTGCGGCACGCCCCGAGTCGGCCAGCGGGTTCCGCCAGCGGGCTGCGACCGTGAAACAGGAATTGAAGGCTCTCCATCAATGGGTCTTGGACCGCGTGGCCACGGTGCCGGAACCCCGGCGCATCTTGGTGACCAGCCACGACGCCTTCGGATATTTTGGAAAAGCCTACGGATTTCAGGTGGTTGCCTTGCAGGGTATTTCCACCGTGACTGAGGCCGGCTTGGCAGACATGACCCAGCTGACCGACTTCATCCGATCCAAGAAGGTTCCCGCCGTCTTCGTCGAGAGCAGTGTGTCTCATGCCAGTCTGGAGCGGATCCGGCAGGATGCCGGTGTCAAGCTGGGGGGCGAACTGTTCTCGGACGCCCTGGGGACGCCCGGGCAGCGCCACGACGGGTATGATCTGGGCACCTACCAAGGGATGATCCGGCAGAATGTCGACCGGATTGTGGAAGGGTTGAAATGAGCGTGGAGTCTCTGAATCCGGCCACCGTCCCACCCCTGGAGATCCACGACCTGACGGTGGCTTACCGCAACAAGCCGGTGCTCTGGGGCATCGATCTCGTGGCCCCGGCGGGCAAACTCATCGGCATTGTGGGTCCCAACGGAGCGGGTAAATCGACATTGATCAAGGCCTGCATGGGTCTTTTGCCGTGTTCGTCGGGGTGGGTGAGGGCATTTGGCCAGCCGGTGAGCCAATCCTTGGGGCGGGTTGGATACGTGCCGCAGCGGGAATCGGTGGATTGGGATTTTCCAGTCAGCGTCATGGATGTGGTTCTCATGGGGCGCTATGGGCGGATCGGTCTCTTCAAGAGGCCCAGCTCGGAAGATCGCCGGATCGCCCGGGAATGCTTGGAACTGGTGCAGATGCTGCCCTTTGCCGATCGGCAGATTTCGAATCTTTCGGGCGGGCAGCAGCAACGGGTTTTCCTGGCCCGAGCGCTGGCTCAAGAGAGCGACCTGTACTTCATGGACGAGCCCTTCACCGGGGTGGATGCCGCCACCGAATCGGCGATCATTTCGCTGCTCCAGGAGTTGCGTTCGCGGGGCAAGACCATCTTCGTGGTGCACCATGATTTGCCCACGGCTCGCACCTACTTCGATTGGTTGCTTCTCCTCAACATGCGGGTGGTGGCTTTCGGCCCAACCGAGCAGGTGTTCACTCCGGAGTTGCTCCAGAAGACCTACGGCGGCCGCCTGACGGTTCTGAGCGAAGTGGCCGAGGCGGTCGGGGCCAAGGCTCACTGACATGATCGACGCTTCTCTGGGAGATTCGACGGAGGCCCTTCGCCGACGATGCGGCAGGCGTAGCCCCCGACTTGTGGGTTTGCGACTGGGCTGGCTGTTGCTGTTGGCGTCGGTGTTGACTGTGCAGGCTGCCAAGATCGGTGATCTGACCCAGACCCGCTGGACCGAGCAGGCTTGGCGTTTTGTCACGCTGTCCGATCCGGTGGTGCGGTATGCCTGCCTGGGAACCGTGCTGCTGGGGATCTCCTGTGGCCTCTTGGGGAGTTTCCTGGTGGTGCGGCGTATGGCGCTGCTCGGGGATGCCCTTTCTCATGCGGTGCTGCCCGGTGTCGCCTTGGGATTCCTGTGGAATCTGGAGAAAGACCCGTTGGCCATCTTCATCGGGGCCTTGTTGGCCGGGTTGGCCGGTTCAGCGACCGTTTCCATCCTCACCCGAACGACGCGCCTCAAGGAGGACACGGCGTTGGGCATGGTGCTGGCTTCTTTCTTTGGGGTGGGACTTTGTCTGATGTCGATGTTCCAACGGCTTCCGACCGGCAACAAGAGTGGCATCGAGACTTTTCTGTTCGGTCAGGCCGCAGCTCTGGGGCCTGGTGACATCCAAGTGATGGGGGCGGTGACTGTCGTGGTGGTGGGCCTTTTGGGGTTGGGCTACAAGGAGTTCTTGCTGGTGAGCTTTGATCCGGGATTTGCCCGGGTCCTGGCTCTCCCTACGGTTTGGTTCGAACGCCTGCTGGTGATGCTTCTGGCTTTTTCGGTGGTGGCTGCACTCCAGGCGGTGGGTGTGGTCCTGGTTTCGGCCATGCTCATCATTCCCGCGGCGACGGCTTCGCTCCTCACCGACCGCTTCCATCGGGTCCTGGTTTGGAGTTCCTGCCTGGGGATGATTTCTGGACTCAGCGGAGCCTTCCTTTCGTTCTTGGGCACACGGTTGCCCACCGGGCCGTTCATGGTGTTGTCGGCGAGCCTGCTCTTTGCTCTGGCCCTGCTGTTCTCGCCCCGACAGGGCATCGTGCCCCGCTGGTTTCGGCAGCGTTCCCAACGCGTGCGCATCGAACGGGAAAACACCCTCAAGGCCATTTATCAGGTGCTCGAGTCCGACGGATTTGTGGCGGAGACGGTCACTGTGTCCGCCTTGGCGGCACGGCGTCGGTTGCCCGACATCGCAGTCGAGGCCGAGATTCGCTCGCTGGTCACCGCGGAGTTCGCAACCGCCTCCGGTGCCCAAGTGGCGCTGACCCCGTCCGGATGGCAACGGGCCTGTGCGATCGTGCGGAACCACCGGCTCTGGGAACTTTACCTGACGCATGCCGCCCAGATCGCGCCGGACCACGTGCACGACGATGCAGAGAAGATCGAGCACGTGCTGGGTGAGGCCATGGTCCGTGAATTGGAACGGCGATTGCCTCGGTTCGACACCGACCCGCACGGGCGCCCCATTCCGTCGCTGCCAGCCTCAATGGCCGGTGCCCGTCCTGGTGCTGCCGGTGCGGACCATCGTCCGGCGGGCTACGGAGGACGCTCATGACGCTGATCCCGGAGTTTCAGGCCTACCGCGTCTTCGTCGAACCATGGACCACGGAGTTGGGAAGCCATGGGCTCATGGCTCTGGTGACGTTCCTTGTGGGAGCCACGTGCGGGCTCATCGGCAACTTCCTCATCTTGCGGCGGATGGCGTTGGTGGGTGACGCCATCAGTCACAGTGTGCTGCCGGGTATCGCCCTGGCATTCCTCATCACGGGTTCCCGCGGCATCGGAGCGATGGTTCTGGGGGCCGTGGTCGCCGCTTGGTTGACGCACGGGTTGATCGAACTCATCGCCCGTCATTCGAGACTCAAGCAGGATGCCGCCATCGGTATCGCTTTCTCCACCCTCTTTGCCATCGGGGTGGTGCTCATCGCGGTTTTTGCCGACAAGGTGGATCTGGATCAGGACTGCGTTCTCAATGGGGAACTACCGATGATCCCTCTGGAACCTTCTGTCCGGTTGGGTGGCTGGGTTCTGGGGCCGCCCCCATTGCTGAGGCTGGTCGTGGTCTTGATTGTTTCCGTGGGGCTGCTGGTGACCTTCTACAAGGAATTGCTGATCACGTCCTTCGATCCCGGGTTGGCCGCTTGCCTCGGGATTCGGGTCGGAGTCATCCACCACGGGTTGATGCTCTGGCTGTCCATGGTCGTGGTGGCCTCCTTCGAGGCGGTGGGTGCGATCCTCGTCATTGCGCTGCTCATCCTACCTGGCGCTACGGCGTCACTGTTGACCGACCGGATGATTCCCCGCCTTGCCTGGACCGTCGTTCACGCGGCCTTGAGCGCGATCAGTGGCATGCACCTGTCGGTGGCGCTGGATTGCTCCCCGGCTGGAGCGACGGTCGTGGCGGGAGCCGGTTGGTTTTGTGTCGCTTGGCTCTTCAGTCCGACGGAAGGACTCATTCCGCGCGGGTTGCGCTTGCGCACCGGCTCGATTGACAGCCGACTTCGAAGCCCCGAGCTTTCGAACAACAGCAAAATCATCTGAAGATTCAATTTTCGAACCCCTCGATCATTTCCATGAAGACCATTTCATTCCTCGCGTTGGCTCTCCTCACCGGAACCCTTTCGGCCATGGCCGCCTCCGGTTGGCAAACCGACTTCACGGCCGCCCAGACTGCAGCCAAGAAGGACGGCAAGGCCATCTTGCTCGATTTCACCGGATCAGACTGGTGCGGATGGTGCATCAAGATGAAGAAGGATGCCCTCGATCAGAAGGCGTTCCAGGAGTTCGCCGACAAGAAGCTGGTGTTGGTTGAAGTGGACTTTCCCAACAACAAGAAGCAGACCGATGAGGTGAAGAAGCAGAACGAAGGCCTCCAGAAAAAGTACGGCGTGGAAGGATATCCGACCTTCGTCCTCGTGGATCAGAACGGCAAGGAGCTCGGCCGCCATGTGGGTTATCTCAAAGGTGGGCCTTCGGCGTTTGTCCAGAAGATCGAAGGATGGACGAAGACCGGC
>Ga0164293_10004199_pt1 | contig 12319 bp, 7 predicted proteins | sample GEODES118metaG_FD_111487 | JGI IMG/M metagenome (GOLD analysis project Ga0164293, IMG submission 111487) | Eutrophic lake water microbial communities from Lake Mendota, Wisconsin, USA - GEODES118 metaG | ecosystem: Environmental > Aquatic > Freshwater > Lake | place: USA: Lake Mendota, Wisconsin... | reverse complement strand
CGCGTGCATCCTGAAACGTTCGGGTGCTGGAGAGATTCCCGACGCGGATCTCCGGCTTCTGATATCCGGCCTCGATCAGCGCGATCTGTTTTGCCACAGTACTCTCAAAGAACACGTCACTGCGTCGAGGACCGGAATGTGTACCCATGCGGGTAACGAAGGTGCGCAAGCCATACGCCTCGCCGTAAAAGCGGCCCAAATAATCAGTGCCGATCTTGCTAATGCTGTAGGGACTCGCTCCATGAAAAGGCGTGTCTTCGGCAAGCGGCATCCCGGGCTTTGCGCGTCCATAGACTTCACTCGAAGAACAGACATGAACGGCAGGGTCATAACCGTCAACCTCCTTTTGCTGGCGGATAGCTTCGAGTAAATTAGCGCTTCCGATGATGTTGGTTTGTAGGGTCTCGATCGGGATGTCGAAAGAGGTCTTCGGATATGACTGCGCGGCCAAGTGCGAGACGTAATCCGGCCGCGCACTCTTGATCATGCGCGTAAGGGCCGAGTAGTCATTCAGATCGGCGTAGTGCAGACTAATACGGTCTTTGCGATTGATCCGGTCAGTCAGATGATAGAGGTTATCCATCGGTTCCTGCCATCGCATCATGCCGACGACATCATACGGCGTGTTTTCGAGTACGAAGTCAGCCAACTGAGAGCCCACCTGCCCGGTGATTCCAGTAATTAATACTTTTTTGGTCATAAAAATCTCTCAGTGTTTGAAGAAGACTCAAACTCCAGACGAGCAGCCTCGCGAAGCGAGCGCGGCGCCCGTCCAAGCAGTCTTGAAAAAACTGGAGACGTCATCGCAATGACACGGGGGCGATTCTTGAAAAAGTCTGCGCTAGGCTCTGTCACCTTGAAGCGCAGGTCATAGAGATTAGCCTCTCGAAGGCATTCGGCGAAATCGATCCGAGAAAGTACCTGCGGGCCGCCGAAGTTGATGACCTTCTCGGGCACGTCATCCCAGACTGCCGCCAGCCCCAACGCACCCTGAACGACATCATCGCGATGAACGATGGCACGGAAAAACGGATGGAACAGGACAGCTTCCTCATAGCGCTGTTCGCACCCGCTCAGGTAGAGACTGAACTTGTCTTCTCGAGAAAAAACGTAGGACAGGCGAATCGCCTTGAATGACGTGTTGGCCGAAAAGCGTTGTTCGATTTCGTACTTCATTTCCGCATATTCGCCTGCCGGATTGCACGCAGCTTTCTCATCGAATTCGTCCTCACGCTCACCATAGACGGTATCGCTGGAAAAGAAGACCACGCGAGCACCACGATCGATTGCGCTAGAGATAAAGGCAGCCGTGCCGGTGACATTCGCACTCCATGCACGCTCATACTCCCGAGCGCAGATATCCGGAGCCGAGATCGCGGCAGTCAGTAAGACGACGTCGCCATCGGCAATCGGCAGATCGGCAAAATCCTCCGGGGCTTCTAGGCGTAAGCGAAGAAAACCAGCCCTATTGGACGATGCAGTACCTAAACAGTTAAGGTCGGCCTGAACAGATGCGAGCAAACGCGCGCCGATATAGCCCCTCGCGCCCACCACAAAAACTTTATTTGCAGCCTTGCACTTATCTTTCATTTTTATTTACTCAATAGACAAAGCTAATTCCTGAATATTATTTTTTTTATAAGGACTGAAAATTCCCTATCATCCAGATTAGTACCTTCTTGTTGGCCAGATTTAACATTGGACGCTTTAAGGGTCAACACACCAGTTGAACCGGAAGACAAATGTAAATTTCTCTTGAACGAGTAAGTCCCAGGCTCACTAACGCAGAGTTCAACTATACTTTCCTCATTGAACATGCACTCCAAGATGAGTGGATAGTCAAGCGCTTGCCGCGCGAAAAATTCAATTTCAATCGAACTTGTACTCTCAAATGCACGTATCTCAACGGACATTTCAGAACCAATAAATTTCTCGGCATAGAATCCAATAGCTGCATCTATTTGCTCAACCATACCCAGAATCGGAAGCCTCAATTGCGAGGAGAGAAAAGAGTTGTAACTGATTACGGATTTCATTCGCTCCGAATTCAATTTTTCACGCTGTTGATAAAGGGATAAAAAACTATCCCGCTTATCAATCAGATAGTTGATCTCATTGAATAGATCTTCCGTAATAACAGCCCCGGTCTTAAATTCAGATGGGAGTTTTCGATGTATGTAAACTGTGCCGTGCCCACTTGCCACCTCGTCAGCAGGTCTCGTCTTTGAATAAAAGTAAAGGGCGAGAGACTTTCTTGAGGAAACATTAATCTGTTCTGGTATGTTAATACGAGGAAATCCATGCCAAATAGTTTCTGTCGTTTCCATGAGAATCGCTCGGTTAAAGAGTGGACTAAAAGAAGTAATCTCGTTATTCATACGATCCAAGGGGTTAGAGTGAAGTTCTAACTGCCCGCCCCATGCCTCCTCCCAGGTAGGATTAAGGTAAATCAGTAAATTGAGCCGTCTATGCTCACCTGTCAAATCGTTGTAATTGAAATCCACGTGCTGATCAAGCTCAATCCCATTTAGATTTTCATGAGTTCCGCCACCATACATTGACTCCCCACCCCAATACACTGAATCATCACCGCAAATTTTTTGTATTAACTGGTTGAATTCAGCTGACGCAAGGTAATCAGAAATTTTACGATACCGAGGTGAAATATCACTGAGCTTCTCATATACCGCCTTGAGCCCAGTATCACCAAATTCATTTAATTGCTGTGACTGTTCAAATGCTGGAAAGTCCTCAAGCAACCAGGACGCTATTTCATCAGAAAAAAAATTATCAATACAAACGTGTTTTGTATGCTTGCATTTTCCAAATGATCCCTGGAAAAAATCTATGTTTTTCAGCGTAGATCTAGAAAGCATTTGGATGCTCCTGAAATTTAAATTTAATTAGACTTCAATTATCAACTAGGTAACTTTTGCTCGACCTCGCGCTTCATTTCCGCATATTCGCCTGCCGGATTGCACACAGCCTTCTCATCGAATTCGTATAGGTGCTCGTCAAAGACGGCGACACTGAAAAAGAAAACAACGCGAGAACCCCAATCGATAGCGCTCTGGACGAAGCTCGACGTGCCTTGGACGCCCACCCTCCAAGCCCGTTCATATTCATTAACGCAGATGTCTGAGACTAAAATTGCCACCACTAAAAGCGTTATATCGCCAGCATAAATCTTTCAAAGTCAAAATTTTTGGGACAATCTAAGCTTAAGGTGATTAAGCCAGTCGCGCTGCTGAATGAAGTCCCAACTGCAATGCCAGCAGATCTTGAGTATTCAAGCAACGGCTTGCCGATATATCCTGACTCACCAACTATCAATAGACGCACATATTCACCTCAGTGAGCCGTAATCTTGAACATTCCCACTGGAAATAATTTTCCAGTTTCAACTTGTTTGATAGAAATCTCTCTATCTCCAAGAAATGAAAATTGATCAGCGTCAACCGCGGCCGTGATTAACCTGTCTTGAATAACTGTTAATTTGGCCGGCTGTCCAGAAAAAATAAGTTGGGCTTCGCCCAAACCCTCCGTCCCTGCAACTTCAATCCAAAGACCTATACTTCCATCAGGTTGTATGTTTGGGTTGGCACCTAATTTTGCTGATTGAGGGCCCCAATTGATCACTTTCAACGCAAAACTTGGCGAAGCTGCCACGGATTTTTTTTGATTATCCTGTTCTGTCTTATTACAAGCCGAGATTACGATTGCAGTAGAAAACAAGCAAAGCAAAATCAATCTTTTCATAGAAAAATCTCCTTTTGTGAAGATGTCGTATTCGAATATTGATGAACCAAAACTAAGCTGGGACTCTGAGTACCCCAAGATGCGCAAGATTAAAACTCGGCGATTCTCCTACTTCGCCACTAAAAGCCTCGAATTCAATACGAATCGGACCCACAGCATTTGAGACGGATGCAATCAGAAGCCCCGAACCGCTCTTATCAAATACAAGATTTGCTCGGCGCTCGCCATCAACCGTGAGCCACAGCGTCCAAGGCACCACCTTTCCAACACCATAAACACGTGCAAACACCACCACATGCTCTGCGTACACCGGGACCGTCTGCACCCCCGGACGGCTAACCAAAGGAGTTGCCATTCGCACGCCGTTAAGACTGGCAGCCAAATGCCAATCCGGTCCCAATGCCTGAACAATATCTTCGATTTTTGCACGCTGCATTTCCGGGAAGAGCATACTCCGTGGGTCCATCAACTGGAAAACCTCAGGTGCAAACATGAGATCTACCCCATCTGCTGCTATGGCTTCGATTCGCTCTGCTCGCCCTACGCCTAACTCCCTTCGCTTACAAGCGATAATTTTTATGGCAGCTCCGAACAGCGTGGCCCGATCAAGATCTCTCGCCAAATTCGAGTCATTATCAATTAAGGGCTTTAATAATTTAGACAAATGTTCTGGCGATATCGGAGAAAGACTCCCAGATGCCGCAATCATGAATTCACCCCGCCCCCAATCCGATTTCTCTAAAAGCGCACAAATTCTCGTAACTAATGCTTCGACATGCATCACTTCAGGAAGCAGTGAAGCCTCGATTGCTTCGAGTTTCGTTTTGACTCTCGCTTGTTCGAAGGCACTACTAATAGTGCTTCGAACGAAATCTAATGCTAATGCTGCCGCCTTGCCCGAGAGAGCTCTGTCTATCGTATTTTCCAGCGTACCCATACATATCTGCGGCGAAGCTTTTAAATGGACTACCTCAGACGAGAGACTCAACTGCCCTAGTAGGTCGTGAAGCCGTATCTCCTGGTTTTCGGTCATGCCAAAAAGCTGCTCCGACCGACTTCCAAGGTAAGGCTCAGCCACAGTCCTTAGTAACCCTTGCTGATCGAGAAAAGTTTCCGCGACAGTTAGATCTTCCTGCCGGTTAGTACGAAAACGATAGAAACAAAGCTCCCTCCGGCACGGCTCATTTTCAAGAAAAAGGTGACCGCCAGTTTTGGTAACTCGGACAAGTTCCGCCAAAACGCGGCGCCAACGCCATGTGTGATGCAACGCCGATGATATGTAGACAACATCAAACTCACCAGTGTCGAACGGGAGTTCATGAAAGTCACCCGCCACACGGCGAACTAACGTCGTGGGCAAACCATGTTCGAAAGCTAGGTTTCGCCCGAGCCTCAAAGTTGACGAAGAAACGTCGAACAACGTGACATCTGCCTTGAATCTCTCTGCGAGTATGTATCCGGTTATGTGAGCGTAGGCGGCTACCTCGAGGACCTTTAATCCTTGCCGAAGCGCGTCGTGGTTTGTTAGATCCGTTACCAGTGTCTCGAAGTGTGCCTTACTTACTTCAGCTATCGATGGATCCAGCGTTACTGAATGCCATGCTGTCTCGCCAATCAAAGGCAGTAAATCAATGCCAGGCGCGACATTCGGTTCGATTGAGATGTTGTTAAGTTTCCGCATTTTTTTAAAACTTTATATAACTGTCTTTATCGTATTCAGGTCATTACTTACGAGCCTGAAAGACTAACTGTCCACCACCAAAATGCGCGTGTATCAGGGATACATAAACATCCAACACGACATCCACAAACCCTGCATCTTGTATCATGCTGAATAAATCCCATCCGAAATCGGTAAACACCAATGATCCATCGGTAGAAACTGGATTGCCATGAAATGTTGGTGGCAAAATATGCTCCACTTTCGCATTACTTAATCGCGCCCGAACGACAGATACGTCCATCTCCCGATGAAACGGGATCGTTGCCAGCATGATCCCACCCGTTTTTAGTACGCGGGCACACTCGGCGAAGGCTTTGGCAGGGCTGGGCACGTGCTCGAATACGTCATTGCTGACGATTAAGTCAAGTTGCCCATCGGCGAAACTCAGATTTTCGACATCTTCATGACGAACGCCTTTAACAAGGCTGCCACCGGCGTATTCGTGGCCCAGGTATTCGCTGCCAATGATCATATGCTGCGTAAAGGTCTTCGAGGCCCAGTTGTAGATTGGGGTTACTTGCTCCATCAAATAGACTTGTTGCTCTTTCTGATCGGATAGGGCTTGCTTCAGCAGCGTTGCGATAAGCCGCTGCCGGTTGTTCATTCTGCAAAGTGGACACTCCAAGCGTTCACGCCAATTGGGCGTCCAGCTGTAAGCATGGCGTTGTCCGCCGGACTGCATATCGACCAGAAACGATACGTTTTTATCGCACGGTACACAAAAACCGTCCACCGTAAATGCCTCGCTATTGGCTTTGGACAGAAGTTGCTCGGCTATCTGGTCGGTTTGCTTGAGGGCACTGCTTGCTAAAATCTGGATATAGTCTTGCCTAGTTTTAGCCGTACCGATGGGCTGAAGTATGTTGCGCCTCGCAGCGTGTTCGGGCGGCGCCCCAGTGTATGTTGAGAGTGGATATGCAGCGCGCTTAACCGTAATGCCCATATCTGCAAGGATCGATGCCAGTATTCCCCACGCTGCATTCGCGCCCCACGCTTGCTCGGCAAAAACTAGACCGTTTTCTCTGATGCGACTCCACAAAGCTTCATCTTCATAGATTCTGGCAAGATTATCCGCAAGGGCTTCTGCACCGTCAGCCACCAGAATATTTTCACCAGCTGTAAGCGACATACCCTCTACCGCCAACGAGGTGGCCACAACGGGCAAGCCAACAGCCATGGCGGTGCCGATCTTCCCCTTGATGCCGGCGCCGTAACGTAGCGGCGCAACCGAGACGCGCATCTTGTCCAGCAGTGAAGTTAGGTCTTCGACGAAGCCTGTGATGATGATGTCTTCTGAGGCTAGGGCTTTGATTTCTTCAGGCGGCTTGCTGCCAACGGCGTTAAAGCGCACACCAAGGAGCTTTTTGCGGAGAATAGGCATTACTTCCTCAACGAAGTATTTCACTGCATCCACATTGGGTGTATGCTGATAACCACCGACAAAAATAATATCTTTTCGATCCCGATAGGTTTTTCTCGAACCCTGAACATCCAGGATCAAAGGGAACACATTGATTTTGGCCTCGGGCACTAGTGAGCGCAAAACTTCCAGTTCGGCCGTGCTGTGGACGATAGACGCGTCAGTGCTACTTATTGCGATCAACTCGCGCTGTTGCATCTCGTCGGCTGCCTTTTTCTTGGCCTTGTCCGATTGCAGCTCGGCCTCGCGCGACATGCGCAGGAAATGCAGATCGACCGTGTGGTAAAGCACTTTGGCATTTATACAATGCTTGCGAATCACTTTCAAATTCCGTTCAACCACGCCCGGCCGAAACAGAAGTACCAAATCGTAGCGCTCACCGTACGCATTGAGATGCTGCTCGACGCTAGTCGTATAGGGTGCATACAGCACTTCAATGCCAGTACGCTGGAGGGCGGTAGTGTATTTGGGCATATAGAGAAAATTATCTTCGGGGATAAAAGTCACCTGAAAATCCATTTCCCTTAGCAGAAGCAAGAGGTTGAACACCGTCACTGAGCCCGCGTCTTGATTGGGCGTTGGGGTGCAGTGGTCAAGCACCAAGACCCGGCGAGTTGCGGTACGATCTTTGGCGGTATCAACTTCAGTACCGGGAGCTTGATGTCGCGCTAAACATTGCTGCCACCGTGCGAACAGCTTCTTGCTATTTTCTAGCTGACAGGCCTTGGCGCCCTGAGTGGTGTCGGTACCTGAAGTGATGCCCTCGAAGTGGATGACCGTGGATAATGGCTGATAAATGACGCGATAGCCATTGTCGCGAATCTTTAGTGCGAGATCGCTGTCCTCGCAGTATGCGGGTAGGTAGTGTTCGTCAAAACCACCCAACTCATCAAACAGCGCTTTGGGCAACATGATGGAGGCGCCCGAGCAGTAATCTACTTCTCTGGCATAGTTATAAACAGGTAGCTGTGGATCCTGAAAACGCCCAAAATTCCAAGCGCTTCCGTCCTGCCAAATAATGCCTCCCGCTTCTTGCAAGCGGCCATCGGGATAGACAAGTTTTGAACCAGCAATTCCAGTACCCGGGAATTCACGAAAGGTGCGAAGCAATTCGTCCATCCAACCTGCAGTGACCTCGGTGTCATTATTCAGGAAATGCAGGTATTCACCATGTGCAGCCTTGGCGCCATTGTTACAAGAGCGGATGAAACCTTGGTTTCGTTCATTGCGCAGCAAGCGGATGCCTTTGACGCTAGACAAAACACCAAATGAGTCATCGGGCGAGCAGTCGTCCATGACGATAACTTCAAATGGAGCCACAGGCGCATGGGCTGCAATGGAATGAAGACAACGCAGCGTGTATTCCATCTTCCCGTAGGCGGGGATGATCACGGAGACCTGCGGGCTTGCGGAAGACTGGATCAACAAACTGTTTGCCTGTGGTGTTACATCTTGCGGAGTGACTAAACGGGGAATAGTAAGAGAGGGAATCGTCGCCGGATGGCTACCAGAGGCACGCAAGAGCTGCGGGAACGTATTGGCAATCAGTTGCCGATGTCGGACCTTGGTCTGACAACTGAGCGGCAAGGATTTATACACCTGCTTCGCAAGACTTAACGTACCTTTGGTGTAGCGCTTGACTTGCTGCGCTGGTGATGTAAGCCATCGCCGCACCTCACGTAATGGGATTGTCAGTCGCCAAGAGTTGCTGCCAGTCAGGTCCAAAAGCTGCACCCGCGCGGATCTGAGCTCAGCATCTAATCCTAAGGCCCACTCGCCACGGCGGACAGTCTCACCGATCAAGCTGGCGATCTGACTGTCTCGCTCGGACACCGCTTGATTGAGACTGTCGACTTGACCCTGACGCTCAGTCACCGCTTCGCTTAGGCTGGCGATCTGACTGTCTCGCTCCGACACCGCTTGATTGAGACTGTCGACTTGACCCTGACGCTCAGTCATCGCTTCGCTTAGGCTGGCGATCTGACTGTCTCGCTCAGCAGCCACATGGTTAAATTGCGTAATCTCCTCCATCCGAACCCGTAACAGTTCCCTTATGTGCTTATTTTCAATTTCAATTTCAGTAGGTGTTTTTAAGCGAAAATTTATATATTCGTAGTTAAAAACAAGCTCGAACGGTACAAGATAGTTTTTCAAGTAATAGCAAAGGGCCCGCTCTCGCTCTTTTACATCCTGCAGCGTTGCGATGGAAGCATAAGCTGCCTTTCCAACTAGGTGGACTGGCTTACCCCATAGCAGAGCCTCGAGCCCTATGCTCGAATTGATGGTGAGAATTTCTTCGCAATCGAATACGAAGTCTGTTCCTGAGCTGTACTCCACCCCGCCTTTTTCTGGCTTGATTTCAAAGTAGGAGCCTGGATGCGCCTTGTAGCCAATCCTCTTACCCAGAAATTTCAGTTTCGAATATGCAATTAGTGCCTGATTAGTGAACCCGTTGCTTGATGAAATCAGGTTCGTGTCGTCTTCGATTTGCAGAGACACACCTACGTCGAACTTTGTTGCCCGCGCAGATGGATTGTCCAACCACCAATCGCCTCTTAGGTACTGTTTGCGAACGTATGACAAGTCCCCAGTATCACGCACCCCCGACTCGCGAATGAATTTTCCATACCGCTGAGGGAACTCCGACTGCTCATTGAGCCCCTGGAAATCAAAATAGGCAAGGTCGATATAGCCAGGTCCGCGGAGAGGTCCCAGTTCAAAATAAATTACCGGAATGCCTCTGGCACGCGCGACCTCTTGAAGTGATGGGCAGTTGATCGGCGTAAGGATAGTCTCGATCTTCTCGCCTTTCGATATGGCCTTAAGTTCGGAATCGTAGTAGTCGGAAAGATCAGGCATGATCTCCGACAATACCCTCTCAAAGGCCACGAGCGGATTACCCTCCGCTTGGGCAAGAATCCGACCGAAAAGCTCGTCCGGCATCAGCGAGCAGGGTACTTTGGCCAATACATTGGGGCCCGGAATGTCATAGCCCAGTTTCTGCTGGGAGCTCGCGTGAAACTCCCAGCGATCAAGTTCCTTCCACTTTTCCGGACTCGACAGGTAGTCCTTATGAATCAAGAAATACTTGTCGCCCTTGGTCGACGACAGGAACTTGTAGAACATCCACAGGTAAGGGGCTGAGATGCCCCTAAACGGGAACTGAGGGAGGTTGATGACGATCATTTGAAGCCACGCCTCACGCCAGACTCAAGCCACAGCAGTTCGTCACGCATGAGGCGCGACGCTGCCCCATGTCGGCACCTCTTGACATGCTTACGCATGATTTGAAGATCACGTTTGTCCTTATCTTTTCCACTAATCCGCTTCTTGAGATAAACGGTATTGAAATCCGCAAACCTAATTCCGTCATATGAAAAGTGGTAGGCAGAATTCTCAATCAACTCGTCAGCAGAAATGTCTAAGGTCTGCGTGCGCAACGAATAATCCGATAGCACCTCGATCGCTATCCCACCAGACATCCGCGATGACTCTCGCCCTCCGGGCACTTGCCCAGCCACGATGATATCGATGTCAGCTGGCATTCTCACACCGCACGCACCAAGCACACCGCTTCCTACGACGCAAATTTTTTCCAGATTCAATTTTTGTTCTGCCGCAAACAATCTCAGTTCCTCAAGCATCGAAAAGAAGGCAACACGAAATGTGTCGTCGATATAGCGGAAATACTTGAAGAAGCGAAGAGATGCTGGCATAAACAACAACTTCTGCAGAAGCCTTTTCTCGGCCGAAGTGTCCGGTGCGTGCACTGTCAAAAAAAGGTCTTTGCCAATAGTCGAATCGAACAGTCCGCGAACGTAAAACTTGGCAAGCGAAAGACACTTAAAGAAATCACTTGGACTCTCGTCCAAAGAAGCCATGGGCTCAACATTCAGTACCGCCATACGCTTGGTGTAGCAACCATGAATCAGTGCCTTTCGCCGAATATTGTTGTTATTCTTTAATGCCACTCCGTAGATTTGATGCAACAGTAAGTAAAATCCGTCGAAATTAGTGCTTAGATCGATTTCCAGTACCTTTTCTGCGAGCAGCCGCCTCGAAGCGAGTGACTCGATGATGGCTCCCCAATGCTCCTCCGCTATCCCCCATAAGATGGTGGGAGCGCAGCAATCTCGATAACTGTTGTATTCGCTAATCAAAAACAGGAACTCTCTCCGCGAGAACTTTGATCGAAACCATTCGATTCCCCACTTAGCACCGGCCTGCCGCCGGACGATGGGGACTTCGACTAATCCGATCGAAATCGCAGCTGCGAGTCTGTGGGCGCCATTTAGAAGCAGTAGATCATTTGAAATTGGTATCGCCCACTCCTGCAGGAAGCCATTAGTCTCTATAGATTGCAGAAGCCTGTGAGCCTCCAGCTCATAGTCCTGCACTCCTTGCTTAACCACATGGTGGGCGGAATTGTTGAGATCCGGCGGCTCAACCCCTCCCGTTCTCAGGATGATGTGCTTTCGGTACAACGCGACGATTAGATCGGCATCCGCTTTCCTTCGGTTACCGATCACATCGAAATATAACTTCTTCAGGAATACATCCAGGCGATTTACCGTCAGAAGCGAGGTCGGATTCCGGTGTTCCATCTATACACTCCGGAATTCGGTAGGTGTGTAGGCAAGGCCGACCTGACGCTGCGTCGACGTTACAATCAATTTTCGAACGCCCCAGCGTTGGTCAAGGTCCAGCCTCTCGCCATCATCGCTCACCAAGCCCACGTTAAGGAAGTATTCACCAGCGACGACATTGAGCTTGAACGCAATCTCAACCTTATTTGCTCCCCTCAGCAACGCGAGGCCCTTCCCGGAAAACTGGTTGTTCGCACCAAGTACTCGGACGCCTTGAACGCTTCGAAGACCGAACCCAAGAATGACACTGGAAAACTCAAGTTCCGCAAAAATTTTCAAAGACAGCACCACATCGTCGCCACACTCGAAGGCCTCGTGCTGTTTGCCATCGGCAACCGCTAGGTCAACCTCTGATATCACGGCCTCTTGAGTTCCAAGGAAGTCAGGAAAATATTCTGTCTCAAGGTAGATCTTCTTCAGGGGATGGCGCTTTACCTTGACGTTTTTGGTCTCAGGCTTGCCTGTGATCTTCAACAACCGCTCGTATGTCCGGATTGAATCGAACACAGGCTCTGCTGGGAGTTTGGCACCCTTCTCCAGGATGTGAGCACTAGTACACAGTCGCCCAACAGAGTTGAGGTCATGGCTAACAAATAAGATGGTTGTACCTATTCCCTGGAGCGCCTTGAGCCGGGTCATACATTTCAGTTGGAACGCCCCATCTCCAACGGCTAGCGCCTCGTCAACAATGAGAATTTCCGGTCGCACATTCACCGCGACAGAGAATGCAAGCCGGACCACCATTCCGCTGGAATAGGTCTTGATCGGCTG
>Ga0164293_10004197_pt1 | contig 12323 bp, 9 predicted proteins | sample GEODES118metaG_FD_111487 | JGI IMG/M metagenome (GOLD analysis project Ga0164293, IMG submission 111487) | Eutrophic lake water microbial communities from Lake Mendota, Wisconsin, USA - GEODES118 metaG | ecosystem: Environmental > Aquatic > Freshwater > Lake | place: USA: Lake Mendota, Wisconsin... | reverse complement strand
TTGGGGTCGGCCAATTCAACGAGGTCACTCACTTGGAAAATCAGAGGGTTGGAGACCCCGTTCGGACCAGCGACCCTCAACTCACGAGACCCCAAAGCGGCCCCGGGTGATGCCACGCATTGAAGCGTGATGGATTGGCCAGAATTGACCGGCACGCTGGACAGGCCAAACGTTGCGGATTCCAGTGTGACAGGCGGTGCCGTGGGTGCCACCGGGATCGCGCTCAATCCGGATCCGGTGACCAGCACCTCGGAGATTCCGCTCAGAGCCTCTCCTTTGAGGGTGATCTGCTGGGTGGATCCCCGTTGGATCCAGGTCACCGATGCGGAATCCAACTTGGGCGCCGATTGGGCGAAAAGGCTGGGGATGGCCAGCAGCGCTGACACCCAGGCGAGGGTGAGTCTCATGAAAACAGGAGGGCTTCCGTGGGTTCGGTGTGCCTTGAGGAAATCGGGTGTCGATGGTGAGAGGTCGCCTCAACCAAAAAGCGCGCTCACGGGTTCGGCCTGGACCAGTTCGCGGGGTTGGTTCAGGTGATTCATGACGATGGTGTGCGGGTCGATGCCGAGGGCGTGGTACACGGTGGCCACGATCTGGGTCGGGTGGACCGGAGTTTCGATGGGCGAGGATCCGGTCGCATCCGATTTGCCATACAAGGCTCCGCGGCGAATCCCGGCACCCGCGATCAAAGCCGTGTAGCAATAAGGCCAGTGGTCGCGACCGTCTGGCGAGTTGGTGTTGCCGCTGGTGCTGACGCCGAGGCGCGGGCTTCGGCCAAACTCGCCGAGGGCCACCACCAGGGTTTCCTTCAGGAGGCCCCGTTCGTCGAGATCTTCCAGCAGAGCGCTGAGGCCGGAATCGAGCTTGGGGCAGTGCAGGTTGCGCAGTGGGCCGAAGTTGGCGGCGTGGGTGTCCCAGGCGTCCACGGTGGGGTCGCCATTGGCCACGGCGGGCCAGTTCATCTGCACGAAGCGGGTCCCGGATTCCAGAAGGCGACGGGCCAGGAGCAGACCTTGACCGAAGGTGTGACGGCCGTACTTGTCACGCAGGGTGTCCTTTTCTTTGGACAGGTCGAAGGCATCCCGGGCGCGACCGCTGCTGACGAGGTCGAAAGCCTTCTGGTAGTAGCGGTCCAGGGCGTACTTCTCGACGGCTTTCTCCATCTCCGGCATGGCATCATTGACCGCCTTCAGGAGGGTGGAGCGGCGGTCCAGGCGTTCTTTGCTGATTTCTTTGCGCAGCGTGAGGTCGTCCAAGTTGATGCCCTTGGCCGGATCTTGATAAAAATAATAGGGGTCGTAGGCGGCCCCGAGAAAACCCGCCGTGCCGCCCTTGCCGATGACGTTCGATTCCTGGAGCGGTCGCGGCAGCATCACAAAGGGCAGCATCGGGATGTCCAGCGGCTTGAGCCGGGAGATCTGGGCTCCCATGTGTGGGAAGTCGTTCGGGGCCGGCGGTTCCAACTGACCCGAGGGCGAGACGCGATCCGGCGTGTAGCCGGTCATGATTTGATAGATCGCTGCTGTGTGATTGAAGAGGCCGGCCGGCGTGTAGCTCATCGAACGGATCAGGGTGGCACGGTCGATTTGCTGGGCCAGTTTCGGCATGACTTCGCTGAGCTGAATGCCGGGCACCTTGGTGCGGATCGGCTTGAAGTCGCCGCGGACATTGGATGGGGCGTCGGGCTTCGGATCCCAGATGTCGATATGGCTCGGGCCTCCCTGCAGGTAGATCATCAGGACCTGCTTGGCCGAGCCCCATCCATTCTTGGGTTGGCCAGGCGCTGGTCCGGTGCTCTTGGGTTGTTCGGCCTGCAGGCGCAGGATGTCGGCCAGGCTCAGACCGAGCAGGCCCGCACCGCCCAGGCGCATGAATTCTCGGCGATTGTAACCGTCGCAGGTGGCGCCAGAGAGGCCAGGAATGGAGATCATGAGGGAATCGTGGTGGGGTTCTTGGGGCGTCGTTTCCGCTCCGGGGGTCAGCGATTGAAGAGGAAGGCGGGGCTGTTGATGAGCGCCCACGCCAGATCTTGGGCTCCTTCCAGGCGTTGGGCTCCGGAGCCGAGGCGGATCGAGTTCAACTCTTTGGGAGTCGGAAGTCGGCAGAGACAACTCAAATAGATTTCCTCGATGACCTTTGCATCATCGGACTGCTCGGTGACCAGTCGGGCAAAGCGGTTGTCGGAACGGTTCACGCACTCGCCCAAGGTCTTTCCGTTGATCAGGTTCAAGGCGTGGGAGAGCGTCACATGGCTGCTCCGTTCGCATTCGCAGGCGCTCTGGCGCTTGGGGCGTCCGAACAGGGTGAGGAAGTCGTTGCCAGCCACCATGCCGTCGGGAAGCTGCGCAGCACGCAGACCGTCGGGCAGGTTGGAGAACTGCAGCGGTTTGCCTGTGGCAACAGCGATGGAATCGAGCATCTGTTCGGCGCTCAGGCGACGGGGCAGGGAATGCGAGAAATTGACCAAGTCGTCCTCGTTCCAACGGTTCGGCACGATGCTCAGTTGGTAGGTCCGTGACAGGACCATGTGGCGGATGAGTTTTCGGACATCATGCCCGTCGGCCACAAAACGGGCCGTAAGGGCCTCCAGCAGGGCCGGATTGCTCGGAGGATTGCCGGCGCGGATGTCGTCCACCGGGTCGATGATCCCGCGTCCGAAGAAGTAGCTCCAGAACCGGTTCACCGTGGATTTGGCGAAGTACGGATTGTCTTGGGAGGTCAACCAAGCCGCGAAGGCCTCCCGGCGGTCCTCTCCGGAGGCGATGGATTTGTTTTCGCCATAGGGCACCTTGGGGGCCACCACCGCGTCGTTCTTGGGATGCTTGATCTCACCGCCTTGATCATTGTGATACACGACCTCTTCGGAGACCTGCTCATGGGCGTAGGTTTCAGTACCCCGGATCAGATGGTCGCGGCCGAGGGTTCCAGGCTTGAAGGCCACCTGGGCAAAGAAGGCACCGAACTCGTAATACTGGTTCTGGGTCCAGCGTTCGAACGGGTGATCGTGGCATTTGTTGCAGTTGAATCGAACCCCCAGAAACGTCTGGGAGATGTCCTCGGTCATCTTCCCGGAATCGCGCAAAGCCCGGAGGTAATTGCCGGCCGGATTTTCAAAGGTGCTGCCCTTGGCGAGCATCAGGTCGCGGGTGAACTGATCGAAGGGGCGGTTCGTGGCAAACTGGTCGCGGATCCAGCTTCGGAACACCCAGACACCTTTCTTGCCAAGGTTTTCGGAATTGCACTGGAGCAGATCTGCGAATTTGTTGGCCCAGAATTCCGAGTACGCGGGGGATCCGATGAGGCTGTCCACCAAGGCCTCCCGCTTTTTGGCGGAACCGGTGGTGTCGGTGAGGAAAGCCCGAACCGCCTCCGCCGTCGGCGGTTGCCCGGTGATGTCCAGAGAGACTCGCCGGATGAATTCGGCGTCGTTGCACAGTTCGCTGGGATTGATCTTCAGTCGCTCCAGTTTCGTGTTCACCGCCCGGTCGATGAAATTGTACTCCGGCATCGCGGCGAAACGGAATCCGGTGCGGTCCCCCATGACGGTGACCTCGCGCGCATCGTAAAGCCCTTCGTAGCGTACCAACACGGCCATCTCGCCTCGACGCAGCGGAATCACAGTGCTGCCTTGGACCAGAGCCACCTCCTCATTGTTGCTGCTGAGGACGGCCTCACGGGTCACATCGCGCGTGGAACCATCCGGGTAGGTGGCCACCACCAGCAATTGATGGCGCCGACCCGGCAGGTCGAGCTCGACCTTCTCCGGAAGGATTTGGATGCGGGTGGGCCGATTGGAGGAGACCTCCTGGAAGTGGGCGCCTTCGGAAATCCACTGGCGCAGGGTCTTGTGGTAGCGCGAGCCCGGCACCAGCGCTTGTCGTCCTTCATGGGGAATGTCTGCCAGGGGCTTTTGCAGCATGAGGGATTCATCGACATGGACGCGGTTGAAGCGTCTTCCGCTCTGGTCGTTGATCAGGGCTTGGTAGTCGTATTCCGGATCGTAGCCGCGGAGCGCGAGTTTGAAGCCGTTCTTCCCCTTGGCTGAACCATGGCAGGGTCCGGAGTTGCAGCCGGCCCGGCTCAGGATCGGCTCGATGTCCCGGACGAATCCCACTGCGGGGGAAGCAATGCTTTGGACATCGACCTCCAGGCGAGCGCTCTTGCCCGCGGCGGTGATCAGGACCGTCGATTTTCCGGCCTGACGCGGGGTAAGATATCCGTCGGCATCCACTTCGAGGGCCGCCGACTCGGGCTTCAAACGGGCCACGGCGCTGAGATCGACCCAGGAACCGTCGGCGCATTCTCCAAGCACCAGCACCTTCCGAGAATCCCGACCATCGAGCAACGTGAGTCGGTTCGGCTCCAGCCTCAGCGAACGGAGGGAAGGCACCGGTGGTGCGGCCGGAATCGGTTTATCGGATCCGCGTTCGGCTGAATGCAGCGCAGGGCAGCTCAGTGACAGGCCGACGCTCACGACAGCCATCCAGAATCTCAGGGGCAAACGCATAGGCCAAAAGGGGAAGTGTCAAACCCTAGTGAATTGGGATCGTTGGACACAAGAGGCGTTCCCTAAAGTTGAAGTTTTTTGGACTCGGGAGATCGAGCCTTCAAGCGCCCCCGGCTCTGGAGGGTGTCGCAGGTGTCGGTGACCTTGGCCTTCCAGAAATCCTTAGAGACAACTGCGACTGCATCCGTGTAAGGTTGGGGAGTTCAATTGTCCTTTCTGTCTTTGTTTAGCTGTCTCCATTTCCGATGAAGAGCAATCCCGTCTCCAAGCGCTCCGGTATTCTTGCTGGTGGCAACTGGATCATCGATCGAGTCAAGATGGTCGACGCCTATCCTGGGCTCGAGCAACTGGCCAACATCAAAAGCCAACACCAAGGCACTGGAGGTTCGCCCTACAATGTGCTGCTGGATCTGGCCAAATTGGGGGTCGAGTTTCCGCTTCTGGGCGCTGGCCTGGTCGGGAAAGATGCCATGGGGGCATCCATCCAAGAAGACTGTGCCCAGCACAAGATCGACACCAAGTACTTGAAGGCGACTGCGGAGGCTGAAACGAGCTATACCGACGTCTTCACCGTTCAATCCAACGGCAAGCGCACCTTTTTCCATTACCGCGGCGCCAATGCACTGTGGGACGGCAAGGATCTGGATTTTTCCAAGGTCAAGGCGCGCATCTTCCACCTGGGCTATCTGTTGTTGCTCGACAAGATGGATGTCGTCTCCAAGGACGGCACCACGGCTGCAGCCAAACTGTTGGCAGCCGCACAGGCTGCTGGCCTGAAGACCAGCATCGACGTGGTCAGTGAGACGGGCGACCGCTTCAAGACCGTGGTGACGCCGGCTCTCAAGCATTGCGACTACGCCATCATCAATGAATATGAGGCGGGCATGGTGACCGGTTTCCGCATCCGCAAGGAAGGGGTCTTGGACACGGTTTCATTGCGCCATGCGGCCGGGGCCATCCTTCAGTTCGGCGTCAAGGAACTGGTCGTGATCCACTTTCCGGAGGGGTGCTTTGCCCGAACCCGGGACGGCAAGGACCATTGGCAGCCGTCGCTCAAGGTTCCGGCCAAGGCCATCGCGGGTTCCGCCGGGGCGGGGGATGCCTTCGCCGCCGGTGTGCTTCTGGGTCTTCACGAGGGTTGGGATCTCCAAAAGTCGTTGCTCACGGGTGTGTGTGCGGCCGCGGCGTCGTTGTCGGACCCCACCTGCACCGGAGGCATGAAGCCTTTGGCCCAGGTGGAGGCTCTGAAGAAGAAGTACGGTGTGCGTCCGCCCCTGGAACCGGGCGAAGATTGATCGATGGGTTGTCGATTCGAGAGGTTCTCACAACACGAAGGCCGCAGGGATTCCTGCGGCCTTGTTCGTTTGGGGTGCGCCCGGCAGGGCGCACCCGATGATTTCGCATCCGGCTCAGGGCAACTCTTCGATGGAGAGGTCCTTGAATTGGACCCGGGTCTTTCCATCTCCGTGGATTTGCACGGCCAGTTTGCCATGGGGCATTACCTTGGGATCTTTTTCAGTGTAGTCCACAGTCTGGATACCGTTGATCTTCAGGATCACCCGACTCCCGTTGGCTCGGATCTCATAGTGATTCCACTGAGCGGTTTTGACGGCCTTCCGGACGGTCTCGGGATCGGGCTTGGCGAGGATCGTGTTCCGCCGAGATTCGTCATAGAGCGCGCCATACCAACCCTCGCCGATGTCGGCCTGGTATCCGATCATCTCGTGGTGGTTGGGGATGCGTTCGCTACGGATCTGGACTCCGGAATTCACGAATCCTTCGGTGCCCTCGATCTTGAACTGCAGGCGCAGGACGAAGTTCGTGTAGCTGCGGGTGGTGGCGAGGAACTCGTTTCGCAGGGCGCGTTGATCCACGCTGCCGGCCGTGATGGCGCCCTCTTGGACCGACCAGATCTTCGGGTCGCCTTCCCAGCCCTGAAGAGTCTTTCCATCGAAGATCGACTTGGCTTCCCCGGCCCACATCGGGAGTGCAAGCAGGGCCATGGCGACGACACGGATCTTGAGGGGATTCATGCGCGGAGTCTGCGGATCCATTTCCGGCGAGTCCAGCCCCGGGGAACATGGCGATCCCAAGCGAGACCGTGGCCTGAATCGTGTACTGGGTAAAAAACATCGGACCTCATGGTTCTCCTGGAGGGTTCCAGAATGGAAACCGCGTCCCGCCGTGGAGTGCTTCTTCGCAATCTCGCTGAAGCCCTTCCAAGGGATCGGTCGTGCTGGTCACGCCATCCCTTTTCTCCCCGCTAAATCGTCCCGGCTGAATCGTTGGCGGTCTTCAGTTTTGCTCGGAGCGCCTCGACGACTTCGGTGGGCACGAACGGCGAGACGTCGCCTTTCAGGCGGGCCACCTCTTTGACCAGGCGCGAACTGAGGAAGGAATACGAATCCTTGGGCATCAGGAAAACGGTTTCCACGTTCTCGTTGAGTTTGCGGTTCATCAGGGCGAGCTGGAATTCGAATTCAAAGTCGCTGACGGCCCTCAAACCACGGACCACCGCACAGGCTTTGTGGTGAATGACGTAGTCCACCAGAAGTCCCTCAAAGGTTTCCACAACCACATTGCCCAGATTCGAAACGGCCGAGAGAGCCATTCGCTTCCGTTCCTCCAGGCTGAAGAGCGGGTGTTTGCCTTCGTTGTGTGCCACGGCGAGGATGACTCGGTCGAACATTTTGGCCGCACGCTGGACCACGTCGAGGTGGCCGTTGGTGATGGGATCGAAGCTCCCGGGATACACGACGGTTCGCATACGAGTATGTTAGGGGTTCTGAGCCATGAATGGAAGTTGCCCCCTGCCAAGTCATCTGTCTTCCATCGGAACGTCTTCCCGGCTCGGTGGTGTCTGAGGTTGAATCTTGAGAGACTTTGAGCGTCGATAAGAGCCGTTGGTCCCACTGCCCACCACACCGATGCTCGTTCTCCTGATCCTGGTAGCAGCGAGTTTCTTCTTTGCACTCGCCGAATCGGCCTTGTTTTCCCTGGGCTCGTGGCGCGCGCGCCGTCTGGTCGAATCCGGTCGCCGGGGCAGCGAACGGGTCGGGAACCTTCTGGCGCACCCCGCCGATGTCCTCGCAGCGATCGCTCTGGGCAATACGCTCTCCAACTCGCTGCTGGTGGCCTTGACCGTGGGGGGTGGGCTGGCCCTCGATCCGGGAATCCCCGGGGTCTGGTGGGCGGCGTTGGGTCTGCTCCTGCTGTTGTTGACGTGCGAGGTCACCCCCAAGGCACTGGGCGTCCGGAGCCCGGAGACCTGGGCGTTGAGAGTCGCTGAACCACTGTGGCTGTTTGTGAGTCTCACCCGGCCGGTGCGGAAAATTGCTCAAGCCTGGGTGGATGGCGTCGTGGAGCGCTTGGTGCCCAAGTCCGCCAAGATCCAGACCGGCGTGTCCGACGATGAGTACGCCGATCTCATTGAATTGGCCCACCAGCAGGGAACCCTGGGGGCCGGAGAGAAGGAGATTCTGCTTCAGGTGCTTTCACTCGATCAGCGGACCGCTCGGGATGTGATGCAACCGCGGGCTCGGATGGTGCTGCTGAGCGATGACCTGCCCATGGACCAGATGGTGGCGGAAGCTCGAAAATCGGGGCATCACTGGATCCCTCTTTACGACGAATCGCCCGACAATGTGGTCGGTGTTCTGAACACTCGGACCCTCCTGCTCGATGCCGACACCGACCTCTTCATGGCGATGGAATTTCCGTCGTTCGTGCCCGAGAGCATGAATCTGCTGAAACTCTTCGAATCCATGCAACGACAGCACCGAGGCGTGGCGATCGTGCTCGACGAGTATGGGAGCACCGCAGGCTTGCTGACCTTGCAGGACATTCTGGTATCGGTCGTCGGTCCCATTCGTCGGGAAGGGGAGGCTCAAGGCTTTGTCTTCGAATGCCTTGCTCCCGGACGCTGGAGGGTCAATGGGGCCATGCGCTTGGACGATTTCCGGCGCGAGTATCCGGCGCTGATTCCGCCTGATGACCTCGAGACCATGGCCGGGTTGGTGCTGTGGTTGGCGGATGTCGTGCCCACCGTGGGCGAGGTGTTCCGGTATCAGGGGCTCCGGATCACCGTTAAGCAAGCCGACGAGCGACGCATCCGGGAACTGCTCGTGGAGACGGAGGCCGCACTGTGAGCCACGAGTGGATGCACTGGATTTCGGTGACCGGCTGGCTGCTGGTCTCCTTCTTCCTCTCGGGCATGGAAGCGGGGGTCTTCGCCCTGAGTCGGCTCCGGGTGCGACAACGCGCGCGGGCCGGCAGCGGCAACGCCCGTCGCCTGCTCGCCTACATGGATCGTCCGGAGGATTTTTTATGGACCATTCTCGTGGGCAACACGGTGGCCAATTTCGCGGCCGTGGCACTGATCTGGCAGGATCTCCAGGGGTGGGCTAAGGGGCGCGAGTGGGCAGTGTGGGCGATGCTGCTGGCCATCGGGTTGGCCATTTACCTGATCTGTGAATTGTTGCCCAAGCGCCTGTTCCAACGCATGCCCAACCGGCTCTGCCTGTTGCTGCTGCCGGTGTTTGCCGCCATCCATTGGATGCTTTCACCGGCTGTATTCCTGGTCGCCCGATTTGCTCAGGCGTTGCTCTGGGTGACCGGAGACCGAGCGCTGAGCAGCCGCCTGTTCGCCAATCGGGATGAGTTGAAAGCCTTGATCCAATCGAGCACCGGTGAGTTGTCCAAGACGGAACGCTCGCTCATCAACCGCGTCATCGACGCTCAGAATCTGACACTGTCCCGTGTGGCCAAGCCCTTGGATTCAGTTCAGACCATCACGGCGTCGGCCACTTTGGAAGAGATCCAGAACTTGTGTCGCCGCGAAGGGCGGACGCGTATGCCGGTGTGGAGCGGTCGAGGTCCAGGTCGCCGGATCGAGGGCATCGTCAGCCTCAAGGACGTGCTGTATTCGGAGCCGGATGGCCAGCGCAAGACGGCACGGGATTGGTTGCGACCAGCCCTCTTTCTGGAGGATTCGCTCCGCATCGAGGAAGCCCTTCGAGCCTTTCAGCGTTCCGGAGAGCATCTGGCGATCGTTCGTGGACCCGGTGGGGTCGAGGTGGGCATCGTGACGCTGTCAGATGTCCTCGGGGCTTTGTTCCTGGAGGTGCAATCGTGAGTGAATCCTCCTCGGTCCTCGAAGTGGTGGGCAAGCTGTCGCTGGCCTTGTCGCTGGTGGTGTTCAACGGGTTTTTCGTCGCGGCCGAATTCGCTCTGGTGAAGGTGCGGGACACCCAGTTGGAGGGGTTCATCCAGCAACGCCATCGGCGGGCGGGGATGGTTCGCCATATTCTGGCCCACCTCGATGGGTACCTGAGCGCCTGCCAGTTGGGCATCACTCTGGCCAGCCTCGCTTTGGGATGGGTGGCCGAGCCGGTCTTTGCCTTGCTCCTGGAACCGGTGTTCGGTTGGTTTCAGATCGAGTCCGCCCAATTGCGGCACTTGCTCTCGGCCTCGGTAGGCATCATGGCGGTGACCTTTTTCCATGTCGTGGTGGGGGAGCAGGCCCCGAAATTCATCGCCATCAAACGCCCGCTGCCATCCTCGCTTTGGGTGGCCTATCCGCTTCACTGGTTCTATGTGGTGACCTATCCCTTGATCTGGGTCCTGAATTGGACGTCGCTCTGGGTGTTGCAACGGTTGGGCATCGAGTCTTCGGGGCATGGTGAGGTTCACTCGGAGGAGGAGCTTCGATTGATGTTGGGGACCACGCTGGCCGCCGGCGGGAGTTCGGTCTTGGCCCGTGAAATCGTTCAGAACTCGCTCGACCTGGGAAGACGCCGGGTGCGTGAAGTGATGCGACCTCGGCGAGAGATCGTGGCCTTGGACATTCGCCGCCCCATCGCCGAGTGCCTCCGCTTGGCTGACGAGACTCGGTATTCCCGGTTTCCCCTGAGCGATGGAGGAGATCTGGACCGATTGGTCGGTGTGGTGCACGTCAAGGACATCTACTTGCGCCGAGGTGCTGGAGGGTTGGCGTCAAATCTGCAGTCCAACTCCAAGCCGGTCATCTATGTCCCGGAGACGGCGCGCTTGGACCGGCTGCTGCAACTCTTTCTGGATCGCCGCCTTCATCTGGCGGTGGTGGTGGACGAATACGGCAGCACCACGGGCATGGTCACCTTGGAGAATGTCCTTGAGGAACTGGTCGGGCAGATCCAGGACGAGTTCGATCAGGAGAAGCCTCGCATCGAAGTGTTGGGCGAGGGCCAATGGCGATTGGACGGGTCGCTGCCTCTCTTTGAACTCTCGGAGTTGGTCCACGAAACCGTGGAGGGCTCGGAGGTTCACACGGTCGGTGGTTGGATGACCGAACAGCTGGGCGGCTTTGCCAAGATCGGCGATTCGGTGCCTCTCGGGGGCCATCAACTGACGGTGTGCGAGTTGGATGGTATGCGGGCCTCGCGGGTCCTCTTGGTCCGCACCCCGAAGCCGGCCTCCGAAGATCACTGAACCATGCGTCGATTCGTGCGGACGGTCCGGTCGATTCCCAGGATCGCTGCAAGCATCAGCGTTCCAGCCACGGCGGCTTCGACAGGGTGTCCGGTGGCCGCTCCAGCGATGAGTTGAGTCAGGGTGAGAATCAGCCACAGGCCGGCGGGAAACGCGTTGGGCACCTCGGGAATGGGCTTCTTCACCAAAAGCCACACGCTGGCGGCCAAGAGAGCCACGCCAGTGCCCACCCACTGGAGCCCCAGGCCTGGTATTGAAATGGGAAGCCCGACGATTGCCTGGGAGAGCCCCACGGAGACTCCCGACAACAGGGTGGTTCCGACCAGAACTGCCACCCCATAGCCGGAGCGACTGCGCCAGGGGCGGAGCAGGTAGCGCGTGAGACCACGACTGGCCAGAAGGTGGCTGAACCAGATCAGGAGATTCAGCTTCAAGGCCGCCGGAGTACGTGAGCCCACAAGGGCCGTCATGAGGCTGCCTACCAATGAAATCAATCCAGCCGCCGCGACGGTGTTCTGGGTGGGCAACCAGCGGTGCGTCTCCAGGGCGATCGCCACAGTGAATCCTCCCAAGAACCAACCCGCACCCCGAAGAGGCTCTTCCCCCGTCGAGGCCCCGATCGCCACGAAGCCGATGACCCCCGTCCAACCGAGAATCCGCCCGGCCCATCGCACCGAGACAGGAATGGGTTTCAGGGGAGCTCCAGGTGTTGCCATGCAGTCCGGGCAGAGAACACCAGAACGCGGTTTCTGGCCATCGGAAGCGATCGTCTGCCGGTCTGACCGAGTCGCATGAAATTGATGAGTATCGGCTTTCTTGTTCGCCGAGAGACATCGCAGTAGGGTCCGACCCGTGACGCGCATCATCATCACGGGTTCCAAGGGGCGGATGGGTCAGGCATTGCTGTCGTGTGCCAAGGATCATCCGGAATTGCAGGTCGTTGCCGGTTTGGATGTCGGCGACGATTTGGCGGCGGTTCTTCCGCTGGCCGATGCGGTCATCGACTTCACGCATCATGACGCCACTGCCCAGGTGGCGGCCTTGTGTGCGACCCACGGAAAAGCCCTGGTCATCGGCACCACGGGTCACAGCGACGTGGAGAAGGCGGCGATTCGGTCGGCGGCCGCCAAGATCCCGATGGTGTGGGCCTCGAACTACTCAACCGGAGTGAACACCCTCTTTTGGCTGACCCGGAAAGCCGCGGAAATCCTCGGCCCCTCTTTCGACCTCGAGGTGATCGAAACCCATCACCGCCTCAAGAAGGACGCGCCCAGCGGGACGGCCACCACCCTGTTGGAGATTCTGGGCGATGTCCGCAAGGTTCAGTTGGAGGAGGCGCTGCGCCACG
>Ga0164293_10004196_pt1 | contig 12326 bp, 2 predicted proteins | sample GEODES118metaG_FD_111487 | JGI IMG/M metagenome (GOLD analysis project Ga0164293, IMG submission 111487) | Eutrophic lake water microbial communities from Lake Mendota, Wisconsin, USA - GEODES118 metaG | ecosystem: Environmental > Aquatic > Freshwater > Lake | place: USA: Lake Mendota, Wisconsin... | reverse complement strand
TTCCGCATCGCCAGCGCCAATCCAGGTGTTGTAGAGACTTGGATAACCGCCACTACTAAAGGCGGTATCGATGAACGCTTGTTCCTCGGCACTAGTGATGGTGGCCAGATAACCACTCAATGGGCCGAGGCGTCTCAATGCTGAAGCTTCTCTTGCCTGACTCCAGCTGCCGTAGGCCTGAACAAACTGATACCAATGGCCATTGTCGGGGTTATAGATGGGATCCTCAATAGGTTGGTCACCATCGGAGAGATAGTCATTGCCGTCACCGCCGTAAAAGCTGTCCAGATCACCGCCACCATTGAGATTGTCATTACCATCACCACCTAGCAGCAAATCGTTACCAGCCCCGCCATTGGCGTAGCCACCATCGGCGCCAACATCGAGGCGATCATTGCCAGCTCCACCATCAAGATAATCGTAACCTCCGTGACCATAGAGATCATCATCACCAGCCAAGCCATAGAGATTATCGGAACCAGTATCCGTCTCGGGATTCGTCCTCGGTGCGCCGGAGAGAAGATCACGCCCCTCGCCACCAGTAAGATAGTCGGGCCCACTGGTGCCGAAAAACATGTTGTCGTAGGCACTGACATCGAAATGGGTGATTTCAACGGCTGATCCGAGCAGATTGCCTGCTCCATCACGTACTTTTGAAGTATCAAATTCCAGGCGATAACCATCGCCAGAAGCCAACAGGTCTACGCTTAGTTGGATAACTCGTCCATTGTCGCGGAAGACAACACTTGTTGTCGGTGCGGAAAATCCTGGAGGTGGAACGAGGCGGAACACCTCATCTGCGGCGGCAGTCAGCAGCACGGGCTCAGAGAAGGTGAAGCGGAAAGTGCGGAAGGAACGGCCAACCAAATCGCCTTCCACCACATTCCGATCAATGATCGTCGGGGCAACGACGTCGGGTGTCAGGGTCAAGGCCAGTGGATCGGAAAGACCCACATTGCCGCCACTATCTGTCACCCGTACCCGCACCGTCGCCGTCGTGCCGCCAGCGTTAGCAATGGAAGGAAGAACGGCCCGCAGATCAAAGGGGTAGGTGGGGTCCGCAGAGGTGACCACCCCATTGACGAGCACCTCAACACGGTCAACCAAGACATCATCGCGAATGGTGGTGCGCAGGGACAGGGTGGTGCCCTCCTGCACCTGAAGCCCTGGTGTGGCGGGGTCGATGTCAATGCCAGTCGTGTCGATCGTGCAGGTGGGGGCGACGCCGTTGAGATCAGGGGGAATCACATTCACCACCTGAAGGGAACTGGTTGGGCCACTGGTGAGCACATAGGCAAAACCAGAGGCAAAGGCAACGTCGATTGGATTGGCGGCAAGAACAACACGCGTTGTGTTGGCACCGGTATTGGCAGGATCTCGGGTATCGAGAAGATCAAGAACCGTATTACCAAAAACTCCACCAGGCCTGCCAACGATCACGCCCTGGCCGGATCCTGTCAGGGCTATGGCAGTGCCACCAATCGAGGTAATGTCGGGTCCACTGAGAAGAATGGGTGTCGATGAATTAGAAACATCAAAAGTGGCATAACCACCAGTGAAGCCATTGTCGACTGGCACATAGAGAACACCATCAGCTGCATACAGTTTGCGCTCGGTGGAATACGCCACTCCGCCTGGCAGGCTGCTGCTGCCACGGGAAAGCAGCAACTGTCCGTTGATCTCAAGGACATTGAGCTGGCCGGAACTGGTGAGCACATAGAGAAAATTGCCTTCGCGAGCCAGGCCACTGATGCTGGCGCCTATGGAGATATTGCCATAGTCTTCTGCTGTGAGCAGATCAAAGGACCTGATCAGTGAGCCCGAGGCAACATAGGCAATGCCATCGAGAGTTTCAACCTGGCTTGCCGCACCGCTGATCGATTCACGCAATACTGGTGTGACGGGATTGCCAAGATCGACGATGAGGAGCCGGTCGTTCGCAGCTAGAACGGCTCTTCGGGTCTGGGAATCGTAAGCAATCGCACCAGAAACTCCGGGCAGATCCAGAGTTGCGAGCAGCCGTGGATTTAGGGGGGTGGACAGATCGACAATAGCCAGACCAGAGCTGCCAAGGGCGATCAGGGCAGTGAGACCGCTCAGAGCCGGCAGGCCGGAGACGAGGGCAAGATCGCGCACCTCTCCCGGCAGGGCAAGGCTGCCGACGACACCGATCGGTAGACGAAAATCACCGAGGGGATCCTTACCGTTCTGCACGGCGTCGAAGTCGGAGAGGCCGTCGCTGTTGCTGTCCCGCTTAAGACTGGAGGTCCCGATGGCATGTTCGATGTCATCCGGCAGGCCGTCACCATCGCTATCCACCGCGGCACTGGGTCTAAAGATAAGGCCAGAGGCCAGATTGGCACCGCGTCCCGATACGGGAGTTACTCCACTGCCTTGAGCCACGAGTTGGCTGGTGGGATCAAAGATTGTGATGGAGTAGTTTGATTCGGCCGGCAGGAAGAATTCGAACTGACCAAGGGTGTTGCTGCGAGAGCGCAATGTTTGGCCACCAATGTCGACGGCGACATAGTCATTGCCCCAATCAAAGAATGGACGTCCCTGGTAGCCACTGCCAACGAGAGCCTTGGCTGTGGCGAGGTTGCCGCTGTCGTTTGACAGAACATTCAACCCTGCCCGCTGCAGCCCTTTGACCGAGGCGTTGTAACCAACTTCAAAATCAAAGCTCTGATCAAAATCAAGTTGGACTGGAGATGTGGCCAGATCCGTAGGCAGGCCATACAAGCTGAAGGCAGAATTGTCGAGATTGATATCGTTGATTGTGAGCTTCTGGTTGCCAATATTACGCAGTCGCACCGGCCGCTTCAGGATATCAACAGCACTGAGCTCTTGACCACCAAAATTGTTGCCATCGAGGAAATCGATCGTCAGCGTCGGACCCACCGCCTGGCCGAAGCCAGTGAGTTCGATGATGTCAGTAACCCCTTCGACATTGGAACGGAACTTCAGGGCACTGGTGGCTGCGCCTGCGACCTTGGGATCAAAGCTGAGGGTTACATCAACCTTTTGTCCAGGAGCAAGGGTGATCCGCCCTGGAGGTGCTTGAAGTCGGAAGCCGTTCCCTGTGGTGCTGAGATCATCGAGCAGCACGGGCTGCGATCCATAGCTGAGGAGTGTGAGCGTGATGCTCGCGGCGGCAGCGCCCGTGCCATCCGCCAGGGTGGTATCAAAGGCAAGCGTGTCAAAGACAGCGGAGCCATCGCTATGCAGGATCTCCAGGGCCGGGCGATTGACCGGCACAAACCATTCATGGCCAACATCAACAGCGCCGTCACTGCCAATGGAGTTCGTCAAGCCAACATAGTTATTGAGGCCCGTGATATAGCCAGCGACCGTGGTGTTGGCTTCATTGTAAATGGAAAGAGCGTCGAGAACTAACTGGGGGGTCCAGGAATTGTGGAGAGCAACAGTTGCAGGAGCCTTTGATTTATTAAATTTTTGCGTATCTGTTGAATAGAGGCCTTGAGCCATCACATCATCCGCCTCCCCGGCAATCAGCAGCGTGGACCCTTCCTTGGTATGGGTTAGGCCGATATTGTGGCCAATTTCATGAGCGCCATTGTGACCAAGCGAAAACTTTAGCTTTAAATCTGTATCGAATAAATTAGAAAAAGCAAAAAAGTTTCCGAGGTAGAATTCGATCGGCCCGCCGCTAATATTATTAATAACCTGAGCAGCCCTGAATGCCAACTCTTGCTTGTTGTAATTATTCCGGTTTGTGTAGAGGTCAATAATCTTATCGAAGTCAATATCGGCCTTGGCGAACGCAGAGGTGGCCCCTCCCAGGGCTGCGCCAGAGATCACACCAGGAGGGTTGTAATTGATCTTAGCCGTACCATCCAAAAAGGTGATGGAATTCACTCCTACACCACCACTCGCCGAAGACTGTATCCCATTGAGACCGGCGTCATCGTAGAGCTTCTGGGTCTGGCTGCGGATGACATCCAGCAAGGCCGTGCGCTCAGCCGGCGTATCAATCAGAGCCTTTTGGGTGGCATTCGCAAAGCCATATTTGCCGCCCGTATTATTCACCACCTCCAGCAATTGAGCCTCCCAGGAGGACGGGTCAAACCAGAACTTCTCGGGATCAACCCCTTTGCCTTTGAGGGAAAGAGAGCCCGCCATACCACCGCCTGCGCTGGTAAAGCTGACCTGGAGGGAATCCGACTGCTGGCCGCTGGCCACGGGATCAAACCAGAGTTCATTGATGGAATTCGAATTGTAAAAATGCTGACCACCGCTGATCTTCACATCGGGTCGAAGACCAATGTATTCAACAGGAAGAACCCTCAGCTGCTTCCCAGCGCCGTCATTCAATGTCTGGGCAAATTCAAGGGTGGCATCCGTGTGATTGTCATCGGCCGCATCAATGATGCGCGAGACGTACACGTCCTGCTTGGTGGTTGCCTGGCTTCCATCCGCCTTTTGTTCCAGAACTTCAATATGGATTTTGGAGCCATAAAGCTTGTCTTTATCCAGCTGATTGCTGTTCAGGAGATCACTGCCAAACATTTCGCTGAACGTCTTCATTGAGAAGGCAAAACCCCTCGTGGCGCCCGTCCCTGCTCGCAGCATGAAGGTTTGGTCCACCAGGTCAAGATTGCCAGCTTTCTTGGCGAATTTCTCCAACGTCTCGTCGACGTCGATCGTGACCTGGATCCAGGGTTGTTCCTTGCCCGGGGGGTCGGCCGCCGGTGGAGGGCAGTCGAGGTTTGCTGTACCGGGGGTCGGCGGGCTGTCCGGCAGGGCTGCCGGAGCCGTCCATTCCCTGGTGAAGCGAATGCCACCCTCACCGTTATGGGAGTAGAGAGGGAGTGTTTCTGGCGCGAGGGTCTCTTCGACCCCGGTGGGATCGAGATCTTGTGGCTGGAGTGGCGGACCACCATCACAGCCGTTGCCACCCGGTGGCGTCATGCCATGCCACCCCGGCCGTGTCACGCCGCTGTCGGGATCCGTCACCACGAACTGCCCATCTTGGCTCACCGTGCCGGTGCCATCGATCACCAGTCGGCCGGTGGTGTGATCAAAACTCAGCAGATTGAGTTTGGTGCCTGGTGCGGCGTTAAAAACATTCGGCAGTGTTAGCTGTAGCGGTGTAGAGAACACCGCCGCCCCTGGGGCCTGAATGGTGAGGTCAAAGGTGTGCTGCAGGATCCCCGGGGGCAGCATGTCCCGCACCAGCTCCGGCGGCACCGTGGCGATACCGACCTTGGCATTGGCCAGCGGCTGCCCGTTTTCGCCGATGACTGAGCCGGGCTGAACCAACAGTTGGATCCGGTTGCGTTCCGCCTCAAGCAGGTTTGGAGCCCCCTCCACTGGTGTGCCAACCACCGTGGGCTGATCCGCGGCGATCGTGGTGAGGATGCTGGTGGAGAGTCGCGGCAGATAAATCTCGCCGCGGTTGAGATTCTCCTGCTGCTCGGCGGACGAGCCCATCGTGCCCATGATGGTGTTGTCCTGACCTGGTCGAATGGTGACGTCCATCACCATCTCCGGGAAAAACGCACCTGATGGAGCGTTCGTCGCGGTGCGACCATCGACAGCCACCTTGACGACCCCGGCAGGGACATCGTTGATGCTGAAACGGCCTTGCGCGTCCGTGTAGACCGCCCCGTTCTCGAGGCCAAGGATGTAGACCTTGACGCCGGCCAGCCGCTCAAGGAACACGTCGTCATCGGTGTGGGCAGCACCATCGGGTCCGACGCGAAAATCGTCAAAGGTCATGGGCTTGAGATCAGCCCCTGGACCGATCACAAAACCGGAGATCGTTGTTCCCGGAACCGGCGTGCGGCTGACGGTGGAGAATTGACTATTCCATGAGCCGCCGGGACTGCCATCACCGTCTGCGTCCAGGAGGGCAGCATCGCCGCTGGCCTTAATTAGCGAGCCATCGAGATGTAGATCGATGGCATTGGCGCCCGGCATGGCCTGATCAAGGAACAACCAGGCACTCGTGCCTAGGGGGGAGACGACAACCACACCCGGCAGGCGATGTCCAGCCGCATCTGTGGCATAGAAGCTGCTGCTGGTGAGGCTGCTCGGATCGACGGGTCGGGTGAAGATGACCTGGGGCCGAAACGTGACGCCAACCTCCGTTGCTCCGTTGGTGGGGCTCACCTTTTCAATCGCGAAGGGAATCGCCGTTGGCAGACTCAAGCCGATCTGGGAGGTGGTGACGTTGCCGGAGGCATCGGTTGCCGTCAGGGTGAGTTGGTGATCCCCCGGGGAAATCGTTCGCAAACTGAGCGCTTCATCAAAGGCGCCGGATAAGGGATCGAACGTCAGGGAGCGTTCGACGCCCCCATCGAAGCGATAGCTGAGGCCCTGCAAGGAGGAACCGGTTCCTGAAGCGCTTCCGGACAATCTCGCCCCTGCGGCCAACTGGTCGCCCTCTGCGAGGCTGCTGAGGAGGATGGTCGGGGCTGTTGAATCGATCGTGAAGCGGTACTCCGGCGCCGTGCCGGTATTGCCGGCCGCGTCCGTGGCACTGAGGGAGAGCGTGTGCAATCCTTCGCTTAGGGAGCCGTACAAGGCAGCCAAGTTGACGGAAAAGCGGCCTCGCCCATCCACAGCGACGTTCTGGTGAGCGCCACCATCCAGGCGGATGTCGACACCCGACAGCCCTGTGAAATTATCGAGCGCATAGCCCTCAAGGACAGGGGCCAGCGACAAGACCACATCGCCTTGTTGCTCAAGTAGCACGAAGGGTGCGCGGGTGTCCTTGTCGCTGCTGAATCCATTGAGCACCCAGTGGGCGACAGCATCGCCGATGCCTTGGCCAGCTTTGTTGGAAAAGTCGAAGTGAATGCCCGCATAGATCCGGCTGCGGCCGGCCTCATCGGCAGCGGCACGGAAATCGGCGAAGCTGCGGTTGACGCCGGGGAGGCTGATGCTGTCGGTGGTAAAAGGGATGGAGCCAAGCAGCTCGGTGAGCACCGTGGCGGCGGCGGCGCTGTAGGTGGAGTGCCCCGAGACGTACTCAGGATGGTTGGGGGTGACGAGCAGGGGCTGCCAGGTGGAATCCGCAGTGGTGTCAGGGTTGCCATCAAGATCAGCCTCGCGGATGGCGGTGATCGGCCGCCAGGCGTCATAGGTGTATTTGGCATCCCAAGCGGCAATGCTGGAGTCAGCGAGAGCGACGTTGAGAATCGCCAGCAGACGGGCGGCAGAGCCGAGGAGGATGTTCCCGGAGGCGGCCAGGTCGTTGGCAATGTCATTCCAGTGGCCCGGCGGCGTATGTGTACCGCCGCCATCGGCCCAGAATCGGGCGATGGCGGTTTGTTCTGGGGTGCGGGTGCTGGAGGTGGCTGACCCAAGGGAACGGGTCTGCTGGAAGTCAGCCGTGTAGGCCTCACTGGTGAGGGCGGGAGGGGCATCCGGTCGGAACTGGTTGCCGCTGGTTAGGGAGAAAGGAGTCAGGGAGGCCCACTGGGGCGTCTGGGCCAGCTCGAAGCTGGGGGCAGTGGGCCGCCACTGGCCTGGAGCGGTGCCACCGACGGCGGTGAGAAAAGCATCCCAGCCGTCATGTTCCCGCAGGGCAATGACAGCGTCAGCGACGGATCGGCCGAAGGCGACTGCCCCATCCCTGGCACTGCCAGCGGCCACGCTGGCCAGATCGACCGCTAGCCGGGCATCAAGGCGAGCCTTTTGATTTGGAAACAGATGGAGCAGCACCTGGTGGGCGGCGGCGGCCACGGCCGCCACGGCTGGGATGCCGTCGGGCGCCTGGAGGCCGACCAAGTAAGCAGCGGTGCCGTCGATGGCGGCAAGAGTGTCGAGCACGGCGATGCTCTCCATCGCCAGGGCCCTGGTGGCAAAGGCCGGCTGGGCCGCATCCGCCTGAATCGTCTGCAGGGCGGTCTGGTTCCAGGCGAGGACTGGGTCGGATCCTGGATCAGGGGTGGTGCGCTGCAGCGTCAGAGCGCTCGCTGTGCTGTTGCCGGCGGCATCCGTGACGCGCACAGACAGAACATTGCTTCCTTCGGAGAGGGCAAGATCATGAAGGGCAAAGCGACCGTCGGCGCCAATCAGCACACGACGGTCGGTGCCATCGATCTGGAGGATTGCGCCGGCTTCTCCCGTGCCGACCAGGGTGACGCGGGGCACCGACGTGATGCTGTCGCCGAGGATTCCAGTGTTAGAGCTGGTCGCCAGGGAAGCGGTGGGCTCGGCCGGGGCGCTGCCATCCACCTGGATGATGCGCACGGGCAAGGAAGGACTGGCCGCAGGGGCACCGGGGCGGGTAGCGATGGCGGTGAAGCCATAGGACCCATCAGGCAGATCGCCTGTTGGACTAACGAAGCGCCAGCCGCCACTCTCCCCGGCAATGGTGCTTCCAAGGCTGGAACCATCGCGAAACAGTTCGACGCTGGTGCCCGCCTCGGAGGTTCCGAGCAGAACCAGACGACGAGCAGCCGTGAGGAAGTCGTCCGGCGTGCCGGTGTCGTTCTCTAGGGCAGTAATTGCTGGCGCAGCGGGAGTCAGAACTGGCGTTGCGGACGTGATCGTGATCGACAGTTCGGCGTTCAGTGATGAGCTGTTACCGGTGCCGTCGCTGTACAAACCAGCGGCAACGGCGATCGAGGCGGTGCCGCTGCTGCCGGCGGTGGGAGTGAATGTGGCGGTGTAAATTTTGGGGTCGCTGCTCACGGCTAAGCCGCTGAGAGAGCCGCCGCTGGTGTTGATGTCGGAGGCGGTGAAACCGCTGGGAACTTCCGAGAAGGAAAAGGAGATGGTGGCAGTCTCATCCGCCTTGAGCGTCCCCTTGTCGCTGCTGATCGCCAGGGTGGGGGCGAGGGTGTCAAAGCTGATCGGCGCACTGCTGCCACCGGCGCCGGAGTTACCCGCGGCATCGGCATAAGAGCCGCTCGCAACTGCAATCGAAGCCGTGCCGCTGCTGCTGGCGGTGGGCGTGAACAGCGCCGAAAACACTTGGGGATCGGCGGTGGACGAAAGTGCCGAGAGGCTGCCGCCGCTGGTGGTGATGTCGCTGGCGTCGAAGCCCGAGGGAATCTCAGAGAACGAGAACAGAATTGTGGCGGTCTCCCCAGCCTTGAGCGTCCCCTTGTCGCTGCTGATCGCAAGGGTAGGCGCGAGGCTGTCAAAGCTGATCGGCGCACTGCTGCCACCGGCGCCGGAGTTACCCGCCGTATCGGTATAAGAGCCGCTCGCAACTGCAATCGAAGCCGTGCCGCTGCTGCCGGCGGTGGGAGTGAAAGTGGCGGTGTAAACCTTGGGATCGGCGCTAACCGTCAAGCCGCTGAGGCTGCCGCCGCTGGTGGCGATGTCGGCAGCGGTGAAGCCGCTGGGAACTTCCGAGAAGGAAAAGGTGATCGTGGCGGTTTCGCCGGCTTTGAGGGTGCTGGCGCTGCTGCTGATCGCCAGGGTGGGGGCGAGGGTGAGATTTGTGGCGGCGGTGTCCCGCAGAAAGCTGGCCTTCTGAGCGGTGGCCCGGCTTTGGATGTCCCCAAAGCCGGGTTTTTCGGCCCCGTTGACACTGCCGTAGGCGAGGGTGACTTTCGCGCCAACGGCCACTGGACCTGCCAGCTTGAGGAGGATGGTGGTGCCATCGGCACTGAGGGTGGCTGGCCCTGTGGCATACACCCGTTTGCCGTTCACTTTGATGATGAAGCGGTTGAAGCTCGGCAGGGTGGTGCTGAGGGCTTCGCTATAGCGCAACGCTACGGATGTGCCTGAAACAACCAAATCAATTAAGGTGGGGACAGCCATCGGTTCGTTTGATTTGTGAATAGATAAGCAAGCTATGGCAGCTTTTGTTGCCGTTTCATCTATTTTGTATCTGCTTAATTAAGCCACCTATCTGTCTGCATCACGCAGCCGGCGGCGTAGACGGCGCGCCATCTGAAAAGCAGCGCCAAGACCCAACAAGGGTGCGGGGACAGGAACAGGGCTGGCGCTATCAGCTACTTCAAGACGAAGACTGTCTGCATTGGCACCACTACCCCAGCTCCAGGTGGTCAGCTGACCTGGAGTGAGCCCGAGTTGGGCGATGGTCAGCGAGGAGAACCTTGAAACTCCGCTCAACGAAGAATTCGAGACATAGCCACGTGGTAACACCAGCTGGGTGGCGCCACTGCCGTTGTCGGCAAGAATCCCGAATAGATCACCACTGCTGCCGACCGGGTCGGGTACTTCATAAAGACCTGGGACAATGCCAAAGGCCAAAGATCCAGTGATTCCGCTGTAAAGACTCACATTGCCATCACCGAAGGCATCAGGTCCGGCATAGACTTGACTGTCGGTGATGGTGTTCGTCCAAGAATCGTCGGTGGCATCAAAGGTTAGCCCGCTGAGATTGGCTGTGCCACTGCCCGTTATCACCACATCCGGGCCCATCTGCTCGGCCCGTAGTGTTATTGAAGCTGAGCTTGGCATTGGCGTCAGTACAATCGGCAGGCACAGCGTCAAAAAATGTATCCAGTTGGCACTGAAACTGGTCTTGGAGGGACTGAATGTAGGATGCATTGATTTTCCGAGCACATTAATTGATGCTGTAATTATTCAATAAAAATTGGCAACATTGTTGATGAGATGCGATATTGTAATATATCTTGATTGGTTGATGTTTTTTGTTGTTGGCTGTAAAGCAAAGGCTCCACCATCCGCTGCGTGGAAGACTTCGTCTGAATTCGAGGGCAACTCCGCGAGCGATCAGCCGCCTGGGTATTCAGGCCAGGGGATGTGGGCGCCAACGGAGCCAAGAAACGATCTCCATCCTGGCCGATCTGGGCATCGGGACGCTGAGATCAAATCCGGTCGCCATCGCCCCAGGGTATGTCCCCTGCTCGGGCGTCATGGTGCTATCAGGCAACGCATGAGCTGCTTAAGCTGTCATCAAGCATCGTGTTCTTGGCGTTCCGCCGGTCTTGCCCCAGCTCAGTCCCCTCGTTCAGCACCCGCCGGCGGCCCTGGAGCAGGCCCTGCAGCGGCTGGGGCGCAACATCCGCACCGCCCGGCTGCGCCGCCGCTGGCGGCTGGAAGACGTGGCCGAACGGATGGGCGTCAGCCGCTTCACGGTGGCCGATGTGGAGCGCGGCAAGCCCGGCACCTCGATCGCCGCCTACCTCGGTGCCCTGTGGGTGCTGGGGCTGCTCGATCAGCTGGAAGCGGTGGCCGATCCCGACCGGGATGGGGAGGGCAAGGCCCTGGAGGCGGCCCGCCAACCGGGCCAGGCCCCCCGCCGCCATCGTTTCGACGACGACTTCTGATCAGCCTCGTCCAGCCTGCTCGCTCTCCGTCTCGCCCAGCCCTGGCGCTCGCCTGTCATGCCATCGGATCTCGAGTGCTACGTCTATGTGGTCCCGCCGGGCAGCACGGAGTTCGTCACGGCTGGCCGGTTTTCGCAGAGTCGCGATCGGCAGGGCCAACCGGTGGGCACATTCGTCTATGGCCGCCGCTACCGGGAGCGAGCCGACGCGGTGGAGCTCGACCCGGTGCAGCTGAGGCTGCGCCAGGGGCCCTTCGTGTCGCTACCCACGTCAAGGTGTTCATCCGTGGACTAGCGCAGCAATCTCAGCCGAACGGCGGCTCGGAGATCGCGGCCTAGCCCCTCCGGAGCCAAAACCCTTGCTATGGCTTGCTTTTTTAGGACGCCCCCTGTGTGATTCAAAGGGGGCGGCTCGCGTGGGCCTCCATCCGAGCGGCTACGGGGCGCTTTGTCGCGGGGGGGCACGCCTGTGGCCTGTGCAAGCTGGAAGCCGCCGCCAGTGCCAACGGCCGACCTGCTTGAGGCCTGGCATCTGCATCGCTTGGTCGGGCGCTCCTGCTGCTCTTCCGCTGCGCTGGCTCCTAAGCGACGCGGCTTGAAAGCGGCGACCACGCCCCTAAAGTATTCCGTGGAGGGAATACTGGATGTGGGATGTCTGCCAGACCGCTGTCTTCGAGGACTGGTGGGGCGAGCTCAGCGAGCAGGAGCAGGACGATGTGACGGCCATCGTGGAGCTGCTCCAGGAAATGGGTCCCCAGCTGCCCTTCCCCCACTCCTCAGGAGTGGAGAGTTCCAGGCACAGCCATATGCGCGAGCTGCGCATCCAGTCCCATGGCGATCCCCAAGGCGGACGCGTTTTACGACGATCACCTCAACAACCTGCAATCCCATCCCAAGCCATGACGCGCTCCTTTTCCGAACTCACCAAGGATTTCAGCCCAGAGCGACGGGAGCGCATTGAGCAGCGCAAAGAGCATTTGCGGCAGGAGATGACCCTGGCGGAACTGCGCCGGGCCTTTTCACTTACCCAGGACACCCTGGCCAAAACCCTCAATGTCAAACAGGCCGAGATCTCCAAGAT
>Ga0164293_10004195_pt1 | contig 12326 bp, 10 predicted proteins | sample GEODES118metaG_FD_111487 | JGI IMG/M metagenome (GOLD analysis project Ga0164293, IMG submission 111487) | Eutrophic lake water microbial communities from Lake Mendota, Wisconsin, USA - GEODES118 metaG | ecosystem: Environmental > Aquatic > Freshwater > Lake | place: USA: Lake Mendota... | reverse complement strand
TAGATGATGAGGGAGAAAAACTTGCTAAAAGAATGAAAGAATTAGAAGGCGATCCTTGGAAGGGGAGCGCAAAAGAATCATTCACTACTCTCAAAAGCTTCAAGGATTTTGTCAATGAAAAGAAATTCTCGTAAGAGTCCAAAGATCAGCATCAGAGATTGGGGTAAAGCACCCAGAAAACATGGGATCATGCTTAAATTTCTGACAGAAGATCAGAAGAGATTTCTGTTCGACAACGATCATCTCAAGTTTGTTTCTCGAAAAAAAGATTCTATAGCTGCTATATTCTACGTCTTCTACCAAGAACAATTGCGTAAGATAGACAGAGCAGCTCTTCACAATCCTTTTACCGGAACTTTTACCAACAGGGTTCAGCTCTATAAAGATGCACAACTCGTAGATTGGAAATGTGCGGTGTGTACCGATGAGATTAAATCCAGCATGACAGATTTCTCTCCTGAGAATTTTCTCTGTGCTACCTGCCAAGAAGCTCATTCTGGATCGAAGAGAGTCGATTCTCGTATCAAACAGAGCTCATTAGAATTCACAGAGCACTGCAAATCTCTGCTAAAGATGGAACAGAAAGAGTTCTTAAAATTTGTGAAAACTAATCGAAAGCAAGAGCCTCCTCAATAGAGATCTTTGGAAAAGATTCAAGTTTGCTGATCTGAGAAGCGTTATAGACTTTGACTTTTCTCTTTTCTAATGGATCGATCAGAGTATCAAAATTAGGCACCATCAATCGAGCCATAGTCTCAGTATCAGCTGTCGAAGGATATCCTTCATGCCAGTGAGTTTCTTTTCCATTAGTCTGCATATCAAATCCAAGAAGGACTATTCTTTTAGCTCCTAGATGATATGCTAAATTGATAGCAGCGTAACCGGAATTTCCGCCGTCTCTTAACCCATAGGACATTGTCTCTAATCCCGTCTTTCCGGTGTTAAGCAGATTAATGATGTCTCCTCTTTTCGGTTGAGCTCTGCAAGTGACTTTAATTCCTTTGAAATTATCGACTTCTTTTGAGTGCCATTCGTAAAAACGAGTATCGCTCCAATAAAGAACCTGAGCGAACGGTAAATGCATGAAAGCTTTGTTGACTGCGATGACTACTTTGTCTTTGAGCCTGTTAAAATCAAATCCTTTCAGAGAAGTACCACCACCTACAATGTAGATAGTGTCTCCGAGAAATATCGGATCGATGTAAGTGTAGTTGTCATATTTCCAGACGTTAGCTATTCTTCTGTGTTTTTCTTCTGGAGGCGTAGTGGCTCTTATTTCTCGAGCCTCTTCGATGGCAGTGATCTTACCTACTGCTCTATCAACCATTGACTGTCTAGACGATGAGATCTCTAAGACTCTTACCGGTCTAGGATCTTCAAACTTTTTCTTGATTTCCTGGGGCTTGACTCGGATGACGTTTGTCCTCCTTCTGATGATATATTCACCGCCGCCTTCATTTCTACGTGTTGCCATATTAATATTTATCTTTGCGTAGAAGTGACTTCTACAGGCCTCGAAATGTCTCTGAAACTAAAGATCGTTTCCTCATATAAAAGATAACAACAAAAAACAGAAAACGTGAAAATAGACAATGTCCTCTTTTATGAAAAGTATCGGCCTAAGAATTTGAATGAGCTCATAGTTCCAGCTAGAGTAATGGAGAAGCTCAAGAAAGGCGTTTACCAACATCTGTTGCTTTACGGCAGTCCTGGAACAGGAAAGACCAGTAGTGCTAAAGTATTGGTCAAAGAGTTCGGACTTCCTTACTGTTACATTAACGCTTCAGTTGATACCAGCGTTGATACTGTCAGAAACAAAATCACCGATTTTTGTGCCAATAGAAGCATCATGGATGAAGCTGGAAAAATGAAAGTGGTAATTCTCGATGAGATCGATGGAGTATCTGATCAGTTTTTCAAAGCCCTCAGAGCCACAATGGACCAATTCAGCACAAATGCTCGATTCGTGGCCACTTGTAATTACATCAACAAGATCCCTGAGCCGATCCAATCTCGTTTTGAGATGATCAACTTTGACTTTTCGAAAGAGGAAGAGAATGAATTGATGAAGAGCTACATTTTGAGGATCAATCAAATCTGTAAGAATGAAGGAGTTGAGATGGATAAAATGGCTATGCTGGAACTCGTGAAACGCAAGTTCCCTGATCTTCGTAGCATTTTGACTACCATACAAGGTTACTATTCTCAAGGAATCACTAAAATCACAGTCGAGGATGTCAAAAAGTTCAATAGCATGTACAAAGATGTTTTTGAACTCGTCTTCAACTCTATTGATCCGATCAAGAACTATCAGCTTCTGGTTTCTGATTATTCCAACCGAGTAGATGATGTCCTTTCGGCCCTAGGATCTGAACTCATCGATTACATTAAGACAGAACAACCAACTTACGACAGAGCAGTGCCTCAGATCATAGTAACGGTCGCAAAATATCAATCAATGAGAACTCAAGTCATTGATCCGGTGATCACTATGTTGGCATGCGTCTATGAGCTACAGAGCATCATAAAAGAGTCCTAATTGTTTCTAATGTCGCTTATTTTAACTATAATTAAACATGGGAAAGCTTACTCTTTTAATAGATGGCAACTACTTTCTTTTTAGAAGCTTTTACGTCCTGCCAAAGACGTCCGGGAAAGCTCTAGACAGCAAGAAAGAGATGGACATATTCATTAGAAAACTGTCAATCGACTTTACTTCTGAGATGAGAAAGTTTCGTAACATAGTAGATCAGGTGGTCTTTACTGTAGATTCAAAATCCTGGAGGAAAGACTTTTTTCCAGAGGCTGAATACAAAGCCAACCGGTCAGAAGACAGTGCAATCAACTGGGAAAACTTTCACAAAGTAGGAGAAGAATTTAAGGCCATCTTGAAAAAAAGAGGTGTCATTCTCCACGAAGTGAACGGTGCAGAAGGTGACGATCTTGTTTTTGCTTGGTCGGTTAACTGCAATCTCAGGGGAAAATCTACTATCATTTTTTCAGGTGACAAAGATTTGATCCAACTCGTCAATAGGAATCCTTCGACTGATGCATTTACTCTCTGGTACGCTAATGCCAATAAGAGATTAGTAGCATACGAAGGATTCAAGGACTGGATGAACACTGACGATCCTCAAGTTTCTGACATTTTCAGCATGCAGAAAGCAATTAGCAGCAGTTCATTCTTAAAAGAACAGATGAGAAACATCATCAAAGAATCTAAGCTTGAAGTCGAAGAGGTCAATGCTGGAGATTTTGGATTCAAAAAAGTTCTCATGGGAGATGCCGGAGATAACGTAAAGCCTGTCTATTACTATTCAGAAGTTAACAAAAAAGGCCAGAACAGAAATTACGGCGTTTCAGAAAAGAAAGCTGAATCAGTACTTCTGGAATTTGAGAAGAAGTACGGCAAATTCAAAGTAGAATACCTGTACGATGAGAGTTATCAAAGACACATTTGCAATCTTTTGATCAAAGTTCTCTCTGCCACTCGAATGACTTATGAGCAGATTCATAGAAACATTCAAGATAATACGAGTTTGGTGATACTTCACCAAAAGTCCATCCCAGAACCGATCTACAATCAGTTATTCGAACACGTGGAAAGCATGGAAGAAAAGAAGATTCCAGGCTTCGAAGGCATTTCCACCAAAGAAGAATTTTTGAAAGACACTGAATATCTAGATGACAACCGAGCAATTTCTTCAGATTTTTTCAACGGAGAATCAGTCAGTGATGACATGTCTTTCATCAAAAAGAAGAAACCTTCAGACGAGATTTTCTAAAATAAATAACACATGGATCTATTCGATTACGTAAAGACTGTCTTCAGTCAGAGCAAAGATTACGAGGAATTAAAAGACTACGCTAAGAAAAAGAATGCTTTCATGTTGAACCGCTTCTTTTCTATTCAGTATCCCGTACAGGCTCAAATGTTCAATATCATGAACGTTAATGCGGTAGGCGTTGCAGATTCATGGAGAAAGGTAGGAGTAAGATTCAAGAGAACTCCAGGTTGGATCTTCACTAAGACCAAGAAGAAAGCCAAAGACTCATCTACATATTCACCTTCAGAAGAGGCTCTCTCGACTTACTTAAAGATCAATGAGATCGGGATGAGAGAATACAAAGATGCCATGAAATATGATTCCGAGAAGGTAATCTCTGATCTAAAAACCATAGAAAAACAAATCAATGGAGGTGGTAGATAGCGCACGACGTTTCGATTTTCCGCTAGTGATAGAGATGCCTCTGTACACTCGAAATCACATTGATTCTTATCTGTTAAAAGATCTGATGGAGAAGTGTCATGGTATCAAAGATCCACAGCAGAAGAACGATCTCTATTTCTCAGTGACTGAGATCATGAGCGTTTTGAAGCTGAAGAAGTATTCAACTTTGATAGATTCTTTCTCCAAAACGAAAGACATGGATCTTCTTTCTAATGGAAATTCAGTCTATTTTATTCACAACCTCATCCAACACTATCATAACTTAACTCTACTGAAGATCAAACCGATGAAGTCAGAATCTTTTTTAGCAGTTGGAGATGCAATAGACGTCTTTTCTTACATGTTCAGAATATCTTACGGGATTCTAGATTTTTCAAAATACTTAAGCGCTAGCCGGCTGACGATGCTCAACCGGGTATTTTTAGAAAGAGGCCTTCTGACCAATAAGTATCTGCTCAGAAAGTCTTACTTTAACATACAGGCTTCGACTCTGATGGAGATTTTTCAAGATTACGAGCCTGACAATCCCCAGAAGATGGACTTCATCAATCAAGTCTCAGACGTTCTCTTCGATATTATCGATCCTAAGATCGAACAAGACAACCCGTCTATTCTCGTAAAGACGGACTATAACTTCCTCTAGGGAATATATAGACAAAATCATCATCTTTAGATGGCCGTAAATGGACGCACAGTCGACGCAATCGGCGATTCGATAGTTATTTCTCTGGTTTCTCCCTATTTAAGGGTCAGGAGCGTTACAGGTTTTGTCGATCATGTTATCGGCGAGGACACAGTAAACTATTTTGACAAAGAATTCAGATGGTCTACTGACAATGTGACTTATTCTGATTATCAAGAGCTGAATAGCAGCAACCTGCTAGCTCTGAACTTAAATCCAAATAATCCTTTTTGGATCCAGTACCGATATACGGTCGTGGCTCTAGAAACCGGTCACGAGATGACCTTTGAATCTATCTCTCTGGAAGTCCTCACAGAAGAAGGCACTCTAGTGATGGTTCCTCAATATGAATGCTGTGACACGAATTCACCGAATGTCTGCAGTAATTTAGTGATAGAATGCTGCCCTGACAGAGTTTGGAATCCCTATAACATTGGAGCCGGAGTCAACACTTACAAGATGTTGAGCCAGGTAGTCTCTAACATTTTTGGATTCTGCGTTCAGTACTACAAGACAGAAGCTGATCAGAGAAGCCGAGATGTCATCTTAAAAGAATACAGCCTCTTTAACGTAATGGAAGAAGGCGAGGTTAAGATACTCGTTCCTGATAATGCTCTTCCAACTCGAGAGATCATGTTTAATCCTCTGATGATGGATTATGCAATGGACACTTTTGAAATTCACATCGTAAAGACTGAGTTTGAAAAAATCTTTGGTAGAGGAACACATCCAGCTGAAGGCGATTACCTCTATTTTCCGATCATGCGGAAGATGTACCAGGTTAACAGCCTCGCTAATCCTGATGATTTTATGTACTCTGCTAGTTATTGGAGAGTAGGAATCGTTACTTACCAACAATCTGCTAATTTCATATTCCCTGACGTTAACATTGAGGAATCAACAGATGCTCTCATTTCCAGTTTAGACACTGAATTTGGAGTAGAAGCTGAAGCTGAACAAGTCCAGACTGCAAAACCTAACGAGTATAGAAGAGTAGGAACCGGATCTAACGATTACATCAGAAGAGTTCTCAATAAGAGATTAGTCATCAAAGACGACAAGATATACAACAACTGGACCATCATCGCTAAGAACTACTATGATCTATCTTCGATAACGGCTAAAGCTGAGGCTCTGACCTATCGTTACGAATATGGCATCAACGCAAATGAAGACAGGTCCATCAATTTTTGGTTCAGACCGAAATTCGTCAAGCCTGTTTATTCTAACATGCAGATTAGCGCACTTACTTCTTCTGCAACAGGGAAGACTGTAGTTACTACAGTTCAGACACCTTCACTTTCTACTGGTGACATTGTAGTTTTATCAGGAACTGCAGATTATGACGGAGCTTCTATAGTCTTAGAAGTGAGTGACGGAGATTTTACTATCAGTAGAGATTTTATTACTGATGTCTTAAGAAACAACCCTAAAGCTTTCAAAGAAGAGACTTGTGGATTCTTAGTCTACGACTCAGAGACTACTAATCATTTTCTACTTTCCTACTCACAGGACTTTTTCATCGTCAAGATAGAAGAAGAATATTTTTACTTTGATCTCAGAGGTAAGGCCATGCTTTTAAAAGACAGATGGTATGCTGCAGTTCTCAACATTTCTAATTCTTTCGATCAGCTTAGTCTTTTCATTTGGGAATCTCAGACGCAGACCGGACTCAGTGATCCTACTAAAACTGCAGATCTTGGCAATGTCTATTCTCTTACAGTACCTCTAACTTCAAAAGTAGAGCTACCAGACGGAGACAGATGGAGATTATTAGGCTGCAATATGCATTTGACGAATCTTAGAATTTTCGTCAAGCCGATAGAAATAGAACAGCAGTCTTTAGTGTTATCACAGTATGTCGTGGCTGACAACCAACTAGCAGACGTGATCGATAACGCTTCTCCTGAATTAAGATTAGCAACAGTAACTAACCCGAGATAAGATGCAAGAATTGTTTTACGGAAACCCACTCAACTATCAGAAAGAGATCATGAGCTCTCAGGCGCTCAGCGTTTTGATGAATAAAATTAAAAGCGAAAATCCACAAATTTGGAACGCTTGGGTGAGCAGTTTTCCTCCACCCCCTAACTCAGAAATGGTTGAAGAAGATCTTTTAAGCATGATCGAAAAAATAAAGGAACAAACTCCTGCTGATGTCTCTTTTGTTCACGAGGCGGAAGATGACAAAGAAAAGCTTTTTATCAAATTGATGAAAGAAAAAGGGATTGACATCGGCGAAGAAGAGCTCAAAAGGATCACTTATTATTTAGACCCTATTACAATGTGGCTGAAATATCATTTCAACTATCCTAGGCCCTATCAGGTAGCTTATTTTAGAAGTCTACCGATGTACCCTACTCAGTCTACTAACGCTAATAGCCCTTCATACCCTTCAGGTCATTCCATCGATAGTCTTTGCATCGGTTTGATTTTGTCAAAGCAACACCCTGAACACAAAGAGGCAATCATGGATTTAGCATATAAAATATCGATGAGCAGACATATCTCCGGAATTCATTTCTCTTTTGATAAGTCTTTCGGAGAGTCTATTGGAATTTACATAGGAGAGAATTATTCAGAATTTTTAACCGAGATATCTAGAGGATAGATATTCTCATATCACAAATTTATGTCAAAGAAAAATTTAAGGAACAGCATCAGCGAGTTATTGGATGACGATCTCCCTGATGAAGTAGATATCCCGTCAGAAGACCTAGACGATCTTAGCGGACAGAGACCGGTGACTTCCTATGACACTATGAGAAACGGAGCTTACGCCAAAGCCAAGAAGGTGATGGACGGTCTCCTAAAACTCTATCTCTCACAAGAGATCATCGAAGAACAGGAATACATCAAGGCCAGAGTAGAGCTCGATAAAATGTCTCTCGGTGCTTTGATCTTTCAAATGGAAACTGCCGAAAGAGCAATCATCACTATGTTGGACAATATTGATAGCGGTGAAATGCATCCTAGAATGTTTGAAGTTTTAGGAGGGCTGCAGAAGACTCTATTGGATATAGTCAAGAGCCAGACGATGTATTTGATGGCCTCTGAAGAGAACATGAAAAAGCTCAGCAGAGACATCGACGTTTACAAGCCACAATATAAAGCTATTGCAGCTGAAAAAACATCTGGGAACGCAGGATTGATAAGTTCTCGTGGAACTAAAGAGCTGATGAGAAGCATCAGGGCTGAAATTCAAGAAGTCGAAGATGCCGATGCTGAAGCAGAAGCCATCCCAGAATCAGCCTCTAGAAATCTGATGGAATATGACCCTCCTTTCGAGAGCGCAAAAATTAAGAGAGTAGGCGAAGAAGAATTTTCTGAAGACGAAGAAGATTCTGATGAGAACTTTGACGAAGAAGATAACGAATTCGGACTATAATGCCAGCACAATACAAACCGAGTGAGGTAGAGATCACTCTCCCGAAGAACGAAAGCGAAGAAAGAATATCTTGGTCCACTGAAAAAGTGGAAAAATTACTGACTTCGATGGACGATGGGTACAAGCCTAGAGGTGGAACACCCTTCTATGACGGTAACCCTACTCTAAGAAAAGGGAATATCCTTTTCGATTATACTCCTCATGAAATGGAGGAGATTAAAAAGTGTGCAGCGGATATCTGTTATTTTGCTAACAATTACTGTACGGTAATGACAGATGAAGGCTTGAGAACGATAGGCCTCAGAGATTATCAATTCGACATGTTGGAACACTTCAAAGCAAACCGTTTCAGCATCTGCCTTGCCAGCCGCCAGATAGGAAAGACGATCTGTTCTTCCATCTACATTGCGTGGTATGTTCTCTTTAATTTTGACAGAAACGCTCTCATCCTCTCCAACAAAGGAGCAACTACTAGAGAAATCATCGATAAAGCCAAAGTCATTCTCGACAACCTGCCTTTCTTCATGAAACCCGGCATTGTCAAGAACGACGTCTTTAACATGAAATTTGATAATGGATGTCGAATCATCGGTCAAAGTACGACGAAGAAAGCAGCGATCGGTTTTACCATCCACATGCTATTCATGGATGAGTTTGCTCACATACATTCGAGCTTTTTGGATACCTTCTACGAGAACGTGTACCCGACTATCTCATCTTCTAAAGTTTCTCGAGTCATCATCACGAGCACTCCTAACGGCTTCAATAAATTTTACGACATTTACAGAACCGCTGTACAGGGTCGAAGCGAATATCGACCTTTCCGAGTTGATTGGTGGCAAGTTCCTGGCAGAGACGAAGAGTGGATGCACAGAGAAATTGCTAACCTAGGTTCTGAGGAAGCTTTCAACAGACAATATGGAAATCAATTCATCGCCAGCTCCAATCTACTCCTAGGGCCTGAATCTATTAAGAGATTGCAAAAGAAACAAAAGGCTTACGTCCATCATGAATTTTTCGAGCTCGATGATCTAGAAATCAATTATAGAGATCTCGTTTGGGATCCTGATTTTGATCTAAGACTGATTGAAGAAGAAGGGACCTATTGGGCTTTCTCGGTCGACATCGCAGAAGGTAACGGAGGAGACTATTCAGTCATTAATATCTTCTCTGTAGAACCGATGGCTGTTGCAGACATTAAAAAGATCAAGAACCCGGGAAGCTTTATTGAGCTCTTTGGTCTAAAGCAGATAGGAGTCTTTAGAAGCAACCAACACAGCATCGAAGATTTTAGCAAGATTTTATATGTGCTTTCTATCGGAATTTTCAATTCAGAAAACGTGAAGATGGTGATTGAATGGAACATGTTCGGTTCAGAATTGATCCGCAGAATGCAGACAATTTTCCCATCTAAGAACGAATTTGACGAAGAGATGGTAGTTAAATTCAAGCATCGAAACGATGCTCGAACCGCTTCTTTCGGTCTAAAACTAAAATCTGACAATAAAGCTATATTCTGTCAGAACTTCAAAAAATATGTCAATACTGGTCGAATAGCTATCACGAACAAAGACACGATAGAAGAATCGATCAGCTTCGGTAAGACTCCTAGCGGAAGATACGAAGGACAGCTAGGAAATGATGATCTCGTAATGTCCAGCATTAACGTCACAGAGTTCTTTCACACCACCGATTTCTCTGATTTTGTGGAAGAAAAGTTCGATCTATTGGACCCAACGGTACAGAAAGTGATGGACGATGCCCTTTCTAAGTCTCGAGACGAAGGAAATCTTTACTTTGACATTTATGATCTGGTGTAACTTCTTTTTGAAAGTTCTTACCGGATCCAAAGATATATAGAAAAAAATTAAGAAAAATGGCATTGAGTCCTCAAATAGCAGCTTTCAGATCGGCTGGCGTTTACAGACTGGAATTCGATAAAAGCCAGACAGTGGCAATTCCCGCCGAGCAACTGAGACTCGTCATTGGTTTCTCTAGAAAGGGACCGTTCAACACTCCAGTTTTCTGCCCTGATACTTCATTCTTCACGGCAGTATTCGGAGACATCAACAGAGTTGATGAGAGAAAAGGAAGCTTCTTCCACAGAAGCTGCTTGGCAGCTTTGGAAAGAGGTCCTATCCTCGCTCTTAACCTCTGGAGATTGGACAATTCTACTGATGGAACCGGTGATTACGACGAAGCGTACCTCTTCAGTACGAGCTCTACAGAAGCCAACGAAGGTTTCACAACAGAAGCTCTGTACTCTGATTATTTCAATCAAGACAAGTTCTGGTTCCCAAGCACAGATTCTTTCTTGACTAACGTAGGAGCTACAGACAACACTCCTTTCAACGATCTTTTCAACTTGGTCAATATTGGAAGCAAGCAAGTATCAGTACTTGTTAGAAAAGCAGCTCCAGAAAACGTGAGAGGCTTCCAGATCAAAGCGCAAGATTGGTACGGTCCGGCTAACGTTCCGGCATTCCTCAACCCAGAGAGTTTTATCTCTGACTTTATGGTTGATGTGTTTCTTTATAACGGTAACTACGGTGGAGACCCTACCGCTATTTACCCTTACGAGAGATTCTCATCAGATCCTACTTTCGCAAAATACTTTGACAAACAACAAGGTCTTAAGAGAAGAGTATCTGTAACAGACACTTCTGATACTTACTTGGAGCAGTTCAACAACTTGCCTCAGGTTGGTTTAGTAGCAGTCTACACAGGATGTCTCATCCCAGGATTCACCGATCTCAATGGAAATAACTTATACATTGAAGATTTGATCAACGCAGACACTCCATCAACTGGTCTTTTCTGCGCGGTTAACGAAGCAATGTTTGATCTAGGTGAACTTCTTGACGGTGTTGATAAAGGTCTTGATCTCATCGGTCACGAACTTGAAAGAGTCAATCCAAAAACTATTGACTTCCTTTCTTACAAAGCGACTATCGCATCTGATCTTAACTACGAGTCTGGAGCAACTGCTCTAAGAACCGTAAGTTTAGCAGGTGTAACATTCACAGCAAATACTGACGGTAACTATGATCTATTGGCTTCAGCTTCTTCAGCTGCGGCAGCGTACAACGTCTTCAGAAACTTTGCAGAAAACTCTACTGGAACAGTCGGAGACTTCTTAATCAATGCAGATGGAGATTTAGCAATCCCGGTAACTGAAGTCACAGTTACTTCTAGCTACGTATTAGTTACAGTTTCAGGAGCAAATATTACTCTCGCTTCAGGAACAGACACTCCTTTCGATGGTCTCGGCACATTAAGCTATATTAAAGTAGCTGACATGAACTGGGTTACTCAGAGAAGTGATAATGGTGACACTGGAACTATCATCTGTGGACCTTCTTCACAAATGTATGAAGACGTCTCAGACGGAGTTCTTACTGACGGAGACAGAGCAGTATTCGGATCTACTATTTCTGCATCTCAAGTTCTCTACTTAGATTTCAATCCTTTGACTTACGATTACTTAGTTTATGACTTAAGCGGATCGGCTGTCAATATTCAAATCTCTGATAGCACTTATGACGTTCCTACTTTCATCGCCAACGCTTTCGCAGACGCTGACTTCCAGGATTTGATCACAGACGATGCAGACTTCGGTATCAACCAAACTGGAGAGTTCTTCTTCAATACGGCTGATGTTGCATACCCTCAGGGTACTTTCGGAGTTCAATCTTTCAAAGGATCTCTTAACAACAGCATCACAGTTCTTGAATATAGCGGAACTCCTGGATCTATCCTCCAACAGAACGAAATTATCGTATCTGCAGATGATGCAGCTTATGTAGCCGTAGGAAAATACCTAGTTCAATCAGCAGGATCTTCAACGACTCCTTCTAGACTTACTTACATTAAAGAAGTAGTAGGAATCAGCAATTTCACACCAGGTGTGAATGCGCTAAAAGTTGTCTGCGAAGGACCAATCCTCATCAAGAGCATCGTCGGAGTAAATACTGCAGAAGCTTATACTGCCATCACTGAATGGGTAGACTTTTACAACATGTTT
>Ga0164293_10004192_pt1 | contig 12337 bp, 11 predicted proteins | sample GEODES118metaG_FD_111487 | JGI IMG/M metagenome (GOLD analysis project Ga0164293, IMG submission 111487) | Eutrophic lake water microbial communities from Lake Mendota, Wisconsin, USA - GEODES118 metaG | ecosystem: Environmental > Aquatic > Freshwater > Lake | place: USA: Lake Mendota... | reverse complement strand
TTGACCCGTGGGTCCTCGATAAATTGAAAGTGTTTGTAAGTTTGGGTAACAAACGCATTGACCATGCCGCACATCCGATGCAAAAAAGATTCCTGAAACGGGCTACCCGAAAGTGGGGTACCCTCCCAGCCTCCTACTGCAATCATTGGACCATTCGGAAATTAACGTGCGATTGCCGTGGCCCCAACGGCAACGACAAAACTGGCTGTATAGAAAGTCACCTGCATGCTTAGTCTTTACACTACCTATTATAAGGACAAAAACCCAGTTCGTCAGAAAGAATTAGAGTACTGCCTTTTAAAGAATCTAGAGAATGTTCTGATTGATCGAGTTTGTATTTTGACGGAATCAAGAGATCTCTTGCCGTTCGATAGCGCGAAGATCAGGGTTATCAAAACCCATAATCGACCAACTTTCAAGGAGTTCGTTGAAGTCTCGAATTCGATGAACTCTTGTAGCGACATCTCCATCATCGCAAACTCAGATATCCATTTTGACGGAAGCTTGAGTTTGCTCTGTGAATTCGACATGAACAATACTGTTCTTTGCCTCAATCGCTGGGATGTCTTGGCTAATGGCAATTTAAGACTATTTAACTCATTCGTTAGTTCGGATACGTGGGTCTTTAAGGGTGAGATCAAGGTTCGGACGAGTGCAAACTATTTCCTTGGCCAGCCTGCCTGCGACAACCGCTTTAATTACGATCTCTTTAAAAGCAACTATCGAATCCTAAACCCTGCCTTCACCATTCGCACGTGGCATATTCACGCGTCAGAGATCCGGTCTTACCAGGAAGCATCTAGTCGCATTATGTCTGTGCCTCGCCCTTACCTTTTCGTTCCCCTAGATTACACCAAGAAAGACAGTACTCAACGACTAAGTATTCGACGAATATTTCGACAAGTATATCGGTACAATCGATTCCACCTGAGCCGTAAGATATTCTCAAAAGCATTTCAGCCAGATGATTATCACTCGTACTCAAAAAACAGAATCGCAGCGATGTTTCGATGCGTCTGGTATTTCAATTATTCGAGAGCGAAAATTGAAGACGAAATTAGTCCTGACTCCTTTTCCTGAGCAGGCAAGTCTCTCGTTAGTCGAGCGGCGAGGATTTTCCCACCAGAACTGACGTAAACTCAGATTGCACGATTATGGTGATTGGATTGCCAATCATAGAGTCTTGATCGTGCCGAAGTAGTCCTTGCAAGTGCGATACGACGGGTAGTGAACTTGCGAATGAGGAACCACGGAACGTTCGGCGAGTTTCCCAAGACGCCGAGGAATCGCTTCGAAACGGCAAGAACTCGATTGGGATGCCAATCATGGCATCATCGATTTCACTTCAACAATCGGACATGGAGATGCACCATGGCATGTGAATGGGCTGATGAACTAGATTGCGCAAAGGATCACCGTTGCGGTCGGCGAAGGCTCCAGTAGATCCAATAGGCGCAACAAGTAGACCATTACCGACTCTCAGGAGGGCGCACTTTCGACAATTACCGAATTGGGATTAGGATTCTGCTCGCCTGCGGAACGTGGGACCTCGGCATAAAAGACCTCAGCCACTAAGATTTCCGGAAGAATCAGTTTTTTACGAAAAAGTAGTTGACTTCCGATTCGAGCGGGTTTAAGTTGGGAGAGTTCAGTAGTTCCCGAAGGTACACCCAGGAGATTTAGAAATGAAGAAACTGTTTTTTGCTACCGTGTTTGCGGCAGCCACCCTTTTAATGGGCCCAGTAGATGCGGCTTTAATGAATGTTGTGAACACAGGAGCAGCCGGCAGCAACGCAGCAAGCGCTGGCCTAGGTAAGTGGACTTTGGCCAGTAATCCCGGTGGTTTCTCATCGACACCGGTAACCGTGACCACCCCGGCAGAGCCCTGGGCGAATCCTGCGGGCTCAAGTTGGATTAGCGTCGCTCAAAATCAGCTTATCTTCAATAATCCGAACCCTCTGTTTCCTTCGGGATTGTATTCCTACGTGACTCAGTTCAGCTATGCTGCGGAGGCTGGGTTCAATATCGGGCTTACTGGCAGAGTGTTTTCCGATAACTCGGTCAAGGTTTTCTTGAACAATGTTCAAATTGGTCTGAGTGGTGGAGTAGACCTGGACGGCGACGGCCTTCCCGATAACTATACCAATCCACCGTTGTTGCTCAACCTGAGTGACGGGAATTTCGTCGCAGGAACGAACACCCTCAGATTTGATGTCACCAACGGTCCTCAAAATGGGCTGACGCAAAACCCGACGGGTTTGAATGTTGGCTTCGATGTGACTCGCACCCAGATTCCTGAACCTGCATCAATTGCTGTTTGGGGAGCTGCGAGCTTCGCTGCTCTGATGTTTAGACGTCGAAAAAGCAAGTCTTAGTTGATGAGGTCCTGAAGAGACTTTTCCGCATACCCCTCAGTCCCTACTGGGGGGTTTTTCGTTAGATCGTGAGTTTTGAGCTACTTTTTTCGAGTTTTGGATGAGCGTTGTTTCGATTTGATGTCGACTTGGGATACTTGCGTGCGTGATACTTAGCTCCAGCGGAAAAACCAATACAAGGCATAGGCATATGTGCCCGCTCATAGATCGAAAAATTTTGCAAAAGCCAAAGAGCGAAAAATGAACGATTCTAGTGAGATCATGTTTCGCCAAATTTCTAGCAACACAGAAGCCAAGCGAATGATCTTAATTTCGAAAACCGTCGAACGAACTGAATTCATTCGCTTCTAAATCATCCTATTCGTTAGAGCTCGAAGGCATACCCCAGTTGTCTGACTCCGTTTCTGTTGTTATCCCCGCCTATAATTCCGAAACGTATATATCCGAAACCATTCATTCGGTATTGGATCAATCAGTAAGACCTGCCGAAGTGATTGTAGTTGATGACGGCAGCAGCGACGAAACATCCAAAATCGTTAGGAGTTTTGAAGGCTTTGTAAAGCTGATACAAACACCCAATCTCGGTGTTTCTCACGCGAGAAATATCGGTTTAGAGCGTGCCTCATCGTCATGGATTGCTTTTCTTGATTCCGATGATACATGGGAGCCAAAATGTCTTGAAACATTTTTGCAATATGCTCTTGAAAATCCGCATGCTGTTTTGCTCTTTTCAGACTTCCGGACATTTGGACAGGTTTCTGGTCCACAGCGTTTGGGCACTTCGTTTCGACGATGGCGGCGAGAATACGAACTTTTGTCTCCACTGGTATGTGTCATTCCCTCTGCTTCCATGGTTCGGAAAGATGTTTCCACGAGGTTTCCCGAGTGGGCTCGCAACAATGAGGACACCATTTTCTTTAATGCGGTCGCGGACGAAGGCCAAGTTGTACACATTCCTGAATTACTTTCAAATTATCGCAAGCACCCATCATCTGCGCAACGACAGCCAGAGAGTCATGAAAGAGCCATGAAAAATATGTTTCAACATTACATGCCCAATCCAAGAAACAGAATGAGATTTGGTAACACTTTAGTAGCCTATGCTAAACAAAGGCGAGCCTCAAGGTCATGGAACGATTTTTACACCTGTTGTAATTTGCTGGAAGAGCATTGGGCTGATGACAGACGAATTATGCTCAGCGTACGTGCCATGCGACTTTCCAAGCTCGCGTATGACTTCAAGGATTATCTAGATCGTTTCCGGTTTTCGTCATAGCAACGGTGCACGAACGATTAGCTGAAGACTGGACAACGTAATGAGCTACTGACGAACAGGACTACCAACTCATTAGTCGAGACATTGGACATGAAGATCATGTCAATAAAACTCCGACTGGGAGGTTCCGAAGTCTACAAGATGCTTTGCGGGCCGCCTCGGTACGTTAGCGATTTCTTAAAACTCCTAGTCAAATGATTGGAATTGAACATGGCCTCAGTTACCGTGCTGGGTGGTGGTTTTGCTGGAATGGCGGCCGCGCAACGAGCTGTTGAACTTGGCGCAACCGTAGATCTTTACGAAACAAAATCGTATCTTGGCGGACACGCTGCGAGCATGACGATCGACGGGTTTACGTTTGACGAAGGACCGCATGTCTCGTTCACCAAGATACCGCAAGTCAAAACGCTACTTGCCAATGGTGTCGGTAATGATTACCACGAATTTGCTTCAATCGTCCAAAACTATTTTCAAGGATACTGGATAAAGCATCCTGCTCAGGTCAATCTTCATGGCTTGCCTCCCGATCTAATAACTCGCTGTGTAATGGATTTTCTCGCAGCAGCGAGCAACCAGCCAACCACGAGACCGGAGCGATATTCGGACTGGCTAATCGCTCAGTTCGGTGAGACATTCAGCCGCGAGTTTCCTTTCCGCTACACGCGTAAATACTGGACCGTGGAACCGGATGAAATGACGACCAGTTGGATCGGTCCGCGGATGTACCGTGCGGAGATAGAGGAAGTGATCCGGGGTGCAGTAGGACCTGTCTTAGAAAATAAGCATTACATAAAAGAGTTTCGTTATCCGCAGCACGGTGGATTTGGAGCCTACGCTAATGCACTCCATTCGGATGCCAATATGCATCTTGGGCACCACATCGAGCGAATCGACCCACGGAAACGCAAGGTTTGGTTCACCAATGGTAAGATAATTGAATATGAAAATCTGATTTCCTCCCTCCCATTACCGGAATTGATTCAACGTATCGAGGGGGTATCGCCGTCTGTTCAGAATGCAGTGGACAAACTTGTGTGTACATCATTGGCCATCGTGGACGTTGGGGTCAGACGCGACACCGGCTTTCCTGACGGCCATTGGCTTTATTTCTACGATGAGGATATCTGTTTTGCCAGAGCAAGCTATCCGCATCTGCTCTCAAAGAACAATGTGCCCGCTGGGCATGGTAGCATCCAAGTAGAGGTCTATTACACGAAGAATCATCCGCTCCCGTACACCGATGTACTAACGCGCGCAATCGAAGACATGAGAAGAGTTGGAATGCTATTGCCAGACGACCAGATTGTAGTTTCCCAATTGCGGCACATAAAGTATGGAAATGTTCTATACGATCGGGCACGAGATTTGAATTTGGCATGCGTGGACGCGTTTTTGGATGATTGCAACATCCATCGCTGTGGGCGCTATGGACTCTGGAACTACCACTGGACAGACGAATCTATTGTTAGCGGTTGGGACGCAGCCGAAAAAATACTCTCAACCGAAAAGCGATGAACAGCATGAATGACACCGTTGCGGGTCCAGCCTATTCCTTTGTAATCCCGACCTACAAGCGGCCCGACGTTTTGGCCCAGTGTTTGCAGCATATTGCAGACCTCGATTACGATCAAAGCCAGATTGAAGTATGGGTTATCGACAATGGCGAAACACAACACTGCAAGACTGTTGGAATGCAATTTACGCACAGTCTTGACATACGTTACATTGTTAATCCTATGAACCTAGGCCCCGTCGGCTCGTTGAATAAGGGACTTTCTTTGTCTCGAGGAAAAAGAGTTATCGTATCGAACGATGATGCTCTGGTTCCTAAGAATTTTCTCCTCCGATGCGACGAAGTTTTCGCCTCGGATGAGACGATTGGTTGTGTCGGATTTCGAGCGATTGAGCAAGGCTACGGGGATGATGGAGGATGTATTGGAACGATCGATAGTAAGGGGCGAGTGATTGGAAATTTCACGCGTCCAACGGATCGTTTGATCGATGTGGAACATATCTATGGGTTTTGTTATGCTGTTACGCGCACAGCATTGCTGGATACCGGTCCACTTGATATCCCACTATTGTCGCGATCCTACGCTAGTGGAAACCGCTATGAAACCGATCAGTGCATGGTGATAGGAAAAGCAGGATTTAGAGTCGTCTACGATGGAACAACAGGAATTGTTCATCTTGCCAAACCGCGCCAAGACATCGGTGAGCGATCCTCAAAATGGCGATTGAATGAGATCCGAAATACCGGATACTTGCTACTCAAGCATTATGGTTTTGCTGGAAGATATATGTTGAGCTTGAGGTACTTGCTCCTGCATGATTTGGGTTTGCGATCCGCGTGCCTTCGTCCCAGCGTCGTTAACTGGAAGTATTTCTGGATTGGAGTCCGTGGTCGAATCAGTAGTCTCTATCACTACGCAAAGTACTTGACAAGTCGAAAAAGCACGATGTTATTTATAGAAACAGCATGGGAAAAAGACAAATGAAAGTAGTTATTCTTGCTGGAGGATACGGTACCAGATTCGGTAGGTTGACTGATTTTTTGCCAAAACCGATGATTCCCGTTGGGCCAATGCCCCTCCTGTGGCACCTAATGCGTTTCTACTCACACTTTGGTCATGATGAGTTCATCATTGCCACGGGATACAAATCCGAGTTGATTAAGGAGTTTTTTGCGAATTTGCATGTCTATTCGCATGACTTTACCATCAACTATCGAGAGGATTCTAGTGTTCCCCAAGTACACTTCCAGGACACTCATTTCCGTCCAAAGATTACCATCGCCTACACTGGTCAGGAGACCATGACTGGTGCACGCGTGAAGAGAATTGCACCCTATCTCGGCAACGATAAGACTTTTCTATTAACGTATGGAGACGGATTGACAAACATCGATGTAAACCAACTCATCGACTTTCACCAATCGCACGGTAAACAGGCAACATTGACCGCAGTTTTTCCGCCTCCTAAATTTGGTAATCTGCAATTTGAGGACGACCGAGTGACCAGTTTTGCAGAAAAACAGGGTAACGAAGGTGGTATGGTCAACGGAGGTTTCTATGTGTTTCAACGATCCGTTTTGGATTATCTATCCGAGAATCCAACCTGCGTGTTGGAGAAAGAACCCATGGAGACGCTTGCTGCAAGAGGCGAACTAATGGCCTGGCGTCACACAGGCTACTGGCAGTGCATGGACACCACGAGAGACTTGGATAGCTTGCAAAAAGCCTGGAGTGACGGTAAAGCTCCGTGGAAAAAGTGGTCGGACGGTTATCATGACTAACAAGAACTTTCGTTTGTTACTCACTGAATCTTGCCTGCAACCTCGAATGCTTTCTTTCACAATATTTTGCATTTCACATAGAGCCAAAGGATAAAGCTTGTTTCACGAACAGTATCTCGGTCGCAAAGTGTTGGTTACTGGCCACACTGGATTCAAGGGCTCATGGTTAGCGCTTTGGTTGTCAAGATTGGGGGCTAAAGTTGTTGGTTACGCAAGATCTCCTGAAACATCGCCAAACCACTGGGAATTGCTAAAACTGAATTCATGTCAGTCGATTTTGGCGGATCTGAGAGATCAAAACAAATTAGCAAAGGCCATTTCAGATCATCAACCTGAAATTGTTTTTCATTTGGCCGCTCAACCGCTGGTCCGTCGATCTTATCGCGAACCTCACGAGACTTTCTCGACCAATGTTATGGGTACATTGAATGTTTTCGAAGCTGCAATCGCTTCCCGTTCGGTTCGCGCCATTGTTTGCGTTACGAGTGATAAAGTTTATGAAAACCAAGAGTCTCCCGATGGCTACCAGGAGTCAGACCGTCTAGGCGGGGCCGATCCCTATAGTGCGTCGAAGGCATGCACTGAGATATTGGCCAGTTGCTACAGTCGCTCTTTTTTTCAGAAGAGTAAGGTAGATGGTGGTCTGCTTCTCGCAACCGTTCGCGCTGGAAATGTCATCGGTGGTGGCGATTGGTCAGAGGATCGCCTCATTCCTGACGCAGTGCGTGCTGTTGTATCGAAAGAAAAGCTCGGAATTCGGAATCCTGAGTCTGTACGGCCATGGCAGCACGTTCTAGAACCCCTTTCCGGTTATTTGGCTGTCGGCCAGAAACTACTCGAAGGGGACAGCCGTTCTGCAAGAGCATGGAATTTCGGTCCTGAGCTTGAGGGGATGGTACGAGTTGACGATGTCATTCGCTGCTTCCAAGAATCGTGGCCAGACCTTCAGGCGGACATTTCTCCAGAATTGGGAGCGCCCAAGGAAACGAAGCTACTTCGACTCGATAGTTCCTTGGCCGCCAGAGAACTTAATTGGAAGCCGCTCTGGGACTGGCAAACAGCGGTGTCTCGAACTGCACAATGGTATGAGGCCCTTCACAAAACCAAGAAAGTCAATTCTGCAGTAGACCTCGATCATTTTTTGGAAGCGGCCAACAGAGCAAATGCGATGTGGGTAAAGTAAATGCAATTCCATGAAACTCCACTCCTGGGCGTAACGCTGATTGAACTCAACGTTATGCATGACGAAAGAGGTTGGTTTGCTAGAAGCTTTTGCCGAGATACCTTTCAATTGCAGGGGCTAGAGACGGAGATAATGCAGGTCAATCAATCCTACTGCAAAACACGCGGCATCTTGCGGGGCCTCCACTATCAACGGGCACCAAAAGCAGAAACGAAGCTAGTTCGTTGCGTAAAAGGTGCAATCTTTGACGTTGCAGTAGATTTGCGAAGGAACTCTCCTACATTTTTGCAGTGGTATGGGGTGAACCTGGATGAGGAAGCACCTTACGCTTTGTGTGTCGGGCCAGGTTTTGCTCATGGTTATCAAGCTCTTTCGGATCATGCTGCGGTTGTCTATCAGTCTAGTGCCTCCTACGCACCGCATCTCGAGGGCTGTGTGAAATTTGACGACCCGCGGATCGCCATCGAGTGGCCATTGCTTCCACCAATCTTGTCTTCGAAGGACCGAAGCATTCCATGGTTAGAAATTGATTTTTTGGGAATTGAGGTATGAAGAGAGTATTGGTTACTGGAGCGACTGGATTCATTGGAAAGCATTTAGTTCGGAGGTTGATTGCGGAGGGATATGGTGTAGTTGCTACTCGTCGCATAGGAACGGACGTTTCCGTGTTAGCAGGTATGCAAAACGAAGTGGACTGGATAGAAGTAGATGCAACCGACGCGTGGTGCAGAACACTTTCCGACAGACCCGACTGGAGTATCGTCATTCATTTGGCAACGGATTATGGACGACAGTCCAGTAACGTCTCCAACACGGTCGCGACAAACGTTTTGTTCCCTCTTCGCTTGTTAGAGATCGCGATGAATCGACGTGCGGAGTTGTTTCTCAACACGGACACATGCTTCCGTGTGGACTACCCTTATTTGCGTCCGTATACATTATCGAAAAAGCAATTTGCCAAATGGGGCGAAGTTTTGTCCGATGACGCACATACACGCTTTCTCACACTTGAGTTACAGCATCCCTATGGGCCAGGCGATAGCCCCGGAAAGTTTGTACCATGGATCATTGACCGTTGTTTGCATTCTTCTGAGCCAATACGGCTTACGAATGGACAGCAGAAAAAGGACTTTATCTTCATTGAGGACGTGATCGACGCATACATTACTATACTTCACCGATGGCGTGAGGTCGCACCTGACACGTTTTCCATCCCCTGCGGGACGAGCAATCCAACTTCGGTCCGCGATTTAGTCGAGTATATTCATCTAAGGTGCTCGAGTAACGCAACCCTCGAATTCGGAGCACTTCCGGACAGACCGGGAGAAATCATGCTATCAGTTGCCGACATTTCGGTACTTTCGCAACTGGGTTGGACTTCTCGCATTCCTTTGGCAGAGGGGATAGGTCGTACTGTTTTTGAAACGATTCGCGTTGAGAATTTATCGAGTTCTTAATCTCGACGATCTGCAAGACATATAAGTTTGCGTTAGTTCTTTTCGGATCATTTTCACAGGATGGATTCGGGCTTTTTTGCCTTCACCCATCAAACTCGAATAACAGGACGATCGAAACACGATCTAACCATGCTTGGATTCGTAATAGTTTACGCTGCATCTGCACTAGGAATTATTGGCGCTATCGTCAGGCCTTATATCGGCATGCTAGTTTTTTACGCATTCGTTTTTCTAGAGCCCGAATGGAATTGGCGTTGGGTTATTGCTAGAGACGCTGGCTTTCAGAGATACCTAGCTGGCTTCACCATCTTGGGTTGGCTCCTGCACGGTGGACGCTTTCCAAGACGGAAGACCAACGTAACCCTTGCGATGATGTGCCTACTGCTTTTTCTGATATTGGCGTGGATTTCGAGTTTTTTCACTATCAGCGTACCGTTCACGGAATTCTACATGGGAATTCTCTGGAAAATCATCGCCATGAGTTTGCTCGCCATTGCAATTCTCGATAGCGAAAGGAAAATTGTGGTTCTTGCGTGGGTGATTGTTTTCTGCCAAGGTTACAACGCTTACCAGATTAATCTCCAGTATTTTACTGATGGTTTTTGTCGATTTGCAACTCAATCCAATTGGGGATACAAGGGCGACAATAATCTCTATTCGATTTTCACGCTACCGGCTGCGGGACTTGCAGCTGGCTTTGCCATGTTTTCGAAGACATGGAAAGAAAAGGCCATCGCAGGTTTTATTCTGTTGCTTCAAGCGCATCAAGTGATGCTGCTTGAGTCCCGAGGTGGTATGCTTGGAGGCATCGCGATGATTGCTTTTCTTATATACTTAGTCCCGAAAACATCGTTGAATCTGACGATCGTCGGCGTTGGATTGATATTAGGGTCAGTACTGGTCGGTCCACCGGTTGTTAAAGAATTTATGTCATCCTTTGAATCATCTGATTCTTTAGACTCCTCCGCTAGCTCAAGATTCTCAACGTGGAAGGCGGGCATGGATATTACGCTAGATTACCCGCTTTTCGGAGTAGGACCTTATGCGGGTCAAGTACTCGTTCCGCAGTATTACGAAAAATCGGATCGTAAGGATGCAAAGGGATTGCACAATCTATTTTTCGAAATCAGTAGTGGTTGCGGTATACCAGCCGTGATTCTGTACTTCAGCTTCTTTGGTATTATTGCATTTTCGAGTTGGAAATTGATTCGCCGAAGCGGGACAATGAATGAAAACCGTCGAGCGGTTCTCACTGGCGCACTTGTTGGAAATGCGGGTTACCTTGTGAGTAGCATGTTTTCTAGCGGAGCCCTCTTGGAGTCGTCCTATATCTGCGCATCCCTCAGCGCAGCGATACTGCTCGTAGAAGACGAATCATTGTCAGATTCAAGCTTATTGGAGTTCGAAACGACTGACAATACTGAGAATGAAGAGTGGGATGAGTTACCATCAAAGTATTTTTCTTAACTGACGAGATTGTTTGGCCGCTGCGCATTGGGGGGCACTTACATCTATTCAATGTCATTAAGCAGTTGCGCCACATATCCGATTTTGATATCTATTTGATAACGCGAGGCCCATTGGATGGACAAGTAGCGGATCAGTTGAATGGGATAAAGTTTGTTTCCCTTAGCAGTGTATCAGCTCAACCGGCAACATCGCTAGGAGACCGGTCCAGTCGAAGAGCCGCTCGTTATTGGGGCACTAATCTGGACGACCTATTTCGGCTTCGAGAACTGCACAAGCGGTATCAGCCCGATGCGGTCGTCGCAACGAAGCCCGATGGTTATGTGTATCTCTCGATGCTTGAGAACTGCAAGAGAGTTTGGTATCCCGCCGACGATCCCGTTTTGCATCAGTGGTCGCTTGCAAGAATGACTGCAGGGCTCGATCGCTATTCGAGATTGGTTAGTGCGATCATGCAGGGATATTTGCAATTTCGAATGAAAAAATACATTGATCAAGTTTGGCTTGTCTCAGCCCTCGATGCGCAGTTTGCATCCAAGACGCTTCGGAAATCCTCTATCCGATTAATCACAAATGGGGTGGATTGCGATGCTTTTCCATTTTTGGAAGATGACGGCGCAGAACGCTCATGTGTTTTTTGGGGTAGACTGGACTTCGCTCCCAACATCGACGCGTTGCATTGGTTTTGCTCCAACGTCTGGCCGGATGTTCTACGGAATTTCCCAAATGCGGTTTTCAATGTTATCGGTATGTGTCCAACGGCATCATTGCAAGAATTGGTGGCGCGAGAGCCATCGATTGTATTGACTGAAAACCCAAACTCCATTTCTGAACACGTCGCGCTCAGTCAGGTCGCATTGTTTCCATTCGTAAGTGGCGCCGGTATCAAGAATAAAGTTCTCGAAGCAGCAAGCATGGGCAAGCCCATTGTTGGATCCCCTATTTCTCGTAATGGTCTCAATGGGCGAGTCCCCTTTCCGATTTGCAAGAATTCTAAGGAATGGGTCACTACCATTTCGAGTCTTTGGGAGAGTCGTCAGATGCGAATGGATCAAGGACATCAAAATGCACGCTGGGTGCGAGAAAACCACTCCTGGGCCCTCAGCGCAAAACTAGCATCAGATTATCTCAGAGAATGTATCAATAAGGAAGACTAGTCCTGTACCAGGGCAATCGCACGTTAGCAGCATGAATAACCTGCGAGTAGCTTCTCAATTGCAGAGTTATCCCAGCCACATCGCTTACGTTTACCTCGAATTGCATCTTTGATGGTAGTGTCCTTTT
>Ga0164293_10004190_pt1 | contig 12343 bp, 12 predicted proteins | sample GEODES118metaG_FD_111487 | JGI IMG/M metagenome (GOLD analysis project Ga0164293, IMG submission 111487) | Eutrophic lake water microbial communities from Lake Mendota, Wisconsin, USA - GEODES118 metaG | ecosystem: Environmental > Aquatic > Freshwater > Lake | place: USA: Lake Mendota... | reverse complement strand
TTTGCCTTTGTCCCCAGTCATCACAATCATGCGATTGGCGAAAAAATTGGCATCCGCTTAGGGGCCGATCACGTCGTTACTTTTCAAGATAAGCATAAAGACTAATGAATAAAAGGCGCTAAGGGCTGCCAGTCTCTGGGGCTTCTTTTGCATTACCAATCGATATCAATATGGCAATGCCGAGTAATACAACGCCAATGCCAACTAGCTGTAAGAGGCTAATGGGTTCACTTAAAAAATACCACCCTAAGAAAGCAGTTCCAACCGGACCGATCGTACTGGCCTGCGCAGTCATGCTTGAGCCAATGCGTTGTACCGCCATCATGATGCATACCATTGGTATAAAGGTACAGAATAGGGCATTAATCCAGGCAAGCTGGTAAACCTCCGTCCTTTGTGTAAATAACTGATTGAAATCTAGTACGATCGACTGGAGGCAGGCAGCAATTGTCGCTGAGGCACTTGCTAAAGCCACTAAACGAATACTGCCTACCCGACTAACCAACTCACCTGCAAAGATTAAATAGAAGGAATAGACCACCGCCGCCAAAAATACCAAGATACTTCCAAGGACAACAGCCCCGCCCTCATTAATCTGAATATCGTGCATAAATACCAACATGATGCCAAGGTAGGCGACAGCCATGGCTAGATATTGCCTTCGATCAATGGCTTTGTTCAAGAGAAATTTAGATAAAACCAAGACAATTGCTGGGGTCAAATATAAGATCACCCTTTCTAGACCAGCAGAAATATATTGCAACCCTAGAAAATCAAGATAGGCAGATAAGAAGTATCCCAACAAACCAATACCGCATACTTTCACAATATCGTTTCGGATTAAGGGTTGTAATGCGGAGTGGCGCTGACTCCACCAGACTGCAACCCAAAAGATGGGTAATGAAAAGACCATTCGTAAAGTTAGAATCACATCGGCTGTGGCCCCATACTGATATGAAAACTTCACCACAATGGCTTTAGCGGCAAAAAGAATTGCTCCGATACTGGCTAGGATAAAGGCGCTGATAAAGGGTGTTTGCACAAAGAAATCAAATGAGTAAATGCGATTCATTCTAATCGAGTCCATAAAATTTTTTTCTAGGGTAGGATAAACTCAAGTAATTAATTCACTGGCTATGATCGTGCGCATACTCGTCATTTTTTTTCTCTTTAGCATTCCCAGTCTGCCCACTTGGAGTATGAGTTTTTCTTTACAAGAGCGGTGCTACCCAGAACTCAATCCTGCCTGCCAAACCATGGTGTTAGCCGAAGGCCCTATCGATAAAGAAACCCTTGCACAATTTAAAGAGTTCACGTTGAAGCTGCCTCCTGGAACATGGATTGCCCTTACCAGTCCGGGAGGTAATTTGCTTGCTGGTATGCAATTGGGTGCGGTCATTCGTGAGCGTGGTTTCAATACGACCATCGGTAGTAGTGATTACAGTGCCAACAGTTGCTTATCGGCTTGCGCTTATGCTTTTTTAGGTGGCTTAAGCCGCTTTATTCCTCCCAATGGTCGTTATGGTTTGCACCAGTTTCGCGGTCTTGAAAAAGAAATTGGCACTTCTGATACTCAAAAACTGAGTGCCGTTCTCGCCAAATACATGGATAGCATGGGTGTCGATCGACGTCTGCTTGATATTGCCCAGCTCACAGCGGCGGATCGAGTTGCGCTATTAAGTAATGCACAAGCAAAACTTTACCGTGTTGATAACTTAGGGCAATCTCCGCTCCCTCGGTGGCGCTTGGAGACCTCAGCCGAGGGGCGCCTACTAGCACTCAATAATGCAGTGGCTCTCAAAACAAATCTCCCAGTCATTATTGCTTTCTTTCAAACCAAACAAAGTATTGCTTGCTTGATTTACTATAAAAGTGATGCTGCTGAGAGCTTTGCACAAGTTACTCCACATCAACTAAAGATTGAGCAAAAGATATTTCCCTTACAAGCCCTTGCCTCTTGGCAGATAAAAACCGGGGGATACCAAACGAACTTTTCTATTCCGCTAGAGGCTCTTGAGGCACTCAAGCAACTTCCCGATAGTGCCATCATTCAAGTTCAGGGTGAATTTTTAAGACCTCTTAGCGGCCAAACTACCGTGGAGATGCGTTTTGGTGTTGCTGGTCTCAGAAATGCATTAGCAGTCTTGGCACAAGGTTTATCAAAAGCAAATTAATGGACTTGCCCAGGGTTGATCTTCGTAACAGGAGAAATAGGCTCTGCTTCACCGGTCACTGGACTTGCTATATTTGGTAAAACTTGGTCCCAATGTGCTTGCTTCACTAAGCGCTCAAGCAATACCCGCATTGCTTGCAAAGTTGGTAGTACCAATTTGAGATTTATTTGCCCTCCACTGTGCAAGACCAGGTCAAGCGACATCACTGCCTGTTGGTTAACTGTCAATAAGGTACACCGAACATCGCTTAACAATACAGGATCTGCCCCTAACGGAAACTTAGTGACTGCTTGGTAGGCTGAGGTGAAGTCTACTTTTTCTCGGGCCGTCTCATTTTGAAACTCTGTAATCGCTTTTGCCGTTTGCTTAGTATGTGATTTTTCCAGCTGTTTTTCTACCAAATGATCGGTGGCTGCAAGAAAAAATAAGGTAATTCGGCGGGTTAACCAAAAACGATACTCACTATCATCGCTTGTATTAAAGCGAAAGAGTAGACGATCCTCGTTCGATACATAGCTACCGTTAAATTGCTTGATACTCATCGTCTATGAAAATAGTTTTAACAAGCTGGGATGACTAACTTTGCCATCAAATCCTGAAATTTGACGCTGTAAAAATAACGCACGATCTTTGGTGTCCACTTGGGAGCGATCTTTCTCCCAGTCAATTTCAACTAAGAGACTATTTGGTTCATACACGTAGCGCCCTGACTGCATTGCTAATAGAGTTAATTCTGCATCCGCAAAGTGCCGATGATATTCTGGATAAAAAAAATCGCCCTGATAATTATTTTCTGCCCAGTGCCGCTGAGCCAAACCAAAACCAGCAAGGGAGCCGGCCCACTTACCATCATTAAACCCAAGTAAGACACCCTGCTTACCAAGGCCAATAAGTGCTGAGTCTAACCATTCCCTACCAGCAAATGCGTCTTGCGCAACATACCCGAAGAATGCGCTACGGGTTGCCCGAAAAGTTTGATTGATGAGATTCACAAAACCGACCCCATCTTCGTCATGAACGCCTAAAAGAAGTCCGGGGGCATGAGCGCGACGTGCCATTAATTGAAGAGCTTGTTGTGCCTGTGCTGGCTGAGTAAAGGGCATGACGATTAACGCCCCGCTAACCGTAAGGAGAGTTTGCTTTCTCTGCATGAGCGCGCGGGCACTCACATACTCAATCTCACAAACATTCATGGCTTAGCCCAATATCGTGCGGTGTGGCGTTCGGCAAACAATACCCCCTGTTTTGCTTGCGGCGCACAAACGATTTGTGTATCCAAGGCCTGAGCCTCATACGCTGTTAATCCGCTACTGTAAGGAAATGTATCAATCATGGTGGCATATTGGTTTAAAGCCATGAGAGCCTCAGCATGGGATTGGGGACAAACAAATTCTACGGCATTGGCGCCCAAGGCCTCCTCAATCCGTGCGCGCGTGCGAGCAAAACGATATTGCTTATGAATCAACACTTTTTTACCAGGGATGGATTTTAGGTACTCTAAAAAAGCGTAGGAAAGTTTGGCTGGATTACTAAACACGCATGGCACAGTTAATTTTTTGGTAAGTGGTTTAGGTAAATAAGGGGGTGGCGTATAGGTGGCGTAAGCAGGCGAAACTTCTATGAGTGGCTCGCTATACAGTGTTTGTAAATCTTTTGGCGATTGATATGCGTCTCCAATCCAACCGGCGAAACACGATAAACCAGTCGTAAGACTTTGGCCCCCGACCCATTTATATTGCACACGGGCAGGCTTTAAAGACAGCGCTTGTAAGCCAATGGGATCCATCCAGCCACCAAGATCATAGAGAACATCAAGGTCGGCTTGGGCAATCTGCTGTGCAAGTAGATCGGCGGACAGGTGCTGGACCTCAATATGCTCTTTTGCGAGTTGTATGAGTTCGGCACTGGCCCAATCGCGCACATGACCCCGATTGAGCAAGACAATATCGCACCCCTTGGCCACATGTTGCCAACCAGCAAGCGTTAAGAAATAAACCGGTGATACGCAAAATTGATTGGAGAGTAATCCAACGCGTGGTCGCTTATTTCTTTTGCGACGCATGCTTGGTGTGAGCAAAGGTCCTGGTAATTGCAGGTGATCTCGAGCAAATTGCTTTGCCTGATGAGCAAGCGTATTAGCCGATTGGCGTGGTGAGCGGTCATACAGTCGGCACATGAGTTGAGTTAATTTAGCATCCATCGCCTCACTGGGATCATTGAGTAAAGGCTTAACAAGTTCATCCGCAAAACACGGTTCTCCAAAATAGTTGAGTGCCAAATCGGCGCGGCCAGTGAGTGCACTCGATTGATTGGGATGAATTTTTAAAATGTCACAATAGACCTCGTCCGCCTGCTCAACAAAACCCAACGCTTGCTGCGCCTTTGCTAAAACGACTTGGGTTTGCCATAAATCAGGTTGCAGATAAAGTGCTTGACGACAATGAGTAATTGCATTGGCATAGCGCCCCAAAGCCAGTTCGCAAAGGGCTAAATTGGCAATAATGCTCGGTTGCTGCGGTAATTGATGATGCGCCTGACGATAGAGATCATTGGCCTTATGCCAGGCACCCTGAGCCTGGGCTGCCTGGGCTGCTTGAAGAAGCGTCGAAATCGTTCCCATCAATTGCGCTGACCCACCAATTGGTAAATGGTTGATTGTATGGCTTGATCGCATTTCACTGCAGATCTAAATATGATGATGATAAATTCATGAATATTTAAATCTATATCGGTCGAGTACGAATACCTTTTGCCGTACTTTGATTGTGAGCGACTGATTTATTATTTTCTCGAATAATCTCCGATAGAGTACGCATATTTTTGAGATTAGCCTCAAGATTTTTATCTTTAATTAAGTCCCAAACTTTTGCATTTGAAATCTTCAATTGTGGTTGTTTGGCTACCAGTTCACACAAATTGTTCATGACGAATTGCGCAATCAAGGGCTGTGTAATTAAGATCACCTCAAATGCCTTGGCTGGTAAGAATAAAACCTTACTAAATTCCAATGCACTCACCGAGGCAGAGCGTGGATGTCCATCAAAAACACCAAACTCTCCTACATACTGTCCAGGCAATACTTCCGCTAGGGCAATTGACTGATCGCCAATGCGACTACCAAACATGCTAACTTTTAACTTTCCCGATAGCAAGACATACAAACCGTCCGACGGATCATCTTGACTAAATAAATAATCGCCATACACCAGAGAGTGCATCGAGGTATAACGCATGATGCATAACAAATCATCGGTCTTGAGATTTTTAAAAAATGGGACATCCTGAATCAACCCATAATCAGCGTTGAGTTCCAAAATCGTGTCTAGCCTTTTTGCAACACTGCAGTTTGCTTATTGTGTTCACGCATGATCTTGCACAGGGTTTTCATATTACTTAAGCTGGGCTTGACATTTTTCTCGTGGATCCATTTTGCTTTTGGAGAGGTCCATGTAATACGTGGCAATAAAGATATTTTCTCACATAAATAATCACAAACTGCCTGGGCTACTGCAGGTTGATTATCCATCACCACCGCAAAGGCGATTGCTGGTAGAAATAAAACCTCTCCCGATTCAATCATGCGCACCGAGGCAGAGCGTTTATCCCCATCGATTAGGCCAAACTCACCAACGAACTGACCGGGCTCTAAATTTGCGAGTACTTTATTGGTACCACCAACATGCCCACTAAAAATATAAACCTGCATCTTGCCCGAGAGAAGTACATACAGTCCATCTGCCTCATCGCCCTGACTAAATATAGTTTTATCCTTCTCGATCGCTACAGTCTTGGTCACCTGCATGATGGTCATCAAACTTGGTAGCGGCAAGCCTTTAAAAAAGGGGATGTTATCAATCGGGGTTGACATGATCAGTTAGCCTTCAGTTCTTGAATCGATTTCAAGCGAATAGTTTCAATGTGAAGTCGTCTAGCATGGGGACTATAAAACGCAATGCCCTCCAAAAACCGAGTGCGTCCAGCATCGCTTTTTACGATCTGAGCCAGTTTTGAGTCACTTGGCTCCCATTCTTTTGCAAGTTGCTCACCCAAATACATGCCGCGCTGGGGTAGGGTGCTAGCACATAGATCAGCTTCTACTAAAAGTAGGGCCATTACATCCTCCCGCTTATTTGGGTGCATGTGATTAAGAAATTGAGCACTCAGAGTTTCGAAGTAACGGGGATCGGTTGCCAACACAATGGGTTCAAGATCAGCCATTAAGGCTTTGATCTTAAATAGTGGGTATGCGTGCCGCAATAAAAACTCTTGAGTTAACTCCACAGCATATTTCTCCAACTCAAAAGGGGTTTGATTGCGGGTGCCAGGATGCCCATAATCATGTGCAATAGCGCAAAAGAACAGTATCCACCAATCTTCCGGGCTCAATTGCCACTGCCGATCAGGCTCCTTCTGGGTGGCAACATGGCTCGCTTGGCTTGCAAGCGCACTTAAGGCCAGACAGACATCTTTAAAGTGCGCGCGGGAGTGGTAGGCCGGCTCGGCCTGCATGCTTTGGTTTGTCAGCTCCACCGCACCGGCAAAATCCTCACAGAGTTTGGGGTAGGGATTGTCTGACACTTCAAAACCTCGCCATAAACGTGTGTGGCATAGGGCGCGCACTAGATCTACAAACGAAATAGCATCGGTATTGCAGTGGGCAAAATAGTGCTCTAATAAAGAGGGGTCGCCAGCATGGCTGGCCGTTTGTAATTGTTCAAAAAAACGATCCAAAGTCCTAATGAATGACTCAAGCTCACTCGGTGGGATTAAGTTTGGCCTTGGGGACCTTAAGGGGGTGGGTTGAGGGCTAGATGCCATGTATCTTTCTACCATCTCCAAGGCGCTTAATCAACAGGAGTTAATCTGTTAGCGTTAAATTGGCGCATAGCCAAAAAGAGGCTTAATTGCAGTGATACTATAGTGTAGTTTACCAAGGGACTTTTCACCAAGAGTCAAGCCACCATGTTCAGTCTTAACTTTCTAACGTCTCTCTCGCAGTGGCGTAAACACACCCCTCGACTGGCAATTGGTCTGGTGTTGACGGCATTGTTTGCGGTGCAAACCCTTGGCCTCATCCCAATTAAGTTCATTGATCAGGTCGACAACATTTTTTACGATGCCCGTCTGCAATGGACCATGCCCGGGGGGCTTGATGATCGTATTGTGATTGTCGATGTAGATGAAAAAAGCTTAGTGACCCCCGAGCTAGGACGCTGGCCATGGAGTCGCGACAAAATGGCGCGCATCATGGATACCCTCTTTGAGCACTATCAAATCCGTCTCTTGGGCTTTGATGTGATCTGGGCAGAACCCGATACCAGCTCCGGATTTACCGTCTTACAAAAATTATCCAAGAATGAACTCAAGGGGGACGCGCAGTTTGCATCCACCGTCAACTCCCTAGCCAAGCGCTTAGACTACGATGCCATCTTTGCGCAAGCGCTTGAAAATCGCCCCGTGGTGTTGGGTTACTACTTTAATTCCAATCAAGACGCGACTGAAATTGGCACCCTCCCAGAACCCATTTTTGTAAAAGAGGATCTCGTGGGGCGCCAAACGCAGTTTGCCCTGCGCAAAGGCTACGGTGCGAACCTGGAAAAAATTACCTTTGCTGCACCTCTTGCGGGGCACTTTAATCCTACGGTCGATACCGATGGCGTGATCCGACGTGTACCCTTAATCGCGCAATATCAAGACGACTATTACGAGTCTCTCTCGCTCGCGATGTACCGCCTCTATCGAGCCCAAACCAAGCCTGGGCAAGAGCGTCCTGGTACCCTGCCCGCTCGGATTCCTGGGGCGCAGCTCGAGCCTGCTACCGATCCTAAATCGGGCAATGCCTTTCCGATTGAAGGTATCCGCGTGGATGGGTTGAGTATTCCCGTGGGGCTGGGGACCAATGCCTTGGTGCCTTTTCGGGGGCGCCAGCAAAGCTTTGCCTATATTTCGCTTGCCGATGTTTACAACAAAACTGTTCCCAAAGAAAAGTTGCAGGGCAAAATTTTATTGGTGGGGACCACGGCTCCGGGCCTAGCTGATTTGCGCGCCACGCCCGTAAGCGGACTTTTCCCCGGGGTCGAGGTCCATGCCAACCTGTTGGCTGGGATGCTTGATCTTGAACAAGGGGGGATCAAATCCATTCCGCCGTTCATGCTCGCTGGCGAGCTGCTTGCCATTGTTATTTTGGGCATCACGCTAACCGTGTGCATGGCCTTGATGAGCGCCATACCGAGTGCGCTTGCCCTGATCCTAAGTATCGGGCTTGTACTGTCAGTCAATATCAGCTTGTGGCAAGCCGGCTTTGCGATGCCCATTGCCAGCCTCTTATTTTTGATTGCGGGGATTTACATTGGCAATATTGCCTATGGGTATTTTGTTGAGTCGCGCCACAAGCGCCAACTCGCTGATTTGTTTGGCACCTATGTGCCCCCTGAGTTAGTCGAAAAAATGGCTGAGAATCCCTTGCAATACAGCATGGTAGCCAAGAAAGCGCAACTCACTGTGTTGTTTGCAGATATCGTGGGCTTTACTTCCATCTCCGAGCGTCTAAGTCCGCAAGAGCTCACTGCCTTTGTCAACGAATACCTCACGGAGATGAGTGCGACGATTCGCTCCCACGGCGGCACCCTAGACAAATACATTGGCGATGCCATCATGGCCTTTTGGGGGGCACCCATCGATGATCTCAATCATGCTACTAGCGGCGTGACCGCTGCCCTAGCCATGCAAGGCAAGTTGGCCGAGCTCAAAGCCGAATACGCCAAACGGGGCTGGCCTGAAATTAAAGTGGGTTTGGGCTTGAGTACTGGCGATATGACCGTCGGTGACATGGGCTCCAAAATCCGCAAGGCCTATACCGTGATGGGCGATGCGGTCAACCTGGGGTCCCGCCTCGAAGGGATCACCCGCACCTATGGGGTGGGTATTTTGGTGAGTGAAGCAACCCAAGCGGCCAGTCATGGCATTGTCTACCGCGAGATCGATCGGGTTCGCGTGAAAGGTAAAGACAATCCCATCCGTATTTTTGAACCACTTGCCCTCGAAAATGAACTCGCTAGCGATGTCCGTACCCGCTTAGAGCAGTGGCAAGCTGTGCTCACACAGTACCGCACGCAAGACTGGCAAGCGGCCGACGACGGCTTGATTCAATTGCAAGCCGCGGAACCTGATAGCAAACTCTATGCCCTCTATCGGGAACGCATCGTGCAGTGGCGTACGAGTCCACCTCCAGCCGATTGGGATGGGGTAACTAAATTTGATACAAAATAAGAGTAGTTTGGCAGATGAGCCGAACTGCGTTTACGATTAGACTATCGCACGCCTAAGGAGGCCCCATGAATACCCCATATCGATTGCTTGCATTTTTAGTCGGAATCAGCTGCTGCCTGGGTGCCATGGCACAAGAAGCCGGCAAGGCCAGTCGTGTGAGTGGTCAAGCAACGATCACATCGGCAAGCAATCAAAGCAAAGAATTAAAGCGCGACGATGTGGTGAGTGTGGGCGATACGATTAGCACCAGCAAAGACTCGCAGGTGATGGTGCGCATGAAAGACAACTCCTCCTTACTCGTGCGTGCCGAGAGCAAAGTTAAGATCGATGCGTTTCAGTTTGAAAACAAACCGAGTGACAATGCGAAGACAAGTGTCGTAGCGGGAACCCTACGGGCGGTCTCTGGGCAAATTGGTAAAGCCCAACCCGAGAATGTGAAATTTGAGGCGGGCACAGCGACGATTGGTATTCGGGGCACGGATATCGAGCTGGCAATCATCCCCGAGGGTCGCAAAGACCGCGCGGGTATTTATAACTACGTGCACGATGGCAGCGTACAAATGGCGCTCAACACCGGGGAGAGTTCGGTGGTCGATAAAGAGCTCACGGGCTTTACCCCAGCCACCCTCTTACCTGGAGAAAAGCGTTTACAGGTCCTGCGCGATCGCCCAGCCTTCTTACAAAGTGGCGGCTTTGACGCATTAATTAATCAGTTAACCGCCCCACGCATTCCCATGCGCTAAGTCTGGCAACTTCTGCTTCATTGAGTAGGTGATGGTAGGCGCTCGCCCCAGAATGTGGCCGATCTCGTTTGTCCCTGCCCTACTGCACTGGGGTACTCTGATCGTCATGAGCTCTTTTTTGACCGCCTGTAGCGCCCCGCGGGTACCAAGTGCGTTTAGTGCTGCTCCTGCACATCCAGCGAGCGAAGAGTCCTTTACCCAACTGCCTTTGAGTATGCCGGTGGTGGGCTTTTGGCGAGCACCGAGCAAAGCGCTAGAACGGTCCTTGCCGAACTCTTCAGCCATTACCGTGCACATCTACCTCGAAGGCGATGGTGCTGCATGGTCCAAGCGCACGCGCGCGCCGCGCGACCCTACCCCCACTCAGGCCTTAGCGGCTACATTGGCTAGTTTAGATCCCGCACCGTGGGTGGTCTACTTGGGTCGGCCCTGTCAATATCTCAAGGAGGAGGAGCTTGCGCGCTGCTCGCCACAGTGGTGGCAAGACGCGCGCTATGGCGATGCCACTATAGCGATGATGAATCGCGCCATCGACGAAGTCCAGGCGTACATTGGCTCACACCGAAAGTCAGCGCAGGCCAAAACCAATTCATCGATTTCGATTCGGCTTATTGGCTACTCGGGCGGCGGCGTGATGGCCACCCTCTTAGTGCAAGAGCGCAACGATATCGATTGCCTCATTACCATCGCTAGTCCCCTAGACCTCGAGGCCTGGGTGCAAATACAGGGTTTGAGTCCCCTCGCGCAATCGCGCAACCCAGCGCGCTTAGCAACTCCCAAAGCGATCCCCCAAACCCACTGGTATGGGCAAAATGATCGGGTGGTTCCACCCCAAGCACTGGGGCGTTACCCCTGGTCGTCTTTAGGGGGGCAAGCGCGCGTGCAGATTCTGCCAGGCTATACACATGATGCTCCGTGGGCTGCAAATTGGTTAGGTCTTATGGCGCAATCCTGCCCTAGATCAAAACTCTAGGGAATTGCTGGCCATCCTCCAGCGAGGAGTCCTGAAAGCTTGGTGTAAACCATAAGGGAGATATGTTCGCTTCATGGCTATACTAAGTTGCAGATTAAATCATAGGAAAAATCATTCTAAAATCAATAACTAAGCGCAACTTTTGCGCAATCGGCGCGCACCGCAGTGCCGGTTTTTTCACTTGGATACCGGTGCTGGCGGCCCTACTGCCCTTGGGGGCTGATCTTGCTAACGCGCAATCAACCGATAGCAATACCAATAACGCCGTGCCCGCCCGCGAGGCAAGTCTTGCCACCGCACAAGCGATTAACACCGTGATTATTCAAAATCCTTTTGCGAGTGCCGGTGCCTTTCGGTTTCGCCTTGGGCAACAATCACCGCCCAATGGGTCTGGGATGGCCGCCGGTAATAGCTCAAACTGGAGCATTTGGGCAACCCCGGTCATAAGCACCTTTCGCAATAATATTGCGCCCTACACTTCCAGCGGTAAAGTGGCGATTGCCCTAGCCGGACTGGAGTACAACTTTGATGATGTCATGATTGCTGGTGTATCGGTCGCTGGCGACAGCGCCAGCTCCAACACCAACTACAACGGCGGGACGTATAAAAGTACGGGCGTGACAGTTTCGCCCTATGTGGTCTATCAACTCAATAATGCCTGGATGACAGACTGGAGCATGGGCTTGGGCTCTTCGAAACCGACGACGAGCTCAAGTAGCTTTGGCAATGGCAACACCAGCGCCGACCGTTTTTTTGCCGCAGCAGGCCTCAGTAATCGCACAGAACTCGGCTCTTGGGTGCTCACCCCACGCGCTAGTTTTACCTACTACCGCGATTACCTCGCTGGCTATACGAGTAGCAATAACACGGTCAATAATCCGCTTACTAGTTATTTGTATCAAACTAAGTTAGGTGCTACCGTCGCCTACGACAAACCTGGCTTTAGCCCGTTTATTTCGCTCTATCAAATCTTTAACACCCAAACCTACTCGGTGAGTGGCCAAACGCCTAGCGTGTACCCGTCCACCTACCAAAGTATTGCGGGGGTGAATGTCTCCAAGGGTATGTTCTATGCAACTGCGGCCTACCAAATGGAAAAGGGGAGCTCTCAATTTCGCCTCTACGGCGGTATCCGCTTTTAAGGTATTGCACGCTACTTAAGAAAACTTGATGTCGGTGGGCGT
>Ga0164293_10004189_pt1 | contig 12344 bp, 11 predicted proteins | sample GEODES118metaG_FD_111487 | JGI IMG/M metagenome (GOLD analysis project Ga0164293, IMG submission 111487) | Eutrophic lake water microbial communities from Lake Mendota, Wisconsin, USA - GEODES118 metaG | ecosystem: Environmental > Aquatic > Freshwater > Lake | place: USA: Lake Mendota... | reverse complement strand
TCATTTGTTTCAATGGCAAATACAAAAGGGGCAATAGCTGGTGGAGAAAAGTTTTCAGCTTCCTGCCCCAAAACTTGACTTATAACAAGCAGGCTGAAAAAAGAAAATATAGTTACTCTTAATAAAAACACTTCAAAAGAGTTTTTTGGGTTCTACCTAGTAAAATGAAAAGCACTGAAAGAACCATCATCAGCACCATTGGAAATAAAAAAACTATAAAAACACTTTTATTTATTTTTATTTGATATTTCGGCATCTCCACGAAATCAATCTTTGTAAAATGCGGCTGGTTGATCATTTTTTCAAATAAATACTTTAGCTTTTTTTCACGGTAAGCAAATACATCTTTCTCAAAAATTTGTTGATGATTGAGACTAGTTTGACTTACAGTTGCAAATGATCGCATAACACCACCTATAGGATTTATCCAAAAAGTTTTTTCTTCTGCAGCTGCCTGCTCAGCAGCTTTACCAGTAATAGCCGTATGAAGTTCTTTTTCCCTGTTGAAAACCTGGAGAGAGTAACTAAAGCTCTTTACGTTGTTTGTGTCTAATTTTGCAGCGTCATTCTGAAGCTGAGGATAGATACCAAACAAATATTTTTTGTGTTTGTCTAATGATATATCCCAGGCTTTATAATTATAATCCCTGTACTCAGCTATTTCTGTTTTATTGGCCGCAGGGTACTTATAGTTGAACCAAGTATTAAACAAGCCAGGTATGGCTATTAGCAACAATACCCAAACGCCTGCTAATGTAATGGCATTGATTAATGAAGAAAATTGAAAATGTTGTACCAAAGCCACCAATGCCAGCCAAAATATGGTATAAATCAGTGCAATGCTCCACCATTGCATGAATGCAACAAATGAAAAAAGGGGTAGTGGTGATAATATAAAAAAAGAAGCAACTAAGGTAATGATAAAGGGAAACAATGCAGCTAGCCAGCGATAAAACAGACGGTACTGCATTAATTTTTGTATGTTGGATTCTTGCGTGTTCAACAATGGGTAGATACCAGCTTCCTTGTCCGCTGACTGCAGGTTGTAGGTAAGTGCTAGCAATAATAATGGAAAAAGATATACAATAAAAAATGCCGTATCCAAATTGCCAGCCAGCAATTGTTCCGGGTTTTTAAACTCGGCATAATTGTTCATAAAATAATCACCATTAAAACGGCCACTAAACAACTGCGGATACACATCACTTTGACCTATGCTTAAAATACTTAATGGTGAAACATTTTTGGCGACCACATCCTGTAAACGCCATTCAATTACCCACGGCTCTTCAATATCATTGCGAAAGGCAGTTTTATAGGTTAAAGTATCAAATATTCTTTTTGCCTGTTCGTAACTGCGGCCTTTTCTTGCCATGGCACTGTCCACTGTGATAGCTTTATACTGATATACTGCATGACCTTGGTCTATAGAATAAAACCCTATGGCAGTAAGAACAAGCAAAGCTGCTATTAATCCCTTACTGCGGATCAGTAGTTTGCTTTCGAATTTAAAAATAGTTTGCAGCATATTATAATACTGTTATTTTTTTTGAAGTAATGACAACGCCTGCTGTAACCAGTAATACCCAAAACAGCATGGCTGCTATTTCTATACCACTTGTTTTAATTCTCTGTGAAAGCTTTGTAGTTGGATATGTAAAATCTTTTACCGTCTCCCAAAATTTAGCATTCACCTTCCAGTCCCAATCACCAGTTTTGCTTCCACCGTAGGCCATTTTATCGTTTAATTCCTTTATAAGGTACCGACGGTATGTTTCTGCGGATTTTAATAAATTCAAATGGCTAATGAAATCACTTTGGCTGATGGCCATACTTGTATTGCGAATGGCGAGGTAAGGGTTTATAAAAGCTGCATATTTGCTAATGCTGTTTTGCTTCACAATATTGTCCCTCACCCGTTTAAAATGCTTGTCATATACCAAATTGGCATACTCTTCATCTGCCTGCATTACCAATCCATCCACATTTACAGGTAATGCAGCATTTACATCTTTTACTTTATTGGTATCAATTTTATAATGAGCAATTACAGAGTCCATGAACATTTTTGAACGTTCATCTGCCGGATTGTGTCCGTCTATTCCTTTCTCCCGGTCTTCTTTCAGTGCCTTATTAAAAACTGCTTTATGTTCCATCGGGTATAGAGCTGCTCCTGCGCCAGCGGTAATTTTCGGCATAACAATCATTAGCAATATCCAGCAAGCTAATTGCGTCACTAATGATGTACTGCTCTTTTTTACCCACGCACTAATCAAAACACTTAAGCCTGTTAATACAAATAAATAAGCGGCGTATAGTAAAAACCATATAGCAATTCCTGAAAAATAGGTAGCGCCTGAGCCACTGACAAATAATTGATAGGCCAATAACTGTATGAACAAACCTGCTAATGACAAACTTATTGCCACGGAGTAATGTGAAAGTATTTTACCCCACAAATAGCTGCAGTTTCTGATACCTTGTGCTGATAATAATTTCAGGTTCTGACTTTCCCTTTCAGCGCTAACGGCATTGAAAGAAAAGAGGATGATGAACAGCGGCATCAACACTTGCAACATCCATGCAAAACTCATATCGCCAAAGCGGCTTAGTTCTGTTTTATCCTGCGCAGGGCTAAAAGCTGCTTCGTTTTGTGCATGTGCTTCTAATCTTAAAATAGAGCCTGCAAAGGGTCGTATACCATTATCTAAAAACTGCATCGGATCTACCGGTTGAAAAATATAATGGCCATAGTGTGCACTGCTGTGTGGATTTTGTGGCCCTTGATTAAGCCATGCTTTTCGCACAGCTTGTTTTACTTTTTCAAAACTATCCATCCTTGCTTTGTAAGCAACCACACTGTTAAATGCCACCAATGCAAATATCAAAATCAAAACAGCAGCCAATACCTGCAAATGTTTTTGCCGCAGGGCATTGGTAATGGTTTGAGAGAAAATTGATCTCATATTATGAGGGTTAAATGATTAGTATTCTGGAAAAGGATCTTTAAACCGCAGCCCCACTTCCATATCTTTAATTTCACTTTCTGTACAAAGGCAAGCTTGTAGTTCGCTGATGATTTTATCTTTATTTAATTCCTGTCCGATGATGACCAATTCGTTTTGCCGATCGCCAAAACGTTTATCCCATTTACTTTCGATATCTTTTTGATTTTCTACAAACCCTAGGTACTTAATTCTCTCAGCATAAGGCATACTGCTCCACCATACTCCCGCTTTATCGGCCCTTAGGCTGCCGCCTGCCTGGCTCCAGTTTAGTGCATCATTTTTTCGGCTGGCAATCCAAAACAAACCTTTGCTACGAATGATATTGCTGTGCCAATTTTGGTTGAGGTAATTCCACAAACGTTGAGGATGAAAGGGGCGTTTGTCTCTAAATACAAAACTGCTAATACCATACTCTTCAGTTTCGGGAGTATGCTCTTTACTCAGTTCTTCAATCCATCCGGCACTTTGACTGGTTTTCTCAAAGTCGAACAAGCCGGTATTTAGAATTTTATCTAAGTCTACCTTACTCATTTCGGATGTAATAATACTGGCTTCGCTGTTTAGTTTTTTAATCAACCCTTTTATCATGCCCACTTGTTCGGTACTTACCAAATCGGTTTTATTGAGTACAATTACATTTGCAAATTCTATCTGATCGGTTAGTAGATTTACAATTGTTCTGGTATCACCTTCTATGTCGCTCACCTTACGTTGCTGCAGTGTTTCGAGTGAAGAGAAATCTTTGATGAAGTTGAAGCAATCAACAACGGTTACCAGAGTATCCAGCTTGGATATTTTGCTCAAGTCAATTCCATTAGCTTCATCCTGGTAAGTAAATGTTTGAGCAACCGGTAAAGGTTCGCTGATGCCTGTACTTTCAATCAGCAGGTAGTCAAATCTTTGTTCATTTGCTAGTCGTTCTACTTCTTTCAGTAAATCTTCCCGTAGTGTGCAGCAAATACAACCATTGCTCATCTCTACCAGCTTCTCTTCCGTTTTACTTAGCGTATTCTCATTCTTCACCAATTGCGCATCGATATTTACTTCGCTCATGTCATTTACAATCACAGCTACTCTCATACCTTGTTTGTTATGCAGCACATGATTAAGTAGGGTGGTTTTCCCGGCACCCAAAAAACCAGAGAGAACTGTAACAGGAAGTTTTTTTTCAATTAAATTATTTTTTACCATTGTATTATATTTTGATGGTGTTATTTACCATACAGTGTTATAAATATTTTTGTTTCTCCATTCTCTGAATTTTCATAAATGGCCAATCTTTCTCTTACAAACTGTTTGGTAAGCGTAATGCCACAATCTTTTTCTATACAATGCCTCCATTGCTCAAATGTTTGCGGTATCATAGTCAGGATTTAAATGGTTTCTAAATACAGTTTCTGTAGTTCATTGGCAGTGATTTCACTGGTCGCAATAGTATGTACCAATTCACCTTGCTTCATAATACCAATCTTTGTACCCACATTTACAGCATTAAAAATATCGTGTGTAGCCATGAGAATAGTTTTGCCCTCAGCTGCTAGTTCTTTGCAGATATTCGTAAATTCAGCTATCGCTTTAGGGTCAAGACCACTGGTAGGTTCGTCCATTAAAATTACCTCCGCATTTTTTGCAAGGGCAATAGCAATACCCACCTTTTGTCGCATACCTTTACTATAAGTAGAAAGTAGTTTAGAATGTGCCTCAGTTTGCAACCCCGCTTTGGCTAAAAAGCCAGCTAGCATTTCTTTACCATATTTAAATCCAGCTAAGCGACTAAAGAAGTCTAGATTTTCTACTCCATTTAAATTTCCATAGAGCTGTACTACTTCAGGTATGTAGGCTACAAACTTTTTAGTTCTGACTTCATTCAATTTTACTTCCACATCGTTAATAGTGGCTTTGCCACTGGTAGCTTCCGTAAAGCCTAAAAATAAATTTATAGTGGTAGTTTTACCGGCACCGTTTTGCCCTAAAAGGCAAAAAATTTCACCCTTATTTATCGACAAATTGAGATTGCTTAATGCAGCCGTACTTTTGTACTGCTTACTAAGCTGTAATGCTTGTAATACAGGCATGATTTTATTTTTATATTTTGGATGATGTAATAAGGAACACCAAATGCTGATTCTAATTAACAGGCGTGCAAAGTAGAAAAATAGATATATCCTGGTGGACCTTTATTGTATTGAGCATAGCGCGTAGCAGCTATTTTTTTAAGAAAATCAAAATGCGCTACGGAATTAAATAATACTACCGGAGAAAAATAAATAATACTAGCATCATTAAGCGCTACGGAATAATGATGAATACATATAATGCATTTTGCCTCAACTGATACTTTGAATTCTTTTACAACTAGTGCATGTTCCTCAGGATAATTCTTATCACATGCACTTTTGTGATGATGCCAAAGAGAAACAGGAGTTGCAATGAATGCATACAATATCAACAGGAAAGCTGTTAATAAATTTGTATAGTTTTTTTTTAATTTCAATAAATGCAACATTGTTGCAAATGTAGGGTATTTTTATTCAAAATATTCCCTTGTCCTAAACTTAATCCATTAAGTTGCTGTTGCATTACTTTCCTTCAGCAGATATTAATTCGTTCTAAAAAAGCATAAAGCCTTTCAACACATTCATTTTGAATATGATATTGCAGGGAATCTTATATATCAGACGATACAAATTTTGAGGCAATTACTAAATCTTTAAGTATGTTGTTCGAACTAAGTCCAGAAAAGGGCTTTGGGTAAGACCAACTCATTGCGATGTGTGAGCGAAGCGAACACCATCTAGTCTTGGGCACGAGTAAAAGTCCCGCACAAAGTGCGGGGCTTTTTTTATGGCCGAAACTTTAGCCTGTTTTTTATTTGTAGCCACCCTATATATTCACCAGGAGAACAACCAAGCTCTTCCTTGAACGTATTATAAAATCCAGATCGGGAAGAAAATCCTGAATTCTTGCCAATTGCATCTAGAGTTGTCCTGCTGAGATCGGTTTCATTGAGGAGTCTCTTGGCATGCTCTATCCTATACTCAGTTCGCAAACGGGTGAACTTGGTATGCAAAACATTGCGGAAGCAGTAATACAAATGGTGCTTGGGTACCTCCAAAAGTGAAGCAAGGTCATCTAATGAAAACTCATATTTCAAATACGGTTGTTTTGTTTTCATCACATCATGGATGCGTTGCGACAGTTCTACAAATGGATCTTCCTTTTCTTGGATAGTGAATTGGGGGGGAGTTATCTGCTGCGACTCTACAATCTTTTTGCCATGCATTTCTTGGGGAAAGTCAATCTGACTGGTGACCTGTATGGCCTCACGCAGTTGATACCGCGGGATGCCATACAGGATTTCTGGAAAAATGATCATCAGAAACGGTATGAAAATCAAAACAATACCAATGGCATAGAAGACTTGGAACTCATAGACAACACCACGACCCAATTCAGGATGCACATAATATAAGATCAGGGATATAAAATAGTACAGGCCAATCAGCAACATTAAAAGTGTTAGACCAAAGACCCAACGGACCACAAAGTGAAACTGCCTGACGGGCTTTATTCGAACATTCCGGTTCTTTAAAAAGAAGCGGATGGTAGCCATCAAACAAAAGATGGAGTAAATAATATGCATCACGGGTCTGACCAACAGGTTAATCTCCTGAGGGACTAACCAGTTAACGGGATAGGTCTTCATCAGGTTCATATCGGTGATGATGCCTTCGGCCAGTTTCAACTTATAAGCAAAGGGGGTGAACCAATAAGGAATAACCCCTATGAGGGTGGCCAAGAATGGAACCATATGCATCAAATCAATGGTCCTAAACTCGAATTTATCTGTGATTACACCCCTGACGTAAAAGAAGAGGGCGGGCCCCGTCAGGCACCAGAATGGGGTTAGGTTGTTGAACATGATGGCCAACCAGAAAGCGGACTGTCCGTAAATGACCAGATAATGTGTAAGGCTGAAGGTTGAAATCAACACAACCAGCAGGCAGAGATACAGGGAATTGCGATTGACTTTCCAATTGTTGATGAAAATCAGGAGAGCCAAAAAAATGTTGAGGATACATATATATATAGCCATATCGAAGTATTACAATATTACTACCGTTCATTTTCTAAAAACTTGAAATCTTGTCTAAAAATGAATAAAAAAGACAGGTATTTCCGGTCATTCCATCTTTTTAGAAAAGAAGTCGAATATTCTTGGTTTTCATTTCTAAAATCATACGTAACCATTCATGAACAAATCTTTGTTGTTAACTCTATTTATGGAAGTGTGTATTGGCGCATCCGGACAGGTAGGCATTGGCGTATCCAGACAGGTAGGCATTGGCACTATTACGCCGCATTCTTCAGCCAAACTTGAAATCAGTAGTGCCAATAAGGGTTTTCTGATTCCACGAGTTGTTCTTACAGGCACGGCTGATGTGACTACCATCCCTTCTCCTGCCACCGGATTGATGGTATACAATACCGCAACGGCAGGAACCTCTCCTGCCAATGTAACCCCCGGTTTCTATTATTACAGTCAGGGCAAATGGCAGCGGATGGACAACCAGATGGGGACAGCCTGGTACCTTTCGGGCACCGCCACCGACGCCGGAGGTGACAAATCCAGTACCATTTACCGCAGCGGCGCAGTTGGGATTGGCAGTTCCAATCCTTCGGGTACCCTGGAAGTGGGCAGTCCCTCGGGTGATGTTTCCGGTTTTATGATTGTCAATCCGGAAAACACGGCCTATGAAGGCGGACAAATCATTTTGAAGAAATCTGTGTCCGGAAGCAACAACGACTGGGTCTTGGATCAATATGCAGATGCCGGAGGCGCTTATAAGCGTTTTAGGATTTTTTCTACCGGAAGTGAAGACAAGGGCTTGGCCATCATGGAATCTGGTGATATTTCCCTGAATCCCACCGGGGCCAACCTGAGCGGGCAGACCGACAAGTTGCAGGTCAATGGGTCTGCAAAGATGACGGGTAACCTGAATGCCAAAGGGGAGGGTTATGCAGCGGCAGGTCAGGCTACTACTATGTACGCCTGGAGCGATAAAGGAGATTTTGCATTGCCGATGACAGACATTTCAGGTCAGGATCCCAACAATTGGTGGCAGGGGGATCCCAATTACCGTTTTTTGCCAACAATTCCGGGTTACTATTTCATACAGGCCCAAGTGAATTGGGCCACTTCTGCTACCAATGTGGCGATGCGCATCAAGCTTCAGAAGAATAGTACTGTGCTGGCTGTTACAGAGGATGTATCTAATACAAGTGTTTCAACTACCCAGAAGGTTACCGCCATTGTTTACCTGAACGGTTCCACCGATTTTGTAAAGCTGTTGGTTTATAGTGGTTCTAATTCCTTGACTCATAATATCACCGGAAATCAAGCCTATACCAAATTTGAAGCCTTCAAAATCAACTGATTTTTCATCAAAAATCATGGATGCCACCAATTAATTTAAGTTTTATGAAATCAATTTTTTCTTTGACCTTTTTACTTTCCTACTCAACTGTCTTCTCCCAGGTAGGAATCGGCACTGTCACACCCAATTCTTCTGCCAGGCTAGAAGTGAGTGCCACTGACAAGGGTTTTCTTCCTCCCAGGGTTGCCTTGACAGGTACTGCTGATGCCAGTACCATAAGCACTCCTGCCACCGGTTTGTTGGTTTACAATACGGCAACGGCAGGAAGTTCACCGGCCAAAGTCACGCCAGGCTTTTATTATTATGATGGTAGCAAGTGGCAACGGATCAGCAACAACATGCCAACTGAAACGGTCACCTTCAGCGTGAATGCCAATCCGAATACAGGAGGCACCACTTTCAGTGGCACTGCAGCAAACACGAATTACATTTATGTCAGCACCATCGACAACAGCCAATGGACCTACAATGGTTCTGCTTATGTTGCCTATGCGCCTCCTGCCAACACATCCTGGTATGCCTCTTCAGGAACCACTGATGCAGGGGTGAACAAGACAGGGAGCATCTATCGGACCGGTGCAATTGGGATTGGCGCCAGCAGTCCTGCCGCCACCCTGGAAGTGGGCAGTTCCAACGGAACCACCTCCGGTTTGGTGGTCATCAATCCACAGAATACCTCCAACGAGGGAGGGGAGATCATGATCCAGAAATCGGTATCAAGCAGCACCAATGAGTGGCATATCGACCAATACAGGGATGCTTCTTCCCCTGTACCCCGCTTCCGCATTTTTCCGGGAGCGGATGAATCCAAAGGGCTTTCCATCCACGAAGACGGCAAGATCAACATTGGGGGCGATATTACTTCCAAAAGGGCACAGACGGATAACCTGTATGTGAGCGGAACAGTCAAGATCACCGGCAACCTCAACGCAGCCGGGGGCTATTATGCGGTTGCGGGATTGTCATCCAGCCAAACCTTGAACAATACGGAAGCAGTGATTGCGATGACCGATAAGGATGATCCGAACAATTGGTGGGATGGCAGCAATTACAGGTTTACCCCAACGGTTGCAGGCTATTACTTGGTGGCAGGATCAGTCAATTTTGCTGCAGTTTCCGGTACCTATAATTGCAACATCCAGATCCGTAAAAATGGATCTACGGTAGTAGCTATTACCCAGGATTTGCTTCCCTCGTCCATTTCCATCACCCAGAATGCTACAGCCATCGTATACCTGAATGGTTCAGGTGACTATGTTCACATGACCGGATACACCAATGCCAATACCACCATCACAGGCGATGCAAGCCAGTTATGGACAAAACTTGAAGCATATAAAATAAATTAAATCCGCTTTTAGAAATCCCACAGCCCTAAAAATTAGCAGATGAAAAAAATCACTTTATTGGTTTCTTGGATACTGACAATTGCTGGCTCTGCCCTGGGACAGACAAACGAGCTCTATGTTGGTAATGGTAGCTCAGTATATATTACCACGAATGAAATTCTTCAGGTAAATAAGTTAACGCTGACTCCGTCGTCTGGTTTCGAACTTACAAAATCTATAACCAGTCACACATCAATTATAAACAATACATCTGGCCCATCCCCAAGCTATGTTAGCATTGTCTATGCTTTTGGCGGAACGACTTCTGAATATTCAGGAATAATTAAGATCAACCACACTGGAGCAAATGCTAATGGAATTGCTGAGTCAAATATGCGACTTCATTATCACGATGGGAGTAGATGGAATATTGATGCTTCTTCTTCTTCAACTAGTTCATTACTTACAAGTAACCTCGCTGGCAAAACTTTAAATGAACTAACTATCGCAGGTTCTTCCGTTGTACTTCCACTTACCTGGCTGTCGTTCAATGCTGAAAAACAGGGGGATAAAACACTTTTAAGGTGGTCAACCGCAGCGGAGCAAAATACAAAGGATTTTGAAGTGCAGTTCAGTAACAATGCGCAAAGCTGGGCTACTCTGGGAACAGTTGGTGCTGCGGGAAATAGTACAACACCCAGACAGTATAGTTTTACTCATTCCACCCCATTCAGAGGGAACGTCAATAATTATTATCGAATAATGCAGCGTGATCTGGATGAAAAGTTCTCTTACAGTAAAATCGTTAGTTTGATTTACGACAAAACCGGTCCAGACATTTTCATTTACCCTAATCCAGCTAAAGATGTCGTAACAATTTTTCTCGTGAAGCCGCAGGAGGTTAAACTAATAAATGTGGAGGGCGCTATCCTTTGGAAAGGAACACTCGCATCAGGTAATAACAAAATACCACTTACGAATCTAGCTAGGGGCACATACTGGATTGTTGCAGCATCACTAAGGAAGCAACTCGTTGTTCACTAAATTTCATACTTCCTGGATTAGGAATGCTGGAATGGTTGATGATGGGTATAAAATTCCCCAAAAGATTAATAGCAATCACCTAGCGTAGGTATTAGTAGTCCACTCTTAGGACATTTGGTTTACTGAAGGCAATCGAACAAAAGACAAGGATATTTAATAAAAATAATGGTCGTTGGAAATAATATCCAGCGACCATTATTATAAAAATTGTCATTTTTGGTGGATGTGAATTGTCTTTACTTCTGCGATTGTACTGTGGTAATATCGATACCATGTTGATTTGCCTTTTTGTTTTGCCTCAATGTGTATTGGTTCAGAGGCCCAAGCACGAACGGAATCCATATCTTTCCAATAGCTGATAAAAGTTCCCCGGCCATCATGCTTGAAGCTTTCATACCCTAAATAGCCCGGCATCTTTTTAGCGATTTCTAGTGTTAGGTCATCATACTCAACATATCCTTCCAGTTGTTCAGATAAGAAATAATTAAAAATAGAGGCGATATAAGGCGGTTGGGGTATTTCGCCATTTTTCCATTGAATCATATTTCTTAAATTCTTTTTTGAATTGAGGAAAAATCATGTTCATTGCTAAAATGATCTCAATTTGTCAGTTCTTCACATACTTCTCCAGCCACTGATGCTGTTCCCAAAGCATGTGTAGTAAGTTTTCTTTCCCCCGATAGCCATGTGCTTCATAAGGAAGCACTACGTACCGCGTGGTTCCCCCATGTCCTTTAACAGCATTATAATATCGTTCGCTCTGAATGGGAAAAGTACCCTGATTGTCGTCCATTTCACCATGAATCAGCAGAATTGGCGTTTTGATCTTGTTGGCATAGCTAAACGGACTCATGTCAAAATATAAATTCGAAGCTTGCCAATAGGTTCTATCCTCATTTTGAAACCCGAACGGTGTCAGCGATCTGTTGTATGCACCGCTTCTGGCGATTCCCGCCTTGAATAGATTTGTGTGTGAGAGCAAATGCGCAGTCATGAAGGCACCATAACTATGGCCGCCTACGGCAACTCGTTTTTTATCACCCACGCCCAGTTCAGATAACTTATTGATCGCGGCCTCCGCATTCATCTTTAGTTGGTCGATAAAATTGTCATTCGGTTTTTTGTCGGCATCCGTTGCCACGATCGGCATTTCGGCATTATCGAGTACGGCATAGCCTTGGGTAACCCAAAACACCGGTCCGCCCCAACTGATCGTGGTGAATCGATCTTTGGAGCCACGAATCTGCGCGGCATCCGCTGCAGAGTTAAACTCTCTTGGGTAGGCCCACATCAGGACGGGCAGAGGGCCATCTTTCGATTTGTCATATCCCTTCGGCAAGTAAAGATTACCGGTCAGATCTACGCCATCGGCACGCTTGTATTTGATCTTTTCTTTGGTTATGCCTTCCAGCGCCGGATACGGATTTTTGAATTCAGTCAAGGGACGGTCGGCAATGCGAGCCTTCAGATCCTTGATGAAATAATTCGGAACATCGGTCTGAGACTCTCTGCGAGTAATCAACGTT
>Ga0164293_10004188_pt1 | contig 12345 bp, 4 predicted proteins | sample GEODES118metaG_FD_111487 | JGI IMG/M metagenome (GOLD analysis project Ga0164293, IMG submission 111487) | Eutrophic lake water microbial communities from Lake Mendota, Wisconsin, USA - GEODES118 metaG | ecosystem: Environmental > Aquatic > Freshwater > Lake | place: USA: Lake Mendota, Wisconsin... | reverse complement strand
GCCTTCGATCTGCGCATCGCTGAGGAGGAGGCAGCGGCCCTGAGCGCGTCCCTGGCGCTGCTGCTCACCGCCGGCCAGCCCTGGCGCCAGTGCCGTGAGCCGCTGCTGGCCGCCTACCCGGTGGAGCGCCGCCAGCGGCGCGAGCGCTTCGCCGCCGTGTTGGCCGGCCAGGCCGACTACGCCGCCGCCGAACTCGAGGCGGAGCTGCCGGATCTGCGCCGCACCCTGGCGGCCCTGGGGGTGGCGGGCGAGGCCGATCTCAGTGCCGAGCGCTTCCTGGAGCTGCTGCGCCGCCGCGCCGGCGCCGATGCCGCGGCGCCTGGTCCTGGCTCCGCCGCCCCCCCCGACCTGGCCGCGGCGATCCGCCGTGAGTTGGAGCCGTTGCGCTAGAGGTCTCCGCGGCCTCGCTGGAGGCATGGCTCCTGCTCGCTACTGCTCCCTCCTCTCCCCTCCATCGCCTTCCGGGAGATCCAGACCCTCCACCCAAGCCAACACCGCCTCGGCCGTGCCGATCGCCTGGGCCGCATCCGCTGGGTCGAACAGCTCCAGGGGCGGTGTGTCATCCAGCGGGTAGCGGCTGGTGACCGTCATGCGCGTCAAAGCCCGCAGAGGCAGCTCGGCCAGCGGCGTTGTGGTCAACCCCAGCTCCTGGAGAACGGCCACCAGCTGGGCCAGGGCATGGGTGTGGGGCGGTTCTCGGCCGAGCTCGACGATGGCGCCCTTGAGAGCCTTCTCGGCGGCCTGAGCGGCGAAGTAACAAGCCTGGGCCTGGAAGCCATGGCGGCTGGCCAACACGGCGAGGTCGAGGTCGCTATGGGCCTGGCGCCACCAGGCCTGGGGGCGAGCCTGGCTCATGGTGCCGGGTGGAGTTGCAGGGCCTGGCGGCGAATCGAGCGCCAGTGGGGCGAGGGGGAGCTGGCCATGGCTTGCCAGCGATCGCTGGGGAGAGCCAGCACGTCGTCCCCCACCAGCGCCTGCCGCAACTGATCGGCCCAGTGCTCTGCCGCTGCCTCGCTGTCGGCCACCACCAGCAGATCGGTGTCGGAGAACCCGTCCCAGTCGCCGCGGGCGAGGGAGCCGAACAGCCAGATCGTGCAGTCGGCGGCTCCGAGCGCCTGGTGCAACTGCTCCCGCAGCCGCGTCAGCCTGCGCTCGCGTTCGCGCTGCCGCAACCGCTCAAAAGGGCTCAGGGGCGAGGCCATGGGGACAGCCTACGGGCGCTGGACATACCTTCAACCAAAGAGGAACTGCTCGAAGCCCGAGAAGCGAGCCCCCTGGAAAAGCCAGCCGCTCTCCTCATTTGTGGAGAACCACGTGGCTTTTGCTGTGAACTCCGCCTGGGTGGTGTCGCGCAGCTGCAGCACATCGAAGCCGGCACCGCCGCGGTAGGTGGAGGGCTGGATCGGGTCGCCTTTGGTGCGCTGCAGGGGTGCGGCGCCGGGGGTGGTTTCCAGGCGGCCGAGGCTTACCAAGTCGTCGCCGTCGCCGGCCTGAATGAAGGAGTCGCGGGCGATTCCGTAGCCGGTGATCGTGTCGTTGCCGGCGCCGCCGAAGATCAGGGCGCGATCGCCCCAGAGCTGGCCGCGCAGGGTGATGAAGTCGTCGCCGCGGTTGCCGCTCACCAGGCTGTCGCGCACCGCCACCGCGATGCCCGGGCCTGTTCCGTCGAACGCGGCCTCGATGGTAAGAGTGTCATTGCCGGGGCGCAGCTGGAGGGTGCTGAGGTTGAGGCCGATGGCGGTGGCCAGGGCGCCGGCACTTGCGACCGAGGCCTGGATTGTCACGGTGTTGTCGCTCGACTCCTGGGTGTTGCCCAGGCTGAGTACGGAAGCCTCGACGCCGATGGCCAGCAGCGGGCGGGTGTTCCCCTGCCGGCTCAGGCTGGCGACGGCGTTCAGGGGTCTGCCCGGGGCGTCGCCGATGGCAACCTTGTTGAGGCCGATCACCGCGTTCTGCGGTGCGGATGGTGTGACCGGAACCCAGGCCACTCCGTCCTGCTCGATCCACACCTCTACCGCCGTACCGTCCACGCCGTAGATGTCATAGACCGTGCCGCCGGCAGCATCCGTACCCAGATATTCCCAGGCCACCGCGGTGGCATCGGTGGGGTGGGCGTAGGACGCGGCGCCGTTGATCACCAGCCGTTTGTTGCTGTCGAGGCTGCTCAGCAGGGTGGCCAGATCGAAGGTGATCGAGTTGTCGTAGCCGAGATCGATGCATTCCACGCTCTGCAGCAGCCCTGGGCGGACTGTCAGGTCGAGGCCATTGGCCCCGCCAAGGTTGGCGGGAATAAACACGGTGTCATAGCCAGAGCCGCCGTCGAGGGTGCCGATCGAGGCGCTGTCGGTGCCGCCGAGGCCGAAGCTGTCGTTTCCTGATCCTCCGAAGGCACTCACCACATAGGCGTATTGATCACCTGTGCGCACCGGCACGAGTGCGTAATCATCGCCATTCATTCCCTGGATCACCACATGGCTGCCGGGCTGCAGATCACCTTCCACCTGGATCAAGTCGTTGCCATTGGTGCCTTGGAAGAAGGTGAAGCCCGTCTGCTGGGCCTGGGTCTGCCAGCCTTGCCCGTAGATCACGTAGGTGAGCTGGTTGTCGGGATCGGTGAGTAGCAGATCGTCGTAGCCGTCGCCGTTCACGTCGCCGCCGCCACCGATTTGATAGGGATGGCTGCGGTTGGCCAAGCCTTCCACCTGGATCTGATCGGGGCCGCCGCCGCGGCTCAGGATGGTTTTCTTGCTCAGTTCAGGCGAGCCCAGTTGCAGCCAGCCGGTGTTGTTGGTTGCCGGGGTGCCGGTATATTGCGGCACCAGTTGGCCCATCAGGAAGTCATCCACGCCATCGGCGTTGACATCCCCCACGGCCACGCTGGCCGCGGGTAAGGTCGCGTCGTTGCCCAGATTGGTTGGGGTGATGGTGGTCTGCAGCTGGCCGAAGCTAGCGCTGTTGCCCGTGCCCCAGAAGATGGTCTCGGTGCCATAAAGGTACGTGGCGACTGGTGGCCCTGTTGTTCCCTCCACGACGTAGGAGGAGAACAGGGCATCTTCGTAGCCATCTCCGTTGAAGTCCCCGCTGCTGATTACGGTGTTGGCCGTGATGGTTGCCGAGGATGTTGGGGCTGCAGAGGCCGCGCTCATGCCGATCTGAAGCGGTGCCAGACCCTTGGCAGGATCAAACTCCCAGGCCGATAGATTCACTTTGCCCGTGCCATTCCAGTTGTAGATGCCCATGAGGATTTCCTTGTCTCCCTGGCCATTGATGTCGGCCAAACCGATGCCAAAGCCAGGTTGTTGGACGCCGAGGTTGTAAGAGATGGCTTGCGCCTGGAGGCCGTTCGCCGATCCGAGGAAGAAGCCGAGCTGGACATCGCCGCTGGGGCTTCCGGTGACCGCCACCAGGTCGTCGTAGCCATCGCCGTTAATGTCGCCGGCTAGCAGCTCGTGGAAAACGCCTCCGGCCGCCGTGTTTGGTAGAACAGCGTCCGGCAAGGGCAAGCGTGCGGCGACCGGGGTGCCCCCGTGCACGAGGATCTGGTCGGTGCCGTTGGCCGCCGCCATGTCGGCATACCCATCCGCGTTGAAATCGCCATGGGCGATCAGCGCCGCTCGCGGCGTCATTACGGCAAAGTCGTCGAAGACTCCGCTGCCGGGGTTCAGCTGGACGGACAGTTGTTGGTTCGGATTCAGGTAGGCGGCTCCATTGTCGAAGCCATTACCATGATGGATGGTCGCCAGCGTAGCGCCCGCGGCCGAGACCACCTTCAGCGTGCCGTCGGCGGACAGGGCCAGCCGCGCTCCTCCGTTGTTGCCATCGATGCTCGTGTTGCTGCTCCATACGCTTTCGCCATGGGCATCGAACAAAGTGAAATTTCCCCCGGCATCCATGATCGCGTAGACCGGCGCCAGGTTTTGCACGGCTGTCGACCATACGGTTTCCAGGGGTTGGGAGGCGAATGCGGCTTGCAGTTCCAGATTGCCGTCCGGTTGCAAGACCAATTCGCTCCGCATGCTGACGGTGGCGGCCGGCGTGACGACGGGCTGCTCATTGAAGCCCGTGATGGTGATGGCCCTGCCGGACTCCAGCTCCGCGTGGGTCACTGTGGGCGCCGTCGGGCCGGTATGCAGCGTCTTGAGTATGGCGCCGGTCTTGCTGACGACCTGTAAGGTCCCGTTCGAAGATAGCTCCAGGTAGGATCCGGGGTTGTTTTCGGTATTCGTCTGCCAGACGATGATGCCGGTCGGCCCGTACAGCGCGAAATCGCCGTTGGTGTCCATCTTGGCGTATTCCACCGCCTGCCCCTTGGTCCCGGATGACCAGGCCGTCGTCGTGGTCGATTGATCTTCTGAGTTCACCACGGTCGTCAGAACCTGCAACTCACCATCCTCGAGTAGCACCAGTTGGCTATAGGTGGAGCTGGTCGCCTGCCTGGACAGGACCGTGGCGATTTCCGTGTTGAATTCCTGGTCGGGGCCGAGGACGAGTTGGGACGCCGGCAGGCTGGGGTCTCCGGGGGAAATCTGGGTTAGCACCTTGCCCGAGGCGTCCGCCAGGAAGAGACAGCCGTCGGCGCTGATGCGTACGGAGCCGCCAGTGCTGACGTAAGGCGGGTAAGCGGCCCAGGTCACCGTTCCCGACGCATTGACCAGTTCGAGTTTCCCCACGGTCTGTTCGAACCGGGCGAAGATCGCCGACGTGTCGCTGGCGTTGGAAGACCAGAGCGTTGAGCCGGTGGCATCGGTCAACACCAAATTGCCATTGCTAAGGGCCAGTTGATAGCTCGAGAAATTGGCCACGAACGAGAAATTGCGTGGGCCGTTCAAGCTGACGAGGGTGCTGGCACCCAGGGTTAGGAGGTTGCCGGTGCCGGAAGCATCCATACCGGCTCCGATATTCACGAAATCGGCGAAGCCATCGCCGTTCATGTCGCCCACCGGCACTGCGGGATTCGGATTGGGTTCCACGAAGCCGTTGTCGCCGCGCAGATCGTGCACGCTCAGGGACTGGCCGCCCTGCAGCCAGGGGTGGCCGACGGCCACGTAGGCTTGGCCGAGGCCACTTCCGCCGTTGGCGCTGGGGGCGCCCAGCAGGATATCGGCGCCGCCGGTTTTGGTGGTGTAGTCGCCGTTGATGTCGCCGATGCCTCCGAGGGCGTAGCCCATGCTGCCCGGGTTGAAGATGTTGGTATTGGTGAGGGGATTGGCGATGCCCTGGTATTGAAAGACCCGCGAATCCTGAAGATTGGGATCGAGCTGGATGCTCGTCACGCCGGCCGCTTGGCCATAGGCGTTTGTGCTGCCGAACAGCAGGTAGGCGGAGCCGGCGTTGCCGTAGGCAAGGGGCGCGCCCACCAGCAGATCGTGAATCTTGTCGTTGTTCACATCGCCGGCGTCGGCCACGGCGCTGCCGGCCTGGCCGTTGGCGAGCACCCCCTCCAGCACGAGGCCCTGGCCGGCGGCCAGGGACGCCAGATTGGCGGAGAGGGCCGTGCTGCCGCCGAACACCACATAGGCCTTGCCCAGATTGGACACACCTTTGACCGCCGCGGTGGGCGCACCGATCACCAGATCGGCAATGCTGTCGCCGTTGAGATCGAGGCTGGCCAGGGCGTCGCCGATGCTGTCGAAGGAGGGGGTGCTAGGGGATGGATTGGGGTTGTTGCGGGTGGCGCCGGTGCTGGGATTGAGCTTGCCGGACACCTCGGTGGAGGTGAGAACGGCCTGGCCCTGGTAGGTGGGGGTGGTGGAGAGGGTGGAGTTGCCGGGCAGCTTGCCGTTGCCCGCCAGAACGTAGATGCCACCGGCGTAGCCGAGCATGTTGCCGGAGCTGTCGTGGAGCGGGTTGTAGAGCGGCGCGCCGAGGGCGATGTCGAGGTGATGGTCGCCGTTGAGGTCGAGCACCGCCAGGGAGCTGCCGAGGCCCACGGGACCGGGTGCAGAGATCGTGGCAACGGGCTGGCCGGCGCTGATGGTGGCGCCGCTGCCGGAGAGCGTGTACACAAACACCTTGCCGGCCAGGGGCGCACCGACGAGGAGTTCGGGACTGCCGTCGCCGTCGAGGTCTCCTAGAGCGACGGTGGCGCCGAAGCCATCGGCGCTGTTGCCGCGGATCGGGTGGGTCGCCAGGGAGTCGATGGCGATGCTCTGGCTGCTGCCAACTGGGAGGGCGCTGCTGTCGAAGACGAAGATCTCGCTGTCGTTCTGTCCGCCCTGGCCGCTGAGGTTCGGGGCGCTGACGGCTGTCCAGGTGGTCGTGGCGTTCTGCCAGGTGGCGATGTGGGTGCCGGTCTGCGGCGTGGCGGCGGTGGCGTTGCTGGCCCGGGTCACCTTGATCACGGTGGTGTTGGGCCCCGGGGCGTCGAGGTTGAGGCCGGTGTCCACCGCTTCCGCGCCGTCCTGGCCGCGCAGCAGGTAGAGCACCCCGTCGGAGCCGTTGGCGGCCGGCGCGGCGAGCCAGAGGGAATCGAGCGGCTGTCCGTGGCTGCTGGTCTTCCCGATCGCCCCGCCCGGCGCGAGGGCCGCGCCCAGCATGGCCTGGCCCGGCCCGACCATCTGGAAGCCGCTGTCGATGGCCAGCAGGTTGATGATCGGGGCGGCGTCCTGGAGGGTGGCCCGTGCTTCGAGGGCCAGGCCGTCGCCGTCGCTGAGCTTGAGTTTGAAGGTTTCGCCGAGATGCTCATGGAGCGCATCGCTGAGCAGGGGAATCGCCACGGTCTTTTCGGTTTCGCCGGGTGCGAACGCGAGCATCCCTTCGCTGTGCTCGTAGTCGGCGCCGGCGGTGGCGCTGCCATCTTCGGTGCGATAGGTGAGGGTTGTGGGGCTGGAGAGCACGCCGCTGCGCTTCACGGTGAAGACGGCAGTGCCGTCGGTCTCTTTCACGCTGCGGTGCGCGATCGAGTAGTGCGTGGCGCCATCGAGGCTGCTGCCGCTGGTGGGGTTCTGGATGATGTTGTCGATCGCCGCCGCTGGTTGTGGCGTGCTGTCGGTGGTCACGATTGCGGGTGTCCAGAGGTTCCCGGTGAAGGTGCTCTGGCCCTGGCTGGCGGTGCTGGTGGTGTTGTCGTTCAGCACCCAGCTAAGGATCACCGTCTTGCCGCTGCCGGCCACGGCGATGTCGCTGATGCTGGTGTCGGCCGTACCGGTGGTGATTGTGGTGGGGGTGGGCTGCCAGCCGCCGCCGATGGTCCAGAAGGCGGCCATCAGGGCCGGGGCGTTATTGCTGGTGTCCACCCAGGTTGCGAGGATGCCCTGGCTGGTGGGCGTGAGCGTCAGTTCTTCGAGGCTGGGATTGGCGCGGTTGGTGTAGGGAAGGGGCGCTGCGGCGGAGAACTGGGGATCGGCGGCATTGGGGGCGATGATGTAGTCGCTCTGCAGCGCGGCCTGGAGGTTGTTCCGGGCCGTCTGTGACGGGGTGTCGGGCGCACCGAGGAGCAGATCGGCGCGGCCGTCGCCGTTGAGGTCGCCCACGGCGCTCGCCGCCGAGCCGCTGAGGGAGTCGGCGGCGGAGCCGCCGATCGTGTAGCCCTGTACCAAGCTGCCGATGTTGGCGACATTCAGCGTGGCCACCGTGCCGATGTGGTTGGCGTTGCCGCCGTAGAGCACGTAGCTGATGCCGGCCTGGCCGTTGGCCTGGGGTTCGGAGAGCAGGAGGTCGGCGGCGCCGTCGCCGTTGAGGTCGCCGGCGCCCGCGACCGCAGTGCCGGCGCCTTCCACCACGAAGCCCAGGCTGCCGTTGCCCTGCTCGAGGCTGGAGAGGGCGAGGGTGCTGGCGTCGGCGGCGAAGTTTGCTCCGCCGAAGAGCACATAAGTTTTGCCGGCGATCGGGTTGCCCTGTTCGTCGGCGGTGGCGGGGCTGCCGATCAGCAGATCGTTGTGGCCATCGAGGTTTACATCGCCGGCGCTGGCCACCTGCAGGGCGCTGAACACGGCGGCGTCGTCCTCGATCACCACGCCCTGGCCCGGCGCGAGGGTGGCGAGGTCGAGGCTGGAGCCGGGCGCGAAGGTGGTGGTGGAGCCGAACACCACCACCGCACCGCCGGAACCGCCGATCACCAGGTCGGCGAGCCCGTCGCCGTTGAGGTCGGGCGCCACGGCCACGGAGGAGCCGATGTCGAGCAGGGTCACGCCGTTGGCGGCGCCGGTGCTGTTGGTGAGGGTCACGCTGGCGGCGGCGCTGCTCCCTGCCGCCAGGCTGTAGATGGTCACGATGCCGCTCTGCTGCGCCATCTGGCTGGCGGCGTCGGCGGGCGTGGCGAGCGGTGCGGCGACTGCCACATCGGCGCGGCCGTCACCGTTGAGGTCGTGGCCGCCGGCCACGGCGTTGCCGAAGCGGCTGCCCACCTGGTTGCCCTGCCAGGCGAGGCCGTAGTCCGGATGGCTTGCCAGCAGCACGTCGATGGCGGTGCTGCTCTGGGGCTGGTGGAAGAGGGCTGTGCCGCCGAAGAGCAGGTAGGCGCCGCCCTGGTTGTTGCCGCCCCCCTGGGCGTTCAGGCCGGGCGCGCCGATCACCACGTCGGCCTTGCCGTCACCGTTCACATCGCCGGCGTTGGCGAGGCTGAAGCCCAGTTCACTGAGGGCCTGGCCGCTGAGCACCACGCCGTTGGCGCCGGGGTTCTGCAGGTCGCTGACCTGGCTGTAGGTCTCGCCGTAGACGAGAAACACCCCGCCCTGCTCTTGGTTGAGATCGGGCGCGCCTAGGGCGAGGTCGCCCTTGCCGGCGTCGTTGAGGTCGCCAAGGGCTGCCACCGACTGGCCGAGGCTGGCGAAGAACTCGTCGTTGATGGTCCAGGCGAAGCCGGGGCCGCTGGTGGTGGGTGTGGTGCCGAGGCCGGCGAGGGTGATGTCGATGCCGCTGGGGTAGAGAACGAACACCTGGCCCGTTGGCGTCTGGGCCACGGTCTGCACGGCGGGATTGCTGAGGGCTGCGTGCTGCCAGGTGATCAGCAGGTGGCCGTAGGCGTCGAGGGCGATGGCGGGTGCCTGGTTGGCGCCGGCGGTGCCGGGCAGGGCTTGCAGAGTGTTGACGTTCCAGGCAACGGAGCCGTCGCCGTTGAGGCTGCCCTGGAGGAAGTACAGATAGGAGTAATCAGAAGGATTGCTGATGGCTTCTCCCGTGAATACCCCGTAGACGGTTGCACCATCAGAGCCCACAACCCAGGCGATCTGGCTGCTGTCCACCAGGTCGGTGTTGGTTTCGCCCAGAGCGGCGCCTGGGGCGGCAGAGTGTGCTGCGTGCTGCGCCAGAAGCAGGTGGGTGGTGGTGGCCGGCTCGTAGTTCACCACCGTGGGCCGGAGCACCCGGTTGGACTGGAGGCTGCTTTCGCTGCCGAAGCGCTTCTTGAACAGGGTGTCGGACCCGCTGCCGCCGTAGGAGGAGGAGAACAGACACAGATCAACGTCGAAACTCCACTTGTAGGTGGCCACTTCCTTGGCGACCGCCTCCTTGCCTAGGCCGCTGAGGCTGGTGGTTTCCGCCGTCTTGACCGAGAAGGAAAGGTTGGCGTCGCTTACCCCGAGCTTGACGCCAAGGGCGAGCGACACCGTGAAGCTCACGTTGTAGGAGGTGTTCTGGCTCTGGAACAACTCCTCGGCCATGGCGGGGAATTTGTTCGGCTCGAATTCCCAGTAGAGGGCGTACAAGGGCGTTTGCGGCGTGATCGCCACGCTGGCCAGGGATTTGAGCTCAAACGGGAAATTGCTGTTGCCGCCGCTCTGGGAGCTGCTCAGGCTGGCGGCAACGGCGGCATTCAGCTGCAGCTGCAGCTCGTCGTTGATCTTGAGGAAGCTCTGCGCTCCCTCCACCGATTCGATCACCGCGCCGGAGCCGGGCGCCAGGATGTCGGCGGCCGCGGCGATGGCATCCACGGCGATGCCCCCTTTGAGGCTGAGGGCCACATCCGTCTGATCCGGATAGGGCTGAACGCCCGGCCATTGGCCTTTGCCGTGGGCATCCAGCAGCAGCGTGTAGGTGACGTAGGGCCGCAGGGTGGAGGTGAACTTGTCCGACAGGGAGAAGGTGAGAGCGGTGCTGGGCGAGTAAGAGATCGAGGGGCCAGAGGTGGAGAGTGAATAGTTGAGTCCAACGCTGCCATCAAGCGACAACCCCCACTTGAGAACGTTGTCTTTGCTTTTGCCTGCGGTTTTTCCGTTGGATTTAAACTCCATCGAGAATTCCGGAGTCGGAATCGGGATGTTCGGCAGGCCGGCGCTGAGCGAAGGGTTCTGCAGGGAGCTTGTGTCGATCACATAGCCCGTTCCCTTGACGCGAAATGGGGCCTGGCTTGGAGTCGGCTGGTTGGCCATCGCGCCGAAATTCAGCCGCCGTGTATTGCGGCGGCCGTTGTGGGTTGTGGTGAGCAAGGCCTCGCCATTGCCGAGGTCTCGTACCTCGAGGTTGGTGTGGCGGCCCCTCTCGAAGCTCAGCTGGCTGGGGGGGCTCCATTGATAGCTGCCGTAGGGGGAGTGGCTCAGGCTGGCGGCGTAGAGCTGGCCGTCTTCGCTGTCGATCCAGGTGGCCTGGGCCACGGCTGAGCCGCCGCCGGGGGCGGAGCTGAGCGCGAGTCCTACGGCCGAGCCCAGGGTGGGCTGGCCGGGGCCGGCGCTGACGGGCGCCACGCCGATGTACAGACCTGTGGCGGCGGCACCGGCTGGTTGATAGCCGGAGCGGAGTTGGCCGCTCTGATTCCAGATGGCATGGGTGACGCCGCTGGGATCGGTGTAGAGGGCTGTGCTGTTGATGGCCGCATTTGGATCGCCAAGATCCTCAAAAGCACTCAGATCAAATACTTGATACTGCGTACCAGTGCCGGTGGCGATGATGCCGTAGAGAAGTCCGCTTTCGTCGGCCTTGATCTGCTTGAACTCGAGGTTGCCGTTGTTGATGCTCGAGGAAATATTGACGAACTGACTGGCAACGCTCGACCACTGCCACACGCCGCCGTACTGGTCGAGGCCATAGAGACGTTGGCCATCAACCACCTCCACCTGAATCAGCTGAACCGAAGGCGGTAGCGTGCCGCCGGTGGGCAGGATCTCGAAGCGGCTGCCATCCCAGCTGTAGAGATTGTTCCGCTGGTCGAGGATCCACGCCGAGCCGTCCTGCTGCGCGGCGGTGACCTGAATCGGGTAGCAGCCTGGATTGGCGACATCGATCAATGCCAGTGTGGGCGTGATGCTGCTGCCCACAGCGGCGGAGTAGATACAGTTATCCTGTACGAACCAGAACGTCCCATCGGCAACAGCAAACGATGTGAAGATTCCGCTGCCTGGGGGCGTCACTGGTACGGGATCGCCGAAGCTCTGGCTGTCTGGGCTCCAGCTGGCGATGACCCACTGGCCGTTCCCCTGCCCCAGGGCGTAGGCGGGTCCAGAGGGATCCAGGGCGAGCAGCACCGCGCCGGGATCGCCGAGGGCCGAGGGCAGCGTGACGGCCTGGTACTGGCCTGTGCTGGCGTTCCAGACGAACGCAGTTCCGGAGGCGTCGCGCAGCCAGCGCTGATCGGAACCGGCGACCTGCAGGGCGACAACGGTGGTGTACAGGTTGGTCATGGTGGAGAGCTCAGCGGCAACGGGGGCGAGAGGACCCAGGCGGGTTGATGACTGAGATCCGCAACGCATGCTATATGTCCTAGGCAGCATTGTGACATCTTTGGCGGGAAATCGCTTTGCATTTGGTCTCTCTCTGTAGTCTTTCTCGCTGCACGACTTCAGGAATTGCCCGATCAGGAGATTGCCATTTGTCTGAATCGGGTCAAGAAACAGAACGCCAGGTGCTGATCTCTGCGTTGACTGCTGTTGTGCCCTCCTCCCAAGCTTCCGCAACGGCGATCCCTGGCGATCTCGCGCCCCGCGCTCAGCCGAACAGGAACTGCTCGAAGCCCGAGAAGCGAGCCCCCTGGAACAGCCAGCCGCTTTCGTTGGCGGTGCTGAAGGGAGTGGCCTGGGACTGGAACTCCGCTTGGCCGGTTTCGCGCAGGTGTAGGACATCGAAGCCAGCGCCGCCGCGGTAAGTGGAGGGTTGGATCGGAGCTCCCTTGGCCCGTTGGAGCGGGAGGGCGCTGGGTGTGGTTTCGAGGCGGCCGAGGCTCACGATGTCGTCGCCGTCGCCGGCCTGGATGAACGAGTCGCGGCCGATGCCGTAGCCGGTGATGGTGTCGTTGCCGCGGTTGCCGCTGATGAGGCTGTCGCGCACGGCGACGGAGGAGCCGGGCCCGGTGCCCGTGGTAGCGGCCTCGATGGTGACGCTGTCGTTGCCGGGGCGGAGTTGGAGGGTGGTTCTTGATCGCCGTGCCCACGGCTGGTTCTGCCATGGTCAAGCGCGCCATCAGGTCAAGCGCACCCT
>Ga0164293_10004186_pt1 | contig 12347 bp, 5 predicted proteins | sample GEODES118metaG_FD_111487 | JGI IMG/M metagenome (GOLD analysis project Ga0164293, IMG submission 111487) | Eutrophic lake water microbial communities from Lake Mendota, Wisconsin, USA - GEODES118 metaG | ecosystem: Environmental > Aquatic > Freshwater > Lake | place: USA: Lake Mendota, Wisconsin... | reverse complement strand
ATAAATGCTGCATTAGCATATGAACCAGAAGTTATAGCACGTTGGTCGGCCGTAGCACCAATTGTGTTTGCAGTATTTGCTTGATCGAAAGCTGCTTGTGCAAATGTAGGACTTAAAGTGTTCGCAGCTGCAAAGGCTGCATTGGCATGTGACCAAGCCGAGTTTGCAACAAAACTTGGAGTGTTTGCCTGTGTATATGCTGCATTAGCATAGTTACCAGAAACAACAGCTCTGTTGTTTGCAACATTGGCTTTAGCAAAAGCTTCTTCTGCGTGAATAGTTACAACGGCGCCAACTGCAAATGCCGCATTTGCTTGCAAATACGCAGAGTTGGCATAGTCACCAGCACTTGCGGCACCAATTTGAATAGAACTGTTACCATCACTGTATAGCCATCTATTTCCAGTTTCTTCCCAAGTAATAGATGCATTTGGTTCAATACCACGATCAATTTCAATACCTGCATTTTGTGTTGGTGTGGCAGACTGCCCTATGTCAGCATTCAAGGTGATAATGTTATCACCAATGTTTAACTGATTGGAGTCGATATAAGTTAAATTACCAGATACGGTTAGATTACCTGTAACAATTAAACTGCCAGCAATTGTACCGCCAGCTGCTGACAGTTTCGTATTTGAACTTGTGAATGCAGCATTACTGTGTCGATATGCAGAGTTAGCATATGACCCAGCAACACCAACATCAGTTGAAGTGTTCTGTGCAGTATTGTATGCTAATGTTACCGAAGTTGCTAATGACGTTATTGTATTACTTAATATTGTCGTTAAATTTGTTGTAGCTAGTGCAGTATTGAAAGCAATATTTGCTTGACTGTTTGCAGTGGCCGCAGTATTTGCTGCCAAATTTGCAGAAGCAAAAGCAGAGTTGGCATATGAACTTGCTGAATTTGCAGCATCTCGAACCCAAGGATCAACTGCATTATTTGCGGCCAAGAATGCGGCATTAGCGTAAACACCAGCACTCAATGAACTAATATTAATTGTATTTGCTAAATCATATACACTATTAACATGTATATACGATAAGTTTGCCAAAGTCAACGCAGAGTTGGCTGTATTGGATATTGTTTGTACGTTAGTTGGATTTAAAACATTGGCCACCGCAAAAGCAGCATTTGCAGTGGTGAATGCAACATTGGCCTTGTCAAAAATATCTTGCGTAACAATTTGTACATTCGCAACATTAGTAATTCTACCGGTAGTATCAACTGTGATAACCGGAATATGTGTGGAATTACCAAAAGTTCCACCAGTAGTAACATTACTCAAAAATATGTTGGTGGTTGGTTCGGCTTCGCCTACGCCATAACCTTGACCAATAATCACGTTACCGGATACATCGCCACCAAAAGTTATTGTTATTGGTGAAGTAAGTGCATTTGCGGTGTTTGCAATGCCACTTAAATTACCAACGAACGTATTAGCATTGATGTTTCCATTTCCATCACGTTTAACAAAGCTGTTTGTTGTTACGTTGCTGGTTGCTCCATCAATCAAGTCAACATAATATTTACCACCAATAACATCAAAAGAACCATTTGCATTACCAATAAACATCTTATTGGAAACGAACGAATACGCAAACTCACCAGTATCTAATAATCCTGGTGTAGGCGCGGTATTAGATACCGAATACTTGGTTATAATTATCGTTGACACTTAGAATGTACCACCCTTGACTGTGGGAACATCCTTGACAACATATTTTCCTGAACCAGCTTCATATGTTAACACTTGGCCATCTGTTGCGCCTTGAGTCTCAACGTTGTTTAACTGTGACAAATTCAGATTTGCTGTTCGTGCAACTGTTACAGATGAAATGGTTGTTTTTTGTGGTTTTACTTGTACTTGTATTGCCATTTTTTATCTCGTTACGTTAGGTAGAACGGTTATGATACCTTCGAAAATTCTGGTGACTTCACCAGAATTATTATCAATTTCAACATCATAAACATATCTACCAGGCGTGAGATTGGCAGTGTTAGCTGCTGTCATGGCCATGGTGATTTCACCAATATTTGGTGTTGTAACCGTTACAACAAATGAATTTTTTGAAGAGGAATAATATGATTTCCTCATTTGTGATCGTGCAACATAACCAACAAGGTTTTGACCTACGCCGGTACCGTCATTAACTGTGATGACGGTATTAAATGTTGCACCTTGGTCTATGGTTAGTTCTACAAATTCAGCCACAAGAAACTCCTTACTTTTACTTATTTATAATGAATAGGGGCACAATAAGTTTTAATTGTTAAGTTGTTTCTTGATTTCCTCTAATTTATCATCTAACTCTTTAATAGCTTCAAAAACTAGACCCATCATTTGGCCATAAGCAACACCTTTAATTCCACCATGTTCTTCAACAGCTTCAGGTAAAACTGCTTCAACATCTTGCGCTATCAAACCAGTATGTCTCTTTGTTTTATCATCAAGGTCATTTCTGGTATATGTGTAACCAGTTAATGATCTAACTTTTGCAAGAGCACCACTAATTTTCTCAAGGTTCTCTTTAAGCTTTCTATCGGAGAAAGCCGTAATATTACCACTAGCAATGATTGCACCAGTAACAGAAAATGTGCCGGTGTATGAACCACTCATACTTAATGAGCCAGTAGTAGTGACTGTGCCAGTCAAACCATTTGATCCTGAAACTGACGTAACACCAGTACCAGAAGTTAAATATCCAGGTCCGTTTGTAAATGAACTGAGATTGGTCGGGGCGCCAGTTATTTTGCTATACGCCAAGCTTGTAATCCAAGAAGGATTAGCAAAACTACCAGTGGTAGTTACACCATTAGTAACAGAACCTGCGGTGGTGGCGCTTGTTGCATTTCCAGTAATATTCATTGTATATGTGCCGGACATTCTAGCAGCTGGCACAGTGCCTGATGTTAAGTTACTAGCATCCAAATTAGACAAATCTGTGATTACCGGCACCCAAGAAAAAGCAGAACCGGTCCACTGCAAGAATCGATCAGCTACCGTTGGTGCATCAATGAATACTGTTGTGTCCAGAGCTGATTGTACAGGAATTTTATTTGTGGCACCACCAGCAATATTAGTTGCTTTGCCTGACAACAAACTCGCAGCATTAAAGTCTATGAAGTTACCAGCATTATCACTATATTGCCATCTTGGAGGACTTATGTTTTCATTCCATCTGACGAATGCATCACTTGAAGTACCACGTTTAACTCTAATACCACCATTTTGTGTTGGACCGGATGTATCAGACAATCCATTGTTGACTGTTACAAAACCTGTGTTTGCGGCAAGTATACCTGAAATGGTGGAGTTGTAACTAATAATACCTTTTGTATTATTGAAAAATGATAAATTGCCATTAAATACAAGGTCACTCGCAACAGTTTGTGACGATGCAGATGTTCTCTGTAAGGCGCTGCTTGCGAGCGTGTTGGCTGTATTTGCTACACTGAAAGCAGCATTAACATGTGGTCTTGCGTAGAGATCGGTTGATCCAGCCGCAATTGTGTTTGCCAATGCATATGCTGAGTTGGCATAACTACCAGTGATAGTTATATTCTGTTCAGCCAGAACAAGCGAAACCACCGCACTGTTTGCAGTTGTGTATGCGGAGTTAGCATAAGAACCAGATGTGACTGCTCTTTGGTCTGCAATATTAGATAATGCAAAAGCTGCATTGGCGTAAACACCTGCCGAGTTTGCGAATTGAGTACCAGTGTTTGCTTGGTTATATGCAGAGTTAGCATGTGTTAATGCTGTGTTACCTCTAGCATAAGCACCGTTTGCAAAACTACCAACGATAGAAGATGTGTTAATTAAAAATGTGTTTGCAGTATTTGATGCTAAGAAAGCAGCGTTAGCATATACACCTGCCGAGTTTGCGGAAGTGTAAGCTGAATTGGCATAAGAACTGGCAGAATTGGCCGTTGTGTATGCTGAGTTGGCATAACCGCCGGCAAAAACGGCGGTATCATATGCAGCCTTAACAGCACTTGATGTCGCAACATTTGATGTACTATTACTTGTTACTGTTGCATTTAAGAAACTCGCATCCAAAATACCATACAAACTTGAATATGTATTACCTTTGGAAATTTTCCATTGGTCATCGGCTTCATCCCAACGAATGAATGCATCATCACCAACAACACGATTATTACGGATTGATGCATCAGCATTAGTTGCAGTATTCGAATTTAATGTGAACTCACTAGCTACATATTCGACATTACCTAAAGCGGTCCAAGTACCTTCAACTGAAATGTTACCAAGAATGCGTGCTGTTCGTAGAGTAGCTTTACCATCAACTTGAAATACTTCATCTTGAGCTGTATTTGCATATACGCGAATTGAACCGCCAGTTTTTACACTCAAGTTGTTTGATACATTAATCCATGCGGCATTCGCAGTAGAAACTTCAATGTTATTTGAGATTAATGTGTTGGCTGTAATCGTATTTGAAGATGACAAATATGTAATTGAAGCGTTTGTAATGTTAGCATTAGCTGATGATAATGTTTGTATTGTACCAGTATTGATTGTTGCAACATTTGATGTGAGTGTCACAACATTACCAGCAATTGTAGTTCCAACTAATGTAGTCGAGGTATTAATTGTAGCAACATTGGATGACAACGTTACAACATTACCAGTAATTACGGTGCCGTTTGTGATTGTGGAATTTGTAGAAACAAGATTTTGAACAGTACCATTGTTGATTGTTGATACGTTTGATGTTAATGTGACTACATTTGCGGAAGTTCTTGCAACCAATACAGTAACATTACCATATGTTGTGTCTAATGTGCTCGAATTAATATCGGTAGAATTTAATGTGTAGTTGTCAATTATACCAATGTTTGCGTATGGCAAATAATTCAAAACACCAATCGTGGCCACACTAGCAGTTAAGTTTGGAGTAAATACATCATCCGAATACATGTAGGTGCTCAAGACACGATTGATAGTTGCTGTACCAGTATTGACATACATTACGTTTGCCACACCAGTCAATCTTAATATACCCGCGCCTGTAATATTTTGGGTAACAGATACGTTGCCGTTCGCAATAATGTTCTTCACATATACATTATTAACAACTTGAACGTCCGCACCAACCAAGATGTTATTGGCTACATTTAACGCTGATCCTGGACCTGTTACTCTGATTGTTCCGCCAGAGATTAGGTTACCGGTTGCCGCACCGACAACACCCAAAAACATGTTGTTGGCAAGAGTTAAGTTACTTTGAAACAGTACATTATTTGCCACTGACAGTGGAGTACCAGATGCCGTAATAGAGACATTTGCTGTATTTGAAATCAGTAATTGACCTTGGTCTTTATTGTATGTGAAGAACCCCAAATCATTCAAATCTGTTGCTGATTTGTTGGTCTGAATTCTCCACTGGTCAATGGTGTCGCTTCTGGCAATCGTTGGTATAGTAGTCGTTGGCATCGTTAACCTTTAACTCTTTTTTTCTAGTAATGTTTTTAACAAGTTTTTAATTTCACCAATGTCATCATTTATCGAAGATACTTGTTCTTTTAATGTATTTATTTCTTCATTTTTCGTCAATAAATTTTGTCGTATTTTCTTCCTAGCTTCATTTTCTAGGATAGCACTTTTGTTCGTATTAAGTAGAGCCTTGTTGCTCATATCCTTAACATAATTTGTTCCTTCAACTTTTACTTGCATTTGATTAACCTGCTGGCAAAGCAATGATTCGTAAGTCTTTGACAGACGGAACAACCGCTGGGTCTGAAGAAGTCATCACAATTTTAACTGCGAATGTTTTGAAAGTATTGTAAGTTACACCACTGTCGGAGGTATATGTTGCCGAATCCAATGTTAGAGAAGGTCTGAACTCAAATTCGAAGAAATCGGATTCACTCACAGAAACACTTGTCGTTGGATTGAAACATTCCATTTTCTGATAGCGTCTATCTCTAAATGGTGTCGAATCTGATGAAGATAACAATTTGTAGAATACAGTAACATCTGTACCTGATGGTCTGTTAACTGCCATATAGACACGCATATCACCGGCGTCAAAACCATCAGCAAGAACAACAGGTTTAGTGATGTACTTGGCCAAACAAGGACCAGCAGAACTGTCAAATTCAGAATTCAATACAATCGTTGCGTTTGAGGTAACGTTTGCAGTATTATTTGCATTTGGGAAAGAAATTGTAAAATCATCTAAGTAACCAAAACCAGATGAAGAAACATTCATTGAAAGAACGTTACCTTTTACTCCATCACACGACATGAAAACAGTTGCGCCTCCACCCGAAGATGAATTGATAGTAATAGTATTTGAATTAGCATAGCCTGCGCCAGGACTAATAATATTGAAGTCTTCATTGTTAATCTCTGCGTTATCAATAAAGTTTTCCCATACATTTATGTGTAAGCTTTCCAATGATACGATTGGAGAAATCGTATCTGTATTTGTGGACAGTTGATACTTAACTGTAAAGTCACCTTTATCTACTAACTCTTTTCGTCTAGAACCAAGTGTATACTTACCATCTAAACCAAAATTATATGTTACCTGTGGAACAAAACTTCTATACTGAGTTTCTTTAGCACCATTAACTGGTGTTGAAACAAAATAATAATTAGATGCAACAGGGAAATCTGAAGTCGGTTTGATTGAAGTTTCCAACAATCTAAATTTGTCAACATAATATGTTTTAGGTGGTTTTTCAGAATCTAAACTGAAGTAAGCAGCTGTGTTGGTCAAAAACTTACATCGATTTATCGTGAACATCAAATCTTCATTTAAGAACGGAACATATTCCATTGAGTTCTGTGATTTGTACAAAGTACCAACATATGGATTTTGTGACACAGTTTTATTTGTTGTTGTCAATGCACCTTTTTCAGCGACCCACATTACATAGTCTGGACTAGCAGTCAATATAACTACCGCATACAAACCTGGCTTCAAGAAAACAGGAGATGGGAAAGTAAACTTAGTACTCGTTGCAGCAACATCAACACTTGGTGAAGATGAAATATTTACTTGGTCTGGTTTCTTTGTTGTCACAGATTCTGGATACCAGAAATCTGTAGATGGTGCACCATTAACAGTTGGTCTGAGTTGAACAGTAACCGGCAAGATATCATCTTTGGCACTGAAGAATAGATCGATACTTTCAGCAAACAGTCCTAGTGGATATGATTCGGGATCAACATAAAATGTTTGCGCCAATGGATCATTATCATTTGTCGCAGGCGCTGGCGGCGCTGGTTCCGGAACCGGCGGCGGAGTAATTCTTTCTGGCGCCGGCGGTGGGTTGTTGCCGGTGTCTGTTAAGACTGATGATGTGCTCGAAGATGTCAGAACTGCTGAAGTTGTTTCACCCGTAAATTTGGTAGAAGTTGGAAAATTATAAACAGTATTGACCAGATTTGTTTTCTTAAGTGCAACACCCGATGATACAAAAGAAGCTTCAGTGAAAGCAATGGCATCTTTATCATATGTGTTATTGAAAGACTCTGTAATACGCAATAATCGTTCACCTGTTCTGAATGTTGCTTTAGGTGGATATAAAACACCACCAACATCACCAGATGGAGTGGAGTTATTTGAACCTAAAGAATACGACCAACTCAAAGTTCTTTGTGATGAAGTTGTTGTTTGTTGAATGGTTGCAACTTTTGTTGTTGTATCATAAGCAATAACATTGAATGTTACGCCCGCAACGGTTGCACCCGAAGCGGTACTCTCAACAGTGCCTCGCTGCTCTTCAGCAGTAGTGCCAATCGATCTTACTAGATACAAGACGTTCGTGTTGGCAGATGCAGCAATGTTAAATGATGGTGCATCTGAAGCCAAAGTGATGGTCGTGGCACCAACAGCTCGTGTTACACCAGACTTGTGTTCTTCCAAAGTTTCAATGTATCGTATCGATTCAGAGTTGACACCTTTGATGTATTTACCCTGTAGTGAAAGACCGGTTTCATTAATTAAAGATACATTTCTTGCAGTGTCAGCATTGATAATACGAACAATTTTATAATCTCCAGAACGAGCTTTATAATTTGTCAGGTATGTATTAACTTCAGTTTGGTCAACACCAATAACTGCAAGTTCACCTGGTTCGAATCCATTTGTAGCAGTACCAATAGTTGTTGTAATTCTATTAGGAACAACAATGTAATTGTTAACAGAAACACCATCAAAGAAAGCATAATATCTTGCATCTGGTCGTAGTGAATTGGCAACAAAAGAAATTGCTCTCGATTTTAAATATGGATTGATTGAAACATCAGTTACATAATCGCCAAGGTCAACAGTACTTGCGGTCGGCGCAGCAAGAAGTTGTTGTGTGTATTGAGCACCTTTTTTAATGTATACATCATTTGTTGTAGTTGATAATGTTCCAAAATCAAAACTGCCTAAATCGTAACCAACTCCACCACTTGTCACTCTAACTGAAGTTGTGTCTGAAACAGTTTCATACCATTTTGAATCAATAGTTTTACCAAATGGATTATTCGCATCGTTGTTCCAAGTTGGATTTTGATCCGAAATATATTTAAATGAATCATTCAAGAAATTAAATGGGTTTTCAATACCTTGTAATGAATTCAGTGTAACTCTAGCTGTTGTTTCTGTATCAGCTTCGGCTGTATACTCGGGAAACAGTTTCATGTTTCCTCTAAATGCACCAAACAACGCACTTGCAACACCTACAGTTTTTGTTGCAGCGTCTTGTTGTGCAAATAGTGATGATGTGTAATCCATCATCAAAGATTTTTTATCACCAGAACCAATAGCACGATATGAACCAGACGAAGCAGCTTGATTCCAGACCATTTTAAGTGTACGCATCAACGAAGCCGGCTTCAGCAATCCAGTGTCAACCAAACAACGATTATCAAAACCAGCATCGCCATATGTTGCTTGAACGGAATTATCAATAAAGTTGTCAACTAAAATACCATACTTGGATCTTTCTAATCCTGTTGCATCTAATATTTTTGAATCGTTGGCCGTTCTTTCCAACGTATTCAGTGCCACATAGTATTCTAAACCTCTAATTCTGGAATCGAAAGCACTAATGTCTTTCATCGTATAACGTTTGTTATTCTTAAAGTCGGCTCGAATGTCTTTAACACTTTCGGTATATGCCGGTACGAACATTGTGTATAAGTGCAAATCGTCTGGACCAACTGGTGGTGCAGTAGGCAACACATCAGGTGTTCCACTAATGATTGAAATTTCTTGTGAGGGTTTAACAACAATCTGGTCAATTCTAGGCAAGTAATATTCAAAAGACAATTCAGCCAAAGAATCAGGATCAGGATTAACTGCACCTGTCAGTGTTGTGCTGGCAACATCTCTTGTTGGTCTAAAGTCTAATGCTGCACGTGATGAAATAATTCTACCATCTTCACGATTGAAGAATTTTGGTAATTGATTATATGTTAGATTGGTCAAACCGGTATATGAATCAACAGTAAACAAACCATTATTTTGTGGAGATGGTGCGCTGCCGTGATTGAAATATTTGTACTGAATCATCAAAGATGAACCAGTCGGTGAACTATAACCACGTTTCAATTTAATTGTTGCGTGGTCATAATGTGTTTTTCTGTGGCCATTATCCAACTCATAACGATCAGTCACATCATATGCTGGATCAGTCAACATCGACATTGTAATATTGCCGGTGTTTGTTTTGGAGTCAGTAATTCTAACAATTTCATAAACGTCAGCAACTTGTAAACTAACTGGAACACCAGGAGTTTTCAGTTTATTAAGTGGAAAAGAACCACCAATACTCGAAGTGTCGTAGTGTGTCACACCAATGTCTGGAAAGACATAACCACCAGTAACAGCCGTAACGGTGCCTGTATTACCAACATTTAAAGCATCTACATCGTCCAAAACATAAGGAACTCTTGTGTGTAAATAATCGTTGGTTGGATATAAAGTTTTGGTTCTGATTGCACCGTTTGTACCATCTTCGGCTTGATTAACTTTAGTTTTGACAATAAAGTCGCAACGAACAGCAGCAGTATTCAAGTCAACTTGAATTGTTGTGCTATTAACAGCAGTAACTGTAAACAAGTTATTTGCCAATGATAAAATGGTGTTTGCGGCAATACCTGATGCTGCATTTGTTGTGGATGTGTCAGATCGCACCAAACAAACAATATTTTCTAGAATAGCAGTATCACCTATAGTACCGGCTGATCCAGCAAAAGCAAAGGTATCTGTACCAACAGTAGAGAGTGTAATTACACCGCCGCCATCGGACACTTTGTTTGAATATACTTTATTTGCAAAGAAGTCAAAGTTTGTAATCGTTCCTTCTTTTAAAGCTTCAAAAGGAATTGCAAACAACAAACTATCTTTGTTCTTTTCTGTAATGTAAGCATCGCCTGAAGAATCTCTCGATTCAGCACTAACATCACCACCCCAAAGCAATGCACCACCAGAACGAACCACTAAAGATTCTGCACCAGAGAAACCAGATTCAATCGTGAATGCGTTTGCTGATGGAGTAAATGTTAAAGCGGAATCTAATCTAATGAAATTTGAACCAGAAGATTCAATTCTGATTGGTGCCAAAGAAGCGCCAGCACCATCAGTAATATGAAAAAACATTCCCTGATAAGAGTTTGCCTGTAATGTTGTACACCATGCGGCCGGCAGGATAACGTTTGCAGATGCATTACCGGACGAAGCAAGGTTACCAATGATTGGTGTGGTGTTTGCTTCAAAAACATTCAATCTATGTGTATGTGATGAACCTAATGTTGTTGTGGTTGCACCATTGTACTTCAAATTATTAACACGAATTGTACCAATTTTTGTGGAATTATAATATGCTGTACCTTGTTTATCAATATATTGTTTAGGTACACAGTGAATATCTAATGTTGGAAATGTGGTGATATCCAAGTTTGTTGTGCCTTGGATATTTTCAACAACAACATAACTCGAATAGTTTGTAGGAATATCATAATCCGCAACATTGGAGGTTGCGCGGCCGCGATAGACACCAATCTTAGTTGGTGCAATTGTTTGGAATTCATGGCCAGCAACATATGCTTTACCTGGATCCAAAATTACACTGAAGTAATTTGGATCGACATAGTTATTGTTAGCTCGATTTGCATAATCTTCTTCTAGTGTCAATACGAATGGATCAACTGTGTAGTTGCCAGATTCATCATAAGTTCTTCTGGCCAAAGTCTTTTCAATTTCACTGTAAATTGGATATGCAACTTCTTTAGTTTTAACACCTTCAACGACACGAATAACCTCAAAGAATGCGGATTCATCTGACGAATCCAATGTGCGCTTGGATAATCGTGTAATAAGTTTTGATCTTGTGGCACCAGGTGCTTGATAATTAAATGATCCTTGGGCAGGATCCAACAATGAAGCATCATCAATCTCATCATAAATTTCTTGTTCAAATTCAATACCAATTTTATATGATGGCAAAACGTTAATTGTTGATGTGTCATAACCTAAACGATAGAAAGTTTCAAGTACCAAAAATTCAGGTAATACTTTTACGAATTGGCCCTTAAAATAATATACACCTTCTTGTATGCTGGCAACATATGAACGACCAACAGCATTTGTTGCTATGGCCTGTGCAAAAATGTTTTGGCCAGAAATTTTTATCTCATCGGATTCAACAAATTTTTCACCGCTCAGATATTTAACAACCAAGATAGGATTCGTTGTGGTATTATCAACCGAAATAACTTTAGCGCGAACAATTTTAGTTGTGTTGTAACTAATAATTGTTTTGTTTAAAAAGTTTTCCAATACAATATCTTCACCACTGTACTGTGTGTTTAACTGAATATAATATGCTCGGTCATCAAGTGAAATTTTGCCACCAACAATTGGACTACCACTTTTGAATATGTGATTACCAAATTTCTCAATCTGGTTTGCGAGGATGGTTTGTGCTTGAGTTAATTCTCTGGCTTGGACTGCATATCCAGGTCGAAATAAAACCCGCATGAAGTTCTTGTCTTCATCGAAGTCATCAAAATATGGGTCGTAGTTGAAAAGAGTTGTCATGTATTCCTCGTTAGAAACTCAATATAAATTTAATTCGGTCCGTTTGGTCAGGATCCCTAGTCAAAGGTTGCTGATTAATAATCATTAGTGTTTTACCAGAATATAAATTTAATTCCGGGTCTGTTTTTGAAACACCAACTCGAATCGCACCACTTAAGTTACCTTTGATGGTTGCGTTTGATTGAAATGTTCCTAATATATTATTTAAGAATAAGTTATTTGTAAGTTCATCAAACGAAATAACTTGTGCTGAAAATGTTGCGGTCTCTATT
>Ga0164293_10004184_pt1 | contig 12350 bp, 10 predicted proteins | sample GEODES118metaG_FD_111487 | JGI IMG/M metagenome (GOLD analysis project Ga0164293, IMG submission 111487) | Eutrophic lake water microbial communities from Lake Mendota, Wisconsin, USA - GEODES118 metaG | ecosystem: Environmental > Aquatic > Freshwater > Lake | place: USA: Lake Mendota... | reverse complement strand
GCCATTGAAAAGCGCAAGCAGATTGCCGCGCAAATTGAGACCTGGGCCGGCGAGCTGGCCGCGGGCCGCTGCCCGGCGCCAATTACCGATCAGCTCTACCGCATCTTGTTCAAGCCCGACAAGAACAGCCCCGAATACAAGGCGGTGGTGCTGGCGGCGCAGCAGTCACACAAGGCGCCGCTGGACCTGCTGCAGCAGGCCGGGGCCATCACCTCGGCCTACCAGTTTCACTGGCGCCGTTTTCTGTTCGACAATTTTCCCAAGGGCACCCAGTTCCCGCCGCTCAAAGCGCCCAGCGTGGGGCAGGACCTGCCGCTGGCGCCAGTGCGCGCTTTTTCCATCGACGACTCCAGCACCACCGAGATCGACGATGCGCTGTCGGTGCAGGGCCTGGGCTCAGGCCGCATCGAGCTGGGCATACACATTGCCGCACCTGCACTGGCGCTGCAGCCCGGCGATGCGATTGACCAGCTGGGCCGCGCGCGGCTGTCCACCGTGTACATGCCCGGTCACAAGCTGACCATGCTGCCCGATCAGGTGGTGCAAAGCTACACCCTGCAAGCCGGCCGCGACTGCCCGGCCGTCTCTTTGTACGTGAGCCTGGATGAAGCGAGCTTGCAAGTGCTGGGCAGCCAGACCCGCATCGAGCGGGTACCGATTGCCGAGAACCTCAGGCACGACCAGCTCGATGGCGTCTTCAACGAAGATTTCTTTGCCCGCCCGGCCGCAGACGGTGAGCCCGAGTGGGGCGCCGAGCTTCGCTTGCTGCACCGGCTGGCCAAACAGCTCAAGCTCGATCGCGAGCAGGTGCGCGGCAAGCCGGAAAACTTCAACCGCCCCGACTACACCTTCCGCCTCGATCAGCCGCAGGGCCAGGAGCCCAGTGGCCACGAGGTGGTGAGCATAGGCCTGCGCCAGCGCGGCGCGCCGCTCGATCTGATCGTGGCCGAGGCCATGATTTTGGCCAACCGCAGTTGGGGCCTGTGGCTGGCCGAGCTGGGCGTGCCTGGCATCTACCGCAGCCAGGCCAGCATGGCGCCGGGCGTGAAGGTGCGCATGGGCACCAAGGCCCTGCCGCACGCGGGCCTGGGCGTGCCGGCCTATGCCTGGAGCACCTCGCCGCTGCGTCGCTATGTGGATCTGGTCAACCAGTGGCAGATCATCGCCTGCGCCCGCCATGGCGCCACCGCCGCGCTGGCCGCCCCCTTCAAGCCCAAGGACGCGGAGCTGTTTTCCATCATCTCGGCCTTCGACGCGGCCTACGGCGCCTACAACGCCTACCAGGCCAGTATCGAGCGCTACTGGACCTTGCGCCACCTGCAGCAGCAGGGCATCAGAGAGCTGACCGCCACCGTCATCAAGGACGACCTGGTGCGGGCCGATACCTTGCCACTGGTGCTGCCAGCGGCAGGTGCCCAGGGCCTGGCCCGCGGCGCCGCGGTGCGGATCAGGCTGGGCGACATTGACGAGATCACGCTGAGCGTGACCGGTACCGTCATCGAAAGACTGGACCAGGCCGCCGGTGGCGGCATCGACGAAGAGGAGCTCGAAGGCAGCGAATCAGAGTTTGCGGCCGGCCCGATCTCGATCGCGGTCGACCTGAGCCCGGCCGAAGGCGAGGCACCCGCCGGCGAGCAGCCAGCCGATCCGGCGCAGCCGCGCCAGCCGCTCTGAACAGCAGCCGCACCATGAAGATCGTGCTGCGGCTGCTGAGTGTTTTGCTGCTGGCGCTGCTGTGCTTGCAGCTGTACTTTGCCGGCCGCATTGTGCTGATGCGCTGGATAGACCCCGAGTCCACCAGTTTTCAGCGGGCCGAGGCCCACCGGGTGGTGCAAAGCACTGGGCAGCTGCTGTGGCGCCAGCAATGGGTGCCCTACGAGAAAATCGCCGACTCGCTCAAGCGCGCCGTCATCGCCTCGGAGGACGCCAGCTTCACCGAGCACGATGGGGTGGACCTCGAGGCCCTGGAAAAAGCCTGGGAGAAAAACCAAAAGGCCGAGCAGGAGGCGGCTCGCCGCGCCGAACAAGCACGCCGCAAGGCCGGGCGGCAGGACACTGTCGCTAAAGCGCCCCCGCCTGTGCCGGCGCCCAAAATCATCGGCGGCTCCACCATCACCCAGCAGCTGGCCAAGAACCTGTTCCTCTCGGGCGAGCGCACCCTGCCGCGCAAGGTGCAAGAGCTGGCGCTCACGCTGATGCTCGAAGCTGTGCTGAGCAAGCAGCGCATTCTGGAGATTTACCTCAACAGCGTCGAATGGGGCGAAGGCATCTTTGGCGCGGAGGCGGCGGCGCAGCATTACTACCGCAAGAGCGCGGCCCGGCTGACGGCCTACGAGGCCGCACGGCTGGCGGTGATGTTGCCTCGGCCGCGCTATTTTGAAAAACGCGCCAATTCAGGCTATTTGTCTGAACGCGCCCAGGTGATCACCGTGCGCATGACGCGGGTGGACCTGCCATGAGCAGCCAGAGTATTCGCATCCTGGGCATAGACCCGGGCCTGCAAGTGACTGGTTTTGGCGTGATCGATGTTCAAGGCACGCAGCTCGGCTATGTGGCCAGCGGCACCGTACGCACCGAGGCCGGGCGCAGCCTGCCCGAGCGACTGAAAGTGCTTTTTGACGGGGTCTGCGCAGTCGGTGAACGCTACCAGCCCCAGGTGGCGGTGGTTGAGATTGTGTTCGTCAACACGGACCCGCAAGCCACCCTGAAGCTGGGGCAGGCGCGCGGTGCCTGCGTGACCGCCCTGGTGCACAAGGAGCTGGCGGTGCACGAGTACACCGCCTTGCAGCTGAAAAAAGCGGTGGCCGGTCACGGCCGGGCCGGCAAGGCCGAGGTGCAACAGATGGTGATGCGCCTGCTCAAGCTACCCGGCCTACCCGGGCCCGACGCCGCCGACGCCTTGGGGCTGGCCATCACCCATGCACAGGTCGGCGCTTCCCTGGACCGCCTGCAGCGCGCCCGCGTCGCTGCCGGAGCCAGCGAAGCGCAGTCGGTACAGCGCCGCTACCGCGACAGCCGACTGCGCTGATCAAAATCGCTCAAGGCAAAACGCTCAAAGGACAGGCGAGACTTGGAAGGCGCGTGGGAGTCGCGCCCTCGCGGCGATGCGGCGCTGGCTCAACAGCGTCCGAAGCCGTTCCAAGTTTGAATCAAAGCACGCGCTCAAGGATGAGCACGCCAAAAAAGCCAAGGGCCGCGATCAGCGTCCACTTGAGCACCACCAGTCCCCAGCGCCGGTAACGTACCTGGCCGGTGGCGATGAAAAACACAAAGCAGACGGCCGCTACCAGCAGCAGCAAGAAAATCAGCCAGCGAAAGAGCAACATGGCCGCCGCGCCTACCAGGCCGGGGCCAATTGGGCCAGACCGCGCGGGGCCCGGCGCTCATCGTCAAAGCTCACCACCTCCCAGGCCTGCGGCTGCTCCAGCAAATGCCGCAGCAGCTTGTTATTGAGCGCATGGCCCGAGCGAAACGCGCTGTAAGCGCCGATCAGGGGCTTGCCCAGCAAAAACAGGTCGCCCATGGCGTCCAGGATCTTATGTTTGACGAACTCGTCGTTGTAGCGCAGGCCCTCGGCGTTGAGCACCTTGTAGTCGTCCATCACGATGGCATTGTCCAAGCCGCCGCCCAGGGCCAAGCCGTTGGCACGCATCATCTCGACGTCTTTGGTAAAGCCGAAGGTTCGAGCGCGGGCGATATCGCGCACATAGGAATTGAGCCCCATGTCGAATTCCACACGCTGGCCGGTGGAGTCGACCGCAGGATGGTCGAAGTCGATCTCAAAGCTCAGCTTGTAGCCCTCATAGGGGGCCAGCTGCGCCCACTTCAGATGGGCGCCTTCGCCTTCGCTCACGCGCACCGTATCGAGCATGCGCACGAAACGCTTGGGCGCGGTCTGCACGGCGATGCCGGCCGACTGCAGCAGGAATACAAAGGAGGCGGCCGAGCCGTCGAGGATGGGTACCTCTTCGGCGGTGATGTCGATGTAGAGGTTGTCCAGCCCCAAACCGGCACAAGCTGACATCAGGTGCTCGACGGTGAACACCCGCGCCTGGCCGCTGGAGATGGTCGAGGCCAGCCGCGTGTCGGTCACCGCTGTGGCCGATACCGCGATATCCACCGGCTGCGGCAGATCGACGCGCCGAAACACGATCCCGGTATCGGGCGGCGCCGGCCTTAAAGTCAGCTCGACCCTTTGGCCGCTGTGCAGCCCCACGCCAACGGCGCGGGTCAGGGAACGGAGGGTGCGTTGGGCCAGCATGCCTCGATTTTAGGCGCAGGACCTGCCCAGAGCGCTATCGCGGCGCTCATAGCCGCGATAGCTGCTGGCCATCACCCTAGCCCCGGCCGGCCTACTGGCTTGGGGGCTCCGCCGCTCAGTCGGCCTGACGGCGCAGAAAGGCCGGAATCTCCAGATCGTCCATGCCGCCTGCGGCCAGCGCATCGACCTTGGCCGCTGCCTGGCTGCGGTTGTTGCGCCAGACGCTGGGCACGTCCAGGTTCTGGTAGCCACCCGCACCGAGGCCGGTGCCAGTACCGACACCCATGGCGCCCCCGAGGGCCACAGGCTGAGCCGGCAGGTTGTCGGTGCCGGTGCGCTGAATCACTTGCAAAGGCGGGGTAGCGCGGCGCATGCCCTGGCGGTTCAGGCCGGTGGCCACCACCGTGACCCGGATGTCATCGCCCAGCGACTCGTCGTAGGCGGTGCCGTAAATCACATGCGCATCGCTGGCCGCAAAAGCGCTGATGGTCTTCATCGCCAGCTTGGTCTCGTTGAGCTTGAGCGAGCCCTTGGCTGCGCTGATGAGCACCAACACGCCCTTGGCACCGTTCATGTCCACGCCGTCGAGCAAGGGGCAGGCCACCGCCTGCTCAGCCGCAATGCGGGCACGGTCGGGGCCGCTGGCCTTGGCGGTGCCCATCATGGCCTTACCCGGCTCGCCCATCACCGTGCGCACGTCCTCGAAGTCGACATTGACCAGAGCCTGTACGTTGATGATTTCTGCGATGCCGCCCACGGCGTTCTTGAGCACGTCATTGGCATGGGCAAAAGCCTCGTCCTGCGAGATGTCCTCACCGAGCACCTCCAGCAGCTTTTCATTGAGCACCACGATCAGCGAGTCCACATTGGCCTCGAGCTCGGCCAGGCCAGCGTCTGCATTGGCCATGCGCCGGCCGCCTTCAAAGTCGAAGGGTTTGGTGACCACGCCCACAGTCAGGATGCCCATCTCCTTGGCGATGCGCGCAATCACCGGCGCCGCGCCCGTGCCCGTGCCGCCGCCCATGCCAGCGGTGATGAACAACATGTGAGCGCCCTCTATGGCATTGCGAATATCGTCAGCAGCGATCTCGGCCGCTTCCCGGCCCTTGTCGGGCTTGCTGCCTGCGCCCAGGCCAGAGCCGCCGAGCTGGATGATTTTTTCAGCGCCCACCCGGTTGAGCGCCTGGGCGTCGGTATTGGCGCAGATGAACTCCACGCCCTGGACCTGGGTCAGGATCATGTGCTCGACCGCGTTGCCGCCGCCGCCACCCACGCCAATCACCTTGATCTGCGTGCCTTGATTGAATTCCTCGATTTCCATCATTTCGATGCTCATAAGAGCCTCCTTCTTTCCTGCAGTTGCCTTGAACTAGAGCCGTTAAAACCAAACCGATTTTTTTATTGAGAGCGAGCGAAAGCAATCATCATGAGGGCGGGTCGGCACCTCCTGCATGGGTCAAGCCATTGAAGCGCGGTTCGTCTGTATTTTTCATCAGAAATTCCCCACCAACCATTCCTTGATGCGACCAAAGGCGTTTTGCACACTTCCCGCCTTTTGAGACACTTTCAGGCCACGCATGCGCGCCAATCTGGCCTCTTCCATCAAACCCATCACCGTGGCCGCGCGCGGCTGAGCCACCATGTCCGACAAGCCGCTGGAATAGCGCGGCAGGCCGCGGCGTACCGGCTTGAGGAAAATATCCTCGCCCAGCTCGACCATGCCGGCCATCACCGCGCTGCCGCCGGTGATCACAATGCCCGAGGAGAGCATTTCCTCGTAACCCGATTCGCGGATAACCTGCTGCACCAGGGTGTAGATCTCCTCGACCCGCGGCTCGATCACGCCGGCCAGGGCCTGGCGGCTGAGCATGCGCGGGCCACGGTCGCCCAGGCCGGGCACTTCGACCTGGGTTTCAGGATCGGCCAGCAACTGCTTGGCACAGCCGCTTTCGACCTTGATGTCCTCGGCATCCTTGGTCGGGGTACGCAAAGCCATGGCGATGTCACTGGTGATCAGGTCACCAGCAATCGGGATGACGGCGGTATGGCGGATCGCACCGCCGGTGAAAATCGCCACATCAGTGGTACCAGCGCCAATATCGACCAAGGCCACGCCCAGCTCCTGCTCGTCCTGGCTGAGTACCGCCAGGCTGGAGGCCAGCGGGTTGAGCATCAGCTGATCGACCTCCAGGCCGCAGCGGCGCACGCACTTGACGATGTTTTCGGCCGCGCTCTGGGCGCCGGTCACGATATGCACCTTGGCCTCCAGGCGTATGCCGCTCATGCCTATGGGCTCGCGCACATCCTGTCCGTCGATCACAAATTCCTGCGGTTCGACCAGCAGCAGACGCTGGTCGGTCGAGATATTGATGGCTTTGGCGGTCTCGATCACCCTGGCCACATCGGCCTGGGTGACCTCTTTGTCCTTGACCGCCACCATGCCGCTGGAATTCATGCCGCGGATGTGGCTGCCGGTGATGCCGGTATAGACCCGCGAGATCTTGCAGTCGGCCATCAACTCGGCCTCCTTGAGCGCCTGCTGAATGCTCTGCACCGTCGCGTCGATGTTGACCACCACACCGCGCTTCAGGCCATTGCTGGCGGCCACACCCAGGCCGGCCAGCTTGAGCTCGCCACCGGGCATCACCTCGCCGACCACCACCATCACCTTGCTGGTTCCGATGTCCAGCCCCACTACCAGATCTTTGTATTCCTTGGCCATAGATTCACCTTGTTTTCTTTGCGGCTCGGTCTGCGCCCGCGGTGGTCACGCCACGCAGGCGCAGCGCGTAACCATTGGGGTAGCGCAGGTCGGCCGATTCAATATTGCGTCCCAGCCGGGAGGGCGTCTGGGCAAATGTGGCGATGAAGCGCTGCACCCGCGGCCCGATCTCATCGAGGCTACCGGGGCCAATATCGATCACCGCCCCGCTTTCAAGCCGGGCGCGCCAGTTGCCCCGACCGGTCAGCTCCAGCTGCGTCAGCGGGCTGTCCATCGCCTCGAACTTGGGCGCCAGGCGCTGGAAGGCCTGCAGCACCAGCGGCGACTGCGCGCGCGGGCCGATCAGCCGCGGCAGGCTCTCGGCCTCCACATCGCCCTGGTTGACCTCAAACACCTCGCCGTAGGAATTGACCAGGCGGACGTCGTCGTCCGTCCCCCACAAGGCCACCGGTTCATGCTCTTCAATGCGCACCCGCAAGCGATCCGGAAAGTCTCGCCGCACCACGGCCGTACGCACCCAGGGCACGGCCTCGAAAGCGGCTTTGGACTGCGCCAAATCCAGGGTAAAAAAGTTACCGGCCAGCTTGGGCGCGACATTGGCGCGCAGCGTCACCGCATTGTTGCGACCGAGCTCGTTGTCGACCTGTATCCCCCGCAGGCCGAACAGCGGCCTGTGCAGCAGCCATTGCGCGGCCAAGCTCAGGACCAGCAGTGCAAACACCCCAACCAACAACAGGCTCAGGGCGTTCATCAGGCGCACATCGGGCGGCAGCGTCAGCAGCTCATCGCTCATCGCGCCTCCTCGTGGTCCAGACGGGCCGATGACAGCACCTCCAGGCACAGGTCTTGGTAGGACAGGCCTGCAGCGCGCGCCGACATCGGCACCAGCGAGTGGCCGGTCATGCCCGGCGAGGTATTCATCTCCAGCAGATAGGGCTGGCCGGTGGCGGCATCGACCATCACATCGGCACGGGCCCAGCCTCGGCAGCCCAGGCTGCGGTAGGCCGCCAGCACCAAGTCGCTGATGGCCTGCTCGCGCGCAGCACTCAGGCCGCTGGGCACCAGGTACTGCACCGCGTCGGTGAAGTATTTATTCTGGTAGTCGTAGTTGCCCTCAGGCGCGACGATGCGTATGAGTGGCAGCGCGCGCGCTGCATCACCACTGCCCAGCACCGGGCAGGTCAGTTCGTCGCCGGCAATGAATTGCTCGCACAGCACATCGGCATCGAGTGCGGCGGCGCGCTCGACCGCCGCCGCCATGTCCTGAGCCCGGCCCACCTTGGTCAGACCCAGGGAAGAGCCCTCGCGGGCCGGCTTGACGATCAGCGGCAGGCCCAGCGTGGCGACTGCGGCCTCCAGATCAGCCGCCTGATAAAGACCGCGCTGCAGCAGCACATAGCGCGGCGTGCTCAAGCCCTCGGCCAGCCACAGCCGCTTGGTCATCACCTTGTCGATGGCCAGGCTCGAGGCCATCACGCCCGAGCCGGTATAAGGAATGTTCAGCAGTTCAAGCGCGCCTTGCACCGTGCCGTCTTCGCCGTAGCGGCCATGCAGGGCGATGAAGCAGCGCGCAAAGCCTTCGCTCTTCAAGGCGTCGAGCGAGCGCTCGGCCGGATCGAAGGCATGCGCGTCGACCCCGCGGCTCAGCAGCGCCTCAAGCACGCCGCGGCCCGACATCAGCGAGATATCGCGCTCGCCCGAGCGCCCGCCCATGAGAACGGCCACCTTACCCAAGCTGCGCACATCGACGCTCATGCCAGAGCCCCCGCGCGTTCGATCACCTTGCCCGCCACCAGCCCGATGGAGCCGGCCCCCATGCACAGCACCACGTCGCCGTCCCGGGCCTGGTCCAAAATCGCCTGCGGCAGATCGTCGATGGCCGGCACGAACACCGGCTCGACCTTGCCCGCCATGCGCAACGCGCGCATCAGGGCGCGTCCGTCGGCAGCAACCACCGGCGCCTCGCCGGCCGCATAAACCTCGGTCAGCAGCACCGCATCGCAATGACCGATGACCTTGACGAAGTCCTCAAAACAATCGCGGGTGCGGCTGTAGCGGTGGGGCTGAAAGGCCAGCACCAGCCTGCGCCCAGGGTAGGCGCCGCGAGCCGCCGCTAAAGTGGCGGCCATCTCGACCGGGTGATGACCATAGTCGTCGATCACGCTAAAGCTGCCGCCATCGCGCGCACTGGCCTGGCCATAAAGCTGAAAGCGCCGGCCAACCCCCCGAAAGCCGGCCAGCGCCTTTTGCACCGCCGCATCGGGGATGTCGAGTTCGACGGCCACTGCGATGGCTGCCAGCGCATTGAGCACATTGTGCTCACCGGGCAGGTTGAGCACCACCGGCAGGTCGGGCAAGGTGGTGCCATTGCGCCGCTGCACGGTAAAGTGCATTTGCCCATGGACATGGCGAACATCGACCGCCCGCACCTCGGCGTCGGCGCCCAAGCCATAGCTGGTAATGGGGCAGGAGACCTGGCTGACGATGGCGCGTACCGCCGGATCATCGGTACACAACACCGCGGTGCCATAAAAGGGCATGCGGTGGAGAAAGTCGACGAAGGCGGCCTGCAGGCGCACGAAGTCGTGGCCATAGGTCTCCATGTGGTCGGCGTCGATATTGGTCACGACGGCCATCACCGGCAACAGGTTCAGGAAAGACGCGTCGGACTCGTCGGCCTCGACGACGATGTAATCGCCCGCGCCCAGCTTGGCATTGGCGCCAGCGCTGTTCAAACGCCCGCCGATCACGAAGGTGGGGTCAAGCCCGCCTTCGGCCAGCACGCTGGCGACCAAGCTGGTGGTGGTGGTCTTGCCGTGGGTACCGGCAATCGCAATGCCGCGCTTGAGCCGCATCAACTCGGCCAGCATCAGCGCGCGCGGCACCACTGGGATTTTTTTCTGCCGGGCGGCCTGCACCTCGGGGTTGTCAGCGCGCACCGCAGTGGATGTGACCACCGCATCCACATGGCTGAGGTGCGCCGCATCATGGCCGACAAAGGTCCGTATGCCCAGACCAGCCAGACGGCGCAAGGTCGCACTGTCGGCCAGGTCCGAGCCCGAGATTTCGTAGCCCAGGTTGTGCAAGACCTCGGCAATGCCCGACATGCCCGAGCCGCCCAGGCCGATGAAGTGGATGCGCTTGACCGCGTGCTTCATGGCAGCAGCTCCTGGCAAGCTTGCACCACCCGCTCGGTGGCCTGGATCTGCTGCAGCCCTTTGGCCGTCTGCGCCTTTTGCAGCAGCTCGGCGCGATCGAGTCGCAGGATCAGTTCGGCCAGCGCCTGGGCATGGAGTTCAGATTGAGGCAGCAACCAGCCGCCGCCGGCATCGACCAGAAAGCGCGCATTGTGGGTCTGATGGTCGTCCACCGCATGCGGGAAAGGCACGAAAATCGCCGCCGCACCAATGGCGGCGATTTCGGTGACGGTAGAGGCGCCAGCGCGGCAAATCAGCAGATCGGCCTGGGCAAAGGCGCTGGCCGTGTCATCAATGAAGGCGCTGACCTCAGCCTGCACGCCCGCTGCCGCATAAGCGGCTTGCAGCGCCTGCAGATGACGGGCGCCACTTTGATGCAGCACCTGCGGCCGCCGGTCCTCGGGAATCAGGGCCAGGGCCTGGGGCAGCACTTCATTGAGCGCCTGCGCGCCCAGACTGCCGCCGACCACGCACAGGCGCAGCGGGCCGCTGCGCCCGGCAAAGCGCGCAGCCGGGTCGGGCTGCGACACAAAGGCACTGCGCAGCGGATTGCCCACACATTCGGCTTTTTTCAGGACACGGGGGAAGGCGCTGAACACCCGGTCGGCCACCTCGGCCAGCACCCGGTTGGCCAGTCCGGCCACTGAATTTTGCTCATGCAGCACCAAGGGCTTGCCCAGCAGCACGCCCATCATGCCGCCAGGAAAGGTGACATAGCCGCCCAGGCCGATCACCACATCGGGGCGGACGCGCCGCAGCAGTTGCACACATTGCCAGAAGGCGCGCAGCAGCCGCAGCGGCAGCAGGGCCAGGGTCAGGACACCCTTGCCACGCAGACCGCCGAAGTCGATGCTCTCAAAGGGCAGACCGCGCGCCGGCACCAACTGGCTTTCCATGCTGGGACGGCCGACCGAGCCACGGCCACCCAACCAATGCACCCGCCAGCCGCGCTCGCGCAAAGCCTCGGCCACCGCCAGCCCCGGGAAGATATGACCACCGGTGCCGCCGGCCATGACCAGGGCGCAGGGACTGCCACTCATAGCCGCCCTCCCCGCATCATGATTCGGTTTTCGTGGTCGATGCGCAGCACCACCGCCAGCGCCAGCAGATTCATCATGATGGCCGAGCCACCGTAGCTCATCAGCGGCAGGGTCAGGCCCTTGGTCGGCAAGGCGCCCAGATTCACGCCCATATTGATCAGCGACTGAAAGCCGATCCAGATGCCTACGCCCTGAGCCACCAGCCCGGAGAACAGGCGGTCCATGACAATGGCTTGCCGGCCGATGTGCATGATGCGCCGGGTCAGCCAGAGAAAGAGACTGATCACCACCAGTACGCCGATCAGGCCAAATTCCTCGCCGATCACTGCCAGCAAAAAGTCAGTGTGCGCCTCGGGCAGCCAGTGCAGCTTCTCGATACTGCCGCCCAAGCCCACGCCGGAAAACTCGCCGCGGCCGAAGGCGATCAAGGAGTGCGAGAGCTGGTAGCCCTTGCGGATGGCGTTTTCAGCCGACCAGGGATCGAGGTAAGCAAAGATGCGCTCGCGCCGCCAGGGGCTGGACCAGATCATCACGGCAAAAGCCAGCACCACGATCGTGCCAATGAAAAAGAACATGCGCGCGTTGACCCCGCCCAGGAACAGGATGCCCATGGCGATCACCACGATCACCAGAAAGGCCCCCATGTCAGGCTCGGCCAGCAGCAGCATGCCCACCACACCGACGGCCACGCCCATGGGCAGCACCGCTCGGAAGAAACGCTCCTTGACCTCCATCTTGCGCACCATGTAGTCGGCCGCATAGATCAGTACCGCAAACTTGGCCAACTCCGAAGGCTGAAAGTTGATCACCCCTAGCGAAATCCAGCGCCGCGCGCCATTGACGCCGCGGCCAATGAAGGGAATCAGCACCACCACCAGCAGGACCAAGGAGGCAATGAACAACCAAGGCGCCACCTTTTCCCAGGTCGACATCGGTATCTGGAAGGCCAGCACCGCCACCACCAGCGCGGCGAGCAGCGAAAAGACATGACGCACCAGAAAGTGCGTGTTGGAGTAACGCGAGAACTTCGGGTTGTCCGGCATGGCCACCGAGGCCGAATAAACCATCACCAGCCCCCACAGCAGCAGCGCCAGGGCGACAAACACCAAAGCCTGGTCAAAGCCGAGCAG
>Ga0164293_10004183_pt1 | contig 12353 bp, 12 predicted proteins | sample GEODES118metaG_FD_111487 | JGI IMG/M metagenome (GOLD analysis project Ga0164293, IMG submission 111487) | Eutrophic lake water microbial communities from Lake Mendota, Wisconsin, USA - GEODES118 metaG | ecosystem: Environmental > Aquatic > Freshwater > Lake | place: USA: Lake Mendota... | reverse complement strand
GCGATGCCGACCGGCCCGTAGATGGTCGGCAGTTCCAGCCCGATGCTGCGGCCCGCCTCCGTGACCAGGCCCGAGCGCCCGAACATCAGGATCCAGGCATAGGCCCCGACGAAGGGCGGCGACAGCATCGACATCAGGATCGCCACCTCGATCCAGCGCTTGGCGGGGAAATCATAGCGCGCGAACACGAAGGCCAGCGGCAGCCCGATCATCAGCGCCAGCACCGTGCCCAGTGTCGCGACCAGAAAGCTGTTGCCCAGTGCGCGTCGGAAGTAGCGCGACTCGAAGAAGGTGACGAAGTTCTCCAGTCCGAAGCGGCCGCTTTCCTGGCCGATCACGCTTTGCCGCAGCAGCTCGAACAGCGGCAACACCACGAACACCACCAGGAAGGCCAGCGCCGCCAGCGCCACCAGCGTCCACGGATCGGTGCGGAGTGCATGCCAGGCCCGTTCGGCATGGCCCATTCGCGCGGGCGCGGCGAGCGTCATGCCGGCACCTCAGAACAGACGCCGGCCATCATCCGCCGCGAACAGGCGCGTGCGGCCGGGCAGGAAACCGAGATGCGCCACCTCTCCCTCCCTAGGCAGGCCGGGCGCACTGGGCAGGTCCACGTCGAATTCCCAGCCCGCCGCATGCCGCAGCCGGAACCGCGTGCGCTGGCCGAGATAGGAGCGGATCAGCACCGTGCCGGAGATGATGCAGTCCGGGCCGTGCGCCAGCGTGAAGTCCTCGGTACGAAGGGCCAGCCTGACCATCTGGCCCGGCGTCAGCCCGGATGTTGCCGCCAGCGGGACCGGTGCTTCGCCGGCCAGCGCCAGCCCGAGCCCGGCACCCAGCGCGATGATCTGCCCATCGAACCAGTTGCAGCCGCCGATGAAGCCGGCGACGAAGGCGTTGACCGGGTTGTCATAGATCGTTTCGGGCGCGGCGACCTGTTGCAAGATGCCGCGATCCATCACGGCCACGCGGTCCGAGATCGCCATCGCCTCTTCCTGGTCATGCGTGACATAGAGCGTGGTGATGCCAAGCTGCTTCTGCATCAGGCGGATTTCCTGGCGCATCTCGATGCGCAGCTTGGCATCGAGGTTGGACAGGGGCTCGTCCATCAGCAGCAGTTCGGGCTTGATCACCATAGCCCGAGCCAGCCCGACGCGCTGCTTCTGCCCGCCGGACATGGTATCTGGAAAACGCTCCGCCAGCGCCTCGAGCTTGACGCTGGCCAGAGCCTCCATCACGCGGCTGGTCAGTTCCTTGCCGCCGACCCCGCGCGCCTTCAGACCATAGGCGACGTTATCCTTCACCGACAGGTGCGGGAAGATCGCATAGCTCTGGAAGACCATGCCGAAGTTGCGCTTGTGGGGCGCAAGATCGTCGATCACCCGGCCGCCGACGCTGATGCTGCCGCCGTCGTTCCGCAGGAAGCCGGCCACCGTGCGCAGCAAGGTGGTCTTGCCGCAGCCGGACGGGCCGAGCAGCGTCATCAACTCGCCTCGCGCGATGTCGAGATCGATCCCGCCCAGCGCCTGGAAGGTCTCAAAACGCTTGGCCAGGCCGGAAATCCGCACATGCGGGCCTTGGGCGCCCGCCGCGCTGATGCCCCCATCAACCGATGTGGCCATGCCCGATGCCGTCAGCGGCGGGCCAGACGCAGGTAGCGGTCAAGGAAGGGCTTGCTGTTGGCATTGCTCCATGCCACCGGCGGGTTCTTCACCGGAAGATCCGTCACGGAGAGCGCACCCTTCGGCCCCGGAACGTCATTGCGGATCGGGCGGCGTCCGAACTTCTCGACGATGATCGTTTGCCCCTCGGTCGAGACGATGAAATCGAGCAGGGCCTTTGCGCCGTCCGGGTTGGGGCCATTGGCCACCAGCGTCATCGCATCGGCCGCAAACGAGATGCCTTCCTTCGGATAGATGATCTTCAGCGGTGAGCCGCCCTCGATGAAGCGCGTGGCGTTGTCCTCAAGCGTGATGCCGATGGCATATTCGCCCTGCGCCGCGCCGCGCGACACCGCGCCGGAACTGCCCGTCACCACGAAATTGTCGAACATCCTGCCGAACAGTTCCCAGCCCTTTTCGGTGTCGCCGGCCGTGTAGATGATCTGGAGCATCTGGATCAGGGCGGAGCCGGACTTGTCAGACCCGGCAAAAGCGATCTTGCCCTTCCACTTCGGGTTGGCCAGATCGGCCCAGGTGGACGGGATCTCCGCTTCTGGCACCAGACGCGTGTTGACCGCGAGCACGCCGGCCAGCGTCACGGAAAAGGGCACCCAGGCCGGGCTCACCTTGAGGTCGGCACGGATGGCCGCATCGTCCTTGGTGACATAGGGCGTGAACAATTCCTTGGCTGCGTCGATGCCTTCGCCGCCGACGGAAATCACACAGTCGCCAAGCGGGCGCTGGCTCTCGGCCCTGACCCTCCGGACCAACTCGCCCGAACCTGCGGCCACGATCTGCAGGTCGAGCCCGGTCTTGGCCTTGAATACCGGCGCGATGGCATTCACTGCTTCCACGAAAGCGGTGTAGACCACGACCGGCTTGGCCTGCGCCCTGAGCAAGCCCGGCGAAGCCAGCGCGGCAGAGCCGGCAAGACCGCCCAGAACGAGGCGGCGGGACACGCGTGGCGTTAGGCTGGTCATGGCAGACTCCCTGAACCGAAAGCTTGGCCCGTTGTGCTAGAGCCCCTGAATGACAGTTCAATGACGCTGTGACAGGCGCGTCAAGCCCGTTCCGGCAGCAAAGCGCGGATTGACCGCTATCCTGCCATCTCGCCGTCATCCAGGCCTCACGCCGGGATGACGCTGTGGACAGGGCAGGCATCAACCGGGCCCCGGTGCAGTTGCACGCATCGGCTGAAGCCCGTATCAGCGCGAGATCGCCCTCGCAGGATGGCCGTATGGCACCAGCCCTTGCCCCGAACCAGTTTTTGCCTGACACGAGCGCTAGATGAGGTGGCGTCCGCGCATCCTGTGCCTTGGCGGAGCGGTGATCGACCGCAAGCTCCAGGCTTTCCAGCCCATCAGGCCCGGCACATCGAACCCGGCGCGTAGCACGCTGGGCTTTGGGGGTGTGGCCCGCAATGTGGCAGAAAACCTCGCCCGGCTCGGCGCCGAGGTGCGGTTCGCTTCTTGCGTTGGCGATGATCCGGCCGGTTCTGCGCTGGTCGACCATCTGGCGGCGCTCGGCGTGGATGTTGGCTCCGTGCGCACTGTCAAGGGTGCAGCAACGGCCGAATACATCGCGTTGCTCCAGCCTGATGGCAGCCTGCATGTCGCGGCCGCCGACATGGCCATCCTGGACCGTATCTATGGCCCGCTTGTCGACGAGGCCATGGCATCAGCGCGCCATGCCGACTGGCTGTTTGCCGATTGCAACGCTCCCGCCGAAGTTCTGGCGAGCCTTGCCGGCCAGGCGCGCGAGAGCGGCGTCAGGCTGGCGCTCGACGTGATTTCGGTCCCCAAGGCCATGCGCTTGCCCCTCGATCTGACTGGCGTGGCGTGCCTGTTCCTCAACCGCGACGAAGCCACAGCGCTGCTGGGTGGGCAGGGTGATGCGAAGGCTGCGTCCGGCGAGCCTGCGGCGTTGGCGGCTGCCCTGCGGGCGCGCGGTGCCGCCGCCGTGGTGCTGACGCTGGGGGCCGATGGCTGCATGGCCGACGATGGCGCAGGTCCGGTGCACGTTGCGGCAGCGCCCGCCGCGGTGGTCGATGTCACGGGAGCAGGCGACGCCATGATCGCTGCCACGCTGCTGGCGCTCGGCCACGGGCTGCCCTTGGCCGGAGCCGTGCATTTCGGGACGATCATTGCAGCGCGCACCGTGGCATCGCCGCGCAGTGTCGATGACACGCTGTCGCCCGCCCTCGTCGATGCCTTTCTTTCCGGCGAGACTTCCGGGCGGACATTGTCCCGGTTTTCTGAAAGTCAAAGGCCATGACCAGCAAGTCCCATCAAGGCCAGTTGCCGCGCCACCCGCTCCTGGCGTTCACGCCCGACGTGGCAGCCGCGCTCGATGCCGGCCAGCCGGTGGTGGCGCTTGAATCGACCATCATCACCCATGGCATGCCCTGGCCGGCCAACGTCGAGACCACGCGCGCGGTCGAGGCCGATGTCAGGGCCGAGGGGGCCGTGCCGGCCACGATCGCCGTGATCGAGGGGCGCATCCGCATCGGCCTCTCCGATGCGCAGATGGACTGGCTCGGGCAGGCCAGCGGCGTGCTCAAGCTCTCGCGAGCTGACTTGGCCCACGCAGTTGCAGCCGGCCTGCCGGGCTCGACAACCGTGGCGGCCACCATGATTGCCGCTCATCTGGCCGGCATCGTCGTGTTCGCCACAGGCGGCATCGGCGGGGTTCATCGCCATGCCGAGAACACCTTCGATGTCTCCGCCGATCTTCAGGAACTGGCACGGACGCCTGTCATGGTGGTCTGCGCCGGTGCGAAGGCCATTCTCGATCTGCCTAAGACCTTCGAGATGCTGGAGACACTTGGCGTGCCGGTGATCGGCTATGGCTGTGATCACCTGCCCGCCTTCTGGAGCCGTGACAGCGCCATCGCAACGCCGATCCGCCTCGATCATCCCGGCCAGATCGCGGCCATGCTGCGCACCCGCCTGGAACTCGGCCTCGGGGGCGGGACGCTGGTCTGCAATCCGGTTCCGGCCGAGCACGAGATTGCCGCGCCGGAGATCGCGCGCCTTGTCGGGCAGGCGCTGGCCGATGCTGATGCGGCCGGCGTTTCGGCCAAGGCCGTCACGCCCTATCTGCTGGGCCGCATGCTGGACCTGACCGGAGGCCGAAGCCTCGCCACGAACATCGCGCTGATCAGGAACAATGCGAGGCTTGCTGCCCGCCTCGCCGTGGAACTGGCGCGGGGCTGACGCTGACAGGTCAGCCGCCGAAAAGCTGCTTCGACCGCACCATCTCGACCAGCAGGGGCGCAGGCTCCCAGCCCGCCCCGTCGCGCGCCTGCATGCGCTCGACCTCAGCGAGGATGGTGCCAAGACCCATGCGGTCCGCCTGGAACATCGGCCCGCCCCGCCAGGCCGGCCAGCCGTAGCCGTTGATGAACACCAGATTGATGTCGCTGGCCCGCTGGGCCACGCCTTCGCCGAGGATGCGCGCGCCCTCGTTGACCATCGCCGCGATGATGCGCGTGCGGATTTCCTCGGCCCCGATGTTGCGGCGCTGGACGCCGCTGCGCCGGGCCTCGGCCTCGATGATGCTGGTCACGCCGGCATCGGGGCGGCGCTTGCCATTCTCGTAGACATACCAGCCCGCTCCGGACTTCTGCCCGAAACGGCCCAATTCGCACAACTGGTCGGCGATGCGCACGTAGCGCTCGGCAGGATCGCGCGTTGCCGCGAGTCGCTTGCGTCGGGCCCAGGCGATGTCGAGCCCCGCCAGATCGAACACCGCGAACGGTCCCATCGGCAGCCCGAAGGCCTCCATGGCAGCGTCGATCTCGTGCGGCAGTGCGCCATCCTCAAGCATGTATTCGCACTGCTTGCGGTAGCTCGAAAAGATGCGGTTGCCGATGAAGCCGTCACAACTGCCCGCCAGCACCGCCAGCTTGCCGAGCCGCTTGCTGACGGCAAACGCCGTGGCGAGCACATCTGGCGCGGTCCGGCCGGTGGCAACGATCTCGACCAGGCGCATCACGTTGGCGGGCGAGAAGAAGTGCAGGCCGACCACGCGCTCCGGTTGGCTGGCCGCCGCTCCGATCAGGTTCGGGTCAAGATAGCTTGTGTTGGTCGCCAGAACGGCACCCGGCCGCACGATGCCGGACAGGGCTGCGAACAACTCCTGCTTGACAGCCAGATCGTCGAAGACCGCTTCGATCACCAGATCGCAGGGCGCAAACGCCGTGATGTCGTGCCCGACATCGGTGGCAGCCATCCTTGCGGCAGCCACCTCGCGCGTGATGCGTCCTGTCTCGACGCCGCGCTGGTGCAGGGCAGCGATGCGGCGGCGTCCGGCTTCGGCTGCCTTTTCAGTCCGCTCGGCGATAATCACGCGATAGCCAGCTTCCGCGAGGGCGACCGCGATTCCGGCACCCATCGTGCCGGCTCCGGCAACGCCGGCGATGGACACGGGCCGTGGCGTCGCGCCCTCCAGCGCCGGCACCCGTGCCGCCGCGCGCTCGGCAAAGAACACATGCCTGAGAGCGGCTGACTGCTCGCTGGCCAGAAGGCCCGCGAAGGCGGCCCGCTCATAGGCAAGCCCTGCCGGAAGTTCCAGTGTCGCGGCAGCCAGGACGGCGCGCGCACCCACGCCCGGTGAAAGCTGGCCTCGCGCCTTGCGCTCGATCTGTTCGACCTGCGCGGCCATGGCCGGCTCATCATAGGCCGGGACGGGCAAGGCTCCGGTCCGGCGCAAGGGCAAAGGCAAAGGCAAGGGCTGCGTCGCAACACCCTGTCCCCCAGCCTTGCCGCTGGCCAGTCGTTCGGCGAAGGATGTGGCATCGGCGGCCAGATCGCCCTCTGTGATGACATCGATCAGGCCGCATTCCAGCGCCTCGGCCGCGCCCATCATCCGTCCGGTGGCCACCATCTCGATCGCAGCCGCCATGCCGATCAGCCGTGGCAGGCGCTGCGTGCCGCCTGCACCTGGGATGAGACCAAGCTTGACCTCCGGAAGGCCCAGCCTCGCGCCAGCATCGGCGATGCGCCCATGGCAGGCCAGGGCGATCTCGCAGCCGCCACCCAGCGCCGTGCCATGGATGGCGGCGATCACGGGTTTGGTGCAGGCCTCGATCTCCTGGCACAGGGCTGGCAGCGTGGGCTCAGCCGGCTGCTGGCCAAACTCGCGGATATCCGCCCCTGCCACGAACGTGCGACCCTCGCACAGAATGACGATCGCGGTGACATCTGCGTCCGCTTCCGCCGCCATCAATGCCCGCTGCACGCCGCTTCGCACCGCATGCGACGCGGCATTGACCGGCGGGCTATCGATCACGATCAGGCAAACACGGCCCCGCCTGCGAACCGTTACGGGGTGGTGTGAGGAATCCATGGATCATCCAGATAAGTCGCAAGGCTGTATCCGACAGCGAGGACGCTGTCAGATCTGCTTGCAAGGGCATGGGATTAAAGGGCAGCCGCGGCCTCCGGTCGACAAGCGGGCTCCCGAGAATGAAGATATCGCAACGATGCATCACGGGCGCTGTCAGTCCTGCCACGAGTGCGCTCATCCCGCATCCCTGACCATACAGCATCAGTGCTTGCAGAATTTGTCGTAGATCAGTCGGATGACGTTGCGGGTGTCTTCATCAGATAAGCTGTACCAGATGGTCTTCCCGTCGCGCCGCGTGGCAACCAGACCATCGGCCCTGAGCCGCGCCAGCTGCTGCGAGACAGTGGGCTGCCGCAGCGCCAGAAGGGTTTCGAGTTCACTCACCGAGCGCTCGCGCTCGGACAGGAAGCACAGCAGCATGAGCCGGCTCTCATGGGCCAGCGCCTTGAGATAGTCGCTGGCATTGCGGGCATTCTGCATCATGCGCGCGATGTCTGGCGAGCCTGCAGGGTCAGTCTCGGCAGGCTCTGGTGTATCGGCTGTCGGGTGCGGTCTATCCATTGGGAGCTTGTCCGGCCTGCTTGCGAGGAAGCTTGGATATCATATCACTGAACAGGCCCCAGAAGAAATCAGGGCCCGGATAGCCAACGATGCGGCCGACCTCGCGACCCTCGTCATCGGTCAGGACGAAGGTGGGGGAGATTCTCACAGGCAGGGCCAATATCACGCCCTGAGGGGCTGCAGCGGGCATCTCGATGCTGCGCAAGGGAGCACGTTGGCCCTCCGGCGTGCGAGGATAGGCAACGCCGACCTCCTGCTTCCAGCGCAGGCACCAGGGACAGCCGCGCTCCTCGAACATCAGCAGTTCCGCCGCACGGCCATGCGCCGGCACCAAAAGGCCGGCGATCAGCAGCAACAGGGCAAGGGTGCGATGAATCACAGGCAAGCGGATCAGTCCAACGGATCTGGAACTCGGCTAAGGCGGCGCCGGGCGGACGTGAGGGATGGCAGATCACAAGACCATATCTTATGCCTTGAAGCGAATGTATCATCAATGCCAGCCTTTGGGGAAAGGCCAGCATGAGAAGTCTGATCCGGACATGACGAACAGGCCCACGGTGGAGCAGCACATGCCGCAGGCAGCGTCGCTCGACGGTGCCATGCGACTCGCAGGCGTGCGCCGGCCATGAGCCTCGATGTCAGCCTCGGCGCGGCCTTTCTGGCCGGCATCGTCTCGTTTCTTGCCCCTTGCGTGCTGCCGCTCGTGCCGGGCTATCTCGCCTGGCTGGCTGGCATCAGCCTTGGTGAGGCCGAGCGGGCCCGCCTTCGGGTGCTGGCCAGCGCAGCGCTGTTCGTGCTGGGGTTCTCGACCATTTTCGTCGTCCTGGGGGCCACGGCCTCATTTGCCGGCCGCCTGCTGAACCAGCACATGGTGACGCTCGGTGTTGTGGCCGGAGTGGTCATCATGCTGTTCGGCCTGCACCAACTGGGCCTCTTGCGCATTGGCTTGCTCGATCGCGATGCGCGCATCACTGTGCCCGTCCGCCCGCCGGGCCTGGCAGGGGCGTATCTCGTGGGGCTCGCCTTCGGCTTCGGCTGGACACCCTGCGCCGGGCCCGTTCTGTCGGTCATCCTGATGCTCGCCGGCACCGAGGCCAGCATGCTGCGTGGATCAATGCTGCTTGCAGCGTATTCGGCAGGGCTAGGGCTGCCGTTCCTCGCGGCGGCCTTCTTCGCCGGCGCGTTCCAGCGATTCATGCAGCGCTTCCGGCGGCATATGCCATTTGTCGACAAGGTGATGGGGCTGGTGCTGGTCCTGACGGGTCTGCTGTTCATCACCGGCACGATCAACCGCATCGGCTTCTGGCTCTACGAGAAGTTGCCCTGGCTGGGCAGCATCGGCTGACACCGCAGGTGCGGCAGCCGATGCTGGCTCAAGCTATTTGTTCACTGGACTTTCGGGGTCGTAGAGGTAGGCGACAACATCCTTTATCTGTTCCTCGCTGAGGAACTTGTTATGCCCGAAGCGCGGCATCTGCGAGCACGGCAGCACCGACATCGAGTTGTAGATCTTGGCGTAGGTCTTGCGGGCTTCGGCAGCATCGAAGCGGTGCAGCTTGCCATAGCCGTTCAGCGACGGGCCGAGCGTGCCGTAGGACACTTCGGCCTTCGACATCTGGTGGCAAGCATAGCAGTTCCCGCCCCGATAGGTGTTGGCCTGGTCGGTGAACTGGCCGCCGGTGCCGCGCTGGGCCACCTGCGCGCCCTTCTTCCAGTCGCCGAGGACCTTGCCGTCAGCGGGAAAGACCACGGCAGCACTCTCGCGGTCCCGGATCTGGTCGAACAGCACGCCCGTCGGCTCATTGTTGCTGGCGGTGCACGCCTTCTGCGTCTCGTCCTGGTCGACGCGGGCGCGCCATTCACCAGTGGTGCTTTTCCAGGTCGCAGCCACGAAAGCCTCCACGGCGGCGGGATCGACCTTGGGCGCGGGGCTCTGCGCCACGGCGGGAGCAATCAAGACAAAGGCTGAGGCAACGAGGATGCATGTTTTTATGCGGTTCATGGGGGCTCTCCTCAGCGCTTGATCGAGGGCACGGTGATCTCGCCGCCCTGTGCCTGTTTCATCATGAAGACGGTCAGCGCCGTCAGCCCGTCTGACGCATAGTCGGGCGCCGGCATCCGCATCTGGCGATAGCAGTCCCACAGGCGGTGCTGCATGGTCCGCATCTGCGATTGGCTGACCCGATAGGTCGGCCATGAGCCCATCGTCTCCTGCGCAGCCTTGCCGGGCTTCGAGAAGTCCGGCAGACCCTGCAGCCTGATCCGCTTGCCTTCCGCCGCGTGGCAAGTGGCGCATGAGAAGTCCATCACAGCGGAGCGGCGGTAGAACATCGCCTCGCCGACGCTTAGCATTTCCTGCTCCTTGGGGTGGCTGATCTGGGGCTCGATCTTCATGCCGCTCGACTTGTTGGCGATGAAGCCGACCAAATCCTCCATGTCCGACACCCGGCCCGGTCCCGAGAAGCGGCGGGCGATCACATCCTTGGTGTCGAGTTCCTGAAGGGACGTCATGCAGTACAGCAGGCGCTGCTCGAGGTCCATCACCTTGCCGGCATCGGCAAAGTAGCGCGGCAACTTCGCATAGGCGCCTTCGAGCTTGCCGGGCCCGATACCGAGATCGCAGGTTTCGAGCGAAACGTTTTTTGCGCCACGCTTCAGGCTCCACAATTGCTCGCCACGGTCGACGTTCAGGAAACCGGGGTTCGACATCGGGTCGGAGATCATCGCGCGGTAGCGTTCGATCTCCTTCTCGCTCAGGTCCTGTTCCGGTTGCTGGCCTTGCGCATGGCCACCGGCCAGAAGTCCGACGCCGAGCACGGCGCATGCAACTGTCAACGCGGCGATCGCCGACGTTCTGATCCTCATGGTTCCCTCCATCGGACGCTGTTCAGGATTGCGTCTCATTGTGCAGCGCAGCGACGAATTGCCCTCGACAACGCCTTGGAGATCACCTTACATTCAGAAAATAGAATATCAATAGTTCGTCGCGGTTTGTTGGAAACATCGGATCACAGGAAGCGCGGCCGGTGCCGGATCGGGTGCCGCCGAGCCAACAAGAACAAGCATGGGAGGAAACACGGATGGACACCCTGACACGAGAGCCGACCCGGCGGTTTGCCCTGGCGGCCGGGGCACTCGCCTTCGCCGCTGCCGCGATCGCGCCGCGGATGGCGTTCGCCAAGCCTTCGGATGTGGAGGCAGAGTTCGCCAAGCTGCTGGGCGGCAAGAAACCATCCGATGGCCGGGTCAAGCTCGACCTGCCGGCTATCGCCGAGAACGGCCTCGTCGTTCCGCTGGGTGTCGATATCGACAGCCCGATGACCGACGCTGACCACGTCAAGGCCGTGCATGTCTTTGCCGATGGCAACCCGCAGCCCGGCGTGGTGTCGTTCTACTTCACGCCACAGTGCGGCAAGGCTGCGGCCTCGACTCGCATCCGCCTGGCCCAGACCCAGAACATCGTGGCGCTCGTCGAGATGTCCAACGGCTCCTTCTTCACCGCCAGCCAGGAGGTGAAGGTGACCATCGGCGGCTGCGGCGGCTAGTCCCGCCAGCAATCAGGCGTTCCAGCCAACACGCTCGCCACAACTAAAGCCAGGAATCCAACCGGGAATACGGCAGTCTGTCCGCCCAAGGGGCCGATCGGAGAGCCGAACAGGAAGGGAAGAATCACCATGTCCACACGTCCGACACCCCGCGTCCGCCTGCCAGCCACGGCCAAGGCCGGCGAGATGATCGAGATCAAGTCGCTGATTTCGCACGAGATGGAGAGCGGCCAGCGCCGTGATGCGCAAGGGGCCAACATCCCGCGCAAGATCATCAAGGGCTTCCGTGCCACGTTCAATGGCAAGGAGGTCTTCCGGGCCGACTGGCATCCGGCGATCTCGGCGAACCCCTACCAGTCGTTCTTCGTCAAGGCGACGGAGAGCGGCGAGTTCGAGTTCACATGGTCCGACGATGACGGATCGAACTACGTCGCCAAGAACAAGATCACGGTCGCCTGACCACCCTTGGTGGTGCCATTCCGGCCAACGGGCCGGGATCAGGACCTGACGTGCATCGGTTGGTGCGCCTGCCCGAATCAGGGGCGGGTTGACGCTGTAGTATCAACACCGTCGATCGAGAGCGGAGGCTATCGCATCCCATGATCTCCAGACGCGATTTCATGCAGGCAGCCGGTGCTGCGGCCATGGTTACCGGCCTCGGCGGTGGACTGCTCGGGAAAGCTGCCGCACAAGGCCGGCTGACCCAGGCCGAACTTCTGCGCTTTCCGGCCACCGGGAACGTCACACTGGTCCATATCACTGACCTGCACGCGCAACTGGTACCGATCTACTACCGGGAGCCGAGCTGGAACCTTGGTGTCGGCGAGGCCGCCGGCCTGCCGCCGCATCTCACTGGGCAGCGTTTCCTCAGCCACTACAACATCGCGGCAAAGACGCCCGAGGCCCATGCGCTGACCGATCAGGATTTCGCCGAACTGGCGAAAAGCCATGGCCGCATGGGCGGAATCGACCGCATCGCCACCGTCATCAAGGCGATCCGGGCCGAGCGCGGCAACCGCGTGCTGCTGCTCGATGGTGGTGACACCTGGACCAATTCCTGGACCTCGCTCCAGACCAAGGCCGCCGACATCGTCGATGTGATGAACGCACTCAAGCCCGACGCCATGACCGGGCACTGGGAGTTCACCCTTGGCGAGGCCCGCGTCGAGGAGATCGTCAAGGCGCTGCCGTTCCCGTTCCTGGCCCAGAACGTCCGCGACACCGACTTCGAGGAAAAGGT
>Ga0164293_10004182_pt1 | contig 12355 bp, 3 predicted proteins | sample GEODES118metaG_FD_111487 | JGI IMG/M metagenome (GOLD analysis project Ga0164293, IMG submission 111487) | Eutrophic lake water microbial communities from Lake Mendota, Wisconsin, USA - GEODES118 metaG | ecosystem: Environmental > Aquatic > Freshwater > Lake | place: USA: Lake Mendota, Wisconsin... | reverse complement strand
TGATTTAATTAATATTGAATTTAGTACTATAATATTAAGAGAATATATTAAACATTTTGGAGAAGAAGAAGGAATAGAAGAATTTTATAAAACATATAAAAGTCTTATTATCCGTAAAGATTTAGATGTTAGTAAATTTAAAACAAAAGAAATATGAAATTATTAAATAATGATACTTCTCGTTGTACGGGTATTACAAGTAACAATATACATTGTGTTATGAAAAATAATTGTCTTAGGCATATAACATATCAACACGATACTATGAGAGGTAGAGAAACAGAAAAAGTAGTTATGAGTTCAGTTATATCTGCTCCTGATTGTATAGAAGAAACTAAATTAAATTGTCCACTTAAAATAGAACCTAATAGCTAAAATTAAAAATAGGAGAATAACCTTCTCCTATTTTTTTTATTTTTCATCAGTTGCTAAATCTTCAATAAAAGTATAAACTTTACTTCCAGGAATTAGTTTTAAAGCTTTAGTTCCTGGTTTATTTTTTTCTAGTTTTTTTGGATCTGTTTCAACTATTTCTGTAAAAGAAGCACCTAAAAATTTACCTACATCTTCTATTGTTCCTGCTGATGCTGCTGGAGATAAAAGTATCTGATATTGATTTTGAAATGTTGGATCAGCAAAAAATATTAATTCTGAAAATACTCTACTATTAATTTTTTTAGTTACTTTATACCAAGCTTCTTTTTTATCATCATCATCAAAACCTGCTTTCATAAATGCTAATAATAATCCAGTTCCTAATATCATTGCTACTTCTATTCTAGCTGCTTTAAGATTAGCTTGTTCCATTTCAGATAATTCTTTAATATTTTTTTGAAAAGTTAAATGTTTAAATAATCTAAAAGCTGTAAGGTATCTACCTTCAATATCTTTACCTAAATTATAATCAAATTGTTTACCTCCAAATCTATTAAAAAACAAAGCAGGTAACCAGCTTCTGTGTTGCATTAATATTCTACCTGTAATGTATTGTTTAGCCATCATCATATCATCAGGATTTATTCCTCCAATATTGCTTTGATTAACAGCAATTACTTTTTGTCTAAATACTTCTTTAGTTAATAAATCAGTATTAATAACTAATTTACCATCAACAACAGTAAAATCTTCCCATTTATATTTATGTTTACCTGAAAGTACCATTGCAATAGCTCCAGAATCTCTAAGAACTCCTTCAGATAAATTCATAATACTTAATAAATTATATTTAGCTAATAATCTTTTAGTTTTATAAGAAGATAATTCCTCCTCCACATTTTTTTTAAATTCAGAAGTATCAACACCTAACCAATCAACAATTAATCTAGCTTTTTCAACATCAGCATTAGGAAAATTAGTTTTTCCTCCTAATACTAATCCTAAAGCTTTAGTCATGTTTTCAGAACTATAATAAACTCCTCCAGCCCCTGTCATATACATATTAGCAGAACCAGATAATAAATTGACAATTGGAGCATACATATTAAATCCTAAATTTCTTAAAGAAGTATAACCTAATATTTTATCTACTATTTTAGCATAAGATATTTTTTTAGTTTCTCCTTTTTTAAGTAATCCTAATAATTGAGTAAATCCATTACCTTTTAATTCAAAAGCAGTTTCATTTTTTGTTTTAATACCATATAAAGTACCATCAACCCAAGAATCAAACATTTCAGAACTATTACTATTAACATTTACAGTTGATTTAGCACCTTCAATTACTCTACCTAAAGCATCTTTTTTAACAAATTCTGAATTATATTTTAAATGTTTTTTAGTGGCTAATACCATTTGTTCTACATCTTTTAATTCTTCAAATCTGTAAACACCTTCCATAAACATAAATAAACTAGCAGCTAAATCAGTTGATTTATCTTTAGCATTTTGTTTAGATGTACCAGGTATATACATTGTATGTATAATTTCTCCTGTTACTGAATCTGTAGTAGAATAAGCTTCTCTATCAAAATCTAATTCTAATGAATCAAATAAACCTGACCATTTACCTTGAATAGCTCCAGATAAACCATTTTGCATAGTTCTGTCTATAAAAGATTTAGAAAAATTAGGTATAAAGTTTTTATGTACATCATTAGGTTGTAATTCTCTAGCTAATTCTAAAGTAGTATAGTATAAATCATAAAACTCTTCAACAGCAGTTCCTTTATATTTTCCCATTTTAATATCAACCCATTTTGAATCTCTCCATTTAACTTTAGGTTTAAAATGTTTAACTAAATTACCTTTATTTTTAGATTCCCATAATTGCATAGCTAATTTATCATATTGAGCCACAGCAGCATCTAATTCTGTTGGTGTTAATTCAGGATTTTGATAAGCTATTTTTTTTCTATTAGCATTTCTATAAGCATCTAAATAATCTAATTGTTTTTCTCTTGCTTCTAAATAGTGTTGTTGGTCATAAGTTACATTTTCATTTAACCATTCATCATCATTTATTCTATCAGCAGCTTTCTTTTGTTTATAAAATTCAGATGTAAATTCTTGAACTAAAACAGGTTCTCCAGATGAATTATAATTAATCATCATATTAAAATCAGCTTTACCTAATTGTTCTACTAATTTTTTTCTAGCTTCAATTACTTTATTAGCTAATGTTTGAGCTTTTGACCTACTTTTAGCTAAAGCATTTCTAACAGTTTGATAAGCATTTTGAATTAAAGGATTATCAACAGTAGATATACCCATTGTTAATTTTCTAAATACTCCAATATCTTTAACAGCTCCAAATAAATCAATACTAAAATTTTTTAAGGTTTCAACAAGACCTGGATTAGAATTAGCTGCTTTTATAATAATTTCTTTATTTAAATCAAAGTAATCTTCTGATAATTTACTAGCTAACAATTGTACATTTTTAAGTCTATCTAATAAAACTTTATCTAAATTATTATAATCAATATATTTTAAAATATTAGAATACAATTCAAGTTGTTCTTTTACTACTTGTGTATTTTCTCCTAAATTTCTATCTTCAATTAATTTTTCTATTTGAGTTAAATCGTTATAAGCACTTTCAATTAACTTATTAATATCTTTTTTAAGTTGTAAAGATTGCATTAATTCAATTTTAGAATTAAATAATGCTTCTTTAGTTTCTTTTTCTATATCAGTTTTAGGTTTTAAAGCTTTAATTTTTTCAATTTGAGCTTCTAAAGAATCAATCATTTGATCTAATTTAATATCTTTAGTTCTTAAAAAAAATGGAGCTACTACTTTTATTTTATTTAATTTTCTATATTTTAAGTATTTAGCTGTTTTTTGTTCTAAAGATAAATTACCTTTAGATGAAGCATTACTTGACACGACAACTCCATTATTAACAGGTAAAACTTCCAATTCTAATATGTAAACACCTTCTACTTCTCCTTTTACTATTCCTAAAGATTCATCTCCCTCCTCCAATATTTTTTTATATTCAAAAGTTTGATCAGTCCATTCTCCAATTTTATTAAATCTTCGATTAGCTGTTTCATCTTTAGTAAACCTATTTTTTAAATCATAGATAATATAAGTTCCTTCTTTAGTTATTTCTAATAAATCAATAGTTCCAGCTATACTTGTTTTAGCATTAGCTACAAACACTTCAGCTTTAATTACAGAACCTCTAGCTTTAGCAGCATCAACATAAGGTTTAAGTTGTTCTTCTATAGCTAATTCTAAATCTTTTAATTCAATTGGAATAACAGTATCAGCTAAATGTTTATTAGCTTCAGGAAACATTTTTTTAATATAATTAGCTTGAATAGCATGAATAACAGTACCTGCTTGTTTTCTCATCTCATCTAATTCAGTTTCATCTTCAGTTAATTTAGCAAAAGTTCTATTTTGAATTTTCTTTTTAGCAACAGTTGAAGCTCTAACCCATTCTTGAGTAAATCCTTCTATTTGATATTGTTCATTTTCTTTAATTACTTTATTTTGAAGATTATCTAATTTATTTATAATTTCATTTTGAACATTAGAAGCTATATTTCCTAATGTTTTAGGAAAACTAAATTCATAATCAGTATCAGTTTCTGTTTGATTACCACTTATTATATGGGTAGCTACAGCAAAAGCTTCTGAATATAAAGAAGAATTTTTAGTAACTCCAAATAAACCTAATATATAATCAAAAACTTCTTGAAATAAATTAGAAAATTTAGATTTTTTAGTTGCAGGTATTTGTTTTAATTTTTGAATAAATCTACTATCAGTAAATAAAGCAACCATAAATTCATCTATATCATTTAAAGCATAAGTTCCTGTATTTGTTTTAGCATCATAAGGTGGAAATATATCAGTATTTTTTTTAGCTTCATTATAAAAACTTAAAAATTCATCATTTTCTGCTGTATTTTTTCTTAAATAATTAAAAGTTAAATGATGTAATATTTCATGTAACACAGTAACTTCAGGAGAAACATGATTTTGTTGTTCAGATATTTCAATTTTATTAGTATCACTATAATATATTCCTGTAGGTGAAATTCCATTTGTAACTGGTATTTCATTTTTTCTAGTTAAAGTTATATCATTATTAACAACAAACTTTCCTAAATGTTGTGCTAATTTGTTTAAAGGATGATTAGATTTAGCAATATTACTTAATACTTTAGAAGCAGTTATTTCTTTTTCACCTTTAAATACTCTATTAATTACACCATTACCTATTTTTACTCTCCAACTTATATCTTGAAATCCAGTTAATCTCATTGATTTATAAGCTTCAAAAGAATAATTAGGATACTTTGCAGTAAGTTTATCAGCTAAATTTTTAGCATAAGATTCATTCATCCAAGATTCAGTTTTATTAATTACATCTTGCGGTAATGATGATACATTTACAGATACAGACAAATCTGCTGCATTAGGCATTTTCATACCATTTTTATTTTGCCATAACTCTACATCAATAGCAACTTCATATTTAGATTTACCTAATTCTTCTGCAAGTTTAAGTATTTGATTATTATTTGGATTTATACATCTATTTTTACTCATAATTTTATTATTTAGTGTTACATTCTAAAAATGCTTCTTGTTTTTCTTTACTCCAAGTATTAAAATATTCAGGTAATACCTTATCTTTTAATTGTTCTTGCTGTTCTGTTGTTAAATTATCCCAAGCTGTTTTAGGTATTGTTTCTTCAACAATTGGTTCAGTAACTTCTTCTTCAACAACTGCTTCATTATCAAAAGGTATTTCTTCATCTATAACTCCAACAGCTTCTATAAGTTCAGCATTATCTCTTAAATCATAAAATAATTGTTTATGATTTTTAGGTTCTATTTCTTGAAAATAAGGTCCAACATATTCATATAATTTAGTAATTGATTCATTACCAATATATTGAGCATATTTAATAAATACTTTACCTTTAGCTTTTTCTGGATCAATTAAAGTTAATCTACCATTTACTAATTTATCTCCTTCTTTAGCTGTTACTCTTTGAATATTATCCATTTTATTTCCTATATTAGCTATAACAGCTCTAGCTATTTTTTTAGAATTAGTAGGTATAGCGTCTTTAATAGCTTTAGAAACTAAAGGAATAACTGTTTGTACAGGCAAATAATTATAAAATGAAGTAGGAGATTGTAATACACCTGTTTGATACATTGCAATAGTTACTAAATCATTATATAATTCTGGTTCTAAAAATTGTATTTCTTCAAATCCTCTAGTAAAAGCTCCAGCTTCATCAGTAGTTATACTTTTACTTTTAGGTGCTGATACAGAAGGAATACCATCATTACCAGATAATTCTACATTAAAAAATGATTGAATAACATCATTATTATGTAATGGATGGTTAGGATTTTCTTGTATTTTAATAATTCTATGATGAACAGTGTTATCACCATAAACCAAAGAATGATTTAAAGGTATTTGACTTTGTATCAAATAATTAATTACAGCTCCATATATTTTAGAAGCTTCTTGACTATCAACAGGTTTAGTTACAAAATTAGCAGTAGTAGGATATATTAATCCTTTAACAGCTTCTTCAATATAAGTATTTTTATGTAAAGCAACTAAATCATGATATATACTACCAACAAAATTAAATGATTTATCATAAAATACTTTAAGTAATGTATTATTTATAATATTAGCATAAGGAGCTTGTTTATTTTCTACACTTATATTTTGATTATTTAAATTTACATCTTTTTCTAATTGTCTTAATCTATCATAATCAAATTTATCATAATAAATGAATTCTATTTCATTTATAAAAGAATCTCCTTCTTCTTTTATTGTATGGTTTGTTACTATTACAAAATGATTATCAAAAAGTCTTACTATTTTACCTTCTAAAAAAGGCTGCCTTAATACATTTTCTTTTATGTTTTCTTGTTCTTGTAAATTTTCTTCTTTAAGTTTTTCTTTATAAATATCAAGATTATTATAATATTCATTTCTTGTAATTTCATATTCTTTATTTTGAGAATATTTAGGCTGATTATTATTATATTTATAGTAATTTTTACTTTCTACATCAAAATAATAAAAAGTTGTATCATTTTCAAACCAATAATTAAATCTATCATCTTCTAATTCTAATTCTTTTTTTAAAGAATCTTCTATATTTTTTCTATACTCATTAAAATTATCTTCCCAAATATAAGTTGTAGATTTTCCAGATATTATATCTTTTTTTCTTTGTGTTGATATATCAGTAGAAAAAGGTTTATAGAAATTTGCATCTGCTCCTACTTGAGTAAAAACATCTATTAAATTTTTTGTATCTTCTAAATCTCCTTTAAACTTTTCTTTTAAATTAGAAAAAGAAGAAAATTCTTTTTTTAAATTTTCTAATTCTTTTTTATTATTATATATTAAATTTATTTTTTTATTATTATTTTCTATTGTAGCTAAAGTATAACCAGATTTACCGTTCATATCTTCAACAAACTTTTGATATTTCATAGATAATAACAATGACTCTAATACATCTTTTCCTGGACCAGCAGTATCAAATTTAGAAGTTGATATAGACTGTCTTAATATAGCAGCAGCATCTTCAAAATATAGAAAATCATCTAATAAATGTAAAGCCATTTCTTTAGTTCCTTTATTATTAAACCAAGAATCTTCTAATTGTTCAACTGTATAATTACCTGCTTCTTGTCTTTTGTCATAAGCTTTTTTACTAAAAGATTTATCATTTGTTTCTACATATTTTTCTGCTATATATTGACTAATTCCTTCATAATTTTCAACTCCTGTTTTATATTTTACTAATATTTCATGAATAATTTTTCTTTTATTCATATCATTTCCACCACTTTTAGCTGTCATTGAATTAGCTTTTTTAGTTAAGTTTAAATAATCTTGAATAATAGGTTGATTAATCCAAGCAGTCATATAATAAGGATTTGCTCCAACTCTATCTCCTAAAGCAAATACATCTCCTGTTTGTAAATTAATACCTAATGAAGTTAAATAATCATCTTTAGCAGCATCAACAGCAGCAGTTAATTTATTATTACCTAAAGCATCAGATATTTCATAACGCTTCATTACTATTTTACCTTGTTTTTCAGATTCAACTAAATCTACATATTCTTGACTTTTATCATTAGATAAAGAAATTCTAAGTTCTCCATCTACTTCAACAGTATTATGGTCAAAAAAGAATTTTCTACCACTTTTAAAATGTAATCCAACTTGTTGAGATAAAGCATGATGTGTTGATTGAGAAGCAAATACTCCTACTAAAGCTTTAGCAGCAAACATTTGATAAGTAGTTTTTAATAAAGTAATTCCTTTAAATAGATTATTATAAGTTAATTTTATTTTTTTAGCTTTACTACCTAAATTTTTATTAACTCGTTCAGCATCAGCTTTTAAATCATCACTGTTATTAGGATTAGTTAAAGCAGCATAAACAATTGGATCTTCTAATATTTCAACTGTTTGAGTTATAATTTCATTTTGTAATTGTTTAGATTTAAAGTTTTGTATCCATTCTTCTTTACCTTCTTTAGTTCTAAATTTTTCTAGTTTCTTATATATTTTTTCATAATCTTCAACTGTAAAATCTTTAGAATCAAAAATATTTTTTATTTCTAATTCTTCTAAATCAGCATATAATTCTGGATTATTAGACAACAATTCTAATACTTCATCTGATACATAATCTTCTCCTTTTTTATCTGCTTTATCTAATTTTCTATAATATTGTTCTATTTTTTGATTAAAATAAGTAATTAACTTTTCAAAACCAGCTTTTTTATCATTAAATATTTCAACAGGATTCATATCCATAGAAATAAATTTAGTTTTACCATCAAGTATAATACTATTAGGTATAAATAAATTAATTTTATCCACGTCAAAATCGGAACCTCCTTGAGAAGTAATTTCTTTAGGCATTACAACAACTTGGTCTAAATGAGAAGGTAAATAACCTACTACTTTTAAATGTAACATTGAATTATGTCCTTGAGTAGGAATACGATAACCAATATTAACTAATAGAGTTTCATCAAATGTTCCATCAGGCTTTACATAATGTTTATATTTAGCAGGAATTAATATTTCAGCTTCTCCAGTTCTTTTACCTTTTGTAAAGAATTGTAATCCTCCTTTTTTATAATAGTTTAATTTAGCATCATCAGATACAAAATCAATTGCTGTTTTCATTGCTATAATATCAGAATCATTAACTTTAGATAAATTATTTAATTCTTTTTGCAAATAATCAAATAATTTAGGAGCTTTTTCAGCTAACATTGCTTTTCCTGTACCAATACCATCAGCAGGAATTACAATAATTTTACCTGTTTTTTTAGCTTGATTAATAGCTTGATCTACTTGTTTTTTAAAAACATCAAAATCAGAATCTGTAAAATAAGAATCTTTTCCAGTTCCTCTATTTTTTTTAGTATCAATACCAATAGCATTATCCAATCCTCTAATAACAGCTTGAGTTGAAGAAGGAATATATTTAGTGTTTAATCTATCATCTGTATTATCTCCAAATAAAAATATTTTATCTGTTTGTTGTGCAACTTCAGCTCTATTCCAAAATCCTTTAAAAAATTCTACATTTTTATTTATTTTTTTCATCTTCCAGCCTTGTTGAGATATTTGTACTAAAGCAGTTCCGTTAGTATTTAATTTAATTAATCTATTAGTTACAATAGCATTTAATAAATTCATTATCTTTTGTCTAGCAGGAAGAGAATCAATTGTATTACCGTTTAAGTTACCATTAGTATCAATAATATATTTTAAAGAATTTATTACATTAATAGGCATATTACGAGATAATAATTCATCAGTAACTAATTCTTTAAGTTTATTAAAATTAATAATTTTAGGTTCTCCTTTTATCAATTCAATACCAGCAGCTTCATAAAGTTTATCTGTTTCTATTTTAGATAAATCTTCATAAAGTTTAATATTTTTATCTACCCATTCTTTATATTTAGGATCAGCAGCTTTACCTTGTTTAAATAAATTAGTAGTAAGAAGTTTTCTTATTTGAGTTCCTATCAATTGTTTAGTAGAAGTTTTAGGATTAATATCTAATTGAATACCAAAATATTCCATAGGAAAATTAAAAGTAGTATTTTCTTCATCTATTTTACCTTCTTTATTATAAATAGGATTTAATTTTTTAGGAGTAGTCATTTTAATTCCTGATTTAGGAATATATAATCCTATTCCATTAGCTATTCCATGATTGTATTTATCTTCATTTTCTAATCCTTGAACATCTAAAGGAGAAATAGGATAAACAGCTGTTTTAATATATATAGGTACTTTAGCACCATCTATTTCTATAACACATTGACCAACAGGTTTAATAGGAGGAAAAGTAGATTTAAATTCTTTTTCATTAACTTTTTCTCCTTTCATTATTTTTTGATAAAGTTCTTCTTGTTTAGGCAACCATTGATTAGTCATTTCTAAAGTAACTTTATACATAGGTAATAACATAATGCCTTGAGCATCATCAACATTGTTTTTCCTATAAATATCTGCTATTAAATTTTTATCTAAAGATTCTTCTTCTGTTTCACCATGAACATATACTTTTAGATATTTAGCATTAAATTTATCTAATCCTAATTTTTTAAATCCTTCATTTAAATAATTAATTTTAAAAGCATCTGCCCTAGTAGTTCGTGCTTCAGCTACAGGTCCAGCAAATCTTTTATACATATTTTCAATTGTAGTTGCACTCATTGAACCTTGAGTCATTTGAGTATATAAAACACCAAAATATAAACTATTAAAATTAAAATTATCTACAGTTTTACTTAATTTTTCTTCAAATGTACCAGACATTTTACTCCAAGCTGAATCAGTAAAATTTATTTGTTTTTTAGCTAAATTAATAACACCTAATTCTTCAAATAAATCAACAGTATCATTTCTTTGATTTTCTACATATTCTAGTATTTTAATTTTAAATGTTTCAAAATATTTTTCTCCTGAAGGATCTTTTATTTCTTCTAATTCTAATTGTTTCCAAAAAGCAAAAGAATCTTTAGCACCATATTTCCATTTATCACTAAATGTTTGGTTTAAATCAGATTGAAAAGAATCATATAGATTTTTTAATACGATATTAGAAATATCAGTATATGCCATATTAGCATTTTTATCTTTAAATAGCATTTTCATAGACCTTTCAGATGATTTATCTGAAGTTCTAGGTAATTGAATAATAGGAGTACTACTAAACATATTAGTAAGAGTAGTAGTAACAATATCAGTAAAAGATAATTTATTAAAAACAAAAGCTTCACTTCTATCTTGTGTTTGAGCACCAGATACTAAATTTAATTCTACTTCACCGTTAGATATTAATTTTTCTAAAGCACTTTTAGGTTTAATTATTTTATTTAATAATTTAGAAAACAATTTACTAAAATAATTATGATTAGATTGAGCTGATTGTTTTTTACCTTCAGCATTTTTAACAGATAAATTTTTATTCTTTTTTACATAAGGTAATTGTGTTTCAATAATAGACATTACTCTGCTTGAAACATTTAAAGCTTTATCTTGAAAATCTAACCATTCTAACTCATTGTTTATTAGATATTTATTTGTAAGGTCTTTAATAACTATAGCATTATCTATAATATCTTTAGTCATTTCTCCTTGAATATCAATACCAAATAAAGCTAAAAATTCTTTAAGAGATTCAGGAGTATTATTAAATTTAATTTTATTATATTCTTCTTTATTTAAAACAGTTTTACCGTTTACTTTATGAGCAAATTTAGAAGCTCTAAATAATGATTTAGCATTATCTCTAAAAGAAGTTTTTTCTTGACCGTCAATAGCTGAAAATGAATTTTTAAGTCCTACTGGAGTAATTGAAATATCTTGTTGTTGTTTAGCAAAAGCTTCTACAAATGAAGTTCTTACATTAGTATTATCTTTAGTTTCTGGGCTAATTTGGCCATCAATTACACCTAGTTTTTGAAGTAATTGAGGTATAAAAGGTTCATTTGATTGTTGTAATACGTCTACTTGAAATTCTAAATCTCCAATAGAATTACCTAATAAATTTTGTATTATATTCCAAGTTTGATCAAAATTAACAGGTTTAGGTAAACCAAATACTGTTTCATCAGTAGTTAAAGAAGCTATTAAATAAACAACTTCATCTGAACAATTTTCTTTATTATCAGTATATATAGAAGAATTTTCTCCTATTGTATCTTTTTGTTTGCCTTCTTGTACTTCTAAATCTACATCAGGTATTTGAAATTTATTTAATCTAGTAGCTTCAAAATATTTTCTGTAATTTTCAAAATCATTAGCTACAAATTCCATCCCAGATTCTTTAAGGATTTCAGGTATCTGTTCAAAAATTTCTTTTTGATATTTAATTACATCTTCTCTTGAAACTGTAGGTTTACCAGTAGCTTGAAATAAACCTTCAAAATAATAATATTGTATAACATCTAATATTTCAGATTTTTCAGATAATGTTTCATTATTTCTAAAATCTTCTATACCAGCATTAGCAAGTTTACCATAAGTACTCTTTATATCATCAGAAGTAGGTAATTTATCAACATTACTATTATCTAATTCAACCCACTTATTCCATAATAAAGCTATTTGCTTCTCATTCAATAAGTTATCTAAATCAGATTTAACTTCTTTTACTAACTTCTCTACACTAGGTAAGTTAGTATTAATACAGAATACATTTGTCATACTCAGCAAAAGTACAACTAAAATTATTATTTTTTAAAATTAAATTTAGGTTTAGGATTTAGTTTTATTCCTTCTCCATTATTAGAACAATTAATTTCATTTTCTTTTAATTGTTGATTTACTTTATTTTCTTCAGGAGTAACTTCTTTT
>Ga0164293_10004181_pt1 | contig 12356 bp, 10 predicted proteins | sample GEODES118metaG_FD_111487 | JGI IMG/M metagenome (GOLD analysis project Ga0164293, IMG submission 111487) | Eutrophic lake water microbial communities from Lake Mendota, Wisconsin, USA - GEODES118 metaG | ecosystem: Environmental > Aquatic > Freshwater > Lake | place: USA: Lake Mendota... | reverse complement strand
GGTGCTGACGCGGGCCGAACGGATTGCGCGGCTCAATGATCTGGCGCGCCGCGCGATGGGCATTGCCTGTGTGGTGGTGGCAACCGAGGGCATTCGGTCTTTGCCCGAGGCTGATCAGTCGCGTTTGCGGGAGCTGGTCGAAACCTTTGATGCCTTCACACCCGACAATGATCCCTATGGCGAGCGCGACTTTGGGGCGATCTATCTGGGTCTGGACGGTGTTTGGTCGACTTCGCGGCCCGTTTCAGTGGCGGTGACCGTGTTCTGGAAGATCGATGCCTATGACCGCGAGCTGCGGTTCGGCAGCGAGGACCCTGCCGATCCCGCCGTGACGCGGCGGGTGCTGACCATCATGTTGGCCAGCGAGTATTGATATGGCTGGCGTTTCCCACACGGTGGAACCGTCGCGCCTTGCTTTCGGTGCGTGGTGCCACGCCAGCGAAAGGCAAATCGGCGAAGGCGATATTCGGGCCAGCTACAGCGCCGACCGCATTGGCATGGGTCAGCCCGTCCGCAAGCCATTCCGATACGCCGGAGAGCTTTGGGTGTGTGTCGGCACAGGCCCAGCCGGAGCTGAGGCCTACCGGCTTGTGCACCCTTCGCTCTATGGCGGCGCCGCGCACAGCTATCATGATCGGTGCCGAGATGGCGATCGTGCGCGTGGCAATCCGGCGGGCTTTTATGACGGCATCATTGTGCGTCATGCCGGACGAGAACTTGTGATGGCCGGTCCGCCCGCCACCTTCGTGGCGGGCGAAGAGGCGCAGCTGTCCCTGTTCTGATGGGAACGGTGGATGGGGGTCTGTTGGCCGAGCGCGCCGCCTGACACGTCAGGCGGCGCGGTGATCCACAAAACAGTGTTCATTGTGCCAATCGAGAAAGGCCGGCTCCGGATCGAACCGTGCTGCTGGCCGCAAGGTAGCCCTCTCGAATTGGTGGAAATAGTTGCGGGTCTCGCGGCTGCGGCTTTCGCGCAGCTGGCGCGAGACGTGGATGCGCCGGGCGCGGTCCACCGTGATCAGCCCGCGATCGAAGGCTCGGTCGAGCGTCGCTGACAGGAGCAGGCCATTGGCGGGATTATGGCGGTTCTGGCTGTCCTTGCCCCACGGCTTGATATGGCTGGCGGTCAGGAGGCGGGAATCGGCAATGCCGGTAATGCAACATGCCTCTTCGTAATTGGCGAGCACCGCGCGGCGGAAGAAGTCCTGGCCGACCCGCTGGTTCACCATGGCCTGCGTGGTGGACTCGCCTCGCCACGGCTCGAATCTGAATTCGCTGCGCTTCTCGTGGAAGCGCTGGCTGGCTGGCGGCTGCGATTGCGTGGCGGCCACCCGGCGGTCGACCTGGCTGGTCCACAGGTTCTCGGCGCGTGCCACCAGACCCGACCAGTCCTGCCCGAAATCGGCATAGGTCGCGCGGTCGAGCTTCGATGCGCCGTCCAACCCTTTGCGCCCGCTCTCGGTGATCTTCGGATCGAGGCTGGCGAAGTTGCACAGCTTCATCGCTACCGAGCTGTTCGACCGGTCAATGGCGGCGGCCAGCGTTTGGATCTCTGGATTGCCCGAGTGCAGCTTTCCGAACGGCAGCTGGAAATAGAGGTAGAGCGCGAGCACCGTCTCCTCTTCGCTCCAGCGTTTCCGCGCGGTGCCTTCCATCGCCATGACAAGGGTTTGGGGCAGAGCGCGGCGACGTGCAAGCGGGGGATGAAGGGGGCTGGTCTATGTGTCCTTCGGTCTGGCGGCTTCGTTTTGAGCACCCGCACTGGCCGCACGCGGGCGAGGGTCAATGTCCGGCCCGCGCCGGTTCCGTCCCGTCACCCGTGTTGGACATGACCCCGCGCCCTTTGCCGCGCGGCCATTCTGTCTGGTGCAACGAGCCACCAACACGAAAGGAACATCTCATGGCCCGCACTGCCCAAGCACCCGCACCCGCCATCGCGCCCGAGCCCAAGGCCCCGGATTTCATCGCCTGGCATGTCAGCAATCGCGGCGACAAGGCCTTCTGGACCAAGGTCGGCGCCGCCTGGTTCCACCGTGATCGCAAGGGCCTGTCGCTCCAGCTCGAGGTCGTGCCGATCAATGGCCGGATCGTCTTGCGGACCCCGCTCGACGAGGAGGCGAGGGAAGGGCAGCCGGGCGCTTAGCGCCCGGCGATGCCGGTGGCCAGATGTCGATTGCAGGGTCGCTAGCAGTACCGTGATCGGAAAGTGGCTGCGTTGCCGGCGGAATGGCGAAATGTGGGACTATGCAGCTGTTCGCAGGCGACATGTCGGATGGCAGTTCCTGCCAGTAATGGAAATCCGGCATTTATCCGACTCGGTCGCAGAACGACGCAAGCTACGCGGAAATCGAAATGATAGCTCCTGAATTCGTTTCAACTAATCAGTCGTTGCCACCACTCATGCCGCGAGTAGCTTATCCTCACTTGATAGGAGTTTCGGGTCATAGACCGTATCGGTTCGGAAGGAGAAGAAGGCATTGATCGCCTGTCCGTTCCACATATACTTAAAGTGCTCGCCCTGGACCGGCCGTCCAAGGCACTCCGCCTTTAGGACTACGACGCAACGCGCGCTCCTCCGTTCGTCTGGCCGGAATAGAATGCCGTCCAGCTTCTCGTCGACCGCGAACTTGCCGAGCTCCAGCCTGCGCGCCCTGTCCTCCATGCCGTCCCAACTGGTCGCGTCCAGATAGGTGCCGCGGACGGGTCTGACGATCTGACGCATCTCCAGGTAGGTAGAGGGCTCCGCGGTCCGCCGCAGGAAGTCCGTCCGCCTGCCGATCGAGATCGCGAGAGCCGTCTGCAGCTCGTCGGCCAGCTCCACCACGTTGCGGTCTGCGGTGTAGAAGCGGCTGCCCTCCGGGTTCGGATACACGAACGGTGCGTGATTCCAGTTCTTGAATCGCGGTTGGTCTTGGTCGACTGACGCGAGCCCACGGGTTAGCCGCTCCTTCTCACGGACGCGCGGGTTCGTCATTTCCTCGATTGCGGTGAACAGCTCGTCGCGCCCCTCGGCGATGCGCTCGTATACCGCCACAGGAGGAAAACGTGACGGGATGAGATTGTGAAACGGCTGGTCAAGCTCAACCAGCGGAAGATTACCCGCCTCGCTGTGCATCGAGATACTGCCTTACACGCGCAATGTCGAAGAAGTTACCGTCCGCCAGCATCGTGTCGAGGGCCGAGACGCCCCCGAAGAAGTCGTTAGGTCGCCTCAGCCAGCCGTCGGACCGAGCCGGGTCGGTGAATAGGATCTCTAGAGACTTCCATATCGCCAGCAGGTTCGACACACGCTCGGCCGTGTCCCGCGGCAGGGCACCGCCATCCTTCTTCCATTTGAAGTAGGTCGATCGCGGCGGGGATCCCAGGAGGCGCATCTGCTCCTCGGTGGTGAGGCCCCAAGCCTCCGCCATCGGCATGAAAACGTCCAGCGTTACGGGAATCGCTGTCCTTCCACCGCCCTCGGGGGCGACGGCCATCACAGACATAAGTTTCTCCTTGTCCCGTTTTGGACTTGAAACGCGATATAGTCTCGATGTAGACAGTCCACAGCGAGACTCGGTTGGCACTTTAGTCCAACAGCGACTCGCCCGCAAGAGTCCCCGGTAGCGGACGCAGGAGATTGCTGATGTCCAAGATTAAATACGAGATCGACGGCGCGATCTTCGCGACGCAAGATGATCAGCTCGACGGCCGCCAGCTGCGCGACAGCGCCGGCCTCAGCCCCTCAAGCGACTACGTACTGGTCCGGATCGATGAGGGCTTCGCGCGTTCTATCGGCCTCGAGGAGACGGAGGAGTTGCCGCGCGATCGCAAGGCGATCTTCCGCTCGTTCGAGAGCGACCACATCAACACCCTCACGGTCAACGAGCGCGGGTGGGAGTGGGGAGCCGACGAGATTGCGGAAGCCGACGTCCGCCGCATCGCCCGCGTCCCGGATGACCATGAGCTCTTCCTCGACTCCGGCTACGACGTCGTCATCGAAGACGGCGCCGCGATCCCGCTCGCCGGCCATGGCGTCGAGCGCATCCGCTCGCGCAAGAAGAAGTCGCCGCTCATCACCATCCTGGTGAACGCCCGCCCGCGCGAGGTCGAGCCGGGTCTCATCAGCTTTGAGCGCCTGATCGCCCTCGCGTTCGCCGAGCCGCCGACCGGCCCCCAGGTTTCGTTCACGGTGAGCTACCGCAGGGGGCCCGCCGACCGTCCCGAGGGCTCGCTGCTGCCGGGCCAGTCCGTCACCGTTGTGCAGGGGATGACCTTCAATGTCACAGCAACTGATAAGTCGTAACGCCGACCTCTTGCGGCTGCAGGAAGAAGGTTACGAGGTGGAGGTGGTCGCGAACCACCTCCACGTTCAAAACGTGCCCTATGTCACCGCCGAGCGGACCGTGGCCCGCGGCACCTTGGTCTCGACGCTAAACCTCGCAGGAGACCTCACCCAGCAGCCTGACACACACGTCGCCATGTTCATCGGCGCCCTTCCGCATGACGCAGCCGGCGTGCCGATGCACCGGATCATCAACTTCAGCGGCGAGCAGCCCATTGGCGGCGGCCTCACAGCGAACCATTCGTTCTCGAGTAAGCCGAAAGTCGGCTACTATGCCGACTACTACGAGAAGATGTCCACCTACGCCGCTATCCTCGCTAACGAGGCGGCGGCGATCGATCCCGAGGCCACTGCTCGTACGCGCCGTGTAGTCGCTAACGACGACGAGGGCTCGCCCTTCCATTACCTCGACACCGCCACGTCGCGCTCAGGCATCGGTGAGGTCGCGGAGAAGCTGATGGGCGAGCGTCTCGCGATCGTCGGCCTCGGCGGCACCGGCTCCTACGTGCTCGACCAAGCCGCGAAGTGTCCGGTCGCGTGCATTGACACGTTCGACGACGACGACATGCTCCAGCACAACAGCTTCCGCTCGCCGGGGGCGGCGTCACTGGAGGACCTGCGCGCCCGGTCGAAGAAGGTCGACTACTTCGCGCGGATCTACTCGCGGATGCACCGCAACATCGTGCCACACGCGGTGCGCCTCGGCCCGTCGAACATAGAGCTCATCGCCGACGCGACCTTCGTGTTCCTCTGCATGGACGTCGGCGACGACAAGGCGACGATAATCGCCGAGCTCGAGCGGCTCGACATCCCTTTCATTGACGTCGGAATGGGACTGCATCTCGTCGACGGCTCGCTCGTCGGCCAGCTCCGCGTGACGACCAGCACGCCCGGCATGCGCGAGCAGGTCCGCGCCAAGTGCCGCATCCCGCTCAAGGGCGCCGGGCTGGACGACGTCTACGCCCGCAACATCCAAGTCGCGGACCTCAATATGGTCAACGCCGGCCTCGCCGTTATGCGCTGGAAGCGGTACCGCGGCTTCTACAAAGATCTTGAGCACGAGCACTTCTCGCTCTTCACACTCGACGGTAACCACATGCTCAACGAGGATCGGCCGGGAGAGGCGGCGTGAAGGTGCACCGCATCACGCCGAAGTTCGTCGAGCACGTGCCCGACATGCTTGAGCCGGGCCTGCTCTACATCTCCCTCGAGCACGGCGCGATGGTGCACCTGTGCGCCTGCGGCTGCGGGCACGAGGTGTCACTTCCGCTCTCGCCGATCGACTGGAAACTCTCCTACGACGGTGAAAACGTCTCCCTGTGGCCGTCGGTCGGAAACTGGAGCTTTCCGTGCCGATCGCACTACGTGGTCGACGGCGGCCAAGTGAACTGGGCGGGCGACTGGAGCGAGGAAGCTGTGGCGGCCGGCAGACGGCGCGACAAGCGCCGGCGCGATGTGCGGTTCGGCATTCCGGTTCCGGAAGATGCGCCGACGGAGGCCCTAACCAATGTCGAGGCCTTTGCGCCCATTCCGGCCCAATCACCCGAACCCGCGCCGACGCGACGCCGCGGCATATTCGCCGGCTTCCTTACCTGGATTGCGCGGCGGTGATGGCTCTTCGGCGACTCGCCACTTCGCGCTAGCATGGATCGGATAAGGGAATCCGGCGGCCACGGGACCGCGCATCCGACTAGGAGAACATGATGCAGATGCGGGACGACGTGACGCTTTTCTCGGCGAGCGACCTGGTGAACTTCATGGGATGCGCGCACGCAACCATGCTCGACATCCGGCAACTCACGGATCCGGTCGAGCTACCTGGCGACGACGAGCACACGCGCCTTCTGCAGGAGAAGGGCCTGGAGCACGAGTACGCCTATCTCAAGCGGCTCCGTGCAGAAGGGCGCTCGATCAGCGAGATCGTTGGCAACGACGACATCTACGCGAAGTCAGAGCGGACTAGGGCGGCGCTGCGCGAGGGGGCTGACGTCATCTATCAGGGCGCCTTCCTTGAAGGCCCGTGGCAGGGCTATTCCGACTTCCTGCTCAAGGTCGACCGCCCGTCCGCGCTCGGCGCGTTTTCGTACGAGGTCGCGGACACCAAGCTGTCGCGCTCGGCGAAGCCCAAACACCTCATCCAGATGTGCATCTACTCCGACATCCTCGCGCGTGAGCAGGGCTTGGCGCCTGAGAAGATGCACGTCGTGCTGGGTGACGGCACCATCGCCACCGTCCGCGTCGACGCCGTAATCCACTACTTCCAGTTCGCGCGCGAGCGGTTCCTCGCCTTCACCGAGCTACCACCCGTGGCATCGGCCGGATCTCCCTGCAGTCACTGCACCTTGTGCCGGTGGTCCGACGAGTGCGGCGCGGACTGGGAGGGCGCCGACCATCTCAGCCTCGTAGCCGGCCTGACGCGCAGCCAGGCCGAGGCGCTGCGCGCCGCCGGCGTGCCCAATCTCGTCGCGCTCGGGGCGCTGCCCGCGGACGCGCCTGTCGCCGGCATCCAACCCGACACGCTCGAGCGGCTGCGAAATCAGGCGCGCCTGCAGGTGCAGCAGCGCCAGACGGGCAAGCACGTCTTCGAGACGCTGCCGGCTGCGCCCGGCCGAGGGCTCGCGCGCCTCCCGCGGCCCGACGATGGCGACATGTTCTTCGACATGGAGGGCGACCCGCTCTTCGAGGGGGGGCTCGAATACCTTTTCGGCATCGTCACCGTAGACGACGGGGAAGAGCACTTCCACGCCTTCTGGGCGCACAATCGCGACGAGGAACGCACAGCGTTCCAAGCGGCAATCGACTTCATGACCGGCCGCATCGCGCGCCACCCCAACGCGCACATCTACCACTATGCCTCTTACGAGGAGCATGCGCTCAAGCGGCTGGCGATGCTGCACGGGACGCGCGAGCGCGAGGTGGACGACTTCCTGCGGCAGCACCGTCTGGTCGACCTGTACCGCGTGCTGCGCGAGGCGATCCGCACTTCGGAGCCCGCCTATTCCATCAAGAACATGGAGAAGTTCTACCTCGCGGAGAAGCGCGCGGGCGACGTTACCACCGCCGGCGACAGCATCGTGATGTACGAGCGCTGGCGTCGCACAGGCGAGCGCCATCTGCTCGAGGAGATCGCCGACTACAATCGGATCGACTGCAGCTCGACGCTGGCCTGCCGCGCCTGGCTCGCTGACATGCGGGCGCCGGGGTCTGCCTGGGCGAAGCTGGCCGAGGAGGAGGAAAAGGCTGCAGGCAGCGACGCCGACGAGCACAACGAAGCCGAGCGTCGCGTCGCCGAGATGGCGGCCGCGCTGCTGGCCGGCGAAAATGGCGGCGAGGCGTGGCGCCAGCTGCTGGTGGATCTGCTGGAGTTCCACCGCCGGGAGAGCAAGCCCGCGTGGTGGGCGGTGTTCTCGCGACAGGACCTGCAGCACGCCGAGCTGCTGGAGGACGCGGAGTGCCTCGCCGGCCTCACACCGCATCCCGACCGCCCTCCACGGCCGGAGAAGCGGTCGATGGTGCATACCTTCAAGTTCCCCGCGCAAGACTTCAAGTTCAAGGTCGGTGACACGCCGCGACGGGCCGGCACCCTTGAACCAGCCGGCGACGTCTTCGCGATCGACGAGGACGCGCTCACGATCGAACTGAAACTCGGCCCGAAGCGCACGCCACTCGAGGCCGGAGACTCGCTCATCCCCTCGGGGCCCGTCGGCGACCGCGAACTCCGGGCTGCGGTATACCGCTTCGCCGAGGCCGTTCGCGACGGCAACGAGGGCCGGTATTCCGCGGTCGCTTCCGTGCTGCGGCGCGAATTGCCGGAGATCGCGGGACGCGAGCTGGGCGAACCGGTGGTGCCGGAGGGCGCCGACCAGCTCGCCGCTACCATCGAGGCCCTGCTTGGGCTGGAGAACAGCCACCTGCTGGTGCAGGGGCCGCCCGGCGCCGGCAAGACGTACACGGCCTCGCAGTCCATCGTTGCGCTCTTGGCCGCCGGCAAGCGCGTCGGCATCGCCTCTAATGGTCACAAGGCGATCAACCAGCTACTCGGCGAGGTTGAGGCCCTAGCCGAGGCGCAGGGCCTCCGCTGCCGCGGCATCAAGAAGAGCAGCCGCGAGGACCAGATGCTCGGCACCGGGCGCTGGATCGAGGAGACGCTCGACAACAAGATGGTCTCGCGGGATCACCAGCTCGTCGCCGGTACGGCGTGGCTGTTCGCGCGGGAGGAGCACGACCAGGCGTTTGACTACCTATTCATAGACGAGGCAGGCCAGGTCGGCCTCGCCAACGTTGTCGCGATGGGCGTCGCGGCCAGGAACATCGTGCTCGTCGGCGACCAGATGCAGCTTGCCCAGCCGATCCAGGGGACGCATCCGCGCGGCAGCGGCACCTCGGCGCTCCTTCACCTGCTGGGCGACGCCGCGACGGTGCCGCCGGAGCGCGGCGTCTTCCTCGCCGAGACGAGGCGCATGCATTCCGACCTGTGCGGGTTCATCTCCGCCGCAGTCTACGACCGGCGACTGGTGTCCGCCGACGGCACCGACGTGCAGCAGGTGCTGGCCGATCCCGCGCTCGACCCAGAGGCGATCGCGCCCGCAGGCCTGCGTTTCGTGTTCGTCGAAAGCCTGGGGTGCACGCAGCGGTCGCGGCCGGAGGCCGAGCGCCTCGACCGTACCTACCGCGCGCTGATTGGCCAGCGCTGGCGCGACAGGCACGGCGAGGAGCGGGTTATCAGCCTCGACGACATCCTCGTGGTCAGCCCGTACAACATGCAGGTCGAGCTGCTGAAGAGCATCCTTCCAGACGGCGCGCGGATCGGCACGGTCGACAAGTTCCAGGGCCAGGAGGCCGCAGTCGTACTGGTCTCGATGGCGACGTCCAGCGGCGACGACCTGCCGCGCAACATCGAGTTCCTCTACAGCCGCAACAGGCTCAACGTGGCGATCAGCCGCGCCCGCTGCCTCGCCGTAATCTTCGCCAACCCCAGACTGCTTGAAATCCCATGCTCAACGATCACGCAGATGGAGCTGGTCAACGGCCTGTGCTGGGCCAGGAGGTACGCCGTGCAACAAGCGGCGGGGGCGCCCGACCCAACGGCGTAAAGGCGATAGCTACCCTGGGGTGGGCGCGGTCGGGGCGGCGGCGAACCATTCCACTGCATGCCGGGTTGGCCACATCGTGACACTGGGGTATCGATCTGGTCTATTCAGCGGTATCGGGATGATGACATGGAATGGGAAAAGCTGCTTTGCAGCAAGCGCTTGGGCGACAACAGTTATGAGGAGAAGCCAGACCGGTCGATATTCGTCCAAGACCACGACCGCATCGTCTTCTCTGCACCGTTCCGCCGCCTCGCCAACAAGACGCAGGTCCAGCCGCTCTACGAGCACGATCACGTCCACCACCGGCTGATCCACTCCGTCGAGGTCAGCAGCGTCGGCCGCTCGCTGGCGATGCGGATCGGCACGTGGCTCGAGGACACCGGGAAGATCGGCGTGGGCGAGGCGAGCATCCTCGCCAGCATCGTTCAGGCTGCTTGCGCGGCGCACGACATTGGAAATCCGCCGTTCGGCCATTCGGGCGAGAGCGCGATGGGCGATTGGTTCGCCGAGCGCTTCGTCGATCCCAAGGGCATCTTCGCCGACATCGAGGAGACGGACCGGACCGAGTTCATCGACTTCGAGGGGAACGCGCAGGGCTTCCGCATAATCACGCGGCTGGAGATGTACCGCAACGAGGGCGGGATGCGGCTCTCCAAGGCGACACTGGGCGCGTTCATGAAGTACCCGGTGTCTGCGGCCGTCCGGAAAGACATCGTCGGCGAAGGGAAGGCACCGTATGTCGGCCTGAAGAAATTCGGCCTTTTTCGATCGGAGGCCGACCTGTTTCATGACGCAGCCGCCACACTCGGCCTCCCACGCGAGGAAACCGGTTCCGGCAGCTGGTGGAAGCGGCACCCGCTCGTGTTCATCGTCGAGGCGGCCGACGACATCTGCTACAACATCGTCGACCTCGAGGACGCGTTCACCACCGGCGAGCTGCCTTTCGAGACCGTAATGCTGCTGCTGCACAAGGCGACGGGCAACTCCAACAAGGACGCTTCCGGCCTAAATCAAGCGGAGCACATCGCCATGCTTCGGGCCATCAGCATCGGCAAGGCAGTCGATGCATGCCTCGAGGCTTTCAAGACCCACTACGACGCGATCATGTCCGGCGATTTCTCCGGTTCTTTGTGCGGCAATGGCCCAATGGGCCAGATCTTCGACGAGATGGAGGATCTGGCGAGAGCCCAGGTGTTCACAGCCCGGCGGAAGACCGAACTGGAAGTTTCCGGCCGCCGGGTGATCGAGAACGTGATGTCCGGAGTACTGCCGGTCTTCGAGGCCCTGGCCGGTGCAGGCTGGGACGGAGAGAAGCTCAAGCCTCATATTCGCCAGCTGATCCGCGCGCTCGATCTTGACATCCGCAACGTCGGCGACGCCAACCAAGCCCTGCACGCGCTAGCTGACTTCACGTCCGGGATGACCGACAGGTATGCAGTGCGAATTGCTAGAATGTTGTCCGGCATTTAGGATCCACAGCTACCTGTCAACCTCGTTCGTTTGAACGAGCGGCAGCTTTTAGGAATGAGCGCGCGCTTCCGGGACCACCGATGTTAGGGCACACTGCTTCCAAACGGCTTCGTGTTGGTCCAACGGCTGGTTTTGGCGGAAGCTGCCGTTCGAAGCCCGATCGCCAAACGGCATATTCTGGGTTGGAGTTGGCCGATCAGCAACGCTCCAGCTTCAGGGCAGGTCGGTGCGTTGGAGCGGTCCTGCGTCGCCTCACCAGAGGTCCCGTAGTTCCGCTCCGGATGCTCGCCTAATTGGCGGCTCTGCCCGCCCTTAGATCATCGAGATAGTCGCTCCACCACTGCGCCATCTTGACGCGCTCATCCCAGTACTGGCCTCGGTTGTACGTGCCGCGAATGGCGTTGCTGTCGCCGTGGGCTAGCGCGCGTTCGATGGCGTCGGGGTGCCAGAGACCGCTCTCGTTGAGCAGGGTCGAAGCCGTCGATCGGAATCCGTGCGCGGTCATGTCATCTTTGCTGTAGCCCATGCGGCGAAACGACGAGTTGATCGTGTTCTCGCTCATCGGTCGTAGCCGGGTGTGAAAGGCTGGAAAGACGTAGCCTTGGCCCCCGGTGATCGCCTTCAGCTCTGTGAGCAGTTCAAGCACCTGGCGCGATAGGGGCACGGCGTGGGTGCGGCGCGCCTTCATCTTGCCTGCAGGGATGGTCCAAATGGCCTTCTCGAAGTCGATCTCCTGCCATTCGCCGTGCCGCATTTCACCTGGTCGCACGAAAATGTGCGGGGCAACTTTTAGCGCCAACTTCGTGATCGGGTAGCATTCGAATGCGTCGATGGCGCGCAGCAGCTCGCCGAGCTTCTGCGGTTCGAGGATGGCGGCGTAGTGCCGCGCTTGCGGTGTCAGCAGCGCACCTTTGAGGATGGCCGTTGGGTCCGTGGTGCAGCGCCCGGTGGCAGCGCCATAGCGGAACACCCGGCTTGCGAAGGAGCGGCACTTCTTGGCGGTCTCACGGTTGCCTCGCGCCTCAAGCTTCTTGAGTGGGGCCAGCATCATCTGCGGATCGACATCCGAAATCGGCATGTGGCCGATCGCTGGCTTGAGCAGATCGAGAAACCAGCGAGCCTTGAGCAGGGTGGCCTCGGCGCGGCCTTCGCCGACCATCTTGATCTCAATGTACTCGCGCGCGACCGACTCGAACGTGTTGGCGGCGCTGATTTTTGCTGTCGCTTTGCTCTTCTTTCGCGTCAAAGCAGGGTCTTCGCCCTTGGCAATACGCAGCCTGAGTTCGTCGCGTTCGAGGCGGGCTGCCTGAAGACTTACTTCCGGCCAAGCGCCAAGAGCGATGCGCTTTTGCTTGCCGGCGAAGTTGTACTTCAGCCGCCAGAGTTTTGAGCCGTTGGGGAAGACCTCAAGGTAGAGCCCTCGCTCATCGGTCTTCTTGTAGGGCGTGTTTTCCGGCTGAAAGCTACGG
>Ga0164293_10004178_pt1 | contig 12362 bp, 19 predicted proteins | sample GEODES118metaG_FD_111487 | JGI IMG/M metagenome (GOLD analysis project Ga0164293, IMG submission 111487) | Eutrophic lake water microbial communities from Lake Mendota, Wisconsin, USA - GEODES118 metaG | ecosystem: Environmental > Aquatic > Freshwater > Lake | place: USA: Lake Mendota... | reverse complement strand
GATTCCGTGGCCTTTCTGGACTATTCGTGATTGTCGCACAATCTATGATCTTGCCGGTGTCTCATTGAAAGACGGCGGACATGTCACAAGTCACAAAGCAGTAGAAGATGCCGAGCGTCAGGCTATTGTTGTGCAGAAAGCTTATCAGAAGCTTATTCAAGCAGGTATGACTCACATTCGATGAGAATTGACAGTGATATTGACATTGACTTAGGTGACCGCGACAAACTGTTAGCGGTCATCAAGCATATTCCTGCAAGTATGCGCAACGTTGATCCTTCACGTAAGCACCCGACCGGTATATATATTACAGATATTCCATACGATCCTGTTAATAATATGTCGGCTCTACACTATGTTGATGCTGAAAATCGTGGTTATTTTAAACTAGACTTACTTAATGTCCATGTTTATGAGCAAATTCATGATGAGCAACATTTAATTTCGTTAATGAATGAACCGAATTGGGCTATGCTCAAAGATAGAACTTTAGTAGAAAAACTAATTCACTTAGGTAATAGTTTTGATCTTATTCAGCGAATGCCCGAACCAATCAATACTATTCCTAGACTAGCAATGTTTCTAGCAATGATTCGTCCTGCTAAACGCCATTTGCTTGGTAGAACTTTTAAAGAAATTAATCAAACTGTTTGGGACAAAGATCAAACAGGATATAGTTTTAAGCGTAGTCACGCTGTTGCATACGCACAGCTTGTAGTTGTTCATATGAACTTATTGAAAGCACAAAATGATTAAGAATTCTATTACCGAAATTAAAGATTGGCCTACTGAAGGTGTTAATTTTAAAGACCTTAGCTCTGTACTGACTAGTCCAAATGATTTTCGTTGGGCACTAGATCGTCTCAAGATGTTTATGTTGATTAATGACGTAACTTGTATTGCATCACCTGATGCTCGTGGGTTCATTTGGGGCGCGCCTGTTGCTGCTGAACTTGAATTACCATTTCATATGATTCGTAAGCCTGGTAAGCTGCCGCCCCCAATTATCAGCCAGTCATATGAGTATGAGTATGATAGCGGCACACTAGAAATTAAAGGTAATACTGACATCGGTGAAGGTACTAAGGTTGGTATAATTGATGATGTTAATGCTACCGGCGGGACAGCATTAGCAACTATTCAACTATTAAGCAGAATTGGCGTAAGACCGGAGGATATTTTTTATGCAAGCGTTATTGACCTCACGTATCTCAACGGGAGCAACAAGATTCGTGAAACAGGTGCAACAGTTTTATCACTTGTATCATATGAATCTGATTAAATGGTTAGGTACTACTTTAGTCATTGTAGCAACAATACTAAGGGCATTGGGATATCATATTGAAGATATGATTACAGGCTTTATAGGTACTGCATTATGGGGATATGCTTCTTATATTGATAGAGACTATGCCCTACTGACCTGCAATATTTTTATTTTAATTGTATTATTATATGGAATTTTTACATGAATGATATTATCCTATTAGCAATGCCAGAAGAAGCTCCCTCACTTGTAAGTAAGAGTAATGTATTCTTTACGGGTGTTGGTAAAGTAAATGCTGCTATCGTAGCTGCTACACTAATTGAACGTTACATGCCAACAAGAGTTTTTAACTTTGGTACTGCTGGTGGAATTACAACTACGCATGGCGGCATCTATAAATGCACTACTTTTAATCAACGTGATGTAATTTTAGGCGGGTGTATTGTTGGTCCCCAAGCAGAATTATTACACCAACCAGTTATTGTCAGTAACGATGGATTAACACTAAGCACAGGTGATAACTTTGTCACTGACACATATAATATACAAGCCGATTTAGTTGATATGGAGGCATTTAGTATTGCTAAAGCTTGTCAAATAGCAAACGTAGAGTTTGTGTGTTATAAGTATATCAGCGATATGGCAGATGAAAACGCGCCAGATCACTTTGTAGATAGTGTTCATAAGGGCGAAGAACATTATATTAATGTATTAAAAGAATATGGAATACAATTATGAACTTACAATTACTAGAAGAACATAATCCTCAATTACTTGAAGTCTCAGAAGAGTGGGACTTTCGTATCGATGGTAGCCCTGAAGAACTTGTAAGAGCTATGTCAAAGTTTATGTCTGACACCGGCGGGGTAGGTCTTGCTGCACCTCAACTAGGAATCAAGAAGCGTATCTTTATTATGGGCAACTTCACTAAACTAGTAGCTTGTATCAATCCAAAGATCGTTTCGTTGTCAGAGGAGCGTGAGAATGACTTAGAAGGGTGCTTAAGCTTTCCTGACTTGTTTATGAAAGTCAAGCGTCCAGCAAGTTGTGTCGTTCAGTACAATACTGCTTCGGGAGAATTAGTCGAACGTGAATTAACTGGATTAGAAAGTCGTGTGTTTTTACACGAGTATGACCACTTGATTGGAGTTACGTTTGATCAGCGGGTAGGTAATTTGTCATTTAAGATGGCTAAGGATAAACGTAAAAAAGAATTAAAAAAATTGAGTAGAAAGGCTTAACAATGACAACATTTGATACGAATATAAAAATAGAAAGTATTACTGACCATGTTGCTGGACAAAAAATAAAGAATATTATCGGAAAATATATCACTCATGCTATTTCTGAGGAGTTGTGCGACAATATTATGTCAGACCTTAAAGCTGAGTTCGGAGAAGATCATCCAGCTCAAGTAAATCTTGATGATGAGACATTTGAAATTGAAGTTATTGTTCGTGATAGTAATGGAAGATTTATCAAATGTTCTTCGATAACACTATTTCCTGAGGAATATCTATAACAGAAGTTATTAAGGAATTCTTTTAACAAGAGTAATACTTCTACGTTTGCTACGTTTTTTGATGAATTCGTTCATACTTACTATAGGACCATGCATAATATCTAAACTCTTGTTGTTAAACGTTCTAATATATGGTTTGAATATCATCCATTCTTCTTTGAGAAAAATATTAATGGGAATCGTTCTATTCGATTCCCACCACCATATGTCACCCAATTCTAAATATTTAGCTCTTAATTCAGGAATAACAATTGCACCATAATCATAGATCGTTGTTACACTATCATCCCTGTTCTGGATTATCCCAACATAGTCTTGACTAGCATAGGAGCAAATGGATATATAGGGGTGGTTTTCGCTCAATTTCTTGAAAAATTCTTCGTTCATACTCACAATATATATTTACACCATTTAACCCAAAGTAATATTTTTGGGAATAAATACATGACTGAGGAGATTTAATGTACACCACATCTGTATATGTTTATACACAACGTCAAATTGTTGTGCTCCTCTTTGGAAACTCACCGAGGAAGTATATGCCTGTATATGCAAAACCACTAACACTCAATAAGGGTGTCGATAACAAGATTCAATTTCAGTTCTTAAATCAAGAACAGAAGCCAGTAGATATTACAGGTAAAAGTATTACCTGTAGGGTCCTTAACTTCAACGGAACCGAAGTTCTTATACAAAAGGCTTTGGATTTAGATTTTGCACTAACAGGTATCGCATCATTGAATCTAAATGCTGCTGACATCGAAGATATTGACGCACAGAAAGCATACTATTCACTAGAAATTCCAGTTGGCGAGTTTGATTATCCCGTGTTTGTAGATCAGAACGCCGGCGCCAGAGGCGATATGAACATTGTCAATAGTGTTCTTCCTTCTTTTGTCCCTTCACAAACTGTTACTATTCCTTCAGGGCAACCTTTCCCTAATATTAGTAACAGTTCAGGTAATACTAATCTTGTATATTATACAAGTGTAATCAACACACAAGACAATCCTATCCTTACAATACAAACACATTACGATGAATACTACGGTAATGTTGCTATTCTAGGTTCCACTATTGTAGATGGTGATTATTATCCTATTGAAGTAGATGATGATTTAGCTAACGTGACTGAAACTAGAGGATATACCATTCATGGATATCATCCATTCGTCAAAGTAGAATTTACAAGTAATTCAGGTGCGGTAACCAATATACTTGCACGATAACAAATTTAGTGTTATAGTCAATTAATGTTTGATATCCTGACTATTATTCCGGGAAAAAAGAAGCTTACCAGTAGCGGCTGGACAAGCTTTAATGCAGTGTGCTGCCATCATCGCGGACATAAGCCCGATAAAAGAAGCAGAGCAGGTATTAGATTCGATAGCGAAAACTGGAGCTATCACTGCTTCAATTGTAACTTTAAATGCGGCTTTGAGTTAGGCAAAAGCATCAGTAGAAACACGAGACAATTACTTGAATGGTGCGGTGTAGAACAGAATCAAATCAGCAAATGGAATCTAGAAAGCCTACAGCAAAAAGATTTACTTGACATTATTAAGGTTCGCAGAGAAAAGAAGAAAGTAAAGTTTAAAGAACTTACCCTTCCTGATGCTGAATTGCTTGATGCTACTAATGAGAAACATAAAGTTTTTATTGACTATTTGAGCAGCCGAGCTATAAAGCATGATGAGTATCCGTTTATGGTTACTCCTAATGAACAGGGTAGAAACAGTAATAGAATCATTGTTCCATATACATTTGAGGGCAAGATTGTAGGACACACTAGTAGATACCTTGACAACAGAACTCCAAAGTTTATCAAAGAACAACAGACGGGTTATGTATTTGGATATGATTTTCAGAAGCCGAATTGGGAAATTTGTTTAGTGGTTGAGGGCATCTTTGACGCCCTTTCCCTTAACGCCTGTGCATTGACCCATGATACAATAAGCGATGAACAAGCAGAGATATTACGTAGATTAAATCGCAAAATTATTGTTGTTCCAGACCTAGATAAGACTGGGTTAACTATTTGTGATAGAGCAATAGAGTTAGGATTTCATGTGTCTATTCCCGACTGGGAAAATGGCATTAAAGACGCAAACGATGCTGTAGTAAAATATGGTAAATTACCGACGTTACTAAGTATCTTAAAGAACGCAACAAACAGTAAGATCAAATTAGAAATGACGAGGAAGAAACTTGCTAAAAGAATATAACACAGAAGTTCAACGATTATTCCTTCAAATGATGGTCACTAACGCGGAGCTTTATACCCGTGTTATGAACATCATGAATCCAGAAAACTTTGATCGTAGTCTTAGAAATGTTGCGGAGTTTATCGTAGAGCATACTGCAAAGTATAGTATTATGCCCGATCAGACCCAAATCAAGGCTACTACAGGAGAATCAGTCGAGACTATTGAAGACTTGAGCGAAGGTCACTATGAATGGTTCTTAGAAGAATTTGAGTCATTTACTAAGAGACAAGAACTTGAACGAGCTATTCTTAAAGCAGCAGATATGCTTGAGAAGGGTGAGTTTGACCCAGTCGAACAACTGATCAAGAACGCTGTTCAAATTAGCTTACAACGTGATATGGGTACAGACTATTTTGCTGATCCTAAGGATCGATTGAACAAGTATTTTAATGCAGGTGGTCAGGTATCTACTGGTTGGCCTCAACTTGACAGAGTTATGTATGGTGGAATGAGTCGCGGAGAGTTGAACATCTTTGCAGGTGGCTCTGGTTCCGGTAAGTCGTTAGTCATGATGAATATCGCACTCAACTGGCTTAAGCAAGGATTGAGCGGAGTATATATCACTCTCGAACTTTCAGAAGAATTGACTTCACTTCGTACTGACGCCATGCTTACGAATATGAGTACTAGAGACATTCGTAAGAATATGGATGACACTGAACTTAGAGTTAAGATGGCAGGTAAGAAGATGGGGCAGTATCGTGTTAAAGGTCTACCGGCACAGAGTAACGTCAATGCTATTCGTTCGTATATCAAAGAAGTACAGATTCAGACCGGTCTAAAAGTAGATTTTGTAATGATTGACTATCTTGATCTTGTTATGCCAGTCAGTGTTAAAGTGAATCCAAACGATCAGTTTATCAAGGACAAGTATGTATCAGAAGAACTTCGCAATCTAGCGAAAGAGCTTGGTGTTCTACTCATTACTGCTTCACAGTTGAATCGTTCGGCAGTTGAAGAAATCGAATTCGATCACAGTCACATTGCAGGCGGTATCTCAAAGATCAATACTGCTGACTATGTGTTCGGTATTTTTACGTCACGTTCAATGCGTGAGCGAGGCAAGTATCAGATTCAGTGTATGAAGTCACGTAGCTCGACCGGTGTTGGTCAAAAGATCGACTTAGAATACAATATTGAAACTATGCGTATTACTGATGAAGACCCGGAAGAAGGTCGTCAGCAACCATCAGCAAATCAGATACTAAGTCAAATTAAAACCACGAGTCAAGTGGGTTCTACTAACGAAGCAGTGCATTCTGTATTGGAAAATAAAGAAAGTATTGTAAAACCAGACGTTCAGAGCGCAAAACTTAAGTCATTATTGAACACACTTAAGAAATAATTCTAGGTTTTTGAATAAATACATTATAGGATCTTAAACTATCATGCAAAAGAAAACAAAAAGCCTTTTAGAAGAGTTGCAGTCGTTTGGTGATACTCGTGATATGAACAATATCATTGAAAATCGTGCCAGCAACATTATTACAAGTGCAATTAATTTAATTGAATTATTTGAAAAACATTATTCTTCTGATAAGGCTGAACTGCTTGAAAAGAAACTTTTAAGCGCAATTAAAAGTAAAGATCAAGACAGATTTACGAAGTCTTTGAGGAAGAAAAATGAACCTAAATGAATTAAACAAAATTGAAGAAGGCATAGTCTCTAGTATTAAAGGTATGTTCTCTGGTCAAGGCGGGTATCAAACCCAAGTACAAGATATTTTTATTAAAGACTTTGTACAGGATGCCATCACATCATTAAACAATGGTGTTAAGGGTGGATTGATCAATCCTGCTGCAAAATCTGCAGGTAGTAGCGCACAACCTGCTGCACAACCGGCAACAGGAACTGCTAATACTGCTCAACCTGCCGGACAGCAATATATGGGCAAAATTGCACCAAATGCCGGTCCCGCTACAAAGCCAGCAGCGCCTGCAAGTCCTTTTACTACTCCAACATTGAATCAGCCTAAGACTACTGTATCTGCTAATACTACAGCAAGCAAGCCAGGTAGTATTACTACAGGCGGCGTTGGAATGAAGGTTAAGGAATCACCTTACGACAAAATGAATCGTGTTTTTGAAAGTATCATTAACATCGATGAAGCGCCAGAAGCGAGAACGATTGCTGATTTTATGACAGATTGGTTTACTCAATATATGCAAGGTGTAAATTGGCAATCAAGTCAAGCCATTGTAAAACAAAAACTTAACAAGTTACAAGATGAATATCCTAAGAATGTTAATCAAAACTTAACAGATTTAGCAAGAATGGGCTTGGCACTATCTAAAACTTCAACCCCTGCCGGCGCTCCTCAAGAGTTTAGTCAAGCTAAAAAACAAGAAGCAGGTTCTATTCAGGAATTAAAAAGCACATTAGATGCTCTATCAAAGAGTAATCCGGCTGGATATAATGAATTAATTAAAACCCTAAAACCAGTATCGGCGACCTAACTAATGCTTACAGAAGGCGGCGCTATGTCTGGAGTAGGGGCAATTCATATTGATGAGATTGAACCTACATTAGATAAATTAGAAAAGATTTTAGGTATTGATCTCAAGAACAATACTCTTGGAAGCGTGGGTAAAAAAGAATACTCGGGTGACATTGATATTGCACTTGACATTAAGCCAGAAGACATTCCAGCATTTGTAGAAAAACTAAAAAACATTCCTGATGTACTTGACTTAGCTAAAAGTTCTGTCATTATGACTAAGGTTAAGATCGATGGTTATGATGAAAATAAAAAACCCGAAAATAAACCAAGAACAGGTTATGTTCAGGTAGATTTTATGCCCGGGGATAGTAGTTGGTTAAAGACTTTCTACCATGCTCCATATGAAAAAGATAGCAAGTATAAGGGTGTATATAGAAATATCTTAATCTCAAGCATTGCAGCACATTTAGATCGTAAAGAATCAGATGAGAAATTACCTGATGGTAGAGCAATGCAGGCTGAAAGATATATGTGGAGCCCGACTGATGGGTTAATTAGAGTGTTAAGAACTCCCGAACCTAACAAGAAGGGCGACGGATATACTAAGAAGAACAATAACAAAATCATTGATGGTCCATATAAGAATCCTGATGAAATCGCTAAAGTTCTTAAACTAGACAATTCAAATGATTTGTATTCATATGAAACATTGCGTAAAGTAATGGACAAAAACTATTCACCTGAGTTAGTAAAAGCAATATTAACTGATTTCGCTGATAACTCAGTAATTAAAGATGCCGGTGTTCCAACTGACATTAAACTCAGCGAAAGCGTAGGGACTGGTGATTGGTTTAGAATATTACTGGATATCGTAAAATGAAAATAAGTGAAGTTCTTAACGAATCAGTTTTATTAGAAGCAAAAAATCCTCGCACTCCTCACCCTGAGGATAGTGTATTCAGTGGATTAGGTGATGCAAAAGATGCCATCGATAGCATGTATTATGTTATTAAGAATCCAGAAACATTAACTATCAAATGGGACGGGTTCCCTGCTCTTATCTTTGGTTACAACGATAAAGGACAATTCACTGTGTCAGACAAATATATGTTTGACAAGGGTCCTGAGTATTTAGGAACAAGCCCTAAGTTTTGGCAGCAATATGATGCTAGTAGAGGTAAAAGTCGTCCAGACTTATACGCTAAACTAAACAACATTTGGAATGGACTGAAAGCAGCAGTAGGTAACAGTCAGGGTTTCTTCTGGGGAGACCTGATGTGGGCTGATCAATTGCAAAATCAAAATGGTAAGTTAGTATTCAAGCCAAATACTGTAACTTATGCAGTTCCAGTTAATAGTGATCTTGGAAAAACTATTAGTGGAACTAAGGGTGGCGTTGCAGTTCATCAATACTTTAATGATGTAACTAGTAAGCCTTCTCCTTGGAACAGTCAGGGATTACGCGGAAACAAAGACGTAGCAGTATTGACTCCTAATATGGGAATAGACTTCTCACTTGAAGCCCCCAGTAATGAAGTTACTAAACTTAATCAAGCACTAGCCCAGAACAGTCAATTAGATCAGTTCTTACAGGGTATGGATGGTGTTGCTAGAATGGCACTACAGAAGTATTTAGGTCATGTTGCTACTAATCAAACAAATCTTCCTATTGAACAATGGCTACAAAATAATGTAAGTGCAAAGCAATATCGTTTCCTAATCGGTGACGGTGATGGATATCTTGTTAAGAATAAGAAACAGCTTGACGCATTGTTTGATCTATACTTTGCGATAGCAGGTCTTAAGAATGACCTAGCTAATCAGCTTGAACAACAAGTTAAAGGTGTTGAGCAATCAATTGGTGATAAGCAAGGCGGAGAAGGGTTTGTATTCAATACTCCTAAGGGATTAGTCAAGTTAGTCAATCGCGGCGGCTTTAGTACCGCTCATTTCGGTAAGAAAAAGTAACCCAAAACCGAGTTTTTTTCTTGTAGGCATAAATAAAAGTATGAGCATTGACTCACATTTACACAAGGAAAACGAAAATGGCACAATTTACACGTACAAACGGTGACTTCCAGCAAGTTCTATGGCTCGACGCACCATCATACACCAACGAAGGTTCAACTTCAGCAGTCGATTCTGCTGTAACAGTTCAGCCACAGGGTCCAAAGCTTGACTTCTTCACAATCACAGGTAATGGCTCACAGGTAGCTGACAATATCAATGCAGTATTCCAAACTGTTCAGCAACTTGCAACTGTGTATATCTATGAATACACTAATGCAACTGACGATACTCTAGCTGTTGCTCTTTATCCAACTGGTGCATGGACAACTACTTCACTTGACAACGCTTTGTCAAATGCATGGACTTCAGCAAACGTTGCTGTAACTGCAACTGCAACTTTCACTAACTAATAGTTAGTAAAACTACTACAACAAGGACCCGGGAATATTAATTTATTCCCGGGTTTTTTATTGAGTTAAATATTCATATGTATAGAATTAGATGCACTACATTGTTTGATATTACACAAACCGGTGTATTAAATCGTTCTAAACCCACAGAAGAAAACATTGAAGATTGGGTAAAGCGTAGAAATACACAGTGCAACGTTGATACGGTATTACAAGTAATATCGCTTAGATCGCAACCAGAAGTAGTAAGATTGCCGGTTAGTGTGGAACTTACAGAACCCAATCATCAATTATTTGGCTTCTTATATAGCAGTGAAAATGTTAATTGTTGGAAGTTTGAATTTGAAGTACAACATTCTAGTGTATTTGAAAATGGAATAGTTCCGCTAGGAGCATTATACAAAGATTGTGAAGGTGTGCCTATGATAATTTGTGACAACATGCATTCAATGTGTCCTAAATTTTTAGATACAAGTCCTGAACTTAAGAATATTCATTTTGAGGTTTTATGATGAATGTAACAACACTACAAAATTTTGTAACAAATGAACTGACTTCGGAATTACAAGAGGTTATTTTTACTACCGACTTATCAGGTAAATACTATCTCTTTCAAAAATATGTAATCGTAAAATCTAAAACAACTTATAAGGTCTATTCACTTAAACCTAACTTTAAAATTGAGTTTATTAGTTTAAAAAACGCTACTGCTTGGTGTATTCTTGACAATGCAGGTAAATATAAAGATGCCCGTAGAATTCAATCGCTTGATCTAAAATTAAGTAGTATCGACGTAGATATAGCAGTACATAAAAACAAAATTAAAAACTCTAAGGATAATTACAATACGCTTATATCAATAACTAAATTGCAACAGGATACGTTTAAACGCAGATTAATAGTATCAGAGTTGAACAATTACATTAACAATAGTAAAAGAATTCAAGACAGTAACTTTGCTGCTAAGGGTTCTAAAATTAAATATAGAAGATAAATACTATACAAATTTGGGAAAAATAACCTATGAAACTTAACGACCTCGAATCAAAAAATGTTGCTGTAAAAGCACTCAAAGAAAGTTTTTCAATGAACTTTGATGTAACCTCGTTAGACAGAAGCAAAACTAGAGCTATGTTGTCTAAAGTAAAGGGACTTATCAGTGAGTCTAAAAAATCACCTGAATTTCATAAAGCTCAACAAAGCCCTGCTTATTTAAAGCTAGTGTTTATGGAGCAAGCATTAAATCAGCATCTACGTGTTGCTAAAGCCCCACGTATAGTTGTTGAAAATGAAGAAGTTGAGAAGTCACAGGTTATTCTTGCTGCTCAAGACATGATTGACTCTGTTCAAAAAATGTACGAAGATGTCAATGACATGCTTGTCAAGGAACTTCCAGCACTCGTAGATTCAATACAAAGTGAAATTGGTGCTAATGAAAGTGAAGCTTTCAATCAAACTGCAACTGATGCTTTAACTCAACTGAATGGGGCGTTACAGCAGGCACAAACTTCGCTCAAGTCGGCACTCGGCGGCCTCACTGGACAAGGCGGAGATGCATTTGCTGCTCCTGATATGAGCGGTGACGAAGTTGATGTTGATTTAGACATTGATGCAGAAATGCCAGCAGAAGAACCTGATCTTGAACTTCCACCTATCCCAGACTTAGATGATGAAGAAGAAATGCCAGTCGGCGGAGTAGGTCGAGCAAAAAGATAATGCTTCTTTTTGAATTCGATCAAAAGCAAGATAGTGCTATGATAGCACAAATTGTTGCTTTGACTAATCAGCTTCAACAAGAAATCGAAGACGGAGGAGTTGATCCAAACAACTACTCCGTCGATGATCTATTGGATTATTTTCAAGAATATGACATTATTTTAGATGTTGATGATCTATACAACATGATCAACGTTCCCCCTCTTAAAGATGTAGTCACTAATATCAAGGGTGATAAAGTTGTGTTTAAGGGCTACTCAGATAAAACAGTTTTAGATCAGCCAGAAGGCGAAGATAAGAAAACTGTTGCTAGAATGGCCAAACACGCACTTAAAAAGTAACCATAATAGTTGCTTTTCTGCAACAATCTGCTATATTAAGATATGGCTTTAATAAACAAATTCCCCTATAAAGAAATGAAGCGTGAAACGACTACAGAAGGTCGCAAATATGTTTCTCCGGATGGTTCAAAACTTCCAAGCGTCACTACAATTCTAGACGCAACCAAACCACTTGAAGCAAAGAAAGCACTAATTGAGTGGCGCCGCAGAGTCGGTGAACAAAAAGCAAAAGAGATTACAACCGAAGCTGCCGGAAGAGGCACCAGAATGCATAAGTATCTAGAGAACTATGTACTTAATGGAGAAACAGGTGAGCCCGGAAGCAATCCGTATAGCAAGCAATCACATACGATGGCGCATACAATCATATCTCAAGGCTTATCCAACT
>Ga0164293_10004177_pt1 | contig 12364 bp, 10 predicted proteins | sample GEODES118metaG_FD_111487 | JGI IMG/M metagenome (GOLD analysis project Ga0164293, IMG submission 111487) | Eutrophic lake water microbial communities from Lake Mendota, Wisconsin, USA - GEODES118 metaG | ecosystem: Environmental > Aquatic > Freshwater > Lake | place: USA: Lake Mendota... | reverse complement strand
TCGGCAGCGGCTGGGCCTGGCTGGTGCTCGACAACGGCACCCTGAAGGTCACCAAGACCCCCAACGCCGACCTGCCCCTGGCCCATGGTCAGAAGGCCCTGCTCACCATGGATGTGTGGGAGCACGCCTACTACCTCGACTACCAGAACCGCCGTCCCGACTACATGACCACCTTCCTCGACAAGCTGGTCAACTGGGACTTCGTCGCCTCCAATCTGGCGGCTGCCTGATCAGATCAGCGGGCGGCAACGCCTGCCTGTTCCCGAAGCCCCCGTCATGCGGGGGCTTTTTGTTGGGCGGAAATGATCCCTTTGATCGCCTGCTGGCGGTCTTCAGTCCGTTGGAAGGGGAGGAGGTGCGGCTGAGCTGAGCACCGCCTCCGGCGCGATCCACATGGCGTCGCCGTAGGAGAAGAAGCGATAGCCCTGGCGCTTGGCCTCCTCATAGAGGGCCAGCAGGCGGCGGCGTCCGATGAGGGCGCTCACCAGCAACAGCAGCGAACTCCTGGGCAGATGGAAGTTGGTGAGCAGGCCCTGCACCACGGCGAAGCGATGGCCCGGCTGGATCACCAGATTCACCGGACCCGTGTGGGGCCTGAGCTCGCCGCCATGCAGCGCCGCCACCGCCTCGAGGGTGCGCACGCTGGTGGTGCCCACGGCAATGACGCGACCACCACGCTGTCGGCAGGCCCGCACCGCCTCCACCGCATCGGAGCGCACCTGCACCCATTCACTGTGCAGCGCCAGACCGCGCAGGTCCTCGGTATCCACCGGCCGGAAGGTGCCCAGGCCCACATGCAGGGTCACCGCCGCGATCTGAACGCCACGCTCCCGCAGCCGCGCGAGCAGGTCGTCACTGAGGTGCAGGCCGGCGGTGGGGGCCGCTACCGAGCCGGGGCGCACGGCATAGCGCGTCTGGTAACGCTCCTCATCGGAGGCGTCGTGCTCGTGGATATAAGGCGGCAGCGGCATCTCGCCGTAGCGGGCGAGCAACGCCTCTATCGCCTCCGGGCTGGTGCAGGTCGCCGGGAAGCGCACCACCCGGCCGCCGGTCTCCCCATCGCTGGCCACCACCTCCAGCTCCAACGGCGGCTGGCCGGGATGCTCCAGCTGCAGCGTGTCTCCGGGGCGCAGACGCTTTGCCGGACGGGCCAGGCAAAGCCAGTCGCTGGCAGAGGTCGCCTCCAGGGCGGCAGGCTCCAGCACCAGCAGCTCCACGGCCCCACCGCTGGCCCGACGAGCCCGCAGGCGGGCCTTGAGCACCCGCGTGTCGTTGACCACCAGCAGATCGCCGGGCCGAAGCTCCTCCGCCAGATCCCACACCGTGCGGTGGCGGCAGGCACCCTGCAGGCCTGCGGCAGCAGCTCCCTGGGGAAGCGCGGGATCAACAAGCAGCAGCCGGGCGGCGTGGCGGGGCTCAACCGGCCGCTGGGCGATGAAGCCCTCAGTCAGCTCGAAGTCGTAGCTGGAGAGCAGCAGATCGGCCGGATCGGACGAGCCGCTCCGATCAGAGGGCAAGGCTCTCGGGATTGGTCTCGATCAGCTGGGCCAGATCCTTCAGGAAGGCGGCGGCGTGGGCCCCGTAGATGGTGCGGTGATCACAGGTGAGATTGACCTGCATCTGCCGCTTCACGGAAATGGAACCATCCTTGCCGGCCACCACCGCGGGCCTGGAGGCCGCCACCGCCAGGATCGCACCGGTGCCCGGCGGCAGGATCGCATCAAAGCGATCCACGCCGAACATGCCGAGATTGGAGAGGGTGAAGGTGCCGGTGCTGTACTCCTCGGGTTTGAGCTGCTTGCTGCGGGCGCGATTCACCAGATCGGCCCAGTGGCGCGAAAGGCTGTAGAGATCGGTTCGGTCGGCATCGGCGAGCACCGGGGTGATCAGGCCACCGTCTTCCATCGCCACGGCCACAGCCACGTTCACTGCCGTGGGGTAGGCCATCCCTGCCGCCGTGGTGGCCGCATTCACCTGGGGATGGCGAGCCAGAGCCACCCCCACGGCCTTGGCCAGCAGGGCCGTCATCGTGACCCCCTTGCCCTTCACCTGCTTGTAGAAGGCATCAAGCTTGTCAGTGGTGATCGTGTAGCCAACCCGGAAACAGGGAACCTCCAGGCTGGCCAGCATGTTGCGGTTGACCGCCTGCTGGAGGGTGTTGAAGGCCACCGTGTCACCGGGGCGGCCAAAGGATTCGCCAGCCGGCGCCGGAGCGGCGACCACACCATTGGTGGAGGGGGCAGCGGCAGGAGCAGTGCCTTCGGCCACCCGGGGCACCGTCACCGGTTGGCCGGAGGCAGCGAGCACGTCCTCGGCCTGGATCCGACCATGGGGACCGCTGCCGCGCAGCCCTTCCAGGGCCACCCCCAGTTGGTTGGCAAGCTTCCTGGCCCGGGGGCTGACCACCAGGCGGCCGTTGGAGGGGGCAGGCGCCACCATCGGTGCCGGTGCGACCGCAACGGGAGCAGGTTGGACGGGAGCGGGAGCGGCGGGGGCAGGAGCAGCCGCGACAGGAGCGGCGGCAGGGGCCGGAGCGGGCGCAGAGGGTGCGGCTGCGGGAGCCGCAGCGGAGGGAGCCGCCGGAGCTTTCGCCTGGACCTCGGCAATCTCCGCCTGGGTTTCCACGATCAGACCGATGGTCTCACCGACGGGGGCGGTGCCACCGGCAGGCATCAGCACAGCGGCCAGAAATCCTTCGTTGAAGGATTCCACGTCCATGTCGGCCTTGTCGGACTCAACCACCAGCACCGACTCGCCCCGCTCCACCCGATCCCCGGGCTTCTTGAGCCACTCCACGATCTTGCCCTCCGTCATCGTGGAGCTGAGGGCGGGCATGAAGATTTCGTGGGTGGCCAACGGAGGATCGCCGCGCGTTGGCCGGGATTTTAAGGCGCCGGCGGTTCAGACCCCCTCGAAAGCCTCGATCACCCCATCGCGCACCCGCACCGCCACCTGCAGCTTCTCCACCAGGTTGTCCCCCACGGCGATGGTGCAGAGACTCTCAAGCTGGCCCTGGTCCACGATCTGCTCGAACTCCAGATCCCGCACCTGACGCTGCTGTTCGATCAGCTGGCGCTTCTGCTGCTCGAATTCCCCGCCCTTGGCGGCCACCTGCTGCTGCACGGACATGACCTGCTCCTGCACCCGGGGATCCAGGGGATTGGCGCTCTGCCGCCGGATTTCTTCGATCAGCTGCTGACCTTCCTGCTCCAGCTGGGCCATCTGCTGGTCGAGGGCGGCCTGGGCTGCTCCCAGTTCACGCTCGGCCTCCTCCTTCCAGCGGGGGGTGACGACCGCCCGCACGGTGATGGAGCGCTTGATGGTGAGCGTGGTGGCGTCGGCCATGAATCTTCGATTGCAACGCCCAGGCTGTCAGCCCGTCCGACAGGGGTCAAGCGAACCCTCAGGGGAGGGAGCGGGGGCCGTAGATCGCCTCGATCGCCGACTGGTCGCGGGCCACGATCCTGTCGCGCCGTTGCTTGAGGGTCTGGGTGAGCAGTCCGTTCTCGATCGTGAACGGTTCGACCAGCGCCACCCCGGCCAGCCGTTCATCGGGCCGGGAGCCGGTACGGGCCGCCAGGATCCGGTTGCATTCGCGCGTGAGGCTGCGGAGCAGGGCTGGATCCCCCTCCTCCGCCCCGGTCGTCAGGCCGGCGGCAGCGGCAAAGGCCGCCAGGGCCTCGGACCTGGGCACCAGCAGGGCCCCCAGTTGCTTGCGGTCCTGCCCCACCACCATCACCTGCTCGAACAGCGGACTGGCGCCGAGGGCTTCCTCCAGCGGTCCGGGTTCGATGTTCTCGCCGCTGCTGAGCACGATCGTGTCCTTGGCCCTGCCGGTGAGCACCAGGGAGCCATCGGCGAGCAGCAGTCCCAGATCCCCGGTGTCGAACCAACCATCGGCCGACAGCACCTTGGCGGTGGCCTCCGGCTTGCCGAAATAGCCGGCCATCACCTGGGGGCCACGGGCCAGCACCAGTCCGCGCTCCCCCAGTCCGAGCGTGCGGCCGTGCTCGGGATCCACCACCCGCAGCTCCGTCAGGGGCAGCGGCTGGCCGGCACTGCCGCGTCGATTGCACCAGGGGCGACGGCAGGTGAGCACAGGACTGGTTTCGGTGAGCCCGTAGCCCACCAGCAGCTCCACCCCGATCGCCTCGAAGAAGCCATCCACATGGGCCGCCAGGGCGCCCCCCCCGCTGATCGCGGTGCGCAGCATCCCTCCCACCAGCTGCTGACGCACCTTCGGCCACAGGAAGGCCTCGGCCAACCGTTGGCCCGGCCAGCGCACGGCCAGCTCCGCAACCGCCGCCAGGCGGCGGACGAGCGGTTCGGGCGCCAGGGTGAGATCCCGGGCGCAGCGCAGGCGGGAGTGATAGGAGCGGCTGTTGGCCAGCGCTGTCTTGAGCAGGCGCTGCCTTGAGGCAGGCATCGCCGCCAGGGCGTCCTCAAACCCGGAAAGCAAGGCTTCCCAGAGCCTGGGCACACTGATGAGGTACTGGGGACGCACCTTCTGCAGATCGCCGCGCAGCTGCTTGAGGGTGGTGTAGGTCTGGGTGCAGCCACTGGCCAGCAGGAAATATTCGGCGCTGCGTTCATAGGAATGCCAGATCGGCAGAACGCTGAGCACGCGGTCGCCGGGGCTGGGCTCCACCGCCACCCCCAGATGGCGCACCTGGTGCAGCAGGTTGGCGTGACTCAGCGGCACGCCCTTGGGCTGGCCGGTGGTGCCGGAGGTGTAGAGGAGTGTGGCCAGGGCGGCCGCCCCCCCCTGCGGCGCCGGCGGCGGCGGCGCCTCGGCCCCTCGCTCCAGAAACTCCTCCCAGCCGAGGCAGGGCAGCTCCTGAGGGGTTGCCTCCGCGGCCGGCGGGCCCTCGAGCACGATCACCGCCCGCAACCGCGCCAGCTTCGCAGGGGTCAGGGCCAGTTTCTGGAGCAGGGCCGGTGTCTCCACCACCAGCGCCACCGCGCCGGAGTCGTCGAGGATGTAGCGAAGCTCCTCCACCGGAGCGCCGCTGCCCCGCACCGCATCGGCGGCACCGGCACGCATCAGGCCCTGGTCGGCCACCATCCAGCGCGGTCCGTTCTCGGAGAACAGGGCCACCACATCCCCCGGCTGCACCCCCAGCTGGCGGAAGGCGGAGGCGGCCTGGTCGATGCGTTGCCGCAGCTGGCGATAGGTGAGTCGTTCAGGCGAGCGGGCGTGGGGGGCCTCCAGCGCCACCAGATCGCCATGGAGCCTTTCCAGCTCGGGCCAGAGCTGATCGAGGCGGTCCAGGCCACTCCAATCGCTGCGCCGGGCCAGGGCCTCCCGGTCCTGGCGACAGCCACTCCAGCCGATCTGGGCCGGCACCGACGGCAGGGCAGCGGCGGAAGCATTCGACCGGACGGAGCTAGACATGGCGGTCAGGGAGGGAAGCGGCCGGGTTGGGGCCATGGTTACCACCCTTCCAGACTTTCTGTGGGGAGAGGATGCCGTAGCCGCAATCCGAATCGCCGGGCAAAGGCTTCCAGCAGCAGCGGTCTCACCTGGTCAGCCGCCACATCCGGCAACCAGTCCGTGAGCCGCGCCACCGATCGACCGGCCAGGCCGCAGGGCACGATTGCCCTGAATCCCTCCAGGGCACAACTCACATTCAGGGCCAGCCCGTGCTGGGTGACCCAGCGGCGTGCCCCCACTCCGATCGCGGCCACCTTTCGCCCCTCGACCCAGACCCCCGTCAGTCCGTCCAGCCGTTCCCCCACCAGCCCGAGTTCGCCGATCGCATCGATCACCACCTGCTCGAGCAGGCGCAGATAGAGATGGAGATCGGCGCCATGGCGCTGAAGATCGAGCACCGGGTAGAGCACCAGCTGCCCCGGGGTGTGATGGGTGACCTCGCCCCCCCGGTCCACCCGATAAAGGGGCAGGGGAGCATGGTCGGGATCAAACCCGAGGTGGGCCGTGCTGGCCCCCCGCCCGAGCGTGTAGCAGGGCTGGTGCTCCAGCAGCAGCACGGCGCCGGGTGCGTCGGGATCGTCGAGCAGGCGCTGCTGGAGCGTGCGCTGGGCCTTCAACCCGGCTGGATAAGGAACGGGGTGCCTGCTTTCAAAAAGGATTGCATCGAGGTTGGGAGCCATGCTCAGGCGTTCCTAGCCTGGAAATACCCAGAACCGCGGGAGGCGGTTGGCGTCAGATGAAACTGGTGATTCACGGCCGCAATCTCGATGTCACCCCGGCCATCCGGGAGTACACGGAAACAAAACTCACACGCGCCATCAACCACTTCGAGGAGATGGTCAAGGAAGCTGATGTGCATCTTTCCGTGGAGCGAAACCCACGGGTGCCTCAGCAGACGGCGGAGGTCACGATGTATGCCAACGGCATGGTCATCCGTGCCCAGGAGCGCAGCGAGAACCTCTACGCCAGCATCGACATGGTGGCCAGCAAGGTGAGCCGTCAGCTCAGCCGCTACAAAGATCGCCTGCACGATCGCACCCACGGACCGGTGCATCGCTCGGCCGCGGCCGAGGAAGTGGCGGCCGCCGAGCTGCCACCCCCCGGCAGCAGCCTCACCGATGGCAAGGAACCCTCCCTGCCCAGCCGGGGCGTGCGTCGCAAGTACTTCGACATGCCGGCGATGAGCCTCGAGGCAGCCCTGCACCAGCTCGAGCTGATCGACCACGACTTCTACGTGTTCCGCGATGAGGCCACGGGCCAGATCCAGGTGGTCTATCACCGCAACCACGGCGGTTTCGGCGTGATTCAGCCAAAGGCCCAGTGAAGGTGTCGTGAGCCGTGATCTGCCCGACCTAGCGCCACTGATCGACCATGCCCTGCTCGACCCCCACCAAGGGGTCGAGGCCGTGCACCGATGCTGTGAGGAAGCCCGCCATTTCGGTTTCGCCGGGGTGTGCGTGGCCTCCCGCTGGCTGGAGGTCGCCCGCGAGCGCCTGCCCCTGGGAGGAGCGGTGAAGCTGATCTCGGTGGTGGGCTTTCCGTTCGGCGCCGTGCCGCCGGCGATCAAGCGCGCCGAAGCGGAGGCCGCCGCTGCCATGGGGGCCGAAGAGCTGGATGTGGTTCCGGATTTCGGAGCCCTGGCCGATCGGGATGCCAATGCCGTGCTGGCCGATCTGGCCGCGATCACCGATCTGGGCCTGCCGGTGAAGGTGATCCTCGAAACCGGCAGGCTGGAGCCGGAGGCGCTGGAGCTGCTGGTGGAGGTGAGCATCGATGCCGGTGCCCGCTTTCTCAAGACCAGCAGCGGCTTCGGTCCCCCAGCCCGCAGCGAGGATGTGGCGCGCCTGCGACAGCTGGCCAGGGGCAGGGTGGCCATCAAGGCGGCCGGCGGCATCCGGACCCTGGAGCAGGCCCTGGTGCTGGTGGAGGCGGGGGCTGTGCGGCTGGGAACCAGCCATGGGGTGGCCCTGATCCAGGCCCTGCGGCAGCCGGGAGCGCCGCCCCCGGTCAGCCCCGGCGAACCCTCGGGCTGACGCAGCCATGGCGGACCACCTGCTGGAGGGGCTGGTGCTGAGCTGCCGGCCGCTCGGCGAGAACGACCGATTGCTCACCCTGCTGAGTGACGCGGAAGGCCTGACCCGGCTGGCGGCGCCGGGGGCCCGGCGCCCCCGCAGCAGTCTCGCCGCAGCCGTTCCCCTCACCCATCTGCGCCTGCAGGTGGGGGGACGCCGGGGCCTGCGGCGGGTCCGCCAGCTGCAGGTGCTGCGGGCCTACGGCCAGCTGGGGGAACGACTGGAAACGCTGGCAGCGGCCCAGGCCCTTGGAGAGATCTGCCTGCAGATGGTGGCCAGCGAAGCACCGACGCCCGGCATGTTGGGCCTGCTGCTGATGCAGCTGGGGCGCCTGGAAGGGGTGGTGAAGGAACGGACGGAACGGTTGGAGGCCCTGGCGATCGCCGTGCAGGGAGGCCTCCAGTTGCTGGCCCTTGGGGGCTACGCCCTGCCCCTGCAGAGCTGCTGCCGCAGCGGCGAGCCGCTCTCGCCTCCGGTGGGGAACTGGGAATGGCGCTGCAGCCTGCTGCCGAACGAGGGGATGGCCATCGGTGCGGTGCCCGGAGCCCGGGTGGTGCTCAATGCCTCGGAGCTGGCCCTGCTGCAGCGCCTGATGCGCGCCGCTCTGCCCCGCAGGCGCGATGGTGAACTGATGGGACCGGAACCGGTGTGGATGCACCTGCTCGCCCTGCTGGAAAGCTGGTGCGGCGAACACCTGGGTCGCCCCCCCCGAGCCTTCAGACTGCTGCGCGAGAGTTTCGAGCCCATGCACGCCTCCGGTTCGAGCAGGGGAACAACGCCACCATGAGCGAAAGCGGAAGCAGAATCGGCGAAAAGGATCGCGGGCTCGGGGCGGTGCTCGCCCTGCCTGGATTCCGGCGCCTGTGGATCGGCCAGATCTTTTCCCAGATGGCCGATAAGTTCTACATCGTGCTGATGGTGTTCCTGATCGCCCAGTACTGGGTGACGGACACCCCCCAGCAGAACGAGGCGCTGGCTGAGGCGGCCGCCGCGATCCGCATGGGCTTCGAAACCCGCGCCCAGATGATCACCCTGCTGGCCACGGGGATCTACGTGGCGAACACCCTGCCGGCGATGCTGCTCGGCACGGTGGCGGGGGTCTGGGCCGATCGCTGGCCGAAGCGCTCGGTGATGGTGGCCTCCAATGCCTTCCGGGCACTGCTGCTGCTGCTGGCCCCGATCTGCCTGCTGCCCGGACCGGTCTGGCTGGGCCTGAGCTGGGGGTACTGGGCGCTGGTGGCAATGACCTTTTTTGAATCGGTACTGACCCAGTTCTTCGCTCCCGCGGAGCAGGCCGCGATCCCCTTGCTGGTGCCATCCCACCAGTTGCTGGCGGCCAATTCCGTCTATCAGGCCACCAGCATGGCGGCCACGATCGTGGGCTTTGCCCTGGGGGATCCGATCCTGCGGCTGCTGCGCAGCGGCCTGGCCGAGGTGGGCATCCGAGGCGGGGAGTTCTGGCTGCTGCCGCTCTGCTACGGCGCAGCAAGCCTGGCCATCAGTGGAATCGTGCTGAAGGAACCACCCCGGGCTCCGACCCAGGCTTCCGTGTGGGAGGAGATCGGCGAGGGCCTGCAGGTGCTGCGGGAACGGAGGGGGGTCAGGCACGCCATGGTGCAACTGGTGCTGCTCTACAGCCTGCTGGCAGCGCTATACGTGCTGGCCATCAGCCTGGCGGCATCGATCACCGGCCTGGGACCGACCCGCTTCGGCAGCCTGCTGGCGATGAGCGGCCTGGGGCTGGCCCTCGGGGCCGTGGCCATGGCCCAGCTCGGGGATCGGTTTCGTCGCCGCGTGCTGGCCACCACCGGGCTCGGCACCATCGCCTGCTGCCTGGTTCTGCTGGGGCAGCTGCGCGGCAATCTGGTGGCGACACTGCTGCTCTGCACCCTGCTGGGCGTGGGCGCAGCGCTGCTGGCCATTCCTGCCCAGACCACGATCCAAGAGGAAACCCCCGAGGACCAGCGAGGCAAGGTGTTCGGCCTTCAGAATAATCTGATCAACATTGCCCTCAGTCTGCCGCTGGCGCTGGCCGGAGCCGTTGTCAGCCGCTATGGCCTGCTGCCCGTGCTCTGGGGCCTAGCCGCCCTGGCGCTGCTGGCCGCCCTGAGCGAGCAGCCGTGGAGGCGCTGCTAGCTTTCGGTCTCGCATGCAACCGCGCCCGGTGGTCCACATTGCCTGGCTAGGCAAGAAATCCCCGTTCTGCGGCAACGTCACCTACGGCCTCAGCACGACGGCAGCGCTGCGCGATCGCGGACACACGGTGAGCTTCATTCATTTCGACACCCCTGCGGGGCTGGGACGTCAGGAGCAGGGACGCAGCGAAACCCCAGAAGTGACCCTTCCCTACCTGGTGAAATCCCAGGTGTACACGATTCCTTCCCCCGGTGCCCAGCGGGAGCTTCGGGAGTCGCTGGAACGACTGCGGCCCGATCTGGTGCACGCCAGCCTCACCCTCTCCCCCCTCGATTTCCGTCTCCCCGACCTCTGCCAGCAACTGGGCCTGCCCCTGGTGGCCACGTTCCACCCGCCTTTTGATGCAGGCCTGCGCAACCTCACAGCCGGCACCCAGCAGCTCACCTACCAGCTCTATGCCCCATCCCTGGCGCGCTTCGACCGGGTGATCGTGTTTTCCGAGCTGCAGGCCGAAGTGCTCGAGCGGCTCGGCGTTCGCCGCGATCGCCTCGCGGTGATTCCCAATGGGGTGGACATCAGCGCCTGGTGTCCGGCTACGAACCCGGCCCGATCCGACCTAGCCGACCTGCGGCAACGGTTCGGCCAGCGCCGGGTGTTTCTCTATATGGGTCGGGTGGCCACGGAAAAGAACGTGGAGGCCCTGCTGCGGGCCTGGCGACTGGTGAGGCCCCGGGGATGCGTGCTGGTGATCGTGGGAGACGGCCCCCTGAGGGGTTCCCTCCAGAATGCCAACGAAGACGACGTGATCTGGTGGGGATACGAAGCCAGACAGGAGCAGAAGGTGGCCCTGATGCAGCTGGCGGAGGTTTTCCTTCTGCCGTCCCTAGTGGAGGGCCTCTCGCTCGCCCTGCTGGAGGCGATGGCCTGCGGCACCGCCTGTGTGGCCACCGATGCCGGCGCCGATGGCGAGGTGCTGGAGGGCGGTGCCGGCATCGTGATCAGCACCCAGGGGGTCACCACCCAGCTGCGCACGTTGCTGCCGGTGCTGCGGGACCAGCCGGTGCTGACCGCGGAGCTGGGCCGACGGGCTCGGGAACGAACGCTCGAGAGATACACCCTGACCCGCAACATCGATTCCCTGGAGCGCCTGTATGCCGAGCTCACCCGCCAGCCCATGGCCGCCTGAAGCCGGAGAGGTGCCAGATATGCCCGATCCCATCGTGAGCCCGGTGCACAACCTCAAGCTGCCGGGCAGGAGATTTGCCTCTTCCCTGCTGGGGCAACTTTTTCTTGCCACCCTGGGATGTGTACTGCTGGGATTCACGGCTGCCACGGCAGCCACTCTGATACTCAACTACCGGATGCTGATCCGGGAACATGAGCAGAAAGTGAATGAGAATGCAGACGACCTGATCAGAATCCTGGAAGCCGAAGCCGGAAGCGAATCAGGGCAATGGCGCGAACAATTACGCAATCAACTCGATCAGTACGCCAGCGAAAATGGCCTCTACTGGATTGAATGGCCGGACGGGAAGCTGACGCTTCCCACGGCCACAGCCGATATCCATCCGGAGGACATGAGGGCGATCAGCCAACACAGAAACATCGGCAAGCAGGCATTTCTTCCGATCGGACCATGGAGACAGAGCCCCAGCCTTCCGCCCCCGAAGGCAGAGAGCAAGATCGCACATATCCTACCTGATAAGTATAGCTTCGTCCCCATCCAAAAGCGTGTCTATATCGTTCATCCCCACTACCGCACCACCAATCAAGCCGTGATCTGGGCGGGGAAGGACATCTCCCCTGAAATCGCCCTGCTGCACAATGAACTGCTGACCAAGCTTCTGGTGTGGACCCTTTTCTCCGCACTCACCCTGCTCGCTATTTCACTGCTGGCCAAAAGAATCATCCAGCCACTGAACGACCTGATCCAAACCGCCAAGGACTTCACCACAGAAAATCTCGAAACCCACGCCTTTACACCCCTTGATTCAAGCCTTCGCCGGGCCCCCAGAGAAGTTCAGGAACTGGCGGAAAACTATAGCAACCTGGTTTCCCGGGTAGCCCTGGCCTGGAGCCATCAGCGGGAATTCGTGAATGCGGTGAGCCACGAACTACGCAATCCCCTCACGATCATCGGCGGCCACCTTCGCAGAGTGCAACGGCGGGGCCAGAATCTCGATCCCGAACAGCTCCGCGCCCTCGCCACGGCGGAAGCGGAAGCCCACCGCATCACCCGACTGCTCAACGACCTGCTGGACCTCTCCCGCAGTGAGGCCGGGCGTCTGGAGCTGGTGATCCAACCGGTGGCCGTGGATGAAGTCCTTCTCCAATCCTGCGATCTGGCACGCAGTCAGCTGGCACGGTCGCTCAATCTGAAACTCCCCCCGGAAGCTGCCGAAGGACCGATCATGGCCGTGGCTGAATCCGACCGCCTCCAGCAGGTGGTGCTCAACCTGATCGAAAACGCAGACAAGTATTCGCCACCGGGTTCACCAATCACGGTGGAACTCCAACAGGAAGGGGACCAGGGGGTGAGGATCAGCATTCACGACGAGGGCATCGGTATCGAAGATGCCGATCTCCCCCTGATCTTCAATCGCTTCCACCGGGGACGCAACGCACTGAACCACGCCAGGGGCTCCGGCCTCGGTCTCTCGATCGTGAAGTTGCTGGTGGATGGGATGGGAGCCCGGATCAGCGTCGAAAGCCATCTGGAACG
>Ga0164293_10004176_pt1 | contig 12366 bp, 3 predicted proteins | sample GEODES118metaG_FD_111487 | JGI IMG/M metagenome (GOLD analysis project Ga0164293, IMG submission 111487) | Eutrophic lake water microbial communities from Lake Mendota, Wisconsin, USA - GEODES118 metaG | ecosystem: Environmental > Aquatic > Freshwater > Lake | place: USA: Lake Mendota, Wisconsin... | reverse complement strand
TACGGTTCCTGAAAATCCTGCTTTGGTTGCAGTATCTTTAGCTAATCGATTAACAGGAACTTACTTTCCTGTTTCATTTATACCTGGTGATTATTTCGATGGAGATAACCCAATAAATGGACCACAAACAGAGGCAGCTCTTGGAGTTGCAAATAGTTTAACAGGTGGTTTATTGGCACCAATATTAAACAAATATAGAAGTCCATCTGAAGTTTTTGTTGCAAATACGGGTAATGGTACTAGATCTGCATTATTTTCGGCACTTGACTATAACTTATATAGACCGGCATACAACCGAGGAGTAATTGGTGGTTTAATCGCAGGTGCTTCTGCGGCTGTTAATAGATTATTTGACCAAGACAAAGCTCAATCTTCGGGTTATTATGTTGGTAATGAAAATGCAGAACCATCACAAATTGATGGACCACCAAACCAAGTTCCTGTTAACCAATTCGGAGTCCAACAACAAAGTATTGTTTATGGACCACAAGAATTGGCTAAACTTTATGAGGGTAACGAAAGTTTAATCAATTTTGGTTTAGCGGGTAGATCTTATAGTGACGGTGGAGGAACTTCGGGTCAATTAGTTTGGACATCACCAAAGTATAAAGGTAATGCAGGGTTTAGAGCAACGCAAGGTGGTGGGGCTGGTAGTTTGGATGACGATTTCAATCAGATATCGGCAGATTATTTACGATACCAATCTGTTGACATTCCATTTAGACCTGGTTCTATTTTATATGAAACACAACGACTTGTTGATTCTGCAGACCAAGTACAAGGACAGGCGAGATTAAAACACGTAGGTACTGCAATTAACCAAGTTTCTAAAGTATTCAACGACGGATATAAGGAAATGACAAAAGGTTCTATGGTACTTTCATATGTTAATCAAGCCGATGGAACACAAGCGGGATTAGAATATTGTAGAGTATTCCAAAAGGATACACCATATTATACTTATGCCGATCTACAAAAGTCTGCGGGTATTACTACGGAAGGTAGAAGAGTTGATTATTCAATTTTAGATAGTACCTATAATTTGAACATTGCCCCATTAAAAAATCCTGGGTCAACAAATATTGTTGATGGAAAAGTTAAGAAATACATGTTCTCAATTGAAAATTTGGCGTGGAGAACTTCAGACAGACCTGGTTATACTTATGATGATTTACCTGTTTGTGAGAAGGGACCTAATGGTGGTAGAATTATGTGGTTCCCACCATATGATTTAAAATTTTCTGATGACTCAAAACCAGATTTTAACTCAACATTTTTCTTAGGAAGACCTGAGCCAATTTATACATATAAAAATACAAGTAGATCAGGACAGTTAACTTGGACTATTATTGTTGATAACCCTTCTATGTTAAATACAATAATTGAAAAACAAATGAAAGGTGTTGGTAAAGAACGAGTACAAAGTGTTGTGGACTCATTCTTTGCAGGTTGTACTAAGTATGATATATATGAATTAGGTATCAAATTTAATATGATACCGACAAAAGATTTATTTACGTACCAACAAATCTTAAATAACCCAAGATTAACGACTGAGGAGCAAATACAGGTATTTGAAAGTATACCACAAGATCCGGTAACAAAACAACCTAATAAAGCAACTGGTGGTGACGGAACCCCAAATACCACAGAAACGGGAACAGAAACCGCTGAAAATACCAAACCTACTGATGTTGATTTGAGTAAGTATGTTGGTTATGGATTTTATTTTGAAAATGATATACCTAAAGGAAACCCTGGAACAACTGCAGCATCACCATATAATGTATATTATGACAACTATATTGGTTTACAAAACACCACATATCAATCTGAAGCACCAACCACAGTTTCATCAGGAGGACAGGAGTTCCAAAAGGCTGGAATACCACAATTCTTCAGTGACGTGATCACTGGAAACTTTAATCTTATTCAGACCGGGTTAATGAAGGAAATTGATGAGGTATTAATTAAAAATGGGTCCATCACAATCGATATGGTTGGATCTGCATCTGCACCTGCAAAGGTTAGTTATAACCAAAAACTTTCTGAAAGAAGAAATGACTCAGTTAAGAAGTGGATGTTGGCTTACAAATTGTCAAATGGAGACACCGTCCAAAAATATGCAGATTCGCAAAAATTTACTATGAACTTTAAAGGGAGTGGTGAAGAGTTAGTAATACCTAAAACAAAAAAAGATGCGGATGCAACATCATTCACAGGTGACACTTCGGTAACAACATCATCTGGCGGTGACATATTATCTGCTCAAGTAAATTGTACGGATGATATTATAAATTTAACAACAACCCCAAATAAAGTTAATAGTCAATCACAGTGGTATAGTATACCGGCAATGGCATGTCGAAGAGTTTCGATACTAAAAATTGTTGCAACCGTCCCACCTGAAAAGGTAGTAAAAGACCCTGACCCAATACCTGTCCCTGATGATGGATCAACACCAAACCCACAAAACATATTAACTGGTCAGACTCAAAGTATTAAACCTGAACCAAAAATAACTATAGAACAAAAAATTAAGGAGGGTATATCTAAAAAGATATTAAGAAACTTATTCACGGAGTGTGATTACTTCCAAGTGATTAAAGAGACTGATCCCATGATTTATGATACAATCAAAGATAAGATCAAATTCTTTAGTCCCGCTTTTCACTCTATGACACCTGAGGGTTTAAATGCGAGATTAACATTCTTACAACAGTGTACAAGACCGGGTCAAACAATACCTGTGATTGGACCTGATGGTAGACCAAAATATAATGATGCGTTAAACACATCATTCGGAGCACCACCAATATTGGTATTAAGAGTCGGTGACTTCTATCATACAAAAATAGTACCGACAAGTTTAGGTATTACTTATGAACCATTAGTTTTAGATATGAATCCTGAAGGTATTGGTGTACAACCTATGTTGGCAAAAATTAGTTTAAGTTTTAATATTATCGGTGGTATGGGTATAAAAGAACCCGTACAAGAATTACAAAACGCATTATCGTTTAACTATTATGCAAATACTGAGATATATGACGAAAGGGCAACCCCAACCGAAGATACAAGTAAGTTAGACAAATATGTTGTTGAAAAAATAACAAACGGTTTACCACCAGTAACAACTTCAGATCAAGCACAAATTAATAGCGTACAACCTAAAAAAGGTGGAAGTACTATAGGTGTTATTGCGAGTGATACCAATATGGATTATGCACCTCTGTTAACCTCTCTACAAGATGGTTTACGAGGTTACTTCACCACATATTATGATGCTTTAGAAAAGATCAGTACTGATTATAATTATGGTATATTACAATTGTATTTGAAAGATAGATCTTATGTTAAAGGTGATGTTTCGGTTTATACAAACGATAAAAAAGAAACGACTTTATTTGGTAAAAACAACAAATACCAAGATTATATTGAAAACCTCATCAAAAAAGTTAAAAAGGATATTGATGATGAAGATTCACCTATTATAAAACCTTTGGTAGGAGATGGTCAAGGTATGACAAACAAACAAAAAAGAGAAATACAAGACAAGTTAAAAACTTTGGCGGATCAAAGACAAGGTGCCATCTTAGATGTTTTAAATGCGAATACAAATAACATCATACAGAATCAAACCGAGTTAAATTACATTTTTAGACAATTGGATGTAGTCGCTTCTAAACTTGATGGTGAGTTAAATACAAATAACAAACCAAAACTTTATGATTTAAGTGGTGATACATTCTTCGCACCAGCAACAACTGAAGGTTCATTATCAAATGTGTTTACCGTTAAAGTACCAGAAGCAATCAAAGAGTTTGAAGATATAATGACTGAACTCAAGATAGTTACAAATTACTTCGACCCTAGTACATCCAGTTTAAATAGTGGTGATGGATGTGACTTTAAATTTGGGGGTACAAGTATTTTTGGAGATAGTTGTCCTAACAATAGATTTTATATTGCGATGTCGACATTATTTACCGATTCTAATTTATTAACGTCAGTAATAAATGATTTAACAAGTGGGGAGGAAGTTAAGAAAAATCCGGCGTTGGTAACACAAATTAATGAGGTTTGTAAAAATTATGGAGTTTTCTGTACTAATACAAATACATCATTTAACGGACAATTTACGAAAACGGAAACCGATACAATATATGGACCAAGATTTAAAGCCGTAACAACATTTGCTTTACCTGATAGTACGGTTAAGATTTGTAATTATAGTACTGACGTAACACAAGACGTTAATCAAAAAAATAAAAAAATAGAAGACCTATATTCAAATAATAATTTGAACAATAAAAATACCTTCAACGGAAAAGTAACATTTAATTAAAATGGCATTACAATATTGGAATAGATATACCGACTTTTTAATCAACGGACAACAGACTGTTGTACCTGGTGTTGCATTACCAACTAAAACTTCAGATAAAAACTTTATTTACAAAGTTGGTCAATCACGATTGGATAAAACATCACAACAATTTTACGGAACCCCGTACTTTGGTTGGTTAATTCTACAGGCAAATCCGCAATATACTGGTGATGAATTTTCAATACCTGACGGTGCGGTATTGACAATTCCATTTCCGTTAGTAGCTTCATTACAAGATTATAAAAATTCATTAGATAATTACTATTTCTACTATGGCAGATAACGGGGAAAATATTTTAGTTGAGTTTGATTATGACAACATTACCCTTATTGATCCAAACAAATTAGTAGACCAAGATGGTAATGTAAAAGAAAGATTAGTCAAACAAGAAGATTTGGTTTATTACGCCAATCTTGAGTGTAATGTATTGCCTCGAACTAAGTTGGCGGTAGGTTCCGCAATGAACGACCAACAAAGAACAATCTCGGTTGGTAAGATTAATTTCTTAAATCCAGGTAGTAAGACTTTTATGGATACCGCTTGGTCTGATGAAATTACAGGTAAAGACAGCGTTCAAGGAAAGGGAGTAAATCAAGTAAATTTAACTTCGGTTAAAAATCCTAATAAGTCCGATGACTTTTATATAACCCAAAACTTAAATTCAAACGGAACACCAGGAGCCGTTGATAATGGTTTCTTGGGGATGAAAAGTATTAACGTATCAATAGGTTTGGATTTCTTACCCGTAATTACGGTTGACCTTGAGGATGTTAAAGGACGAGCATTATTTGAAGGTGGAAATAATTCACCATACGCAGCGTTCTTCCAATTACCATACCCACAGTTTACATTAACGTTAAAGGGATATTACGGTAAAGCGGTTAAGTTCCCAATAATGTTGCAGTCATTTACATCTAAATTTGATCCATCAACACATAACTTTGTAGTAAGTTTAAAATTCTACGGATACAAATATACGTTGTTGTCTTATGTGAACTTCGGATCTTTGATGGCGGTACCACACATGTATAATAATACAGTGACTCAAGCACCTGTATCTGTAGAACAAGGTACAACATCAAACGCAACAACGGCAACCTCACCTACTGTTGTGAGTAGAGGTTATCAAAAAATGAAAGAGATCTACTCTAACTACAAATCAAAAGGTTTAATTCCTGATGATTTCCCTGAGATCACTTTAAATCAATTGAAATATAGATTACAAAGATTTATCGATGAGGTTTTAGAAGATTTCACCAAAGAGAATATGGGTGTTATGACAACTATGACCGATTATACTAATACGTTGTTATCATACCAACAAAAAGTATTTTTATTTACGACATCATGGTTTAATACATACATGGATATCAAAAACCCAATAATCCTTAAGAGTGGACAAAAGGTTTATGATTATAAAAAAGAATTGTCACCTGAAAAAAGGGAAACTGCCCTTACTGAGTTAGATGGTATTATCAAAGAATATAATGCTAGATTAAATGAAAATAAGGTTTTTGGTGTTGGGGGTAGTTACACAATTGGTAATATTACCGAACAAACACAAATTCCATTTAACATCACAACAGGTACTTTTAGAGTTTCTATTAAACCTGATGATGTAAATATAATTAAAACATTCCAAGCACAAGAGAACGCACCAAAAGAAAAATTATCACCAGCCGGAACTCCGTTATCAAATCAAACAAAGGCTGATATTGCGTACACTAATTTTTTATTATCATCACAAATATCCTTTATTGCTAATAACTTCACATATAACTATTTTGAGGGTCTAAAATCTTTTATGGAGATAACAGACGGAATGTCTAAACAAGCCGCAACCCTAAGAACTAAAATAGAACAACAAATTACAACTAGTTTAGCTGAGAAGTTTAATTCAAGAGGGGGAGGAGGTCTCGGATTTACTCCTTCTATTAGAAATATCTTGGCGGTGTTTTATTGTCAGGGCGAAGCATTTTTAAGATTGTTAGATGATGTTCATAAGAAGGCTTGGGAACAAAGAGAAAATGACTATAGACGAGCTGCGATATTTGGTAACCAAACAACCGCACCAAGTGTTGACATAAAATCATCAACACAGAATAACGAACCAATATATCCTTGGCCTCAAGTGATACAAGAAACTGTAGGTGACGACGGCAAAGAAAAATTCGAATTAATTTATCCTGGTGCACAAAATGTTGCGTCATCGTATAGGGCTTATAGTCCTGAGATTTGGCCTGAAGTGGAGTTTGTGGAACAATTCATTAAAGGATACACTGAACGTCAAAAAACTGATGATAAAGTGGGTGCCGAATTTAATGAATTAAATAACCAACCATCAAGAGCATCACTAAATGCTATTGAATTCCCTGTCACAAACGAGGTTTTCCAAAACAAAGAAGAATCAAAATACTTTTTTGAGATTTACGAAAGACTCATGTTAAATTCGTACTACAGCAAGTTTAACAGAATGTCCGGTTATGATTTATCAATATATGAAGCCGAAGCTGATGATGAAGCGGTAAACGTAATTAAAAGTTTGGGTGCGGATAACCCATTTTTAACAAAGAAAATTAAAGAATATCTTTTAGATAGTAATAATTATTTACCATTTTTAAGACATATATCTAATCAAGGACAAGGTGATAGTTGGCAAACTTTTATCAAAGGTACATTCGTAACACCATATATTAGAAATGATGTTGAAAACCCAAGCGTTGTGTATAACTCTGATATCTTAGCATCAACAAAATCACAACCTAATGTTTCTTTATCTAATCCAAGAAACCTTACAAATTTAGAAAAGTATTTGACTGAGACATCGAGTAGTAATACTTTCGACTTTACCGATGTTTACCCGATCACAAATTTAAATTGGGATAGAAATAATTTAGCGAATGGTAAAAGTCTTAATAACGCTAATGAGGCTTTCGATACTAAAGATGTTTTAGAGTATAACGATACTCATAAGACTGTAACTAATTTTGAAGACGACGATAACGAAACGACAAAAAGACCGTATACTTATTTTAATTTTCAAAATTTATCGGTAACTCCTGATACAACAAATTTAAAAACTTTTTATAATACAAGAGCATATAAAAACCAATTAGTAACAGAAGGTAATTTAAAATATACAGGTTATTCAAATCACTTAACTGAAACACAAACTACATCAATGTTGAACACACCGTATTTTATTAATGCTGTACAACAGGGTGTGTTTAATTTTAGATACAAACAAAAAGACCCATATCCATATAAAACCGCATCATACCTATTCTTGAATAGTTTACCTTTGGCAACCTTAAGAGAAAAATACGTTACTAAAAATGGTGAGTCGACATCAGATTTAAGTTACATTTTAGCAACTATGAAAAAATTTGGGGCGGTTCATAAACTACCTTATGCTTGGATATTAAAATACGGATCAATTTGGAATAGATATAAAACATATCGAGACACTGGTGTTGACTACCTTGATAGTGTTTGGAAGGACTTTAATTATCTTGAAAATTGGGACCCTGCAAACTCTGCGGCAACCAAAAATTATGATTTAGTAATTGACGGTATACCTAGAAGTTTAGTATTAGATACAACAACAGGAACACAACCATTTACAGATATTAACACAGGTTTTTATCCACAATTAGTTGATGACTTTAATGTCTTCTTACAAGGTTTAAAATTATTTAGTGGTAAAACTCAAACGGGTGGAAGTTGTACAGTACAAGAAGTAACAGGTAATACAACAGTTTTTGAAGTGACAGGTGTTTGTAGTGGAAACGGATCGACCGTAATCATAAATTCAATCACTAATAATCTATTACAGGTTGGTACTACAATCACAATTCCATCCATAAGTGTTAACTTAGTGGTAACAGGGCAAATTGCGGGTGCTGCAGGAAGTACTGGTGTTTATACAACAACCCCAACCCTCTCGAGTGCAATACCTCTAAACTTTACAATCGGTAGTTTTGCTCAGATGTCAAATGTCAGTTTAGCAGCAATAACAAACGGTTTGATATTATCAGGATCATCATTCCCATCATCATTAACAATTACCAACCAAATTACAGGTACTACGAATTTAAATGGTTTATATAAAGTTAGTAATAGTTCTGGGTTTACATCTAGTTTTATTGCTTTAAATCCGGTATTACAAATTAATTCTATTGATAGTAATGTTTTAGTGAACGGATCAATAGTTAATGGTCCTCTATTAAATGGGAATGTAACAATACAAAATCAAATTTCGGGAACTACAGGTGGTATTGGTCTTTATATAGTCGGTACAGGTCAAACACCAACAACATCGGCGTTTGTTGTACAAAATAGTTATGTACAAGGTATTCCATCATTATCGATACAGAACAACTTAGATAGTGGTAAGTTAATAATGATGAACACACAAAACTCAACAATTTATGAGACACCAGGTTTTGATCAATCAAATCCTGCAAGGACAATGAGAGTTTCTCCTTGGTCTGTTGTTGTATCATCATCGACCGAACCAAGTTTTTGTTATGTAATGCCGTCTTTTGGTACTAATATAAATCAGACAAAAGATGAGGCGTTCAAGAATGGGGTTATGCGTACCGAACTTTCGGGTAATGACGCAATGTTTAACGGATCGGTTAGATTATTTTGGAACGCACCACAATACGGATGGTTTGATAATTCTAAAGTAATTAAGAATGACCCCGAAACTTATTTGAAAAAAATACTTAACGAACAAAAGGACCAACAAAACTTTATTATAAGTGGTAATAAAAATGATTATACGGACTTCCAAGAATTATTTACAACTTTCAATATTAAAACATTAGATTATTTTGAGTCTGAGTTTTTAAATTTTAGTAGATCAATTTATGATTTTATTGATACCCTACCATCATCTCAAACCGCAAGTAACTTAAATACGACTGAGGCTGAAACCAATGCGAACGAAGTCAGTGAACAAACGTTTAAAAATTTCCAAACCTTAGCGAGGGAATTATTTAAAGTAAAAATTCCTACAGGTACTTCACCCGAAACAAAATTGAATAGTTTAATAACAAGTCAAAACGAGACATTCCAAAATATATTAACATCATTTATGAATTATGATGTGGTATTTAAGTATGGTAACCCATCTGATTTTAATAAAAGATTGTTTTATACATTCTCAACTAGATTCATTGAAGACCCTATTATTTATGGACCTTATTTCCAAGGATCTTTACCTACACAAGGTGGTGGAGTCACATTAGCTCAATCCAAACAACAAAACCCAAAATCATGGGAAGCTCTTGAATACTATGTTGGTAAATCAAGTATTCCTGAATTAGTATATAAAGATAGTGGATCTTATATTACAGACTTCTTTGTTGATTTAAATGTTCTTTTTAATGAACAGAATGTTAAGGATTTTGCACCATTAATTAAAATATATGCAACCCAAAAGTTGGCTAATCCTAAATTAAATTATACGAGTTTTTATAGTTTAATGGACAACTATATTATTGAATCCGATAACTACATTAGTAACATTATAAATGTTATGTTACCGGCAGTAAGAAAACAATTACCTAATGTGTTCGTTGAAGAAGATAATTCACAAAATAGAGCCGACTTAGAAGCTGGTTTTACCGAGCAAACAAGAACTGAACTATGGGAAACATTTAAGGCACTTAACGATAGTTGGATTGCAGGTTTTGATTTTGAAAGTAAAACATTATTTGAAGATGTATTATTGGTAGATAGGGCTAGCCGAAACGTTGGTGATAAAGTATTGGTTGATATTTTTGAGATTATGGATCTTATCGATGGGGCTAATTATAAAAACACCCTATTAGATATGGTAACAACCATATTAGTGCAAAACAACTTCCAACACTTTATGTTACCAGCATATGTTAATTTTTATAATGTACAGGATGCTCAGAAAAACCCAACACCAAGACCTGACGGTAGTTTAGAGTTTGGTAATATGCTTTTTGGAACATTCCTAAATGTGGATTACAGAAATAGTTCACCTAAATTCCTTTGTTATTATGCGAACAAACCAAGTGAACACTTGGATATGAAAGATAATATTGATTACAGATATCGTGATGATGCGTTTGACTTAAGAAGGGCTAGTGATAATCCTTTAATTGAAAATCAAATTGATAAACAAGATTGGGCAAAATCAAACAAAGTAGTTGGTTTTAATGTTGACATGACAAGACAAAACCAACAAATCTTTAAATCATTTAGTGTTGCTCAGGATCCTGGTAAACCAACATCTGAATCACTTGAGATGTTAAATCAAATGGCAAACTTAGGTCAAAACAGAAGATCAACAACACAATCAGTTTCATTATATAACCTATATAAAAATAGAAGTTATAGTTGTAGTGTGGATATGATGGGTAATGCTTTAATACAACCCATGATGTACTTTAACATCAGAAACATTCCTATGTTCTCAGGTCCTTACATGATTACAAAAGTTTCCCATAGTGTTAATGAGGGTGGTTTTGAAACACATTTTGAAGGTACAAGACAACCATTCTACAGTTTACCAAGAATTGATAATTTTATTCAAACACTTAATGTGAAAATATTATCAACAATCGATAGTAAGATACAAGAAAGAGAAAAGAAATTAAGAGAAAGTTCTACAAATATTATTGCTCAGAAAGATAATGTTTTAGCTAACTTACAGGCACAAGAAACTCTTACAAAATCACAAGATTGTCAAACTAATTTGAATCCAAGATATTCACAATATACCGCAATTGATGTCCCTACTGCGACATCTAAAACAACTAAAGAGTTGTTTGATACAATTGTTAAAGTGTTAACAAATCTTAATGTTGGACCTACAACCGGAACGACATTCCAAACTTACACGGCGTTACTGTTTGAATTTATTTATGTTGATACAGGAAATAGTTCTAAAATTACAGGTTATGAAAACAATTATTCTACTATCAATCTTAAAGAGGTTTATGGACCATCTTTTACTAATTATGTAAATAATAAATTTTATTGTGTAAAAAGAGGTACTGATAATAATTTACCAGTTGCTAGTTTCAGATCGTTTGAAAGTTTTATTGAATTTGCGTTTTTCAGAATAAAAGATATACTCAGTAATTTAGAATCAGATCTTAAATCAGGGTTAACGGTATTACAGTCAATTACAAAACAATACATACTTAATTACCCGGTAGGACAACCTCCTAATGTTTACGACACTATGATTGAACAAGATAAGAAAATTATTGAACAAGAATTTACAAAGGCGATACAAGTTTTTGACACCGTCCAAACTTTTAAAATTAATTGATATTTATAATAAAAGACAACTATGAATACAAAATTGTTATTGGATAACTACTTGGGTAAAAATACAAGAGTTTCTGAAAAAGATATGGGAGATGGTACTAAACAAGTTTGTGATTTAGACACAGGTGATTGTTATACTGTACGAATGAAAGACGGCTTGATTGAAAGAGTCGATAATACTATGAGAACCTTTAAGAAAGTTCAAGTTGAGACCAATAAAGGTATAAAAACATTACTAAACGGATAAGATGAGTATAGACGAAAGAATATTAAAAGAGATTAAACGATATAATTCGATTAATAATTACATTTCGGAACAAGAAGTTCCTGAACCTCCAGTAGACCCACTTGCGGCAGCAGCACCTGCTGATCCTGCGGCTGGCGAAATTCCCCCACCTCCGGGTGATGTACCTGTTGATCCAGCAGCTCCAGCACCACCAGCGGCACCGGCAGTAGGTGCGGAACCAACACCTGTTGATGTTGCTACAGACCCTGATGTTGAAGAAGTTGGTGCGGAAGGTGAAGGTGAAGTTGAGGAATTAGATATTACTGATTTAGTTGATTCACAAAAAACTATGGCTGACAAACAAGAAGAATATTTTGAAAACTTGTTTAACCAAATTAAAACTATGGAAGATAAATTATCTGAAATGGACAC
>Ga0164293_10004174_pt1 | contig 12368 bp, 8 predicted proteins | sample GEODES118metaG_FD_111487 | JGI IMG/M metagenome (GOLD analysis project Ga0164293, IMG submission 111487) | Eutrophic lake water microbial communities from Lake Mendota, Wisconsin, USA - GEODES118 metaG | ecosystem: Environmental > Aquatic > Freshwater > Lake | place: USA: Lake Mendota, Wisconsin... | reverse complement strand
TGATAAACGAAATTGATTCATTATATCTCGCAAATTTAATGATTCTAATCCAAATGTTTTAAAAGAACTCTCAAAATTAAAACGGGATTCTGTTATATTAACTGGTTTTATTTCAAAATTTAAGTTCTCTGGCAAAAAAGATGTAGATTTTAAAAAATAATGAAATAATTTATTATTACTATCTAAATTTCTTAATAAATTACGGTTATTTTCATCCATTTCTAAACGAATTGGATTTACAAATGTATCTAAATCATTTATAGAATAAAAATATCTTTGAAAAACACTTTCCATTAGCATTGGTTTATCATCTATAGATACATATTTATTCATATATTTACTAAAATTATATAGATTAACAAAATTAATTTCATTTCTTTCTAAATGGTCAAAACTAGATAATGTTCGATTTTGATTTGTATTACCCACCCCAATTTTATTGGGTTCATCTAGCATAGACTTATATCGGTCCGCCGCACTTTTATCTAGTAATCCAAAAAAAGGGTTCGTATTCGGAAAATGACCTACGCGGTTTTTACGGTCGTATATAATATAAAAATTTAAACATTGATATTCAAAATAACTTAAGAAAATACTATTTAAAGGTTTTTCATACATTAAATGTTCTTTTGTAAATCTATCCAATGATGCCAATGTATCATTATTCCTATATATTTCATCAATCATATCTGGACTGTAACCTAACATTTCAAAAAAAGCACTTACACTTGTTTTCAAAACACTACGACTCACACGATCATATAGATTACGATAAATACGTTCAAAATAAAAATCAGTTATTTCTTTATTATTTGCGACTTGACTATATCCCCATAAATATTGATAGTCTACTGGAACACCAATTAATAATTCAATTAAACGTTGAACATAAAAAACAGTACTATGTGAAAATATATAATATGGTAAAAAATGAACACATGTATAGAGACTGAAATCTATTTTACCAAAATCCTTTTTAAAATGTAATCCAAATTCTTCTACTAATAAATTATATTCTCGTGTCCCATCATCTGGATATTTTCTAGTATTAGATATATTTTCTAATATTTGATTGACTGCTACTCTATTATTTAAACGACATATTCCGATAAAAATAAATTTATCACGCGTATGTATACTATCACGTAATTCCGCATTTTTACATATTTCACTATATTCATGATTTTCTGGATTTACTAATTCACGTAATCTATCACGTTCTATTGGTAATTCTATAATAAATTTACGAATTTTTTCAACTAGATTACTATCAATACTATCAATACCCATATTAGCAATTTTATTAGCAATTACAACATTTTTTTTTAATCGAATATTATCACTTTGTAATAAACTCTCTAATACACCACTTGTATCTAATTCTTTTATATCTATTTTCCCTTTTTCTAGTAATTGATTCAGTTGATTATGAATTTGACGTCGTAAACGTGAAATTTCATTATTTATTTCTCTTACTTTTTTATCATTTTGTTGAGCAGTTTGCGCAATTTCCATTGTAGGATAATTATGATCAATTATTATATATGGTTTATAATCCTTTGGTCGATCTATATTATCACAATTTTCATAAAAAAGAAAAGGAATAATATCTTTAGAAGTCATATATAATATATATGTATATTTTAGACTTAAATTTTTATCTATTCTTATAGAATATTTTATTAAATTCTGTATGATATTGATAATTACCAATACTATGAAAACTATCCATATTAATAGTATCTATAGTATTTACTAAGTCTTCATCTTCATCTAATATTAAATGATATTCTATGTCATCATTATGAACTGTATCTAATTCTTGGTAAATATTTGCTAGTTCAGGCCAGTCTAGATAATTTTTTAATGTATCAAACTCAGGAGATTGTTCTACTTTAATACCAAATATTTTACTACGTTCCAGCAAACCTCCCTTAGGAACTTTATCGGGTTCTGGCATATTAACTACTCTAATTAAGTATTTGGTGTCAATACAATAGAATATAACATTATCTTCCTTTGCCAACAACACCTCAATGGACATATTTTATGATATAGATATGACAATGTAAAGATTTCAATTTTTTTGTTTACCATTCTTATTATCTGTAAAATAATTATAACAATATTTCAATATACCTATTCCACTTATTGTTAAAAATATCCACGCATTTAAATACATATTACTGCTTTTTTCTATCAATACTAGAGCAAAAATACATATTGGACTTGCTGTAGTTAAATAACTAGAAAGATATCCAGTAAATCCTTCTGGAGAACAATAATATAAATAAAATCGAAGAGATATCCAGTGAAAACTAAGAAAAAAAATTGGCAATAAAATATATTTGAAATGATACAACATAATTTTATTTTTATTATTAACAAAGCTTTATATCTAAACTAATTTTATTACAACTAATATAATCTGATTCTAACTCACCGCTGCCTTTTACTACATGAAATTTTGATAATGGATAATGTCCATGTGCTATTAAGTCCACATACTTACCATTATCATAACTAATGGTAACAAATGTAATTTTTCTACATTTTGAATGGGGTGAACTATCAAAATAGGGTCTATATGTAGCAACTAGTCCACGAAAATTTACTATTTTTTTCCCCTTAACTTCATTCACTATAAAATACATTCCTGATAGAAAATCCCTACCACACCAATATCCAAGTTTATAAAAATCATCATTATTATTACAAAATAAACGCGGTTGAATACCTCCCTCCAATGGAATAAGTCTCTTATTATCCATTGAAATTTTATAAGGTTTTTTCATATGTGTAAGCTCGAGATGTAATGCTGCCTCTCGATAGTGAACCCAACTACGATAACTACTATGACAATAATTTATAGTTGCCTTCCAAAATTCTCTAGGGAAATAATATTTTAAATAAGAGAGAGCATATACTAAGTAAGCATAACTATAACTATGACTTTTACAAAATCCATAATCTTGTAAACACTCCAATTGAGTAATAACTTCATTGATTTGTTCTAACGTATATTTTTTACTATCAACCATTCGTTTAAAAAATTCTTTCTTCTTCATAATTGTTTTATCACTGTTTTTACTAAAGGCTTTTCTATACATATCAGCTTCACCCTCACATATACCCAACAATTTTTGTATATAAACAATAGCATCATCATCGTAGATTACCCATGGCCGATTACTATTATCTATAGGATTCACAGGTTGATGTAGTGAACGTAAATACTCACTTTTTTGACCATTTGCTGATGCGGCTGGACGAATAAGTGCTAGTGCTATTGATATATCATCTATAGTTTCAGGTTTAAGTCTTTGAAAGACTTTGAACATACCACGACTTTCCGCATAGGTTAATCCTAAATTATTTTCTACAATTGATTTCATAACAAGCGGTTCGATAGGCAAATTTTCAAAACTAGGCAAAACTATATTCTTTTTCTTTAACTCTTCATAAACATCCATTACTTGGCTTAGACCACGATTACTTAATATATCTATTTTTATAAATCCACTATCTTCTGTTTCATCTTTATCCAATTTGACTTGAACCGCTTTAACCCCATTTGATTCAATCTCCTGTAAAACTAAATCGGGTGGAATAATACCTTCTGTTATAAAAATACCACCACAATGTAAACTAGTATGTTTTTCAAGTCCATTGTAAATACTCGCCTCTTCTAACACTTTTTTTTGTAATTCATGTAGTTCTTCCTCGTCATCAATATGTAAACGCTCTTTTAATATTTGTTTATAATTAAACTCTTTTGCTATAAATCCCTGAACACCATTGTTTTTAAGAGCCTGTTTAAGAGCTGTTTTTGGACCATAATGAACATGATTACTTATTCTAGCAACACGACCCTCATATTTTTTAAAAATTCTGGCATATACCTCCTCACGCAAATGTGTTGGAAAATCTATATCTATATCAGGCATATCATCCCGTAATATATGCATAAAACGAGCTAATGAAATATTATTTTTAATTGGGTCAATATGGGTAATCCCTGTAAGATAACAAATAATACTACTTCCACTACTACCTCTGATTACATGAATCATGTCCCTTGTTAAATCTAGAATATCAATTACTTGATAAAATACTCTATAAAACCCTTTGCTTCGAATTAAGTGAAACTCCTTACCTAATCGACGCAAGTATCTACGATCTGGATTTCCCTCTATCATTGGAACAGGATTTTTAAATAAACTACGTATTTTCAACGGGTCTTTTTCCCAAAAGATAGAGTAGAAATCTTTAACTTCATTATGAATATTTTTATTATGTGGTTCCTTTTTACACATTTTAAGAATTGTATATTCTATAAATGTATGTATATCATTATCTGAAATATTCATAAAACAGTATTATTTAACTAATTATGCTAAATAATATTATTTCAATTTTTTCTAAGTAGTTATCTAAATAAAGGAAGTTTCCAATCAAAATTATTTTTTTTGATTGACTTTATATCAGCTTCAGGAAACGCACGTTCAATATCTTCTCTATTATTATATATAGATAAGACTAAACCTGAACAATCATATGTATAGTATAGAGTACTCTCATCCTGACTGGAAATTGATTGAAATCTTTCATGTTTAAATTTACTTAAATCTAATTTACGAATTTTGGTTGTATCAGTCTGACCATTTAAATTGGTAACTTGAACATACATATAATTATTTACTTCATCTTTAAAAGAAGATCCCATATTTGGTGAAACATCTGTGGCCTGTAATTTTAAATCCTGTATATTATCCGCAACCAATATTAATTCATATTTTTCTGGTTTTTTATCTTTATTCATATTAACGTATAACATACATACAGAATCACCTCCTGCGTTTTGATTTAATCGTCGAGATCTTTTATTTTTTTGTTGATTTCTAGATCTTTTCTGTTTATTCAATTGATTTCTTCTACTTTTTAAAGCCATATATATTTATATATAAAGAAATAAAATAAAATGGAATTGAAATTTATATTTTTATTTTTAGTTTAATATTGGTTACAAAAGATGTAAAATATAAATTAAATTGTTGTTCTACTTGTATAAATAAACATTATACTCAAAAACAAAATGGGCATTTTGTCGAATTGAAATTATTAAATGTTATCCAATAAAAAATAATTATTGATTATGTAGTCTATAATTTCCTACTCTATAATAATTGTTTTCTTTACTAAATATGTCAGTTCTCATTGTACCAAAAGTCCACTCATTACCATCATACTTTATACTTTCATATGTAAATGTAGCTAGTTGTTTAGGAATATTTCTAGTAATTTCATAATCTTTATTATAATATAGTACAGGAACATAAATTTCAGCATTAGAGTCCCTATGTAAAGGGTATATTTGATTAATATTATTTAAATTATTACGAGCTAGACCTATATAAAAAAAGCTATTTCTATTTGGAAATTGATTACTATCTAAATTTTTATATACATTTCTTAAATTATCGTCAATATAGTATTGAATATATTTTGATGTATTCATAAAGATTTTTTCTACATCTATAGTAAACCTAGAGTACTGTCTAGTTAAGTATTTTGCTAGAATGCCTGTAGCATTAGGACATGACATGGAAGTTCCTTGTATACTATTATAAAAATTATTAGCACGTTCACTTCTATCATTATAAGCGACGCAGCTCCGGATAGGAGCCCCAGAAGCATATATTAACGCATCCCCGAATGCACTAAATCCTGATAGTGTATAATTTGATAAAAAACCTACATTTTGATTTTGTAAATAGTTAAATCCTGCTAAATTCATAGTGCCGAGTGAACCAACAATAATAGTAGCATGGGTTTTACTTAATATTCTATGAATATTTATAGGATTTTCGTCAAGTGTCTTATTAATTAAACTAAAATTAATGACTATATTAATATTTAAAGTTGAATCATAATTTAATTCACTTAGGGTTAATCCACCAATAGTCCAGAATTCTTCTTTTAAACAAATTGATCTTGGCAGATAAGGATATATATTACGATCATTATCTTTTATATAGTAATTAAAATAGTTATCTGAATTATCAGACCATTTAAGTTGTAGTTCTGTAGAATTTCCGCCAGAAGTGACATTAACTATTCCAAATTTTTTTTGAATTTCATCTAAAAAAGGTTGTATATGTCGTGATTGAATAATTTGAAATTGTAAATGATTATTTATTAATCTTGTATAAAACCAATGGGGTCTATATGTTCTCCCAAAATTACTGAAATTTAGTAAATTATTATTTGTTATATTAGACCCATAACTTCTATTAACAAATGTAGGTATTTTATCATTATGTCTAATTTTATTTAAATGAAAATCTAATATAGATAATTCCATTACTCTTCTAATCAAACTCGTTTGGAATAAAAGATATGGAATTGAATATAATTTAACTCTATTACTCCGGATCCATGATGAATTAATCCCACATATAGTACCAGCTACATGAGTTCCATGGTTATAACCAGGACGACGAGGATTGGGTGGTACAGCCGGAGGTGTAAAATAAGAATGAAAATTTGGATCTTCTATACTAACGCCTTCCGGGGTATTTCCAGAGATAAACCTTCTGCCAATTAGTCTATATAATTTTGCTAATTGCCAGGGTAAATTCCGTTGCTCATCTATTTGACAAATATTTTTACTATTAATGATAAAATTTTCGTGACCTCCATGTACACCATTATCAATAACAATAATATCACATTCTATATCAGTATCATCTGAATTATATTTAAAAGTAGTATTCTCCGGACTCTCTAAATAGTTAAATATATTTATATTACCTAATTTAAAATTTTCAAAATCAGTATTTTGTGCTTGAAGACTGTTATTTGTATTTGGATTATTATTTACAAAGCTCTCCCTAGTATTCTCACTTATATGAGTTGAAAGAGTATCAGGTTCATCCAAAGGACTTTCAATCAAATCTGTAATATAGTCTAAAGATGAAATATAATGTATTTGTTCTTCGGTTAATGTAGATTCTATTTCAGTAAAACTATCTTTAATAATATTCTCTGCTAATTTTTTTGTTAAAGTATTATCATATGTATTATTTATTTTTGTATTTATTGCTCTATCACAATAATCATTAAAACTAGTATCAGTCGATTGTGATGCATATTCTTCTAAATAATTATAGCATGTAGAATTACAATTATTTATACCTAAATACTCAACAACATGTTGAACATTTTTAATGAGGTTTTTATCATTAATTATTGTAATAATATAATTTTTCATATTATAACATAATTAAAGAATTTAATATATATCTATAAAAATATTTTATAATTATATATTCATGTCTTCAACATTTGAGTTAATAAAATTATTACGACAAGCTCCAATTATTTATGGAGCTTATGAATTAAATGAAAAAATATCAGTTGATATGATAAAATATATAAAATTTAATTATAAAAATTTAATTACATCTACAATACTAAAAACATTAACTGAATTTGGAGATGAATTGTTAAATTATGACGCATCAGCAAATTATGAAGACCCTGAGTTAGAATTTATTGAAACGGAATATATTAATAGATTTATAAATTTGCCTATATTTTGGCAAGAAATTGTTGTTTTACTCTATATGTCATTACATCTTCAGAGGGTAGTTCAACCCGATTCAATTGTAGTATCTCTGGGTGAATCACCATTAAAACTTGTATTTATTGAAGAAGTATTAAATACTAGTTCTAAATTTAAACATATTTTAGAACAAAATCATATAGCAACAGATGTAGAATATAGTTATTTTCCAGCATCAAAATTGAGTTACTATGTAGTACCAAAATTATTTATTGATAATGATATTTTTAATGTTAAGATAGAGTTTAATGTAGATGATTTTATTATGAATGGAATCAAACATATAACAGATGGAGTTAATGATAAAGTATTAGAACATTTTAGATTATTTAATCTTGATCCATTATCTATTCTAATTAAAAATAAAAATATATATTTTCAAGATAGAGCTGAATCATATAAAACATTATTAACATTCATTTGTTTTTATGAAGGTATGTGTCGAATACAAAATTTAGATATTAAAGACAGAATCAATTTTTACAATAAATTATATATTATAGGATTTGATGTAAAATATAAAGTAATGGATGATCCTGATACGATCATTATAGATAGATTAAATCAATTTCTATATAGAATTATAACAACTCAAAAAGATAATATTACACCTGACCGATATCATTTTATAAAAAAAAACTTTTATATGGTTAAAACGGAGATAAAAAATTGTCTCTATCCAGATTTCAATCTTTTTACAAATCAAGATAATGTGATGCATAAATTAATTGTATTTTTAACAACACCTGAAAAAACATTTAATAATTCCCGTTGTATAAAATCATGCCCAATAAACAATTTCAATAGTAATTGTACTGATGAAATAAATGAGGCATATACAAAAACATATGGTAAATTTTATATAAAAGAAACGGGAACAGATGGATATAATTGTAACTTGATTAATTTATGTTTTATGATATTTATTAATGAAATAGAACCACATTATTTAGATAATCTTATCAAAAACTTAGATACTCTAGATTTAGATAGATTATATAAAAATTCAATGAACTTTGATGGATTAAATAGTGAACTATCCGAGTATATCAGTTCATTACGTTTTAATAATAATGTTCTTAATAATTTATTAAATAATAAATTAATTATAAATAAAATAAATAAAATGATAGAACGTTTTTTTGAAACAAATGGTTTATTCGTTCCATGTAATTATAGTCTACCTATATAAAATAATTGTATTATATATATGAATACCATTGAATTTATACAATTATTACAAAATTCAAATAATATTTTTGAACCACTTGATTATGTAATAAGTGAAGACATGTTTTCTTTAATAGATTCAATAAAAGAACAATATTCCACTTTAATTCAATTAAAATTAAAAAAATCATTACATAATTTTCAATATGAATGGAATAATTGTAGTGAATATAGTAATAAATTTCTTACTTTGCCTATATTTTGGCAAGAAATAATAGTTTTACTCTATATATCATTGAGGTTACATAAACATATTGATAATAATTCCCGAATAATAGCTATTGGAGAATCTCCTTTAAAATTAGTTTTTATACAACAAGTTTTAAATACTCTTCCAGAGTTTAATAAAATACTAGAATCACATGGGTTTGGTTCTAATATTGAATATACCTATTTTCCTTTATCAAAATTAAGTAGTTATATTGACCCCAATATATGGCTTTGGGGAGATGATGATATACATATATCTAGTATTAATGAAGTAGAATTTAATTGTGATAAATTTATTCAAACGGGTATGAATTATATTGATGAAAATATGAATCATTCAATTTTAGAATATTTTATGTTGTTTAAAATAGATCCTCTTTCTATTATAAGAAATGATAATAAAACATATTTTGAAGATAGAGCTGAAAAATATAAAACTATTTTTAATTTAATTTTTATTTATAACAAGTTGTGTGATATGCAGAAGTTAAACTTACAAGAAAGACTTATTCTATATAATAAATTATGGATTATTGGATTTGATATGAAAAATAGTGAATATTTAAAATATGATGAAGTAATCATGAATAGATTAAATAATTTTTATTTTAAGATTATAACAAAACAAACTCAATTGATTGAACCAGATAAATATCATTTTATTAAAGTAAATTTTAATTATAATAAAACTGAAATTTATGACTGTATAACTGATAATTTTAACTTATTTACAAATCAAGTAAATATAATAAAAAAAATGTTAACATTTTTGACTATTCCAGAAAAAACATTTAATAATTCCAGATGTATAATCTCATGTAGTCTAAAAGAAAAATGTGAACAAAAAATATTGTTAGATATATCTAGAAATAAATTGGTAGGTTTCAAACAAGAAGGAAAAAGCGGATATAATTGTAATATTATTAATTTATGTATAATGATATTTATTATGGAATTAGGACCTGATTATATTAGAGATATTATAGAAAATTTAGATAATATTACAGATGATATATTTATAAATCATATAGATTTTACTGACATAAATGCTAAAATTGTTAAATCTGTGTCAAAAAAAAAGTATAATCATAACATATTAACAAATAATTCAAATAATAGAATATGTATTGATAAAATCAATTATAAAATTACTAATTTTTTAACTGAGCATGGAATTTTTGGACCATGTACATATAAATTACCTTTACGATAATAAAAATACAATTATTTTTTTTGCGTATGTTTTTTTTCGTAAATTATTACTATGACATTTTCTACAATTTGTTGCGTTAATATGTAAAGTAGAATAACATTTCCTACAAACTAATTTATCACAACGTGTTTTTTAGCTAATGTTTCACAGTCTGGATCAATCATTATATTATAAAAATTTTATTTATTTTTATAATATATATGTCTGAAGAAACAGATGTCAAATTTGTAATAAATAAAAGTATATCTCTGCCTGAAGTAATTGTTTTATCTATTAATCTGCATGGAATTATTGAAATACCTGGATTCCCTAATTTAGAAAGATTAAAGTCATTAAAAAGTGAAACTTCTATCATTGATTTGTTAGTGCCAATACATATAGATAGAATACCTGAAGAAATGACACTTATTAAAATGAATGCTACAGCATTAGGCGTTCCAAATTATCAAAGGGTTGATGAAGCTATAAAATATAACAAAATAATACTGGATATACTAGAAAAATATCCAAGTATAAAAGCTGGAATTGAAAGAGATATATCTATTTGTGAAATGTTTGTTAGAGAAGCAGCGGCACATATAAAAGAAGAATATATAAAAGACCATATTACACATTCTGATGATACATCACGTGTAAGTAAATCTTGTTTACATAAATATTTTGATGGTCATCAAGAAGATTTACATATAAGAGAAGCATTTATTCAACAATTATTATCGCCTTATAGTTATAGAACAAAATTATATCGTAGTGGAGATAGATATACTGATAAAGCATTTACGCGTGAAACAAAAGATACACGTGATTTTGATAAAAAGTTTAGTAAAGATTTAGAATGTTCGATATTAAATAAATATGGACAAAAAGATTTAATCGGTTTACTATCACCTCATTTAAAATTAACCGATGAATCTCAATTAGAAGATACGCATTACTTACATTTAAGTAATATTATTCATGTATTAAAGCATTATGGAGTAAAGACAATTTTACTATTTGATTTAACATGTTCTGTTTTAGCTGATAAAAACACACGACATTATCTCGGAAATGAATATCCTTCCGCACAAAATATTTATACGATTGAAGACTTGGAAAGACGTTTATTAACGGATAATCCTGTAAATTTTCCAGGAGGTAGATTTAGACGTAAAATGAGTAAAAAAAAAATAAAAAATCGCAAAATATCTAAACGTTGTAAGAAAAGATAATACATGAATCATTTATAAAAATAACAAGCACTTATTTATAAATAAATCAGTTTAAAATTGGTCTTATTTTTTTCCTATAACGGAATATATTTGTCAATAATAAACACGATTTATCTATAAATTATAATCATTGTAAAATGATATAATCTAATGTTTTTAAATAGAATCATATATTTTTTATAGAAATACAAAAATATATTTTCTAATAATATAAAAAATGAGTTCTATCAACGAATCAACTTTAAATAGATTAATAGAATCGGCTAATGTAAGTTTAAAAGGAAATGAAACGGCTGAAGAAAAGTTAAACATGTTAAAAGAATGTGGTTTATTATTAAAAGATGTAGAATTGAGTATTCAAACGATAAAAACTAATTCTTTAATTTTAGAAGCTAGAAAAATAGGTATACTATTTTCATCAACAGGTGCTACTGCTACAGCAGAGATTCCAATGAGAATGATATATCAAGCAGCAATTGATGAAATTGATTTTGCTGGATTTCCATTTGTGCCTATTTTTGCCGATTATAGGTCTAATGATATAATAGCTGGTAAATTATCAGAACAATTAATACGGGAATATAATTGTGATGCATTGTTTGGTTGCTGGACATCCGCTGCTAGAAAAGCGGTTATACCTATTTGTCAAAAATATAACAAACCTTTATTTTATCCCGTTCAATATGAAGGTTGTGAATCATCACCTTATGTTTTTTACCATGGAGCTACAGCAAATCAGCAATTAGTTCCAGCGGTAACATGGGTAAATGAATCTGGAAGGAACAACGTGTATCTTGTAGGGTCAGACTATGTTTTTCCTAGAACTGCCAATAAAATTATTAGAAATTATACGGAACATCTAGGAGGTAAAATATTA
>Ga0164293_10004173_pt1 | contig 12369 bp, 7 predicted proteins | sample GEODES118metaG_FD_111487 | JGI IMG/M metagenome (GOLD analysis project Ga0164293, IMG submission 111487) | Eutrophic lake water microbial communities from Lake Mendota, Wisconsin, USA - GEODES118 metaG | ecosystem: Environmental > Aquatic > Freshwater > Lake | place: USA: Lake Mendota, Wisconsin... | reverse complement strand
TTAAGTTCGTATTTTTCACCTAGGCGTTTAATTTGGACACGAACATTCGTGCATTCGTGGCTAATCTCTTCGTTCAAATTTAAGTTCGTATTTTTCACCTAGGCGTTTAATTTGGACACGAACATTCGTGCATTCGTGGCTAAACTCATCGTTCAAATTTAAGTTCGTATTCGTTCCCTTGGGAGTCGCAAAGTTCACAGAGGTTTTGAGTGGTAAAACAACCGCAGTTCACGCTACAAAACTCGCTTCCGAACCCCGGCAAGCAACCCGGCCAATGCCAACAAAACTCCGTATAAGGTGATAATCCAAACGGGATTGTGGCTCCCTTCCCAAATCACCGTGGTTATTACCGTCAAAAGCACTCCACCGGCATTTCCCGCCAGCATAATCCACGAAGTGGCCTGGCCCGCCAAATCCGTTCCGGCTTCTTCCTCAGAAGCAGCCAAAATCAAAGGATATCCCGTTAAAAATACCATGCCAGTGGCAAAGGAAACGCCAAACAAAACCAAGGTCGGCATCGGGAAACCAAGCAATACCGCAATGCCAATCAATCCCAACCAGGCCGCCGCCCGAATAAAGGGCCGCTTTACCCCCATTTTATCTGAAATCGGAGGAAGAACAATGGCGCCTACAATGCCCCCTAAAATCAAAAATGCCGCCGCCAGACCAACGTCCTCGGCCCCAACCCCATAGCCCCGTAAAATCCATTCCAAGGCCGCCATTAATCCATTGAAAACCCCTAGAGCCAATCCTGAAATAACGCTTAACACCACAACCCCCGGCGTGTGAATGCTCAATCGACTTCCAGCACTACGTTCTGTCGAGTCGGCACGCTCAGTCCTTAATGCAGCCTTAATCCCTCCTTCAGCCCATATAAATCCAATAATTCCAATCAGAGCTAAACCCGAAAACAGGGCATCGGCTAAAAAAAACGAATGGCCATCCACCAGCTCAGGAGTTAGTCCAATTCCCAATCCCATCCCAATAAACATAGAGGCGCTGCCCAATCCGGTGGCCGTACCCACCAACTCGGCCGGAAATTGCCGGGCAACCAGTTTTGAAATTCCATTTACCACCAGGGGCTGCCCTATGGAAATTCCCGCTTGCATGCTCAACAACCAATAAAAACCGCCTTCATGCAATCTTCCCAGCGAGAAAATTGCCATAATAAGACCTCCAATGCTCACAATCGGAGCATATCCATATCGATCAATCCACTTTCCGGAGGGCTGAGATAACAGCACATACAGCACCGGAAACACCATCATTAAAAGCACATTTTCAGCTTCTCCCGTTCCGAATTTTTCAGTCAATACTGAACCTAAAGCCGCATAATTCAACCAAAAGGCCTGCGACATGGCCGCCATTAGGCCAAAAAAGGCCAAAACAATCCATCGTTTCATAGGGAGGTATTTGATGTCTAAAATAAAAAAAAGGGCCGATAAATCAGCCCTCTTTTAAACCCTTAAACACAAAAACCAATTACATCGCAGCCACCCGCTTCATCATTTTTGATTTGATGTTGGCGGCTTTGTTTTTATGTATAATGTTGTTTTTCGCAAGCTTATCTACCATTTCGGCCGCTTTCGACATCAGGCTCAACGCCTCGTCTTTCAACGTGGACAGCTGAAATTTCTTCAAAACCGTACGGGTCGATTTATGCTGATACCGGTTGCGCAGACGCTTGGTCTCTGAATTTCTGATGCGCTTTTTTGCTGACTTAATGTTTGCCATTCAATTTATTTTTAGTAGCCCATAGGGGAATCGAACCCCTGTTTCAAGAATGAAAATCTTGCGTCCTAACCCCTAGACGAATGGGCCTTATTTAAACTTGGGTTGCAAAAGTAAGTAAAATTTTGAATTTCGCAAAGGCCAATTCCTGTTTGCAAAAAAAATGATGTTTGCTGGCCTTTTTTTAATTTTTTGGGCGCTTATCCGGCTGTCTCTGCAAGTCCTCAGCGGGGCGGGCACAGCGGCAGCGCACTGCGGTGGCTCCCAAGGTCGCCTCCTCGTTGCGGCCGCTGTTGCCCGCCCCGCCTGCGGGCTTTCCGTTCCATCCGGAGCGCGGGCCTCTTAATGCTTGAATTTTTATGAAAATGATATCTGCCAAAGGATATTATGCGGCCCGCGGCAGGGATTGAAGCAGCTAGCACGCAAGGGTGCCGGAGCCCGGCCCGCGAGGTGCGTAGGCGACTGCAGGAGCCCACGCAAACCCGCTGGGCCGGACTTCCGGCAACCGCGGACTAGCGCTGAAAGCCCGCAGCCGCCCCATTAAGAATAATTGTTCAGATAGGCCCGCACCAAACCCTTTAGCCAAGGCTCATAATCCCCTCTACCAATACATCTAAATCGCGCAGCGAAGTGTACACATGTGGGGTGATCCGAACCCCTTTCAAGCCCTCATAATCAATGGCCACACAATGCACTTTGTATTTTCCAAACAAGTGCTGTTCAATTTCGGCCCCGGTTTTTCCTCTATACCCCAAATGCACCAAGGAACAACTGGATTCGGCATTCAAGGGGGTGTTGATTTCTACATCGGCCTTGGAGGCCACTTTCCCGGTCCAATAGCTTTTCAGGTACTGAAGCCGAGCGTGCTTGTTTTCATTCCCAATCAAGCGCTGAAAATCCAAGGCCTCCCGAATGCCCTGTTCCAATGCGAAATTTCGGGTTCCCAAGCTTTCAAACTTCCGTATGTCGTCGCTCTCAGGCTTTTCAGGAGCCAACAGCGGCCATACTGAGGCGATTTTCTCTTTTCGTATGTACATCATTCCGGTGCCAAAAGGGGCGCTCAGCCATTTGTGCAGACTGGTTCCGTAGTAGTCGCAGTTTAAATCGGGAATGGAGTAGGGCACATGGGCAAAGGAATGGGCCCCATCGCACAGCACCTCTATGCCCCTGGCCTTGGCTTCATTGGCAATCTCTTTGACCGGCAATATCCGTCCGTTCCAGTTTATTAAATGGGTTACATGCACCAATTTTGTCTTTTTGCTCATTTTAGACACATAGGCCTCTTTGACCTGTGCATCGCTCATGCGCACCGGATCTAAATTCACATACACCAGCACAATGCCTTCTCTTTTTTCGCGTTGTTTCCAGGCGTTCAACATGTTGGGGTAATCGTAGCGGTCCACCAACACCTCGTCGCCTTTTTTTAGGTTTAGGCCAAAGATGATGGTTTCAAGGGCCTCCGAGGCATTTCGGTTGATGGCCAATTCTTCCGGACTGCAGCCGGCGTAATCGGCCAATTCCCGACGCAAAGGCTCACGGCCTTGGTCCAATATGCGCCACATGTAATAGCTGGGCCCTTGGTTGCTTTGGTGGTAGTGGTGGTCCACGGCGTCTTGAACGCTTTTGGGCTGAGGACTCACCCCGCCGTTGTTTAAATTTATCAGGTTGTAATTTAAAGTATAGCATTGCCGTACCCAAGCCCAAAATGCTTCGTCTTTGGCATTTTCTTCGGGGCTGTTTGCTTTTAAGCGCGGTTGCCACTTTAGGGCTTCTTCTTTCCAGTTGGCCGATAAGGCCATGTTGGGCAGTCCAACGGCAACACCCGCGGCCAAAATGCCGGCCTTGCCCACAAACGATCGACGCGTAATTCCCATAGCAATAGGTTTTTGCACAAGGTAATGGATTTGTTTTGAGCTTCAAAATACCCCCAGTTTTAAGAAGGTGTGCAAAGGCTTGCACTCCCTTTTCGTATCTTGCTGTCATGTCTGTTATTCATTTACTCAAAGCCAGTGCCGGAGCCGGAAAAACATACCGCTTGGCCTATACCTACATCCGTTTGGCGCTGCAATCCAAAGGCCAATGGCAACGCATCCTGGCCGTTACGTTTACCAACAAGTCCACCCGCGAAATGAAGGACCGGATTCTGAGTAGCTTAAGCCAACTGGCCCGCGAACCTCAGAATAGTCCTTACATCAAAGAGCTCTGTGCCGATTTAAACCTGCCTCCCGACGATTCCACCGAACTTCAGGAAAGGTCCATGCAGCTGCTCAGCGAATTGCTGCAAGACTACGGCCGATTTCATGTGCTAACCCTAGACAGTTTTATGCAACGCATGCTCCGTTCCCTGGCGCGCGAAATTGACCTGTCGGCCGGATATGCCATCGAAATGGATAGAGACAAGATTTTGACCGATTTGGTGCAACGCTTAATGGACGAACTGACCTCAAACAGCCACATTGCCCATTGGTTGAATCGCTTTGTGGCCGACCGGCTCGAGTCGGAAAAAAGTTGGGATTTTCGACGCGACCTGATGGCCTTTTCTGGGCAAGTGCTGGAAGAAAAATTCCAGCTAAAACAAGAAGCTCTGCTCGCTTTCCTTGAAAACGAAACAGCCATGGAAGCCATGCTGGACTTCGCCAACAAACAGCTGGATGACTGGTCCCAAAACATTCGGTCTCTTGCTCAAACGGCCCAGCAAGAAATGGAAGATGCCGGGTTTGGCATTTCTGATTTCGCTCATGGAGACAAAGGCGGCATTACCCTGCTTAAAAAAGCGATGGACCCCGACCTGCTGGAATTGAACGGAGTGCAGGAAAAAGTCCGAATCGCTCAATTCGCTTCAGACCCAGAAGCTTGGTTCACTGCAGCCAACCGCAGGGCCGGCGTGCCCCGCTGCGAACGCCTGTTCCAAGCCTACTGCATTTTGTTTAATGCGATTGTTGAAACAACACCCATGGCCTTTTCTTGCTATTTGCTCAAGACAAGGGTGTATGAATTGGGCCTGATTGGCGAAATGATTCGCCTGCTCGGACAATGGAGGGACGAGGAAAATAAACTCTCCATCTCCGACGCCGCTCCCATCCTTAAAAAGGTGATGGCCGACAGCAACCAGTCTTTTATTTTCGAGAAATGGGGCAATTATTTTGACCATTTTTTGATCGATGAGTTTCAAGATACCAGCGAACTGCAATGGGCCAACCTAAAACCCCTTGTAGAAAACGGATTGGCCCAAGGCAAGGAATCTCTGCTGGTGGGCGATGTGAAGCAAGCCATTTACCGCTTTCGAAATGGAGATTGGCGCCTGCTTGAAGAAACCGTTCCCCAGGAATTCGCTGGGCGGGTGTTGGCCGCCCCCATGACTGAAAATTACCGGAGCTTAATCGGCATCATTGATTTTAACCGGGATTTCTTTGAATCTTGCCCCGGAATCATGGCCGAAGTTGTGGGCCGGCAAGGACTGCCTGAAGATTGGCTGAATAAGTTCCCTGAAATCTATAAGGACGCAGGCCAAACGCCCGGAAAAGCGGAGCAGTCCGAATTCAGGGGTTTGGTTCAAGTAAACCTGCCCCTTCTTGGCGATAAAAAGGTGGAAGAAATCCGAAGAGATTGCTTTAACCTAACCATAAACCGGGTACGCGATTTGCTGGACAACCATGGCTACCTGCCTGGACACATTGCCTTTCTGTTCCGCGACAACAAAGCCATCGATGCCTTTGTGGAAGCCTACCAGGAACGGAAAAAGGAGGAACCCCATTTGCATTGGCCCGACATCACCACCGAAAGCGCCGCCCGACTGCAAATTCACCCGGCCGTGGTTGTTTTATTGGGCGTTTTGCACGCCTTAGGTCGCAAACCCGATGCGGTAAGCTTGGCTCAGGCCTCCCTGAATTACCGCCGCTGGATTCTGCATGAAGCCGAAGCCCAACCCGAACGAGCAGTTTGGAACCAAGACCCTTTTTTGCTCCGCATTGAACCCCTGCTCGAAACATGGAGGCATGCCGCCTTGGTCGATGTACTGCGTGACGCCGCCGTTGAACTGCAGCTGTTTAGCCATGAAACCTGGCAGCCCTTCATCAAGGCTTTTCTAAACCTGGCCGCCGATTGGTCTCAAAGCGAAGGCGGAAACTGCGCCTATTTCCTGGAATGGTGGGCCATGGAAGGCGAAACACAAAGCCTGGGCCTGAGCGAGGATTCCAACAACATGATTGCGACCACCATCCACAAAAGCAAAGGGTTGGAATTCGATGTGGTACTGGTGCCTTACCTGTCGGGCGAAGTTCAAAAATACAACGACCTGCTTTGGGCTGAACCCAATCCCCCGCATCCGGATTTCCCCCCTTTGGTTCCGGTTCCGTTCTCAGGAAAATTGAAGAATTCGATGTTCCGAGACAAATGGGAGGAGGAAACCTTGAACCAATGGCTGGATGCCCTGAATTTGCTGTACGTTACCTTTACCCGCCCAAGACGAATGCTGGAAGTGTGGTCGCCCCTAAAAAAAGACAACCTGCTGGTCGCTGCGGCAGATAGAAACTACAGCCGCATTGAATCGATGTTGTTGTTTGCCTTGCATGAACTGCAGCCCGAACAACGGGCCGACGACCATGGCTATTCCTTTTGCTTTGGTGAAATTCCTCCGCCAAAAATCAGGCCCGAACAGCCTCAAGCTTTGTTTCAGGTAGGCCTGCCTCAACCCGCCGACCGGCGTTTAAACCCCAGCATAACCATACTGGGCCAAAGTTCCGAAGAGTGGGAACAGCGGCAACAGGCCTTGCGTCGGGGTTTGATTGTGCACCGCTTGGCCGCCGGACTGGATGGCAGCCCCGAAACCACCGAAAAACTGCTCACCGGTTTAATGCTTGAGGGCTTGTTGGAAGAAAGCGAACGCGGGGAATACCTGGACCTAATCCATGTTTTGTTGGCCATGCCCGTGGTTCAGGAAACCTTTGACGGAAGCTGGCAGGTCTTGAATGAACAGGCCATTTTGCTGCCCGATGGACGGCTGCGTCGGCCCGACCGAGTTGCTATTCGGGGCTCAGAAGTAAGGGTGATCGACTACAAAACAGGCAGCAAAAAAGAAGAGCATCACCGGCAAAGTCAAGATTACATGCGCTGGCTGCAGCAATTGGGATTGGATAATCCGACCGGATATCTGGTGTATTTAGATGAAATGAGCACTGAAACCGTAAACGCCCTATGAATAGGTATTTGAATGAAGTGGCCCGGCAGCTGCTGGACGAACATGGGCAAGATTTAACCTCGGTTTTGGTGTTGGTGCCTACCCGACGTTCGGGTTTGTTTTTGCGAAAACACCTGGCCGAACTCGCCGGCCGGCCTATTTGGTCGCCCCACATTCAAACCCTGGAATCGTTCTTCGCCGAATCCTCAGGCCAAACCTTGGCTCCGCAAACCGATTTGCTGATGCGCCTGCATCCCATCTTCAACCAAACGGTGTACGAAGAACCCTTTGAACGGTTTTATTTTTGGGGACAGGTTATTCTGGAAGAGTTTGAGCGCATTGACCAAGCATTGGCACCGCCCCATGAACTGTTTCGGGTGTTGTTGGAAGAACGCGAAATCGATGCGGCCTTCCCCAGCATGGAGCCCGAAGCCAGGGCCTTGGCCATTCGGTTTTGGAAGGGGTTTGTGCCTGAAACCTCTAAAATTCAAGACGAGTTTCTGCGCGTTTGGCGAAACGGAAACAACCTGTACCAGGCCTTTCAGGCCCACCTTCAAGAGCAAAGATTAAGTTATCCCGGGCAGGCGGTTCGGCAGTTTGTAGAACAAGCCGAAGCTGCACAGATTCCCTCCTTTTCGCAGATATACCTGTTGGACCCGATTTGGATTACAACGGCCCAAGAAAAGGCCATTCTAAAATTGGCTCGAAACCAGAACCTGCAGGTTTTTTGGAATCCCAGCCACAGCGCTGAGCAGTTGGGCAGCGATGCCTATTACCGCCGCCGCAAAGCGTGGCAATCAAGCCTGGGCAAGGCGCGCGAAATGCCCGAACCCGAATTAAGTGCACAGATAACCGCCTATCAAGCCGGCGGTCAAGAAGGACAAGCTTCGTGCTTGGCCGGCCTGCTGCTCGATGAATCCATCTCCTTTGAAGACACCGCCGTGGTGCTGCCCTCTAGCCTGATGTTGATGCCGGCCCTGCGCTATTTGCCGCCCAGCGTTCAAAGCCTAAACATTTCCATTGGGCACCCGGCCACAGGAAGTTCCATTCCCCATTGGTTTTATGCCCTTAGCCGCCTGCAAAAATCGGTGCGGCGCGAGGCTGCGGGTCAAGAAATTTGGCTAAAATCGTCCCGGCTGCTCAAATTTTTGGAATTGCCAGCGGTCAGCGAAGGGTTTTCTAGTCAGGCCGCCGGTCTGACCGAGGCCATCATCAAAAGCCGAAAGCCCGAAACCGCCCGCTCGGAATTGCAACCCTATCCCGCCGTTTTGGCTTGGTTGGACCCCTTAATGCAAGAACAAAACCACATCATCGATCTGGCTCAACAGTGGTGCGACCGGTTGGCAGAAGAAAACCTGGATGCCCAAGGCGTGTTTACCCAAACCGCCTTCTACCTGTCGGCTCAGCTTCGCCGGGTGCGCGAAGGCTTGAGGCCGTTTTTGAGCAGCTTAACGGCCGAGGCCCAATGGAAAATTGTGGACAGGGTGCTGAAATCCACCAAAACTCCGTTCAGCGGAGAACCCCTAACGGGATTGCAGATATTGGGCCTTCAAGAAACCGCCAACCTGGACTTTAAACGGGTCATCGTTTTGCAAACCAACGAGGGCAGTTTGCCCTCCTCGGGTTCAGCCCATGGCTTGATTCCCTTTCACCTGAAAAAGGCCTTTGGCATGGATTTGCCTGAAGACCGAGAAAAAACCGAAGGTCTTTTGCTGTTTCAATTGATGGAAAGGGCCGAACGGGTAGATTTGGTTTACAACAACCAAATTAAAAGCGGAGATACGGGCGAGCCCAGCCGATTTATACGGCAATGGGAGTTGATGCACAACCAACTGAATCCCCTGCCCAGTTTGGCTGAGCCCTTGAACATCCGGCCCCAAAGTCCGATTCCCATTTCCATTTCAAAACAAGGCGCCGTAGGCCTGCGTTTGCAGAATTACCTTGGCGAAAAAGAACTGTCGGCCTCTACCTTAAACGATTTTATGTCCTGTGGGCTTCGTTTTTACCTGAGCAAACTGCAAGGCATACAGCCGAGGGAGCAGCCGGCAGAACAAATGGATGCAGCCATGTTGGGAACCCTGATTCACTCGGTGTTGGAAGAATTTTACAAGGCGCATCCATTGGGGGAGCCCATCGACAAGGAATGGATCCGCAGCCAAGGCAACGAAGCGCATTTAAAGGATTTGGTGGCCAAGGCATTGCAAGGGTATTTTAAATCGGCCCGGCCGGTGGATCAAAACAAAGGAGAGCTGGTGCTCTTAAACTCGGTGGTGCTGTTTCATGTAAAGCAAGTGTTGAAGCAAGACGCTGAAAGCCCGTACTTGTTCTACTTTTTGGGGGCCGAAGAGCGACTAAACCTAAGCTATGAACTGGAAAATGGAATGCAGGTTAACTTCAAAGGCTATGTGGACCGGGTAGATGTATTGATGCGGCCCGATGGCGAAGTGTTTCGGTTGTTGGACTACAAAACGGGGAAATATGTTGAGAACAAAATAAGCTTCGTTGCCGTAGCCGAGGCCTTTCCGAACGAGAATCCACACAAAAAGGAATTGTTTCAGGTTTTGCTGTACGGTTGGATGGCCATGAAAGGGGAACTTCCGGGCGAGCGTAAAATTGCACCGGGTTTGTGGTTTATTCGAAGCCGAGACAGCGACGGAAATTTGCTGTACAAGAAATCGAATTTGGAGGATTTTCGAGACTTAGCCCAGGAGTTTGAAGAGCACCTAAACCAAGTGCTGCTGAATTTGGTGGATTTGGAACAGCCTTTTGAGCAAACCGAAAACCTGGATGAATGCGCTTATTGTGCGTTTAAGACCATGTGTGGAAGGTAGGGGTTGGGGGCGCAGGGCGTAATCTTTTTTGTATCCGCAATTGCCTGAAGTGGAAGATGTAACCATGCATTTGGCTCAATTAGCCAAAATAAAAACTGCACCACATAGTTTAATTCGTCTGCAATCGGGCAACCTGACGTATCTAACCAAGCGGATAGACCGAACCAAAAAGGGCAAATTGGCAATGGAAGACATGTGCCAACTTACCGAACGGCTTACGGAGGACAAATACCAAGGCAGCTATGAGCAGATTGCTAAAGTCATTCAAAGGTATTCAGCAACTCCTGGATTGGATTTGGTGAACTTTTTTGAACTGCTGATCTTCTCTTTCTTAACGGGAAACGCCGACATGCATTTGAAGAATTTCTCCTTACTGGAGCAGCCGGGTTTGGGCATGACGTTGTCACCAGCTTACGATTTGGTGAATACCGCTTTGGTTAATCCGGCCGATAAAGAAGAAATGGCATTAACCCTAAATGGGCGAAAGAAAAAACTGAATAAACAAGACTTTGTGGCGGCCATGAACACCTTAAAGATAGACGGAAAGCAACAGGAAAACATCTTTACTAAGATGGCAAAGGCCCTACCCCAATGGCTGGAATTGATCGACAGGAGTTTCATGACAGATGAGTTCAAAGAAGGGTATAAAATCATTTTAACAGAACGAACTACGCGCGTGCTATAGATGCTCGTTTTAGGGGCTTGATTCAATTTATAAGATACAATGCAGTCTTGGTAAAGGCTGACCAAGACCGAATCTTGGCTATTTACCCCCCAAGCCCCCCGCCGCCCGCGGTGGGGATGGACCAGGGTTGCCCGCAAAGCCCGAACGGCGGGCTGCGCCAGGCGCAGGGGGCGACCTTGGGAGCCACCCGAAGCCAGCTGCAGCCCCCGTTCGGGCTGCGGACTACCCAAGGACAGCCCCTAAACCGCCCTAAAAATCCCCTTCCCCTTTTTTGCCCCGCTCTGCACTCAGTTCCTTGGGAAAATTCCCCACAACTCTGCTTTTTAATCCCTATTTTTGCGCGGAACGAGGGCCCGCCCTCCGACCCATTTACTTTTGCTGATGCCTATGGAAACCACGCCTTACAGCCCCAAACATAAAATACGCATTGTTACTGCCGCCGCCCTGTTCGACGGACACGATGCGGCCATCAATATTATGCGCCGCATTATTCAAGCCAGCGGTGCTGAAGTGATTCACCTGGGCCACGACCGCTCCGTGCAAGAAGTCGTGCAAACCGCCCTGCAAGAAGATGCCAATGCCATTGCCATGACTTCGTACCAAGGCGGACACATGGAGTATTTTACGTACATGTACGACCTGCTGAAGGAACACGGGGCCGAACACATTAAAATTTTTGGCGGGGGCGGGGGCGTTATTCTGCCCGAAGAAATTGAACAGCTGCACGCCCACGGAATTGAACGCATTTATAGCCCCGACGACGGCCGATCCCTAGGCCTGCAAGGCATGATCAACGACCTGCTGCGCCGCTGCGATTACGCCATCGGCGAATCCATTGCCAACGAATTGACCGAATGGAAACAGGGAAATCCTTCCTTTCGCTTGCTGGCCCGACTGATTTCGGCCGCTGAAAATTTTGGCGATGCCCATGCCGAAGCCCTGAAACCCATTCTGAGTGCCGGCGAATCGGCCCAAGTGCCCGTGCTGGGCATTACCGGCACCGGCGGAGCCGGAAAAAGCTCGCTGGTCGATGAGCTGGTGCGCCGATTCCTGCTCGATTTTCCCGATAAAACCATGGCCATTGTTTCGGTGGACCCCAGCAAACGCAAAACCAGCGGAGCCCTGCTGGGCGACCGGATCCGCATGAACGCCATTAACCACCCCCGCGTGTTTATGCGCTCTATGGCCACCCGGCAAAGCAACCTGGCCCTGAGCCGGTACGTGAAGGAGTCCATTTGCATTCTGAAAGCCGCCCGCTTCGATTTGATTGTGCTGGAAACCAGCGGAATTGGACAAAGCGATACCGAAATTACCGAGCATGCCGATTATTCCCTGTACGTGATGACGCCCGAATACGGAGCCGCCACCCAGCTGGAAAAAATCGATATGCTGGATTTTGCCGATGCCATTGCCCTGAATAAATTCGATAAGCGCGGAGCCCTGGACGCCCTGCGCGACGTACGCAAGCAATACAAACGCAACCACCAACTCTGGGAAGCCGACGACGATTCTTTGCCCGTGCTGGGAACCATTGCCTCGCAGTTCAACGACCCCGGAATGAACGCCCTGTACCGCAAGGTCATGGACGGCCTCTCGGCCAAAACCGGAGCCCAGCTGAACAGCGGCTTGGAAATAAGCCGGGAAATGTCGGAGAAAATTTACATCATTCCTCCGCACCGCACCCGATACCTAAGCGAAATATCAGAGGCCAACCGGCAGTACAACCGCTGGGCCGAACAGCAAGCCGAGGCCGCCGAAAAAATATATGCCCTTGAGCAATCCTTGCAGATTTTGAGCGCCAAAGGCCAAGGCGAATCGCCAACCTATGCCGCCTTAGCGCAGCTGCGTGAGCAGCTGGAGCTCGATTTGGACGGACGCAACCGCAAACTCCTAGAGCAATTCCCCGAACTGGTGGAACGCTTTAAGCAAGATGAATTTGTGTTTCA
>Ga0164293_10004171_pt1 | contig 12373 bp, 8 predicted proteins | sample GEODES118metaG_FD_111487 | JGI IMG/M metagenome (GOLD analysis project Ga0164293, IMG submission 111487) | Eutrophic lake water microbial communities from Lake Mendota, Wisconsin, USA - GEODES118 metaG | ecosystem: Environmental > Aquatic > Freshwater > Lake | place: USA: Lake Mendota, Wisconsin... | reverse complement strand
GCCGAGCTTGTGGATACCTCTAAGCTCTATGCACGCTGCATTGCAAAGATCGAACCTGTCTGGGTTGAGCGGGTCGCTGGGCACTTGATTAAGCGCTCTTACACCGATCCACGTTGGGAGCGCCGCTTAGGCCAGGTGGTCGCAAACGAAAAGGGCTCTCTGTATGGTTTACCAGTTTATTCTGGACGGCGCGTCCATTACGGGCCTTTGGACCCCGAGCGGGCGCGTGAAATCTTTATTTTGCAAGCGCTTGTGCCTGGGGAGCTAGAAAGTAATTTGCCTTTCATCGCCCAGAACCGAAAACTGATCGCCCAGATTGAGAAACTAGAACACCAAACCAGGCGCCCTGACATTCTTGTTGATGACGCTTTGATCCAGGCCTTTTACGATCGCTTATTGCCGGCCGATATTCATCAAACCGCAACGCTTGAGCACTGGTTTAAAGGCTTGTCGGCAGAACAGGCCAGCGCATGGTTGCTCACTAAAGACGCACTAATGCGTCACGAGGCTGCCGGAGTCACCACCGAGGTATTTCCTAAGTTTTTTGAATGGCAGGGGGTGCGCCTTGCTGTCGACTATCACTTCGAGCCCGGTTCACCCAAAGACGGTTTGACGGTAACCGTGCCGCTGTACTTCCTCAATCAGGTGGATGCTGCACGCTGCGAATGGCTGGTGCCAGGCATGGTCAAAGAGAAAGTGCAGTGTTTGCTTAAGTCTCTGCCACAAAAAATCCGGCGGCATTGCGTACCGCTGCCCGATTACGCTAGCGGCTTCTATGAGCGTTGGTATGAGCGTCTTGATCAACCTGGCTGCAGTCTGATTGACGGCATTATTCAAGATATGTGGACGCAACTAAAGATTCGTCCGCTGCAGACGGATTTCAAAATTGAGACACTGCCTGCTCATTTATTCATGGCCTTTAAAGTTATTGATGAGCATGGACGGATGCTGGCTGCCGGCCGTAATTTGGCACAGATTCGTGCGGAGCTCGGCAAGCAGGCGCAGGCGACCTTTCAGCAACTCGCCAATCGTGATCAAGCGGTTGCCAACGTCTTGGCCCAGGATGAGATTACCGACTGGAGTTTTGGTGCGCTGCCCGAACTGATGGAGATTCGTCGAAAAGGTCAGACCGTTGTGGGGTATCCTGCCTTGGTCGAGCGTGGCGCAACCTGTGCGCTTGATGTGTTTGATGATCCGCACGTGGCATTACAAGCGCACCAACGCGGCTTGGTGCGGCTCTTCAAGATTGCCTTGCGCGAGCAAGTTAAGTTTCTTGAAAAAAATCTGCATGACCTGACTCGTTTGAGTATGTTGTATTTGCCGCTAGGCTCTCAAGAAAAGCTACGAGATCAAATTATTGACTGTGCAATTGAGCGTGCCTGTTTGGTTGAGCCTTGGCCGTCTGATGCCGAGTCTTTTGAGGTGCGTCGCCAAGAGGGGCGAGCCAAACTTGGCCTGCTTGCCCAAGAAGTGGCGCGTCTCGCCGGTGCAGTCCTAACCGAGTGGGCCGCGCTACAACGCAAATTACCGCAAGCCAAAACCCACACCAGCACCTACCAAGATTTACAGACACAAAGCCAGCAGTTGGTTCCCTCGGACTTTGTCTCGCGTATTCCGTATGTCCAGCTCGGGCACGTTCCGCGCTACCTGAAGGCGGCGATCGCAAGGATCGACAAGTTGCGCACAGATCCTGCGCGTGACGCAAAGTTAATGGCAGAGATGGCGCCACTGCTCAGCCAATACCTGCGAGCACGCAGCGCCCTTAAAGGGGCGGAAGATAAGAGGCTAGATGAGTTCTACTGGATGCTCGAGGAGCTGCGGGTGGCGCTTTTTGCGCAAGAGCTTCGCACTCCCATGCCCGTCTCAGTCAAGAGGCTACAAAAGACGTGGGAAGCGATGCAACGCTAACGTTGCATCGCTGCGCTGGATGCGCTCGCAGCTTACATACTAGAATCATTGAATAAAAATCGGTTTGATTGAGGCCGAAAAAGGTACAATGACAGCATGTACGCTCAAGCTCAGTCTCCTGCACAAAGCCACCCTTTTGTGCACCTGCGCGTTCACTCCGAATACTCGGTTGTGGACGGTACGGTGCGCATACCGGAGCTGATTGAGCGTGTGTCAGAGTTAGGTCAACCAGGCGTCGCACTGACGGATCTGTCAAACGTTTTCGGTCTAATCAAATTCTACAAAGCAGCTCGGTCCGCAGGCATCAAGCCTGTTGTGGGTTGTGATGTTTGGCTGACGAACGACGACGACCGCGACAAAGCATCTCGTGTCTTACTGCTCGTGGCAACGCAGGCAGGTTACCTGGCCCTATGCGAGCTCTTGACCCGAGCCTGGCTAGAGAACGCGCATCGCGGTCGTGCCGAAATGCGTCGCGAGTGGTTTGAGGGTGTGCAGGGCCTGATCGTCTTGTCGGGCGCTCGGGGCGGCGACATCGGACAGGCACTGCTAGCCGGAAATCCTGAATTAGCCAAGTCGTTGGCGCTTGCCTGGAAAAAAACATTTCCGGATAGTTTTTATATTGAATTGCAACGAACCGAGGCCGAGGCCGACCAAGCTTATGTGCACGCAGCACTAAGTCTCGCTTCGGAATGTGGCCTACCGGTCGTGGCCACTCATCCGGTTCAGTTTCTAGGGCCCACTGAGTTTCAGGCCCATGAGGCGAGGGTGTGCATCTCTGAGGGTGAAATCCTCACCAATCCCCGTCGTCCTCGTTGGTTTACTCGCGATCAGTACTTGCTGTCGAGCGCTGAGATGCACGAGCGGTTTAGCGATGTACCTTCCGCAATGGCTAACGCAGCGGCTATTGCGCAGCGTTGCAATCTGACGCTAGAGCTAGGGCAACCTAGGCTACCGAACTTTCCCACCCCAGAAGGGGTGTCGCTGGACGACTACTTGGTGCAGTTGTCAGAACAAGGGCTTGAGCGACGCATGCAGCACTTGTTTCCCGACGCCGCAAAGCGTCAGGAAGCCTATCCTTTATACGCCGAGCGTTTGGCCCTTGAGTGCAAAACCATCATCAAGATGGGTTTCCCTGGGTATTTTCTGATCGTTCAGGATTTTATTAATTGGGGCAAGAGCAATGGGGTGCCTGTCGGCCCAGGGCGGGGTTCTGGTGCGGGCTCACTGGTGGCCTACTCGCTGGGCATCACAGACTTAGATCCCATTCGGTACGACTTGCTCTTTGAGCGCTTTCTGAACCCAGAGCGCGTATCGATGCCTGACTTCGATATCGACTTTTGCCAAGACAATCGCGAGCGTGTGATTGAGTATGTCAAGACTAAATACGGACGCGAGGCGGTCAGCCAGATCGCCACCTTTGGCACCTTGGGGGCAAAGGCGGTTGTGCGTGACGCAGGGCGCGTGCTCGATATGCCCTACCTGTTGTGTGATGGCCTGTCCAAGCTGATTCCGCATAACCCAGCGGACCCCTGGACGCTCGATCGTGCATTGAAAGATGAGCCCGCCTTTAAAGAACGCTACGAAAGCGAAGAAGAGGTGCGTGCGCTCGTAGACCTCGCGCGGCCGCTAGAAGGATTGACGCGCAACGTTGGTATGCATGCGGGCGGCGTGTTGATTGCACCGGGCAAGTTGACCGACTTTTGTCCGTTGTATTGCCAACCTGGGCAAGAGGGCAGTGCGGTATCGCAGTTTGACAAGGATGATGTCGAAGCAGCCGGCCTCGTTAAGTTCGACTTCCTCGGTTTGCGTAACCTAACGATTTTGGATTGGGCTGCGCGCTTTGTGCGCGGTTTTAATGCCGAGTTGCGTGACTTCGATTTAATGTCTTTGCCACTTGACGATCCGGCCACCTATCAAATCCTTTGCGATGCCAACACCACAGCGGTGTTTCAGCTCGAGTCGCGCGGGATGAAAGAGTTGCTGAAAAAGTTGCGCCCCAACACGTTTGAAGACATTGTCGCCGTGCTTGCGCTGTTTCGGCCGGGTCCACTCGAGTCGGGCATGGTCGACGACTTTGTGAATCGTAAGCATGGTCGTGCCTCTGTTGACTACTTCCATACGGATCTTGAGTCAACACTAAAAAGCACCTACGGTGTGATTGTGTATCAAGAGCAGGTGATGCTGATCTCGCAAATTGTAGGCGGCTACTCGCTTGGCGGTGCGGATCTCTTGCGGCGGGCGATGGGTAAGAAAAAGCCCGAAGAAATGGCCGAGCATCGCGGACTCTTCGAGCAAGGCGCACTTAAAAAAGGCTATGACCCTAAGCTCGCCGTCAAGCTCTTTGACTTGATGGAGAAGTTCGCAGGTTACGGTTTCAACAAGTCGCACTCTGCGGCCTATGCGCTGATTGCTTACCAAACAGCTTGGCTCAAGGCACATCACCCTGCAGAGTTCTTTGCTGCTACCTTGTCGTCCGACATGGATGACACTGGCAAAGTGCAGATTTTCTCGCGCGACTGTTTGGCTAACGGAATTGCCGTGCTGCCGCCCGACGTGAATGCCTCGGGCTATCGTTTTGAACCCGTGGCTGATGTCCATAGCGCCAAGGGTGAGCCCCCGCGGACCATTCGTTATGGCATGGGCGCTGTCAAAGGAACGGGGCAGGCCGCGGTCGAAGAAATTCTTCGTGTGCGCAGTGATGCTCTTTTTACTTCATTGTCTGATTTTTGCCAGCGCGTTGATCGCCACACAGTCAATCGGCGCAGCATCGAGGCACTCATCCGTGCGGGTGCTTTTGATTTGATCGAACCCAATCGTGCCGCGTTGATCAATTCACTCGGTACCGCACTCGAGGCTGCAGAGCAATTCAGTCGTAGCGCGAACCAAGTTTCGCTTTTTGGTGATGATAGCCACGAGGTTGTAGCTACCGAACTCGCTCAGTGTCCTCCTTGGGATTTGCGTACACGTCTGACCGAAGAGAAGCTCGCGCTCGGGTATTTCTTCAGTGGGCATCTGTTTGACGCTTGGCGCGACGAAGTGCGACATTTTGTGAGCAAACCCTTGTCCCGCATTGAGCCCTCACGCGATCCTCAATGGGTGGCCGGCGTCATTGCAGGCACGCGAACCATGATGGGGCGGCGCGGCAAGATGCTCTTCGTGATTTTGGATGACGGTAGCGCTCAGGTAGAAGTAGCGGTTTACTCAGAGTTAATCGATCAACATCGCAATCGACTACGCGATGATCAGTTACTAATCCTGCAGGTTAAAGTCAGCAACGATGAGTACTCGGGTGGTATGCGGGTGGCTGCTGAGCATATTTATGATCTGCAGCTTGCACGAGAGGCGCGCGCCAAGTCTCTACGGATTCGGCTCAATGGAAATGCCGATGCCGCAATGCTTAAGCGTGTGTTGAATCCCTTTCGCGCATCGCCCGAGAATGGGTTTGCGGGTACTCCCGTTGAGGTTATCTATGAGAACGCAAGTGCGAGTTGCACCTTGCGTCTCGGTGAGGGCTGGCGAGTTCGGCTCTCCGACACGCTGGTCGAGCAGTTGACCACTTGGACCTCACCCGCTGATGTCGAAGTTACTTACTGATGCGCGCCAAGCCCTTGCGTATTGTGCACTCCGAGGCCGCGACCAGTTTCGGCGGACAGGAGAACCGTATTTTTAAAGAAATGCTCGCGATGCGGGAGCAAGGTCACTACCTCGAGGCGATCTGTCAGCCTGATGCTCAATTAACGGGTCGTTTGCGCGGGGACGGTTTTGTCGTGCACACCTTAGCGATGGACGGCGTACTGAACATCGTTCGGGGTATCTTTGCGATCAAGCGTATTTTGCAACAAGGCAAGTTTGATGTGCTCAATACGCACAGTCGTCAGGATACGATTATTGCCGCACCCGCGGCTCGCCTAGCTGGCACACCCTTGATTGTGCGTACACGTCACCTATCAAGTAAGATCAATTCATTGCTGTCTTACACCTGGCTGCCTCACCGCATTACAACCGTCAGTGATTACGTCAAAAAGCAGCTTCTTGCCAAGCGTGTTCCCGCCTCGCATATAGAAACTGTGTATAGCCCCATTGCGTTGCTACCAATGCCTGAGTCCTCCACGCTGCGTACGGAGTTGGGCTTGTCGGATTCAGATATCGTTGTGGGCTGCGTGGCGGTGATGAGAACCAATAAAGGTCATGACATTCTGCTTGAGGCTATCACCCCCTTGCTGAAGTCTCGCCCGAATCTGCATTTAGTTCTTGTTGGAGGTGGCTCGCCCATCTACGAGCGCGTCGTTCAGAAAGTTGCTGCTCTCGGCATTAAGAATCAGACCCATATGCTTGGTATGCGCAAAGATGTACCAAATCTTCTATTCGGGATGGATCTGTTTTGCCTGGCAACGAAAGAAGAGGCGAGTGGTACAGTATTTGTCGAAGCTGCAGCATACGGTCTTGCTTCGGTCAGCACCAACGTGGGCGGTGTCGGAGAAATGCTGCTGGATGGCGTGACCGGTCTGTTGGTACCCAAAGATGATATGCTCGGTCTGCGCCGCGCGCTCACACGTTTAATAGATGATCCCGCGCTACGCAAAAAATTAGGGCAGGCGGGCTGCGATCGGGTGCGTACAGAGGGTATGTTTGACACGCAGACACTTTCACGGAACACCGAACGTATTTATCGCCGCTGGTTAGCTGAGCTTGCGCCACTAGGGCGCGCATAAGAATATAAAGAATATGAACACTGCGCGTTGTGTTCCTGTGTTGATGTATCACCATGTCTCTCCAGAGACAGGGCCTCTTACGACCTCACCGAAAAACTTCGAAAGCCAAATAAAGGGTTTGGTAGAGAAGGGCTATACAACGCTTACGTGCGACCAGTTTGCTGATTTTTTGGCAGGAAAGCCAACGCCGCCAAAGTCTGTGCTCTTGACGTTCGATGATGGCTACCTGGATAACTGGGTTTACGCGCATCCGATCTTAAAAAAACACGGTCTGCGTGCGACGATCTTTTTGGTCACGGGACTCATTGGCGAGGGCCCCGCGAGGGCCAGCGCAGAGCAAAATGACAACCCTTTAGCTCGGTTGCCGAGTCATCTTGAGTGTCGAGCCCTATGGTCTGCGGGCTCTACCGATTCTGCGATGTTACGGTGGAGCGAAGTGCAGGCAATGCGAGAGGCGGGGACCTTTGAATTCCACAGCCATACCCATACCCATACGCGCTGGGATCAGGTTTCAAAAACGCGCGATGAATGCTTGGCGCATATGCGCAAAGAGTTCGAGACGTCGCGGGCGTTGTTGAAGGAACACCTTGGTGAAGTCTCCGAGCACTTTTGTTGGCCTCAAGGTTATTTTGCCGAAGACTACGTGCGCATGGCGCAAGAGTTTGGCTTTCGGTATTTGTACACGACACAAGCGTATGGGCAAAACCTATGCGCATCAGACCCAGCGCATATTTATCGCTTTGCAGTAAAAAATCGCGGTGCTGGTTGGTTCTTGCAGCGCGTCTGGACTGCGGCCCATCCGGTGGTTGGGCCTCTCTACAATAAATGGCAGTTATGGAAACGCAAGCGTCGGGCTTAGGTTTGGGTCTGTCGGTGATTATTATCACCAAGAACGAGGCTGCGCATATTGCGCAATGTCTCGCTACAGTTTCGTTCGCCGACGAAATCATTGTGCTGGACTCGGGTAGTACCGACGGCACGATGGAGCTCGCGCGTAACGCTGGCGCACAAGTGCATCAGTCTTCTGACTGGCCAGGTTTTGGAATCCAGAAAAATCGCGTCTTGGCACTGGCTACCAAGGAATGGGTGTTTTCGATTGATGCGGACGAACGCGTGACTCCAGCGTTGCGCGACGAGATTATTGCTACGCTTCAGGCACCAACGCGTAATGGTTATGAGGTCAATCGCTTGTCTGAGTTTTGCGGCAAGCCTATCCGGCACAGTGGTTGGTGGCCAGATCCCGTGTTAAGACTTTTTAGACGCGATTCTGGGAAGTTTAATGACGTGCTGGTGCACGAGAGTGTCTCTTTGGCACAAGGCAAGACGGGCCACCTGAAATCGCATCTGTTGCATTACCCCCATCCTACGCTTGATTCCTTAATCGATAAGGTCAATCGCTATTCAGGCGAAGCTGCAAAAATGATGTTTGCCAAGGGCGAGCGGGCGGGTTTGCCAAAGATTGTGGCCCACAGTGTGTGGACTTTTATCCGAATCTATTTTTTAAAATTGGGCATACTCGATGGTCGGCACGGCTTTGTGCTGGCTACTACTGCCGCCTCGGGTAATTTTTTGCGCTACTCAAAATTGATGTTTTTGGCGCAAACCAAGGATCACACGGAACGAGACAAAGACCACAAACCATGAAGATTCTATGCACAAATTTTCATGGACGTAACGGGGGCGGTCACGTCACCTATATCGTCAATCTGCTGCTTGGCCTCGGAGCGCAGCATGAGTTCACTGTTGCAACGCCTTCTACTAGTCGGCTGTACCGCCATGCTTCGGGCATCCAAGGCGTCAAGATGGTCGACATACCTTACACAACCCGTCCCTCATCGTGGCTTAGGCCTCGGGCACAATTACGTGCGCTAATCAAGCGCGAGCAATTTGATGTCATCCATGTCAATGGTTCGGCTGATCACAAGCAGGTGATGCTTGCGGTGCTCGGTATACATCCTCGTCCGCGTATTGTTTTCACGAAGCATAACGACCATTCGCTAAAAAGTTTTGGGAATTGGTTGCGTGCGCGATTTACAACCGATTGCGTAATCGCCGTGAGCGATTTTGTTAAGGACTTGGTACTCGATTCGCCCTACAAGCATTGCGAAATCAGAACTATTCGAAACGGGATTGATACGGATTTTTTTTCACCCGTTTCTGCACAAGAGAAGCTAGCCCTGCGACAGGCGCAGTTCGGTTCAGAGATGCAGGATAAGTTCGTGTTGGTCAGCACAGGCGGTACAGACTTTGAAAAAGGTTGGTTGGATCTCGTGGCAGGTGTTGCACTGTTGCCCGTGGCGCTCAGACAACGCTTTCATATTGTTGTCGCAGGTAACTATCCCGAAGCGGCGCAGCTCGGACGCGTAGAGTCCTTAGGAATGACCCCGCAGGTCAGCTTTCCTGGTTTGATTGATGATGTCCGTTCAGTTTTAGCGACCGGTGACATCGGGTTTGTCCTGTCTTATAGAGAAGCCTTATCCTATGCCTGCCGTGAACTGATGGGTTTGGGGCTGCCGGTTCTCGTGACGCGCGTCGGTGGGCTGCCCGAAAATCTCGTTGAGAACCAATCTGGTTGGATTGTGCCTGCGCAATCGCCAGAACAAATTGCGCTAATCTTGGCAAAGGTGCTTGAGCAGCCCGAGGTTCTCAAGCAAATGGGGCAGTGTGCGAGGCAACATGCCGTGCAGCATTTTCAACTTGCAGATTTTGTACGCCTCACTCTCGCCGCTTATCGCGGACAGCCTGTAGGGCAGGTATGAGTCAATCTATTCCTATCTTGATGTATCACCAAGTCGCTGTGCCCGCGCCGCGTGGTACGCAGTTTCGTGGCTTGACCGTACATCCCACAAGTTTCAGCCGCCAAATGGCTTGGATGAAGCGACTTGGCTATCGCGGCCAAAGTATGCGCGACCTGACACCCTATCTGAGGGGAGAGCGTCAAGGGAAAGTTTTCGGCATCACCTTTGACGACGGCTTTCGTAATGTGTTTGAAAACGCCTTACCCGTGCTGTCAGATTTAGGTTTCACGTCAACCAACTATTTTGTCGCGAATCAATTTGATGGCGGAAACGTGTGGGACCGAGAAAAAAAAATACCTTTCTCGCCCTTAATGTCTCGGACAGAAGTGCGTGCTTGGGCGGCAGCTGGGCAAGAGGTTGGTTCGCATACCCTTGATCATGTGCATCTGCCGGAGGTCTCGCACGACGAGGCCCGTCGTCAGATTCGTCTTTCCCGAGAGATTCTTGCACAAGAATCGGGTGCTGAGGTCACTGCGTTTTGTTATCCCTACGGTGACTTTACACTCGAGCACGGTTTGCTGGCCAAAGAGGCTGGGTACACGACTGCAACCACCACGAACCGTGGTCTGGCGAACGCTGCCGATGACCCGTTCTTTTTACCCAGGGTAGGCATCTGGCGTACAACGCACATGCTGCGCTTTCTGCAGAAATGTTTGACACGTCATGAAGACCGTCGACGTTCCTAAGCGCTTGCGCATCGCGCTACTCACAGAGCGCTTTGGCCAGAAATTTGGGGGTGCTGAGTCGTATGCCGTAAGTTTGTTTCGCATCCTCGCACAACGACATGATGTCACCGTGTTCGCTCGCGAGTTTGATCATGACTTGCCGGTCAAACAGCACCTAATCTCGATTCCAGCCTGGTGCCCCAACTGGTTGCGTCTTTGGTTGTTTTCCGCTCGTTGTCACGCGCTGACGCGGGCTGGTTTTGATATTATCCATAGTCACACGAATGCGGGCTCAGCCAATATTCAGGTCATGCATGTGTCGCCCGTGCGCTATCGCCGATTTTTTAATCGGACATTTTTTCAAAAACTTTTGGTTTGGCTGACTCCTGCCCAAGTCGCCTACTTGTGGCTAGAGGCCCAGGCTTTGAGGCCGACCCCGGGGCATGTGCTTGTCACGGTTGCGCCTTTGGTCAAGCAACAGCTTCAGTTAGCTTACGGGCGTGACATGGCAGTTGAGGTGCTGACCCCAGGTGCTGAGCCTGTCCGGTCAGACGAAGAGGTACGCCAGCGCGTCCGTGCAGAACTAGGGTGGGGGCCGCAGGACCTTGGTTGTTTGCTAGTGGCGCGTAACCCGCTCAGAAAAGGCTTGCTTGCCGTTTTGCGTGCGATGCTTTTATTACCGAGCACCTTCCGGCTCGCGGTGGTAGGCGCAGGTGCTGACGTTCAACAAGTGTTGGCTACGCAGTTTCCTGCCTTGCTTGAGCGCGTGCGTCTGATACCCCCTACGCCAGAAGTATCTCCTTATTACCTATCTGCCGATGTGTATGTGCATCCTACCTTGCAAGACAGTTTTGGCATGGCACCGCTCGAAGCCATGGCGCATGGCCTGCCGGTTGTTCTGAGCGGAACTGCCTACTGTGGATTTGCACAGTACGTGACGCATCAGCAGAATGCCTGGGTTCTACTTGATCCCCAAGACGCAGAGCAGATTGCTGCGAGCTTGCGCGCCCTAGGTACAGATTCGGTCGTGCGCGAAAGAATGATTTCGCAAGCAACCAAGCTGATTGCAGAGTTTTCTTGGTCAGTGATCGCAGAGCGATACGAAAATCTTTACGCAAAAAGCCTCGCTGACCGAACTTAAAACAACAGTAGGCTCACGGTCACTAGATCCAGCCCCTGAGCTTATAGCCTAGGAGTCCTAGGTACTCTTTAATAATCGTACGACTCGCTTCCAAGCTGCGTATATGAGGCCACCAAAGGGCTGGTGGCTCCTCTTCTGGCAGCACGATTTGTGGAGCACTGCTCGCGGGGATGGCTTTGATACCGCGCTTTTCTGCCGCCGCCTGAGCGCGTGGCATATGCAAGGCAGAAGTCACCAATAACGCAGAGTTCAGTTTGTGCGAGCGCAGCAGAATTTCGCTATAGCGCAAATTTTCATAGGTATTACGGCTTTCGTTTTCGAGGATGATGGCAGAGTCCGGAATACCTCGTTGCTTAAGCAGTCGTGCCATGCCCTGCGCTTCACTGACTTTTCCCTCTCGGGCCCCACCTGAAAGCAAGATCCTGGGTGCACGTCCTGCCAGATAGAGTGCTTCGGCGCGATCAATGCGATCTACAGCGGTCGCGCGGTTGTAGGGCTCGAACCAATTTGCACGGTTGGCTTGCGTATTGCCCCCCAGAACAATAATGACGTCTGCTTTAGCTAGCTCGCGAGGCGTCTGATAGGGATATTTTTCTTCTAGGATTCGACCGAAGTGAATCGAGGTGATCGGCAGAGACCAGACACCCACCCAAGTGATGGCCAAGAGCGTCAGAAAGACGGCGAGACGTTTCAAAGAAAAAAGTGCAACAACGACCGCTGCAGTGAGCAGAATCAGACAGAGCCCTGGCGGATAAAGTAGTAGACCGGATAAGGGGATGTCTGAAAGCACGACGCTTAAGCCTTATTTGCGCTGAGCATTTGTTGCACTCGCGCGATCGTTTCGGCTAACGCAGGCCAGCCATTATTCGAACCTATTAACACGGCATCCGGATTCCAAGGACCAGTGCGCGCTGGGTCTGTGACACCAAAGAGAGTGAGTTGCTTGGCACCAGCCGCTGCACAAAGATGCGACACGCCAGAGTCATTACAGATCACTAATTTGGCATGACGTGTGAGTGCGCAAAACGCACCGAGCTCCAACGGACGAATTTGTGTGGCAGTAGGCGTTGTGCGAAACGCACTGTCCACCTCTTCGTCGGGTGGACACATTGCGACCTTGATTTTGTTGTTTTGCAGGACACGCGTGAG
>Ga0164293_10004170_pt1 | contig 12374 bp, 8 predicted proteins | sample GEODES118metaG_FD_111487 | JGI IMG/M metagenome (GOLD analysis project Ga0164293, IMG submission 111487) | Eutrophic lake water microbial communities from Lake Mendota, Wisconsin, USA - GEODES118 metaG | ecosystem: Environmental > Aquatic > Freshwater > Lake | place: USA: Lake Mendota, Wisconsin... | reverse complement strand
CAGCCTTCGTTCAGCGGAATGGCCTTGCCGACAAGCGTGCGGAAGACATAAAGAACCACCGCCCGGCAGATCGCCAGCGGAGCATTGTAATTGCCAGAATGCTGTGGTGACGTTCCGCTGAAATCGACGGTCGCCGTACGACGCGCCTGATCGACCGTAACGCGGACATGAATCTGTGTTCCGATATCCATCGGATATGTGAACGATCCATCACGTAAACGGCCGATGGCAGCGCGCACGCTTTCTTCGGCATTGCGCTGGACATGCGCCATATAGGCGGAAACCACCTTTGGCCCATAGGCCGCAACCACCTTCAGCAAGGCATGCCGTCCGGTTTCATTTGCGGCGACCTGCGCCTTGAGATCCGCGATGTTCTGATCCGGCGCACGGCAGGGATAGCGGCCACCGGATAACAGGGCGCGGGTTTCCTCTTCACGGAACCGGCCCGCCAGGACCAGCGGCGTCACATCGATCAGAACGCCTTCTTCGCGGATGTCGCGGCTGTCGGGCGGCGAAGACCCCGGGGTTCGCCCGCCGATATCCGCATGATGCCCGCGTGACCCCAGCCAGAACACGGGGCGGTCCCCGTGGAAGACCGGTGTGATCACCGTCACGTCGGGCAGGTGCGTGCCGCCATTGTAGGGGCTGTTCAGCATGAAGGCATCGCCGGGGCGGACCTGCCCTGCGGTTTCGCGCATCACCACCTTGACGGCATGGGACATCGACCCAAGATGCACCGGCACATGGGGCGCATTCGCCACCAGATCGCCCTGCCCGTCAAAGATCGCACAGGAAAAATCCAGCCGTTCCTTGATGTTGACAGACCAGGCCGTATTGGCCAGCGTGGCCCCCATCTGGTCGGCGACCGACATGAACAGATTGTTGAAAACCTCAAGCAGCACGGGATCTGCTTTGGTTCCGGCAGCAGGCGGGCGCTCCAGCGGAAGGGTCCGCTCCAGCACAAGGTTTGCCAGCGGATCCACCCGGGCCTTCCACCCGGCCTCGACAACGATGGTCCCGGTCGTCTCGGCGATCACCACCGGGCCGGACAGCACGACGCCTTGCACCAGGCTCGCGCGGTCATGCAGCGGCACGGGCGACCAGCCCCCCGACCACATGGTCAGCGCGCCGGTCGGCCCCGTAAGCCCCGACGGCGGATGTGCCGCGTCCTGCATGCCGGTTTCGCTGACAGCCTCGGCACTGAGCATTTCGAACAGAATATCCCGCTCGGGCGAGATGAACCCGAACCGCGCCCGGTGCAATGCCTCGAAGGCGAATTGCAGGGCTGCGGACGATCCGAACGGCACATCCAGCGCCTGATGGGACCCGGCATAGCGCAGATGCGCCCGGCGTTCCACGGCTTGTACCGCGACGCCCTGCGCCCCAAGGTCATTCGCGGCCTCAATCGCCAGGGCATCCAGCTCTGACGATGCCTGATCCCAGTCCTGCAGCGGTTTATCGAACTGGCGTTCATGAATGGATCGCGTTTCGGCCAGGCCCATTCCGTAGGCGGACAGCACCCCGGCAAAGGGATGCAGAAGCACCCGCTGCATTCCCAAAGCATCCGCCACGCGCGTTGCATGCTGGCCCCCGGCCCCGCCAAAGCATTGCAGGGTATAGCCTGTTACATCATGCCCCCGCTGGACGCTGATCTTCTTGATCGCATTCGCCATATTGTCGACCGCGATGCGCAGAAACCCGTCGGCCACCTCTTCTGGGCTGGCAGGGGGTGCCCCGGTGGCCGCGGCAATCTGGGCCGCCAGGGCTTCCAGCCTGTCGCGGACAACGGCTGCATCCAGCGGCAGCGTGCCATCCGGTCCGAAGACGGCGGGAAAATGTGCCGGTGAAATCCGGCCCAGCATCAGGTTGCAGTCTGTAATGGTCAGAGGGCCGCCCCGGCGGTAGCAGGCCGGGCCGGGGTTCGCCCCGGCGCTTTCCGGGCCGACCTGAAAGCGGCCATCCCGGAAGGTGCAGATCGACCCGCCGCCAGCCGCGACGGTATGAATGTCCATCATGGGGGCACGCATCCGCACGCCTGCCACTTCTGTCTCGAACGACCGTTCGTAATGACCCGCGAAATGGCTGACATCGGTCGAAGTACCGCCCATGTCAAAGCCGATCAACCGGTCGTACCCCGCTGCCTGCCCGGTGCGGACCATGCCGACAATCCCGCCAGCCGGGCCAGAGAGGATGGCATCCTTTCCCTGAAACCGCGCGGCCTGGGTCAGGCCGCCATTGGATTGCATGAACAAAAGCCTGCCCGTTGCCCGATCAAGCTCAAGGGCGCGGTCGACCTGCGCCACATAGCGGCGCAGAATGGGCGACAGATAGGCATCGGCCACGGTGGTGTCACCCCGCGCCACCAGCTTGGCCAGACGGCTGACGCGGTGGCTGGCGGAAATCTGGGTAAAGCCTTCGTCTGCCGCAAGGGCAGCCACCCGCGCCTCGTGGTCGGGGTTGACGTGGGCGTGCAGGAAGGTGATGGCCACGGCCCGAAGACCGCCGGCATAGGCCCGGCGCAAGGCCGCGCGGGCGGCCGCCTCGTCAAGCGGCGCAACCTCGGCCCCCTCGGCGTCAAGACGCCCCGGAACCTCATCGACCGCCTCGTACAACAGGTCGGGGCGGCGGATGTCCAGATCGAACAGGGCGGGGCGCGCCTGCGTTCCGATCCGCAGAAGATCGTGGAACCCTTCGGTGATCAGCAGCAGAACCCGTTCGCCCCTGCGTTCCAGCAGGGCATTGGTGGCAACCGTGGTGCCCATTTTGACGGCGGAAATGGCCCCGGCAGGCAGGTCATCGTGCGGACCCAGCCCAAGACAGTCGCGAATGCCCTGCACGGCGGCATCGGCATAGCGTTCCGGATTTTCGGACAGCAGCTTGCGGGTTTCAAGCGATCCGTCCGGCCGCCGCGCCACGATATCGGTGAAAGTGCCGCCCCGGTCGATCCAGAATTCCCACGCCGCCATGCCCGCCCCCGCTGCCTGCCCCTCGGTCGGGCAAAACCGCCGGGCTGTCAACCGGCGGCAAGCCGGGCGATCAGCGCAGGCAGGTCGGAAAACCGGCCAAACCGCGCGGCATGGGGCAGCGCATGGACCGGGGCCTTGCGGTAGCCTTCGGTGAACAGCAGGAACGGCACCTGGGCCGCCAGGGCGGTTTCGGCATCCACCTCGCTGTCGCCCACGAACAGGACCGGGCCGGCCAGCCCGCCTGCAGCGGCCAGCAGCGGGGCCGGATCAGGCTTGCGCAGCGGCAGGCTGTCCCCACCGATCACCACCGGGAACAGCCCGGTCAGCCCAAAGGCATCAAGGATCTGGCGGGCAGGCCCCTCGGGTTTGTTGGTGCACAGCGCAAGCTGGTGGCCCTGATCCAGCAGGGCTGACAACGCCTCACTTACACCGGGATAAGGCTGCGTCAGGGTCGTGCTGTCCGCCTCGTAATGGCGCAGGAACAGCGCCTGCCAGGCCGTCTGCCGGGCCGGTTCGGGGCCATGGCCGCAGGCGTGCAGGACACGGGCAACAAGGGTGGGCACACCATTTCCGATGAAGCTTTTCACTGTCTGTATTGACAACGGTGCCTCACCCACATCCGCCAGAAGGCGGTTGACGGCCGCGTGGATGTCGGGGGCACTGTCAACCAGCGTGCCGTCAAGATCAAAGATCACTGCCGCCATGGCTCAGGTCCGATCCGACCGGATCGGGTCGAACAGCAGCCGCAACCCGTTCAGCACGACAAGCACCGTCCCGCCCTCATGCCCCACCACCGCAAGCGGCAGCGGCAGGTCGAAGAACAGCGAGCCGGTCACCAGAACCAGCATCGCCCCCATGGCGAAAACCAGGTTCTGCCGGATGATCCGCCCCGTGCGCTTCGCCAGCAGATGCGCCGCCGCAAGGCGTTCCATGTTCTCTGACAACAGGGCCACATCGGCGGCCTGCAGGGCCACGTCGCTGCCTGCCGCCCCCATCGCGATCCCGACATCCGCCCGCGCCAGGGCGGCGGCATCGTTCACGCCGTCGCCGACATAGGCCACCTTGCCGGCGGCAGCCAGACCGGCAATCAGCTCGACCTTGTCTTCGGGCAGCAGGTCTGCGTGGATTTCATCATCCCGCAGGCCAAGCGCGGTCCCAATCCTCAGGGCCACCGGGCGGCGATCACCCGTCATCATTGCAATCTGCCCGATACCGCTTTTGCGCAGGGCCAGTATCCCCGCATGCGACGAGGCGCGCGTCTGGTCTGCCACAGCCAGCGCCCCAAGCACCTGCGCCCCCCGGCCCATGTAGATGACGGTCTGGTCGCCGGCGGCAAGCCGCAACAGGTCCGGGTCATCCAGGGCTGCCCCCATGCGCGCGGCAAGGCGGGGATTTCCGGCCCACAGCGGGCCGATCTCATCCGTTCCCGTAATGCCTTCGCTGGGTAAGGTGCTTACGCCGCTGACGATGACGGGGGTCAGCCCGCGCTGGTCGATCAGACGGCGGATGGCGCTGGCAATGTGATGTTCCGACTGCGCCTCGATCCCCGCGATCAGGGCAAGGAAGGCATCTTCGCTGCCGGTCAGGCTGACAATCCCGGTGACTTCGGCCTGACCCGTTGTCAGCGTGCCGGTCTTGTCAAAGGCAAAGGCCCGCACCGCCCCCAGGGTTTCAAGAGCTGCCCCACCCTTGAACAGAACCCCGCCCCGCGCGGCGGCGGACAGGGCTGACAGGATTGCAGCCGGAACCGAAATGACGATGGCACAGGGGCTGGCGGCAACCAGCAGCGTGGCCGCACGATAAAGCGCATCCTGCTGCGACCAGCCAAGCCACAGGAAAACGCCAAAGGCCACCGCCGATCCCACAAGCACAGCGACCGTATAGCGCTGGCCGAACCAGGCGCTGAAGCGTTCAGACGGTGCCTTGGCGGCCTGTGCCTGGGTGACAAGCTGGATCATCCGGGCAACCGTGCTTTCCGAGGCGCTGCGGTCCACCCGCAGGTCCAACACGGCATCAAGGTTCACGGTTGCCTCGAACACAGCACTTCCCGGCCCCTTCTGGACCGGAACGGATTCTCCGGTCACGGTCGATTCGTTGATCGACCCGTCCCCGGACAGGATGGTTCCATCGACCGGCATCCGGGCTCCGGGGCGGATCACCACGACATCCCCAACCACAAGGCTGGCCACAGGGACCTCCGCAATCGTTCCATCCCGGCGCAGCAACGCGGTTTCCGGCCGCAGGGCCATCAGCGCCTCGACCGCGCGGCGCGCCTTGCCCATCGCCTGATGTTCCAGCATGCCCGACAGGCTGAACAGGGTCAGAAGCACCGCCCCTTCCATCGCCGCGCCGACAGCCGCCGCTGCAACAGCGGCAACGACCATCAGCAGATCAATGTCCAGAACATGATCCACCCACAGGCTTTGCAGCGCCTTGGCCGCAGAGGGCAGTCCCCCGAAGATATAGACCAGCGTCAGTCCAAAGGCCGTCAACTGGGCTGAAATGCCGCCATAGCCAGAGGCTGCGGCCAGAAGCATGCCCACAAGGGTAACCCCGGTCATGACCACCCCAAATTCATCGGTCGCATGGTCGGATGTATGGTCAAGGGCCATTGTCGGGCCTTTCCAGGGCGTCTTCGCCCGGGACTGTCGCGCGCCCGCGCGGCAGTGTCAAAGCGGCAGTGTCAAAGCGGCATCATGGCCTTGAACCGATCCTGGCGCACATCCAGCAGCACCTCGTCGATACCGCGCGCCTCAGCGCTGCAAAGAAAGGCCATGACCGAAGCAGGCACGGCGGCAGGCACCAGCTGATCCTGCGGAATCTTGCTGATCGGGTTCAGCCCGGCCGCGCGGATTTCGGCCTGCATCGCCGTATCAGTGGGTGGAATGCCGATGAAAAAGCTTGGAATTCCCTCTGGCCCCAGTTCCAGCGCCAGCAGCCGCGTCAGCATGTGGACGCCCGCCTTCGACGTGCAATAGGCCGTCCAGCCTTCCATCGGCGTGGTCGCGGCCCCCGTTCCTGCGTTCACAATCGTGCCCCGTGATGCGCGCAGCAAGGGCAGGGCCGCGACAACCATGCGGTGGACGCCGGTCACGTTCACGGCAAAGGCGGGGGCAAGGGCATCGCTGGCAAGGCTGGCCAGCGGGCCGATGGGCGAAATCACGCCAGCGTTGTTCACCAGAACGTCCAGACGGCCCGCCTCGGCCGTCACGCGGGCAATCGCGGCATCGACATCGGCCTGCCGGGTGACATCCAGCTGCAGGACCGTCGCCGCATCCGGCAACGGTTCGGCCTGGTCAAGAACACCTGCAAAGACGCGCGCGCCCTGCGCCACCAGCACCCGGACCAATTCGGCACCGATGCCGCGCGTGGCCCCGGTCACAAGCACGGTTCGGCCCGACAGGTCGGGGACGGGAATGGGGGCGAGGTTGAACATTTCTGTTGACCCTTGTGCTGGGACGGGTGTTAATTGGCCTTACCAATTTACCGCTAACGCAGCCGGTAGCGGCTGTCAAAAAGAATAGCGGGTCTGGCCCTTGGGAGGGGGAATCAGATGGACCGGATCGCCCGGATCGCGCCGTTTCCGATTCACTACCCCGACCCCAATGATTTCAACACCATTCGCCGCACCGTCCTGGTCCGGGTGGAAACCGATCATGGCGTCGTTGGCTGGGGCGAATGCATCGCCATGTGGCCCGAAGCCTGCAAGGCCGTGGCGCTGGTCATCTCTGAAGGGCTGCTGCCGCTGCTGCAGGGCGAACCGGCGCAGGAGATTGAGGCGAACTGGGTCAAGATGCGCCGCCATGTCTGGTGGTATGGCGAAGGCGGCATCGCCTCGCTGGCCATATCGGGCATCGACATGGCGCTGTGGGACATCGCCGGAAAGATCGCGGGCAAACCGCTGTACGATCTGCTGGGCGGGCTGAAGCAGGACCGGCTGCTTGCCAATGCCTCGTCCCACGTCAACAAAAAGGGTGAAGCGGCCTGCGTGGCCGAAGTCGTTGGGTTTTTCGAGGCCGGCTTCCGGTCCTGCAAGCTGGGCTTTGCGAAAAAGGGCGAAAGCAACATCGGCGGCGATCCGGATACCGATGTCAGCTTCATCCGCGCCCTGCGCGCGGCGCTGGGGGAAGAGGCGGGTATTCTGGTGGATGTCGGCAATGGCGTGCGCTGGGATGCGGATACGGCGATTTCGGTGGCAAACCGGATGCAGGCGCTGGGAATCGGCTGGTATGAGGAGCCGCTTTACCCCACCGACGATGCCGGATACCGCCGCTTGCGCGAGGCTACGAAAGTCAGGATTGCCAGCGGCGAACGCGAATTCACCGAAGCGGGCTATCGCCGCCAGATGGAATTCGTGCAGGCGATCGATGTCTATGGCGTTGACCCCGCGCGGGTCGAAGGCATCACCGGTTTCCGCCGCGTCGATGCGCTTGCGACGCACTATGGCAAGGGCATGAACGCCCATGCCTGGTCCACCGCCATCACCACGGCGGCCAGCCTGCACCTGTCGCTGGCCTCGCCCAATACCGAGATCTTCGAATACAAACCCTTCGGCGTTGTCGTGCAGGACGACCTGGTGGCCGAAAAGCTGTGGCATCGCGATGGCTGGGCCTATCCGATCCACGGCCCCGGCCTTGGGATCGACGTGCAGGAAAGCGTCGTCAAGCGGCTGGCCATGGCATGACCGACGAAAGGAAATTCGGCGTCACCCGGCCGACCGAGGCCGACATCCTGCGCGGCGGCTTTTCCACGCCCTGGGATGCGCCGATGATTCCTCCCTTCCCCTTCCGCTTCCGCAATGCCGAAATCCTGACGCTCTACTGGCGCACCGACCCCGCCGCGATGGCCTTTCTTCTGCCGCCGCCGCTGGTACCCGTCGGGGATGTGGCATGTGTGCATATCTACAAGATGAACGACACCGACTGGCTGGGTCCCTATACCGAGGCGAACGTGATGTTCGGCGCGGAACTGCCCGGCAGGGGGGCGGGGGCCTATTCGCCCTATCTCGTGCTGTCCTCCGACATCGGCGTGGCGCATGGCCGCGAGGTTCATGGCCAGCCGAAGAAACTGGGCAAGCCTGGCCTCGAGGCGCGCGGGGACCTGATGGTCGGCACGGTCGAACGCAACGGGATCGACGTGATCACCGGCACCCTGCCCTACAAGCAGCGCCGCGTCGCACCCGAGGCGCTGGCCCCCTATTTCGACTTCGGAACCAACCTGAACCTGAAAGCCGTCGACCATATCGATGGCCGTCCCGCGATCCGCCAGATCACCTCGCGCCGCCTGGCCGAGGTGACGGTGCACGAGGCCTGGGAAGGCCCCTGCACGGTCGAACTGCGCCCCAATGCCCAACTTCCGGTCTTCCGCCTGCCGGTGCTGGAACCGCTTATCGGCATCCACTGGCGCGCCGATTTCACGCTGGTCGCGGGCCGCATCCTGCACGATTACCTCAAGGAAACGCCATGACCCTGCGCGTCGTCGTCACCGATTACACCTTCCCCGACCTTGCGCAGGAACAGGCAGCAGCGGCGGGGGCGGATTTCGCCGCCTTCCAATGCAAGACGGCGGCAGAGGTGACCGAAGCCGTCAGGGGGGCCGATGTGGCCGTGGTGCAATTCGCACCCTTCACCCCCGAAGCCGCCCGTGCCGTGAACCCCGGTGCCACGGTCATCCGCTATGGCGTCGGTTACAACAACATCGACCTGCCCTCGGCCAGGGCCGCCGGTCTGCGCGTGGGCTATGTCCCCGACTATTGCACCGACGAGGTGGCCGACCACACGGCGGCGGCGGCGCTGAGCCTGCTGCGCAAACTGCCGCAACTCGATGCCTCGGTCCGGCGCGGCGACTGGGCGGCGGTGAAGATTGCCAAGCCGATGAAGCCGTTTTCGCAGACCGTCTTCGGCTTTTTCGGGCTGGGCCAGATCGGCCGTGCGGTGCTGGCGCGAATGCAGGGCTTCGGCTTTCGCTGCCTTGCCTCCGACCCCGGCCTGTCATCCACCGATGCGGCCTTGCTGGGCGTGACCCTTGTCGATGCAGACCGCCTGCTGCGCGAGGCTGACATCATCTCGCTCCACGCCCCGGCCACTGCGGAAACGACCGGCTTCTTCAACGCCGCCCGGCTGGCCACCATGCAGCCCCATGCGCTGATCGTGAACGCGGCACGCGGCCAGCTGATCGTGGAAGAGGACATGGCGGCAGCCCTGACCGCAGGCACCATCGCCGGTGCCGCGCTGGACGTGTTCCATGTCGAACCGCTGGCCCCCGACCATGTGCTGCGCCAGGCCCCGAACCTGCTGCTGACGCCCCACGCCGCCTGGTATTCCGAAGCGGCGATCCACCGCCTGCAACAGCTTGTGGCCGAAGACATCGCCCGCGCCCTGCGCGGCGAGGGGCCGCGCAAACCCGTGCCCGACTAGGCCGGGACAGAATTCCGCCGGGGCAGACCCCCGGCGCGGAAGACCGCCGGGCGATGAGGGAAGAGCCTGCATCTGCCTTTGGCGAAACGACCAGGCACACAAACGTGCCGAAACCTGGGAGGACTCTGAATGAAGACGACCAAAATTCTCGGCGCGGTCGCCGCGCTGATGCTGGGCGGGGCAAGCTTTGCCTGGGCCGATGCGATCAAACTGGAAGCCGGCAAGGACAGCAGCATGATCCTGCTGCCGAAATTCCTTGGCATTCTGGTCTTCGATCAGGCCAACGAAGGCGCGCAGGAAGCGCACAAGGAACTGGCGAACCCCGGCAAGCTCGATTTCGTCGGCCCGACCCCGGAAAACTCGGTGGCCGGCCAGATCGAGATCATGACAACAGCCGCCACGCAAAAGCTGGGCGCAGTCATGCTGTCCAACAACGCAGGCGACCAGATTGCCCCGGCGGCCGAAGCGGCACAGGCAGCGGGCACCAAGGTTGTGACCTGGGACAGCCCGATCCCCTCGGCCAAGGGCGAAAGCGTATTCGTGGCCCAGGTCGATTTCGGATCCATCGGCGTGGTGATGGCCGATATGGCCCATTCGATCCTGGGCGGGGCCGGTGAAATGGCCGTGCTTTCGGCCACACCGGATGCCGCGAACCAGAACGCCTGGATCGAGGCGATGAAGAAGACCCTGGCCGAAGACGCCAAGTACAAGGACATCAAGCTGGTCGATGTCGTCTATGGCGATGACCAGTCCGAAGTCAGCTACAACCGCGCACTGGCGCTGGTGGACAAGTATCCGAACCTTGGCCTGATCATGGCCCCGACCACCGTCGGAATTCAGGCGGCGGCAAAGGCGATGCAGGACGAAGGTCTGTGCGACAAGGTGAAAACCTCGGGCCTTGGCCTGCCGTCGGAAATGGTCAGCTACACGATGAACGGCTGCGCGCCGGAATTCGCGCTGTGGGACTTCCGCGATCTTGGCTACCTGTCCTACTACACCGCTTACGGCCTGGCCACCGGCCAGCTGAAGGGCGAGATCGGCGAAACCTTCACCGCCGGCCGCATGGGCGACTACACGATCGAGGCGGATCCCGGCCGCGAAGGGGCCAAGCGCATCCTGATGGGGCCGTTCACGGTCTACAACAAGGACAACGTCGAAGCTGCCGCGAAGTGATGAAAAGGGCGCGGCCGGGCTGGCCCCGGCTGCGCCCACCCTTTTCTGCGACCCGAGGTCCAATGCCCCCCGTCCCCACCCTTGCGCTGCGCGCTGTTTCCAAGTCCTTCGGGATGACCGCTGCGCTGTCCGACATGACGCTGGAGCTGTTCCCGGGCGAGGTTCACGCCATCGTGGGCGAAAATGGGGCCGGCAAATCCACGATGATCAAGATCATGACCGGCATTCACCAGCCCTCGTCAGGTCGGGTCGAAATCGATGGTGCGCCCGTGGTCCTGTCGGGGTCAAAGGCGGCGCGCCTGCGCGGCGTGGCCGCGATCTATCAGGAACCGATGGTCTTTCCCGATCTGGACGTGACCGAAAACATCTTCATTTCCGCCACCGATGCCGGTCTTGTGCTGGACCGCCGCAGCATGCGCCGCCGCGCAGAAGCGCTGATCGACCGCATCGGCATGACGCTGGATGTCGACCGCGAGGCACGCGGCCTGACGCTGGCCGAACAGCAGGCGGTCGAGATTGCCCGCGCCCTGTCGCAGGACGTGCGCGTGCTGATCATGGATGAGCCCACCGCCTCGCTGTCCGCACACGAAGCCGCCGAACTGCGCCGCATCGCCCGCAGCCTTGCGGCCTCGGGCGTGGCGGTCGTCTATATCTCGCACCGTCTGGAAGAGGTGTTCGAGATTGCCGATCGCGTGACAGTGATCCGCGACGGGCGGCATATCTCTACCCGGCCCGTAGCCGAGGTGACGCCGCAGGGCATGATCGCCGATATGGTGGGCCGCGCCGTGGGCAACTATATCACCAAGATGCCCTCCGTCGCGCGGGACGAGGTGGTGCTTTCGGTGCGCGGCCTGACCCGCAGCGGCGTGTTTGAAGACATCAGCTTTGATCTGCACCGGGGCGAGGTGCTGTGCATGGCGGGCCTGATCGGCGCACGCCGCACCGATGTGGCGCTGGCGCTGTTCGGGGTGCAGCCCGCAACGGCGGGCGAGGTGCGCTATAACGGCAAGGCCGTGCGCATGACATCGCCTGCGCAGGCCATCGGGCTGGGCATTGCCTATGTTTCGGAAGACCGCCGCAAGCTGGGGCTGGCCATGCCGCTGCCGATCCGGTCCAACATATCGCTCGCCACACTGGCGCACTACCTGTCTCCGTTCGGCCTGATTGACCGCGCGCGCGAGCGCGCCACGGCCATGGCCTACCGCGAACGGCTGAACATCCGCGCGCCGGATGTGGAAATGGCCGTGGGCATGCTGTCGGGCGGCAATCAGCAAAAGGTGATGCTGGCGAAATGGCTGGCGATGAAACCCGACCTGCTGATCGTCGATGAACCCACGCGCGGCATCGATGTGGGCGCCAAGGCCGAGGTGCATGATCTGATCCGCACTTTCGTGCGCGAGGGTGGCACCGCGCTTGTCATCTCCTCCGACCTGCCGGAAGTGCTGGCGCTGGGCGACCGCATCCTGGTGATGCGCGAAGGCCGGCAGATGGGCATCATCGACAGCGCCCGCGCCACGCAGGAAGGCATCATGGCCGTGGCCACCGGCCAGAGTGAGGCCGCATGACGGGCCTGTTCAACCGCCTCAGCCCGCAGGGCCTGCGCCTTCTGGCCCTGATAGCGGTGATCCTGCTGCTGCTGGCCTTCTTCGCCAGCCAGATCGAGGGCTATTTCAACGCCCGCCTGTTTTCGCGCATATCCGGCTCGGTCGCCATCATGGCGCTGATCGCTACGGCGCAGACACTGGTGATTCTGACGCGCAACATTGATCTGTCCATCGGATCCATCGTTGGCTTTACCGCCTTTGCCGCCGGAAATCTG